>Ga0302319_10020279_pt1 | contig 12029 bp, 12 predicted proteins | sample Bog_T0_2_FD_203319 | JGI IMG/M metagenome (GOLD analysis project Ga0302319, IMG submission 203319) | Peat permafrost microbial communities from Stordalen Mire near Abisko, Sweden - Bog_T0_2 | ecosystem: Environmental > Terrestrial > Soil > Wetlands > Peat | place: Sweden: Abisko, Stordalen Mire...
GCCGCCAAAAACTGAAAATTCTTTGTCCCCTTTTGGCTTTGGGCGTGCATGAATAGAGTGAATGACAACCGATGACATGGCGCTGGTGCGGGAATACGCGACCCAACAATCCGAGACCGCCTTTGCCACGCTGGTTTCCCGCCATGCCAGCCTCGTTTATTCGGCAGCGTTGCGGCGGGTGCGCGATCCCCAATTGGCCGAGGAAATCACCCAGGCGGTGTTTGTCATTCTGGCGCGGAAGGCCGGTTCCTTGAACGAAAAAACGATTCTTTCGGGCTGGCTTTACCGCGCCGCGGAAAAACAAACATGCCACCGGAATCCTTTGATCCTGCCCCGCCCGGTCCGAAAAACCAAAATCGGCGTCAATTCCTCCGTTATTTGTGGGCAGATGCATTTTTTGGGCAATTTCACGCCGGAAAAGCAGCAAACCATTGTCCTTTCCGGTGTTATTATGGTAATGCTGGTTAATATTAGTGATGAACGAAACTATCCCATTGCCCGCGGAGGCTATACCGGCTCTGTCGGCTCGCGAGCGATTCGTCCGCGCTGCACGCTGTCAGCCGGTGGATCGTCCGCCGGTTTGGCTGATGCGGCAGGCGGGCCGCGCCTTGCCGGAATACCGGAAGCTCAAGGAGACGCATACCTTCGTGCAGCTCGTCCAAACTCCGGACTTGGCGGTTGAAGTGACGTTGCAACCGGTGCGCCGATTCGGTTTTGATGCGGCCATTCTGTTCAGCGATATTTTGGTGATTCCTGAGGCGATGGGCCAAACCTATCATTTTCGCGAGACGGGAGGGGTGGTCATGGATTTCACGGTAAAGACGGTGGCGGACATCCAACGCCTTTCCGTGAGCGAGGTTTGCGAAAAGCTGGTTTACGTGGACACCGCCCTGCGACAATTGCGGCGCGAACTGGGGGATGAAACGGCATTGATCGGTTTCAGCGGGTCGCCTTGGACGCTGGCCACGTTTATGATGGAGGGCGGCAGTGTTCCCAAATACAGCCGGGCATTGCGGCTGTTTCAAGAGGATCGGGCAACCTATTATTTGCTGGCCGAAAAGCTCACACAAGCCGTGACGGCGTATCTGAAGATGCAGATTGCCGCCGGAGTGGATGCGGTGCAGATTTTTGACAGCCATGGGGGTCATTTGGCTCCGGGCGAATTTGCCGACGGCAGCGGTCGCTGGATGCGTGACATCGTCAGTCAATTAGGCGGCAAGGTCCCCGCGATTGTGTTCTCGCTGGGGACGCATGGGAATTGGAACGATTTGATCGATGCCGGGGCCCAAGTATTGGGGGTCGACTGGCAGTCGTCGTTGGCGGAGATCCGGCGGTTGGTTCCGGCGAACATTGCCTTGCAGGGCAACTTGGCGCCGGCAGTTTTGAGCGATGCCGCGCCGGAGGAGGTTGTACGGGAAACGCAATCAGTTCTGGAAGCCATGCGGGACCGGCGTGGACATATATTTAACCTGGGCCATGGCTTGACCCCGGCGGCAAAACTGGAAAATATCGCCGCTTTGGTGGAAACTGTTAAAAGATTTAAATGAAAGCCCTGAACGTCGATCTTGAATTGGTGCGCAAATATAACGTGGCCGGCCCGCGCTATACAAGTTATCCGCCGGCCACCAAGTTCACCGATGCCATTTCGTGGGAACAATTGTCCGCCAAGCTGGAGGAAAACAACCAGTCACCGCGGGATCTCTCGGTTTATTTTCATATTCCTTTTTGCGAGACGCTGTGCTGGTTTTGCGGCTGCACGACGGTGATTACTTTGAACCATTCCAAGGGGCGTGACTATGTGGAAACCCTGGGGCGCGAAGTGGCCCGCATGGCGCCCATGCTGAACCGGCAGCGGCGGGCGGTGCAGCTTCATTTCGGCGGCGGGTCGCCCACGTTTTTGCAACCGGATGAAATTCGCCGCCTGGGCGAGATCATTCACAAACATTTCAGTTTTTCCGAGGACATTGAGGCGAGCGTGGAGGTGGATCCCCGCCGGTTGACCCGCGATCATGTGGTGGCGTTGCGGGACATCGGATTCAACCGGGCATCGATGGGAGTGCAGGATTTTAATCCGCAAGTGCAGGAAGCGATTCACCGGATTCAGCCGCGGGAAATGACCCAGCAGGCGATCGACTGGCTGCGCGAGCTGAAATTCAAGTCGATCAATCTCGATTTGATTTACGGTTTGCCCAACCAGACGCCGGCGACCTTCAAGGAAACGCTGGACACCGTGTTGCAGATGCAGCCGGATCGCCTGGCGGTCTTCAGCTACGCGCATGTGCCCTGGATCAAGCCGGCGCAAAAAATTTTGGAAGAGAAAGTCTTGCCGACGCCGGAATCCAAACTCGAGGTCTTGAAACTGGTGATCGAAATGCTGACGGCGGACAGCAAGTACGTCTACATCGGGATGGATCATTTTGCCAAGCCCAATGACGAGTTGGCCGTCGCGCAGCGCAACAAGCAACTGCAGCGAAATTTTCAGGGTTACAGCACCCGGGCCGGCTCGGACATTTATGCGTTCGGCATGTCGGGCGTTTCCCAGGTGCCCGATGCTTATTGGCAGAATGAAAAGGAACTGCCGAAGTATCAGGCGGCGGTGGACGAAGGCAGGGTGCCTCTGCAACGGGCTTATTTCCTGACGGAGGAAGATAAAATCCGGCGGGAGACGATCATGCGGCTCATGTGCGATCTTTCCCTCGATTACCGCGCCATGAGCAAAAAGCTGGGAATCAAATTTGATCAATATTTTGCCGCCGAAATGACCGCGCTGGCTCCGTTTGCGGCGGATGGTCTGGTTAGGTTCCAACTGGGCAGTTTGGAAATCACCGATGCCGGGCGGCTGTTCATTCGCAACATTGCCATGTGTTTTGACAACACTTTGTCGCCGGCCGGTGAGCGGAAGCATTCGAAGACCATCTGATTTCGGTCCCGCGATGCAAAAACTGATCGACGATCTTATATTTGCCGTGGCTGATGTCGTCCTTTATCGACAGAACAAAGGCCTCGTGAAATGTCATCGCGGCGCGTCCGGGCTCGAACCGAATCTGGCCAATCCGCAACGGTATTCCGACCGGATGCTGTGGCGGAAGATTGTGGATCACAATCCGATGTTTGTGATTTTTGCGGACAAGCTGGCGACGAAAGAGTTTATCCGTCAGGTTTGTCCGGAGCTGCCGTTGGCCAAGACGCTTTGGGTCGGAAAATCGAGTGATGAAATTCCGGATGAGCTGTTAAAAGGCGATGCTTATTTAAAGGCGAATCATGGGTGCGATTTTAATTATCGGATTCGTGGTGGACGTGTCAACCGAACGGAACTGAGAGAAACAACACGAAAGTGGCTCGCCACCACGTACGGCCAGGAAGGCGGCGAATGGGCGTACTCGCAGGTGAAACCCATGTTGTTTGTTGAGGTAGCGATCGGTGACGCGGAAGTGGACCTGATCGAAGTTCAAATCCGCGCCAGCAACGGCCGCGAGGTTCAAGGTTCGATCACTGTGAAAGACAAAACACCGGCGCGGCACATGTATTATTTGGATGTGGAAGGCAATCCGGCGCCGCACGCCGAGGCTCCCGATGGCGCGCCGTTGGAAACTTCGCCGTACGGCCAGGCGATTTTGCCGCCCTATCGAAAAGCGATTGAGTATGCCCGGCGACTGAGCCAGCGGATTGACTATGCCCGTTTTGATTTTATGTGGAATGGCAAGGAATTGTACGGCGGAGAGATCACGATATATCCTGCCGGTGGTTTCAGGGAATATGGCAACGCGTTTGGCCGGGAACTCGTTTTGCAGGGTTGGGACCTGAGCTGTTCACATTTCTTGACCGCCCGTCACACCGGTTGGAAAGAGATTTATGCCGGCGCTTTACGGCGCCGCTTCACGAAACCAGCGGCAGACACCGGCCAGAAATGACCCGGTGTTCGAAATGAAATCAATTGCCATCATTGGCGCCGGCATCACCGGCCTGACCACGGCGTTTTGTTTGAAACGCCAGGGGATTCCCGTGAAGGTTTATGAAAGTAGCGGGCGCGTCGGCGGGGTGATTCAATCGACCCGCCGGGATGGCTTTCTGGCGGAGCATGGGCCGAATACCATTCTCGAAACGTCGCCGAAGGTGGCGGAACTCGTGAAGTGGGCGGGGTTGGAACCCCATCGGCTGACTTCTGCCCCGGAGGCGAAGGCGCGCTATGTGGTGCGTGACCGGCGTCCTGTCTCCATGCCGGGATCGCCGCTCGGCTTCCTAACGACGCCGCTGTTTTCCGTGGGAGCGAAACTGGCCGTTTTGCGCGAACCCTTCGTTAAGCCACGCCGCGATGGCGTGGAAGAAAGCATTGCCCAATTTGTCCAGCGACGCTTTAACCAGGAGATGCTGGATCATGCGATTGATGCCTTGGTGGCGGGCATTTACGCGGGCGATCCCTATCAGCTTTCCCTCCCGCACGCCTTCCCGAAGCTCAAGGCGTTGGAAGACAATTACGGGTCGATGATCAAGGGCCAGATCTTTGGCGCCAAGGCCCGGAAAAAGAGCGGTGAAACCGCGAAAGACCGCGCCCCAAAATTTTCGTTTGATGAAGGGCTGCAGGTTTTGACGGACGGCCTGGCGCGGCAACTGGGGGATGCGATCCAACTCAATTCGGCAGTTTCGGCGCTCACCAAATTGGCTGGCTCATGGCTGGTCCAGACACCTGCGGGAAATCAGGAGCATGACGCGGTGGTGTACTGCGGCAATGCTTTTCGACTGGCGCAGATGCAAATTAAGGCCGGTCCGCAGGGATTCATCCCCGTGGAGATGTTTGCGGAAATAAAATATCCGCCGGTGGCCAGCGTGGTGCTCGGTTTCCGCCGGGAGGATGTGACGCATTCCTGTTCGGGCTTCGGCATGTTGATTCCCAAGATCGAGGGATTCAAAATCCTGGGGACTATTTTTTCTTCGTCGTTGTTTCCCAACCGGGCGCCGGCGGGTTGTTTGTCCCTTACCAGTTATATCGGGGGAACGCGATATCCGGCATTTGCCAGTCTGCCGTCAAACCAGCTGATTGACCTGACCATGGCCGATTTGCGTGAGTTATTGGGTGTCAAAGGCAGCCCGGTGTTTTCGCATGTGACCCTGTATCCCCGGGCGATTCCGCAATATAATGTGGGATATGGGAAGTATCGGGACCGCTTGAATGAAATCGAGGCGCAGGCGCCGGGCCTGTTTTTTGCCGGGCAATACCGGGACGGCGTTTCCTTGGCCGATTCCATGGTGTCCGGTTCTAACATCGCTGAACGACTCGTAACCAATTTGAAATCCGAACCACATCCCACACCATGAGCAAAGCCATATTACTGGTCAATCTCGGATCCCCCAACTCACCCGCCGTGGGTGACGTGCGCCGCTATCTGAATGAGTTTCTGATGGACGCCCGGGTCATCGATGTGGCGTGGCCATTGCGGCGGCTGATCGTGGGGCTGATTTTGATCAACCGGCCCAAGGAATCCGCTCATGCCTATGAAAAAATCTGGACCAAGAACGGATCGCCGCTGGTATTTACGAGTCTGGCGGCGCGGGATCATTTGCAGGAGCGGGTGACAATTCCAGTGGCCGTGGCGATGCGTTATCAAAAGCCCACCATTCAGGAAGCGATCGGCCGTTTGCAGGGCGACGGCGTCACGGAACTGCTTTTGATACCGCTGTTCCCGCATTACGCGATGTCGAGTTATGAAACGGCGATAGTGCGGGTGCGCGAGTTGGCGCGGAAATTTGCGCCGCAGATGAAAATTGTGGTGCAGCCGCCTTATGGCGATTCGCCGGATTACATTGCGGCGCTGGTGGCGAGCGCACGCGACAGTCTGGAGACCGGTTACGACCATTTGCTGTTCAGCTTTCACGGCATACCGGAACGGCACCTCCGGAAGACCGACCCGGGCCACGCGCATTGCCTGGCGTCGCCGAACTGCTGCCAGACGCCGAATGAGGCGCACAAGTTTTGCTACCGCCACCAATGTTTTCGGACGGTGGAGGAATTCGTGAAACTCGCGGGAATTCCCAAGGAGAAGTATTCCATTTCGTTCCAATCACGCCTGGGAAAGGAACCTTGGTTGAAGCCGTACACGGATTTCGAGTTTGTGCGCTTTGCCCAGGCAGGGGTCAAACGGTTGCTGGTGATTTCACCGGCCTTTGTTGCGGACTGCCTGGAAACGATCGAAGAGCTGGGCATTCGCGGTCGGGAAACGTTCATCAGCGCCGGGGGAAAAGAATTTCTGCAAATTCCGTGCATGAACGAGCACCCGCTCTGGATCACGGCGCTGCAAAGGATGGTTGAAAAATTCCAGGCGAGCTTGACGGTCGGAATGGCTTGAAAGCTTATTTCCGCGGCGATTTGTGGCTGATCGTTTGCTTGAATTTTAGCCGGACGGTCTCCTGAAACATTTCGAAAAAGCCTCTCTTTTTCTTGATTTCGGCGGCGCTGATGCGCTCGCAGCGGTGACTGCAAATCGGACACAGAAAATGGGCCTGGCCGCCTTTTCGCCGCATGATGTGCACGCACGCATTGCACATGATTTCCTGGCAGTGGGTGCACTTGAAGGTGGCCGTAACTTCCGGGTGGCGCGGACAGAGCATGGCGCCGTTGTCGAGTACCACGGGAGGCTTGGGAATCTCCGGCGGCGCGATTTCGGGAATCAGGATTTTGGCGTCGATGGATTCGACGAAGAGTTCAACATCGCCCAATTTCAATTCCTGTCCCTGTAGCAGCCACGCTTCTTTGACCGGATCACCATTGAGAAAGGTTCCATTGGTGGATTCACAGTCGCGGAGATACACCCCATCGTTCGACAGCGCGAGTTCGCAATGAACCGACGAAATCGTAGAATGATTGATCTGCAATTCACAATCGGGGTCGCGCCCCACACGGTTGACACCCAGACGCAGCTCCAGTGCTTGGTTACCCAACCCTTCAGTTTTGATCAAAAGCCTTGCCATATAAATTCCTAAAGCTCCGAAATTAAACGAACCTGAGTATAGTGTCCATATTCTTCTATTAGACGGAAGTCGCGGTCGTAAGTCTTGAATTAATTGCTAAATTATGTGCGAAAGCATAATCGGCGACGGTAATCCCTTGAACCAGATGGGATTGGATAATTTGTTCCAGTACGGCAGGCGAACACGAGCGATACCAGACACATTCGGGGTAAACGACTCCAATTGGCCCGTTTGTGCATACCCGGAGGCAATTGGCGCGGGTTCGATAGACCAACGGGGAGGGACCGGCTAACTTGAGTTCTTTGAGACGTCTCTTCAGGTATTCCCATGACTCTAAACTGGCTTCCTTGGAACAACATTTGGGTTCATCCGCATCCACACAAAGAAAAATGTGGCGGCGAAATCGTTCCAGACCCAACGATTCCACGGCGGCTTTTAACTCCGGATTAATAGGTTCTTCCATGACGAAGTATAGCAGACACCATGTGCCCCGGCCGGAAAAGTTTTATTTGGCCGCCGGTAGGAGGGGAGGCGTCAATGCCGGAGCGCGATCAGACCGATGACACCGGAAACGGCGATGAGCGAACCAATTAATGACCGGATGCCGATTTTTTCACCATCGACGATGCGGGTCATGGGTAGTAGCAAGATGGGGGTAGTGGCGATGATGGCGGCGACCTTGGCGGCGGGAGTGGTTTTCAATGCCCACTGCATGCAGGTAACTCCGAAGGTTTGGCCGGCCAGGCTGTTAGCCAAAACCCAGGGCCAGATCCGCCGCCATTTCTCCAGTGATGCTCTGCGCGTCTTTGCTTCCCAAAGCCCGCCGTAAGTGAGGGCGGAACGCCATTTGACCGCGAGTAAAATGATGGCGGGAATCAAAATGCCTCCCAGCATTCTTTGATAGCCAGTAGTGCCGGCGTCGGGAAACACTCCGTGGGCGTGCGAAACCTCGTAGGCTTTTCGAATCAGAACAAAACCGAAGGCGCCGCCGATCGCCGCGAAGACACAGGCGACGAGGCCGATCCTCCATTCGCGAGCGGGCAATTGCAAATGTTCGCCGGGCGCCAGGGCGATGGCGACGCCGGTGAGCGTCCAAAAAATGCAAAGAATTTCCCCAAGATTCAAGCGCGTGCCGAGCCAGATCCATTCGATCAATGCCGCTGCCGGTGTGGTGAGGCATTGAACCACCAGGACGGTTCGACGCGCGCCGAGCCGAGGCAGGGCTTGAAAATACCCGGAGTCACCGAGACCGATTCCGAAAAGGCCGCTGAGCATGAACCAGCCGGGCGCGCCAGCCAGGCCGGAGCCGAAAACGTATGCCCAGACCGTGAGAAGAAACGTGGCGACAGCGATCCGCCAGAAATTAGCTTCGACGCCACCGATTTGGCGGGCGCTCCGGTGCCCGCAAATAGTGGAGATCGCAAAAAGAAACGTCGTCAGAACCGCGGCAAGCATTAATGGCGCCCTCCCACCCTCGATTCAGCCAGCGGATGGAACGGCAGACGATTATAGCTTGGCGGAAATGAACTGCGCCAGTTTTATTGCGTCGGCGTTGAACTGGCGGATGCCTTCGGCCGTTTTTTCCGTGGCCATCGGGTTTTCGTTCATCATCCAGCGGAACGTCTTTTCATCGAGCGAGATTTTTTCAATTTTGCTGTCGCGCGCCATTTCCGGGTTGAGGTGGCGCGTGACCGGGCTCGAGCTTTTCTGCAGTTCGCCAAGAAGCGAGGGGCTGATGGTTAGCAAATCGCAGCCGGCAAGTTCCAGGATTTCTCCCACATTGCGAAAGCTCGCGCCCATGACTTCGGTTTTGTAGCCATACTTTTTGTAATAGGCGTAAATCTCCTTCACCGAGACGACGCCGGGATCTTCGTTGGGCGCGAAATCTTTGCCCGCGCTTTTTTTGTACCAATCGAGAATGCGTCCGACAAACGGCGAAATGAGTTTGACGCCGGCTTCGGCGCACGCCACTGCCTGGGCGAATGAGAAGAGCAAGGTGAGATTACAGTTGATGCCCTCTTTCTGGAGGATTTCGGCGGCCCGGATGCCTTCCCACGTGGAGGCGATCTTGATCAAAATTCGTTCGTGCGAGATGCCGTGCTCCTTGTAGAGCTCGATAAAGCGATGGGCCTTGGCTACTAGAGCTTGCGTGTCGAAAGACAGGTTGGCATCGGTCTCGGTGGAAACGCGGCCGGGAACAATTTTCAGAATTTCCGTGCCGAACAGGACCAGAAGGCTGTCGATGACCTTCGAGACTTGTTCCTTGCCGGCGGCGGATTTGTTGTCGGCGATGGCCTTGTCGAGGACGAACTTGTACTCGGGCATCTGCGCGGCCTTGAGGATCAGGGACGGGTTCGTGGTGGCGTCGCGGGGAGCGTATTGTTTGAGCGTTCCGAAATCACCGCTGTCAGCGACGACCGTTGTAAATTGTTTTAATTGATCCAGTTGCGTAGTATTTGCGCTCATATTAAATCGTATCCTTTCGATGGATAGAAACATTAACCAATATTGCCCTGAGCGCAACCCCATTAGGCGAGAAAAACAAAATCCCCCGCTGCTTGAAAAAGGGACGGGGAAAGGGAAACAGGCGTCGTTGGAATTCATGTCACGAGCCGGGGTGGTTGAGGTTTTAATTAAGGCCACAAAATATGGAGCCGTTTTTTCTTAAAATTGCCCGACATGTGCGCGTGAGAGAAAGGCTTACACTTCATAGCAATCACAAGAGAATCGGAAGAATTGTGCTTGTCGCCATATCTGTTTCATTTTTGAGCTTCGCCATTTTGTGGCTTGAGTATGGCGTCCTTAATTTCGGTGACAGCGATCTGCCGCCATACCAGTCAGACACACCGCTTGAAAAGGTCGTTGATGGTGTCTGGTTTACCGTCACTATCACGGCTGGATTGCTTTGGCTATACAGTATTGCGCTAGTCTTAAGAGCGCTGTTCCGTAGTTTAAGGAATGAAAGATTAATTTAGTGTCAATAGTGAGGACTGACCCCAAGGGCGGGTTTGGATTGCGCTGGGCGGGGGATTTGAGAAAATGCGGTATGGAACAAACCATCCCCGGCTTTCGTGCCGTGCCGCGCACCGGCGTGATTTATGTCACGCATGAGGCGTCCCGGCATGGCTTCGTTTATGGTCATCCGGAATGGGCGAACCTGGGCCAGGGGTCGCCGGAAACCGGCGCCATTCCCGGCGCTCCCGCCCGGGTGGAGGCAGTGACGATTGCTCCGGCCGCGCAACAATACGGCACGGTCGGCGGCGTCCAGGATCTGCGGCGGGCGGTGGCGAATTTCTATAATGTTACGTACCGGCAGGGAAAAAGATCCCAGTACACGGCGGACAATGTCAGCATTGCGGGCGGCGGCCGGCTGGCGCTGACGCGGCTGGCGAGCGCCTTGGGCAATATCAACATGGGCCATTTCATTCCCGATTACACGGCCTACGAGGAATTGCTGAGCGTGTTCAAGGCATTCACGCCCATTCCCATTTTGCTGCGCGCGGAGCACGGCTATAAAATCTCGCCGGCGGATTTGCGGGAGGAGATTTTGGGTCGCGGTCTGAGTGCGCTGCTGGTGAGCAATCCGGCGAATCCGACCGGGCAGTTGATTGAAGGCCGCGAATTGGATGCCTGGTGCCGCCTGGCGCGCGAATGCCAGTGTTCGATGATTTTTGACGAATTTTATTCGCACTACATTTTCGGCAACCAGCCGCCCACGAAAGCACGGATGGTTTCCGCGGCTCGCTTTGTGGAGAATGTGGAAACTGATCCAGTGGTAATCGTGGACGGCCTGACGAAAAACTGGCGCTATCCGGGCTGGCGCATCAGTTGGACGCTGGGCCCGAAATCGGTGATCGAGGCGATTGCCAGCGCGGGATCGTTTTTGGATGGCGGCGCGAATCATCCGTTTCAGAACGCCGCGCTGCCGTTGCTGGACCCGGCCCACGCCGCGGCCGAGACTTTGGCGATCCAAAAACATTTCAGCCTCAAGCGGGACTTGCTGCTGCGCCGGTTAAAGAAGTTGAACATTGGTGTGGACGCTGCGCCGGCCGGGGCGTTTTACGTCTGGGCCAATTTGGCGAAATTGCCGAAACCGCTGGATGACGGCATGAGTTTCTTCCGCGAATGTTTGAAGGAAAAAACGATCATCGTTCCTGGCGTGTTTTTCGATGTGAACCCGGGTAACCGCCGGGCTACGGCGCGTTATAAGAATTATTGCCGGATCAGTTACGGCCCCGAACTCGAGAAAGTGGAGCTGGGATTGGCGGCGTTTGAGCGGGTGATTAAGAAGTTTTAAAATGTTTGGCGGTTAGTTTTCGAATGCTGGACAGGTTGCGGAGGGTGGCGGTGGGCAATTTGAGCGCTTTGATCGCGGGGAGTTTCCACACGTCGGATTCGGAGGTGCGAATGCGGCACAGCCAGTAATATTCGCGCCCGACGACTAGAAATTCATCATGTTCGGTGGCGATTGCGACGAGCTTTTTGGCGATTTCTTTTGGGAGTTCCTGTTGCATGAATCCAACGTGGATCGTCACGCCAGCTTTTCCGTCTTCGGAGAATAGTTTGGACCGGCCAATCTCCGACACTTCCTCCGCGGTTCGCACGAAGGTGTCTACATCGTAGCCGAGAGCTGATGCCAAATGTTGGGCAATACGTGCTTCAAGCTTTTGCACATCCGCCGTCGTGGTCGCGAATAGGATGTTGCCGCTGGCGATAAATGTTTCCACATCGACAAAACCCATGTCTTGAAATAACGCCTGGAGCTGGCTCATGGGTGGGCGGCGCTTTCCCAAGTTTATCCCTTTTAGAAAGGCTATATATCGTTTCATAGAAGTTGGTTCCAAGTCTGCCTGATGAAGTTCAATTTAGGCCATTCGTTTTTGAGTTGCGCCGACGGTCTCCACAAGGCGGATACCACTGACGCGCTGCTCCGCTGATTGGAGGAGGAGATGGGCGAGTCTCTTGGCGGCTTCGCTCGGGGCCAGGCCGTCGGGGCGGATGTTGGAAACGCAGGTCCGGTCAGCGTCTGTTCGGGTTGGTCCCGGCTCAAAAGTGAAATAGGCTCC
>Ga0302319_10020280_pt1 | contig 12028 bp, 5 predicted proteins | sample Bog_T0_2_FD_203319 | JGI IMG/M metagenome (GOLD analysis project Ga0302319, IMG submission 203319) | Peat permafrost microbial communities from Stordalen Mire near Abisko, Sweden - Bog_T0_2 | ecosystem: Environmental > Terrestrial > Soil > Wetlands > Peat | place: Sweden: Abisko, Stordalen Mire...
CCCCGTGACCCCAACCGGCGCCGCCTCCGAAGTAGATGGCCTCCATGGTCGCGGCTCCGTCGTCCTCGCTGTTGGTCTCCACGTTGCCGTAGTCGAAGCAGCAACCGCTGTTCTGGTAGCTCGCGGTTGTTCCGCTGGTGACCATGTATTCGGTCTCGGCCTGGTCCCCGGTGGCGATGCCGGTGGTCTTGTTCAGGCGGTACCCGGTGCCCTCGCCACCAGCGGGAGGCGTGCAGGCGCCGTTGTTGTCGGCGATCACCTTGATGCCGTAGGCCTTGTGACCGCCCAGCATCAGGGGAAGCGCATTGGCCACGGCTTCCTGGTCCACGTGCATGCAGACCTGCCCCCCGCCCAGCGATTTCGTCAGATGGTTCGCTTTGCCCGATTGGTCGTAGATCTCCGAGATCGTACAGGTCGTGGCCAGGCAAAACGAATCCTGGGTCATGGCGTCCGCAACCCCGCCCGCGGTCAGGGGTCCGACATTCTTGAGCTGGCCGTCGGAACTTCGCCGAAGCTGGTAGAGCGGGCCGTCGTAGGATGCGTACAGCGCGCGCACGGTGCTGTGGGCCGCCACGCAGGGGGTTCCTCCCGTCTGCAGGATGTCGCAGGGCCCTTCGGCGAGGACGGTTCCCGTGGCCATTGTCATGGCGAGGACGATGGCGACCTGACTGCGAACTCTGGCGGTGTTCATGGCGTTCCCCGGTTGGTGGTCAAGACCGACGGAGCGGATCGCCATCGCCGAAAGCGATTTCCGGCAATGCGACTCCATCGTCCACTCTGACGTTTCCAAGGATATGGCGGTGCACACGGGGCGAAGGCAGATTTCCGGAACCGCCTTATGCAAAAAAAACAATGGTGCCGCACGCCCTCGAAGTCGAGGCGTTTGCGATCAACGGAGCGACAAGGGCATCGAAACGACCGGGCGATTCCGGGTCTCGGGCTGTGCCCTGGGTATGCCTACTTGGCTCCCACCAGGATCTTTTGCGCGATGCCCTCCGCGGCATTCGGTCGGACGACATAGATGCCGGGACGGGGGACGATCCGCGCCACGGCGGCCTCGAGGTTCTCCCCCGTTTCGATCTTCACCACGCCGAGATCGCGCCCCTGCAGATCGCGAATCCGGTAGGAGCCGGAATTCGGCCTCCCTGCGGTTCGTGCGCCCACGACCCCGGAGGAAGAGGGCGTCACATACAGCCGGTATCCGTTCAACTGGCTGGTCACATTCACCGGAACGGTGATGGAACCGTTGTTCACCGTGTACTTGGTGGTGGAGAGGGTGTTGGTGCCGGAGACCGCCGAATCCTTGTCCACCCAAACCACATCGTCCAGTTCAACGTTCACGCTGGATCCGAACCAAGCCGGAATTCCGCCCACGGCGACGTTGACCGTGCCCACGCTGTTTCCTCCCAGCACGATGCTGGCGTACTGCTGCGACTTGTCGACGGAGGCGAAGGCGTCCACTCCGTCGCTGGCGTCGTTCGGAGGCGTGGTCATCGCCATGTAGCCGGTCATGTCTCCGTACCACTTGTAGAGGTACCAGCCCCCTCCCTTGGCGTTCCCGGACGTGAGCAGGCTTCCCAGGCGCCCGGGGTAGGCGGTGAACCACCAGGAAATCATGGCGCTCACCACACCATCCCGTTCGAATTTGGCGATGAAGGGGACCGAGACCCCCGGGCACCCTTCGTAGGTGTGGGTGTTGGAGGAGTACTCGTTGATGGAGATCGGCAAGGGTCCGATCCCCAGGCTCGTTTCCAGAGCCCGGTAGGATTTGTAGGCTCCCGCGAATCCATCGGATCCCCACTGGTGCCAGCAGATGACGTCGGGAACGCAGTTGTTGGCCTTGCAATAGGTCAGGAACGTCTGCATGCTGCCGTTGTCGTAGTAGGAGTAGGAGGGTCCGATGATCTTGGCTGCAGGATCCAGGGACCGGATCAAGGCGTACATGGGCTTCCAAAGGGTCGAATTGAAGTCGCCGTTGGCCGTCTGCCAGGTCCCGTTGGGTTCGTTCCAGATCTCGTACCCGTCGTAATTCGTCCTTCCCGAGGCGATCTTGGCGTTGATCACGGAGGTCACCTGGCTCTTGTAGTCGGCGATGCCCGCGAACTGGTAGGGCCATCCGGGATAGACGTCGGACAGCAGGAACTGGACCTTGCCGGTGGTGGAGGCGATCCGCGCGGAAACCGGAATGGCCGCGCCGATGGCATGCTGGTGACCAGACCCATCCAGCGCTGGACACCTGAATTCGTTGGGATGGAGCGCGCCCACCATGCCGGGAATGTCGGATGGCAAGGTTTCCGTGATGCCGTAGAGGGACCCCGACGCGCAGTGGGTCGCCGGACGGATGCTGTCGGACAGGTTCACCGTCAGGCTGAAGGTGGCGCCCATCGCGGGGTTGGCGAAGGCAACCGCCAGGGTGAGGCCACCTAGGACATGTCTATGATGATTCATCTTGCACCTCGGTTTCGGAAGCACTGGATCCGAACCTAAGCCGGTCGAGTGGACAGGATGACACCGTTTTCGCGCGCGCGTTATGGCAAAACGACAAGCGCTCCGACTCGGCCCAGTTGGAACGGTGCGATCACAGTGGAACAGCGATCTCGTCCTGGAACACGCCATTTTCAGCGTGAATCCTGACCAGGTATACCCCAGGCGTCAAGCGAGGAAATGCTGCCTGCGAACCGGAATTCAAGGAGATGGGAGTCGATCGGCCATCCAGCCGTACGATCTCGATCCGGCTGATGTTCAGGCCCATGGGGTCGATGGACAGACGGTGGTCGTTCATGATGACTCTCGGCTGCACGGTGAACTCTTGGGCTTTTGCCTCCGGCGCGAGCGAGGCCGTGGGGTGGGTGGTGTCCTCGGAGGTGGTATCGATGCCGGAGAGGGTCCGGTACAGGGCAAAATCACTGATCTCCGGGTTGTCCCAGCTTCTGGTGATGTTCAATCGGACGCTGCTGGTGGTCACCTGGTTGAATTTGCAGATGCGCTTGTAGCCAATCACCTTCAGGCCGGTCACAAGGGATTTCCAGGTATTGGAGCTCGCGTCGAGATACTGTAGATTCCAGCCCGCCACGCGCTGGCCATCATACACGTATTCCTTGATCATGACATTGTCGAAGGTTTGCGGTGTTGGCAACTGGAATGTAACGGTTGCCGTGCTGGTTGCGAGGTTCCACGAACCTTGGGTAGTCCAGTAGGTGTATCGTTTGTTGTCGATGATCTTATTGGCCTCGTGACCGGTCGCTTCCGGAAACGTATTCTCCGCCGTTGCTGTCGCTGTCGCACCCTTCGCCAAATTCTTGGTGAAGGTGGAATCGATCCAGTTGTTCCAGTTCTTAAGAAGTGCAACTTGATCTGCAGAAATCAAGCCGGTGTCATTTGGCAAGAGATTCAACAACAGATTGGAGTTATTCCCGATCGAGTTGTAATAAAGCGTCTTCATGTCATCCAAGCTTTTCAGCCCATTCCAATACCCTCCCGCATGCCAGAACCACTGACCCGAAGCAATCGAGGTGTTGACCTCAGCTTGGTACCAGAGTGCACCGACTGCGGTATTGTAATAGGATTCTTGACCTAGGTCAGTGTTTTGCTGCTCTGCACCGAACACCTGTTTCCAAACGGGTTGTACCGACCATTCATCCGAGCGTGCGCTACCTTCCTCATTGCCACACCAACGAATTTCTTTTCCACGCCATTGCAATGTTTGGGTGCCATTTTGAATACCCGCCCAGCGGTTGTTGTCCGCATAGACTACGCCGTCGTACAAACGTATGACCGCCGATGGCTGAAGGGCCTCAATTGTGTCGTACCACATGCTGGTTTGATATGCCGGGACAGGCACGAAAGTAGCCGGGCAACCGGTGCCACCGCACGCACCGTCGAACCAGAGCTCTCCGATCGGACCATATTTGCCGCCGAGCAATTCCTTCAATTCACCCAAAAAATAGGCATTATAAGCGGCGTTTGGCCAAACGCCCTTTGCGCCCTGATTCATATCCCAAGGCGAAAGATAGATTCCCAAGTCAATCCCGTGGTTGACACACCCCTTATGAAGCGCATCAACGACATCCGTTTTCACCGTCGCATTGTTGACCGAATGACTGGTTAATGCGGTATTCCAAATGCAAAACCCATCATGGTGCTTTACGGTGGGAACTGCCATCGAAAATTTGGCATCTTTGATGATTTGTGCCCATTGATCGGGATTTTGCGCAGTCGGTGCAAATTTCGTTTCTGGTTCAGTTCCGGTGCCCCAATCTGCCGTACCAAAGGTATTCATGTTGTAATGAATGAAGACATTCCGCTCTCGTTGCATCCATGTGATCTGAGCGGGCCCGGGGCGGACATGGGCGGCTTGCTGCAATTTGGAACCCAAAGCCTCGCCCGCAGTGAATGTTGTTACGAAGACGCTGTCTTGAAGACTCGCCGAAGCCCCAAATGGGGTCGCGAGTATGGCCGCTAGGCAGAGGGCGGCGCCCGGGATGTTCTGCCTGGAATGGTTGTGAAGATCCTGCATTCTTCCGTGGAACTGGAGAGCGATCATAGGAACCTCCGGATGCTTGTGGTTCGTAAGGTATCCCGGTTGGGCGGACCGGAGCCCGTGGTTTTCGACCGCTAGGTATCCCAAAACGACAAAGGTTCCGCGAGCGCAAGGGACAATTTTCGGCGAAGCGGAATCAGGGTCCGAGGATCGAGACCGGGATCGAATTCCTTCCCGAAGTCGCCAGGTAGATTCCCTCCCGCAATCCGGAGAGGTCGATTTCCACATGGCCGCCTACGCCCTCGGCCGAGCGCACGACGCGGCCCTGGAAATCCCGCAGCTGCAGGGATTCGCCGTCTCCCGCGATCTTTCTTCCCGTCTGGGCCAAAGGCGAGTTCTTGGTGGGAGCGGACTCGATCCCGGTCGAATTGTCCGCGATGAAGGTCGTGATGCTCTGGGCGTCCAAGGTCGCCGTGAACGAGCCGTTGGCGACAGAGGTGGATCCCGCATCGGCGAGCTTCTTGGAACTCGAAGTGGTGTACCGCTTGGGGTTCGCGAAGGTTCCGTTCGAGACGCTGAACGTCTGGGACTTGGACGAAGTGTTCTGGTTGATGGCGATGATGACGTTTTGCGACCCGGTGAAGGCCATCACGGTCACACCCGATTGCGGGGAATAGGTGGCCGTCACCCTGTGTGAACCGGGGCGGACGTACTTGGAGAACTGGCCCATGACGTACCCCTTGAGCTGGATGGAGCCGTTGGTGTTGACGAGGTTGCAGTTGGGCGAGGTCAAGTACCACCAGACGTAGGCGTTCATCTGGTTGTTCAGGCAGTCCATGATCTCCTTGCCCGCGGTCAGGGCGGTCCCGATGTCGTCGGGATCGTAGTAGTGCTCGGTCATCCAGATCTTCTTGTTCTTGCCGATCGCGTTGGTGTAGGTCTTGATCTGAGCCCCATACAGGTGCAACCCGATGTGCGTGAAATGGGAATTCGCCGTCGCGTCGTTCAGGCTGGGATCGGAGTAGGAAACGTCGAAGTTGAAGGTTTCCGGCATCATCACCGATCCTCCGATGTCCTGCGCGTTGTTCTTCATGAAATTCAGCAGTTCCGCGGCGGTCCAGCTGCACGACAGGTAGGTGACGACCACGTTCGGTTCGTTCTGCACGGAGATCACGTCCACCAGGTCGCCCATGTAGGTGCGGAAGGACTTCAAATAGGACGCGTAGGAGGCGTAGGAAGACGTCTTCAACGACCCCTCCACGTCGTTGTCGTTGGTCTTCATGGAATCCGGAGGCGACCAGGGCGTCGCCATCACGTACTGCGCGCCCCTGGCCTTGGCTCCCGAGGCGTTGGCCTTTTCGTTGGCCCACGCGGATGGCCCCCCGACGTCGATCTCGACCCGGAGGATGGAAAGGCCCAACTGGTTCTGGTTCCCATTCGAAAATGCCGCGTCCAATTCCGTGGAGGCCAGCGCTCCTTGTCCGGCGGAACTCGCGCCGAACCCGTCGATCTCCTGCTGGAGGCTGGAAAAATCGATGCTGGCCGTCTGGGCAAGGAGCAGTCCCGGAAGAAGAACCATGCCAGGAAGGATCTCGTGGTATCGCATGGGGGACCGCTTGTTGGAGGTTCTGCCGATCCGAACGCGTCTTGGTGTGTTCCGTCCGAAACTTGGGTGCTACCGGATCGCTTCCACGTTCACGATGTAATCGCCAGCCGCGAGGCCGAGATCCTTGCGGATGTCCACCTCGTTCGAGCGAACCACGCCTTGGTAGACCAGCTTTCCGGCATAGTCGTGTACGGAAATGTTTTTCGCCTTGCCGGCGAAGGCTTCGGGGAAGCTCACCAGATTCCCGCTGGTCTTCAGCACCGCCCTCCCGGGATCCGCCCCGAACTGGTTCTTCATCAACCCGGTGGGGACGAGGGAGACCTGCGTGCCGGTGTACACGAGCTGGTTGTCGGGTTGCGCCGTCACCCCGATGCCTGCCCCGTGGTTGCTGGAAACGAAGACGATGTTGAAAACCTTCTTCGCGACAATTCCAGGAAAGCTTCCCACGCGATCGCCGATGATCACGTTCTTGGTGGCGTCGACATAGGTGATCGGAATCGTGGCGTACTTGCCCGTCTCGTAGTCGTAGTTGTCGTTCTCGTCCTCGTACATGGTGAAGGAGCCGTCGGCACCCGGATAGATGCGGAGTTCGATGGTGTCGGCTCGCTGGGTCGCGTATTGGACATCCGGCCCCATGGGCACTATGGATCCGGCCCGGAAGTTGCTCCCCCCTTTGACGCCCAGACCGGTCCAGAAGTCGAACCAATTTCCCGCGGGAAGGTAGACGGAACGCGACGTCGCCCCGTAGGTGGTCACCGGACTCACCATGAACGCCGGGCCGTACATGAACTGGTTGCCGACGGTCTTGATGTTGGGGTCGGTCCTGAAATCGAGGATCAAGTGGCGCATGGGGGTGTAGTCGGAGTTGGTCGTCATCCAGGCCAGCGAATAGATATAGGGGATCAACCTGTAGCGGAGCTTGTCGGCGATGAGAAGATTCGCCCTGGTGGCGGCGGAAAACGTGGTCGAATACAGTTCTCTGCCTTGTCCCGCCTCCATGTTTCCATGGATCCTGAAAATGGGACAGAATGCTCCGTACTGGAGCCAGCGGGTCATGAGCTGCTGGTTGTTGTCCGTCGTGAAGTCGATGTTGGCACCCCAATACCCCCCGATATCCGTTGTCCAGTAGGGAATGCCGGAAACCGTTGAATTGATTCCGCTCGTCACGCTGGTGGTCAAAGTGGGGAAATCGCTGTTGATGTCGCTGCTCCACTGCATGAGGGACTGCGACTGCTGGCCCGCGAAATTGGAGCGATGCAGCATGACGAACCGCTTGCCGGGAATGTCCCTGCGCCAATTGTTGTAGGCCATGCTCGTCATTTCGAAGGAGTAGGTGTTGTAGAAGAGGACGCCCAGGCCCATGGCTGTCGTGACCGTGCGGCGGTCGAAGTTGTCCGGATACGGAAAGGGCTCGTCGTTGTCGAACCACCAGCCGTCCCACCCCAGCACGGTCGTATCGAACATGGCGCTCTTGATGTTGTTCCAGAACGTTTCGCGGGCCTGGGAGTTGTACGAATCGATGAATCGCGTGGTGCCGCTGGAGGGCCAGAGCCACCCGTTGGCACTGAACGAACTGAACGGGGGCGACCCCTGCTCGATCTCGCTCCAGATGGAGATCAAGGTGTGGAGGTTCGCGTTGTGCACCGAATCGAGCTCGTTCTTGACGTTGCCGTAGCTGGAATTGAAGCAATAGCATCCCTGTTGACCGGCCCCGACCCAGTATTGCCAGTCCTGGACGATGACGTCCAGGGGAATTTTGTTGTTGCGGTAGCCGTTCTTGACGGCGAGGATCTCCGCCTGGGACATGTAGCGGTCCTTCGATTGGATCAGACCGTAGGCCCATTTGGGGAAAAGCGGCACCTTCCCGGTCGCGGTGCGGTACCCCGAGATGACCTGGTCGATTTCCGGACCGTAGAAGAAGTAGTAGCTCAGCTCGTCTCCGCATTCCGACGAAAACGCGTAGCGGGTGTTGCTGGAGACGGTTCCGTCGAAGGTGACTTTCGCGTAGCTGTCCCAGAAGATCCCGTACCCCTTCGTGGACACGAGGACGGAAACGGCGGTGGACTTCGATCCGTAGTCCTCGTCCATGACTTCGGTCTTGCCCTTGAGGTTGTAGTTGCCGTCCATATGCTGGCCCAGGCCGAACAGTCCTTCGTCCGACGGGGATACGAATTCGGCGCGCACGGTGTTGGTGTTGGCCGTCAACACGGTGACCGGAGTCATGGTCTTCGCGCCTTCGGCCAGGATCACACCGTTGTTCAAGTCCGCATATGTGACATTCGCCGTCGATTTGCTCACCTTGACGATGAGCTTGCTGGTCACGAGGGTCACGGTATCACCCACCTCGGTCGTCGAAAACGTGGGCGTCGGCCAGACCTTCGTGACGACATTGATGGGACGCGCGGGGATCGTGGAGGTCGGCGAATACGCGACCCGGACGATGTCCGCCTGGCAGATCTGGACCTTCATGACACCGTTGTCGCAGGTGAAGGTGATCCCGTCCGCGTTCGCGACATACGATTTGACGCTCAACGCCGTCGCATCCTTGGCGAACAGAGCGGCCGAGGCGATCGCCAGCAGCGTCCTGGTGCCCGTACCGGGCGCAAAGATCGTCGATTTCCCATCCATCGAATGACCCCTTCCTGCAGATGTGCGGCGCCAATCGCAGGCAACGAGGCTCCGCCGTTCGTACCGGAATCGGAGGCCTCGTTCCTTTTCGCCCGCGCCGCAGGCATGGTATCGAGGATATGGGGGAGACCTCGACGAGAGTCGGCATTTCTTTCGTGCGCCTATCCCAAATCCGCAAAGGCCGACTTCCGGTGCGGTCTCGAGGCGCCGAATCCCGGACGTCCGCCCCCCCCAAGCCGACACCCGATTTCGCTGGTCCTGTCATGGCTCGGGAGGTTGTCGTTTCCACAACACTCCGCGATCCGAAAGCTGTTTGCGCACGAACGGATTCCGTTACCTTCACGAGACAATCGCGTGGAGATCGAATCGCTTCACCACAAAACACGGAGACGATCCAGGATCGCCTTCCATCGCCGGGGCATCGCATGAACATCTCAAGAATGGCATTTGGCGCGGCATCGGCTGCGATCTTCCTGATTCCCGGGATCGGACCCGCGGGCTCCGCGAACGCGGGTCCGTGCGACATCTACCAAGCGGGAGGCACCCCCTGCGTAGCCGCGCACAGCACGGTTCGCGCCTTGTACAGTTCCTATTCGGGGAGTCTGTACCAAGTGCGGAATGCCGCCAACCAGACCAAGGACATCGGGGTCCTGACCATCGGAGGATACGCCAATTCCGCTGCCCAAGACTCCTTCTGCGCCAAGACCACCTGCACCATCTCCAAGATCTACGACCAGTCTCCGAAGGGCAACCATCTGACCGTGGCCCCCCGCGGCACGTGGCTGCCGAATGGCGCGAAAGAGTCCAATGCGACCCAAGCCAAGCTTGAAGTGGATGGGCATGCCGTCTACGGTGTGTACATCGCCGGAAGCGGCTTCACCTCGAATCCCGGGAATGGCTACCGCAACAATGCCACAAAAGGGGTCGCCACGGGCGATCAGCCGGAGGGCCTGTACATGGTCGCGAGCGGGACGCACTACAACCAGTGGTGCTGCTTCGATTACGGGAATGCGGAAACAAACGACACGGACGACGGAGCGGCCACCATGGAGGCGATCTTTTTCGGGAACAGCACCCAATGGGGCCATGGCAGCGGAGCGGGTCCTTGGGTGATGGGCGACCTCGAGAACGGGCTTTGGGCCGGCAATGTCACCTCGTACACCGGCAACACCACGGTCACCTACTCCTATGTCACCGCGATGGTGAAGGGGAATTCGGGGAACTCTTGGGCCATCAAGGCCGGCAATGCGCAGTCGGGAAGCCTGAAAACGATGTACAACGGAGTTCGTCCGAATGGGTACAGCCCCATGAAGAAACAGGGCGCCATCCTCCTGGGCATTGGGGGCGACGATAGCAACAACGGCGAGGGGACCTTCTTCGAGGGTGCCGTGACCACGGGATTCCCCCCGGACAGCACCGAAAATCAGATCCAGACGAACATCGTCCAGGCTGGTTACGGGAGCAACGTCACCACATCCATTTCCGGGCAGGTCGCGAATTCGACGCCCATTTCCGCCCGCTTCGATGCCGCGAATGGAGCGGTCATCGTGAACTACGGTCTGGAGAACTCGAGTTCCGTTCGAGTTCGCGTGTTCGACATGCGGGGACACGAGTTGGCAACCACCGCGAACGACTTCGTTGCGCCCGGCCAGCACATGGTCAGCCTGAACGCGAAATCGGTCCGTTCCGGGATCTATTCCGTGGTGATGGAGATCGGTGGAAGCGTGGTCTGGAGCCGAAACATCGTCTTGAATCGCTGATCTCGTAGCGACCCCGGGGAGGGAAAATGATCGCCACAACCAGCACGCTGCTTTCGGCCCTCCTCCAATTTTCGGGAGCAGGAACGTCCATATTGCCCACCGATTCGCTGGGAAGCCAATACTTCGGTAACGACAAGCAGTGGTACGAGGACAACATCCCCTTCTTCGAGTGCTCGAACAAGGCCCTGCAGGACGTCTACTACTACCGCTGGGCCAGCTACAAGTCGCACATCAGGAACGAGGGGTCGTACTACATCGTCACCGAATTCCTGAACGAGATGAGCTGGGATGTCAAACCCTACGCCGCCTTGCAGGATGCGACGGGCCACCACATCTACGAGGGCCGCTGGCTGCGCAACCAGCGCTACTTGAACGATTACATCAACTTCATGAACACGAATGGATTCAGGGTCTACGCCTATTCGGAGAACATCGCCGACGCCACTTGGAACAGATACCTGGTGAACATGGACGCCTCGTTCGTGAAGAGCCAGCTCTCGAACATGGAGAACCTCTACGGGCAGTGGGTGGGGTCCAAGTTCGATGCCACGCACGGACTCTTCCACCAGACGCCGATCTCCGACGCGACGGAATACTCCATCGCCTCCATCGACGCATCGGGGGGAATCGATGGATTCGGAGGCGGCGAATCGTTTCGGCCGTCCATCAACAGCTACCAGTACGGAAACGCATTGGCGATCTCCAACACCGCACGCCTGACCGGCGACTCCACCAACATGAAGAGCTACGCGTCCAAGGCCGCCGCCCTGAAGCAGAATCTCCAGAACTCCCTGTGGAACACGTCCTTCCAGCATTTCGTGGACCGGTACGACGTGACGAATTCGTACGTCACCACCTGGGCGTACATCCGAGGTCGCGAGCTGGTTGGCTACGTTCCCTGGGCGTTCGAGATGCCCGACAACAACGCCACCTACAACGCCGCGTGGCAGCACCTGATGGATCCGACGGAATTCTACGGCATCGACGGGGTCCGGACGGTGGAGCCTTCGTACCAGTACTACATGAAGCAGTACCGGTACGGGGGGACCTTGCCGGAATGCCAATGGAACGGGCCCAGTTGGCCCTTCCAGGAGACGTTCGTCCTGCAGGGAATGGCGAACCTTCTCGCGGATTACACGCAGACTTGGGTCAGCAGGGACGATTACATGTCCGTCCTGAAGAAGTACGCGGCGCAGCACTACTTCACCGACGGTTCGTTCAATCTGGTGGAGGACTACTACCCCGACAAGGCGGCTCCGGCGCCTTTGGTCGACTTCGCCGAACGCAGCCAGCACTACAACCACTCCCAGTTCGACAACCTGATCATCACGGGGCTGTGCGGCATCCGTCCGAGCGAAGGCAACATGCTTGCCGTGAACCCCATGGCACCGGCATGGTCGGCGAGCGACACCAATTCCCTTTCCTATTTCGCCCTGGAGAACGTCCTCTACCACGGACACGATTTGACCATCGTCTACGACGCCACCGGATCGCGGTACGGCCAGGGAAAAGGTCTTTCCGTCTGGGTGGACGGCATCAAGAAGGTCGATGCCG
>Ga0302319_10020283_pt1 | contig 12026 bp, 12 predicted proteins | sample Bog_T0_2_FD_203319 | JGI IMG/M metagenome (GOLD analysis project Ga0302319, IMG submission 203319) | Peat permafrost microbial communities from Stordalen Mire near Abisko, Sweden - Bog_T0_2 | ecosystem: Environmental > Terrestrial > Soil > Wetlands > Peat | place: Sweden: Abisko, Stordalen Mire...
CCGCGCCGGGCTTGCCGCCGTCGGCAGTTACCGTCACATCGACTTTGCCGCCGTCAGTTCCGAGTGTGGCAACCAGTTCGCCCGCGCCACCCGCCGTAAAATCCACAGCCTTGCCCAGCGTTTCCCTGCCATTCCAAACCACCGATTTCAGATAAGTCCCGGCGGGCGCGGGGAGCTGGAGCCGATACTGCGCGCCGGAGACCTTCAGCGTAAACGTGCCGGAATCCGACAGATTGCCCATCGCGGGCATGGCCGACATGCCCTCATCGGCCATCATCATTACCATCGTGCCTTTGAGTTCCACCTTCTTATCGCCATTGACGACGACCCTGCCATGAATCGTCTGCTCGGGCTGTGTCCGCAACTTCACGCCGCTGACGCCTTCCTTAGGGACCACCAGCGTCTGCATCTGCATGGTGGGTTGCGTGCCATTCATCTGCACCGACGTCAGCGTATACGAGCCCGGCTGCACGTTCGCGAGTTCGAAGGTGCCATCGTTGTGCAATGTCGCCATGGTCTGGCTCCCGATGTTCGCCTGAGACATCAGCATCACCATACCGCCCTTCATCGGCGTTCCGTCAGCCGCGAGCGCCTGCCCCTTAACGCGCGTCACCAGAGACTTGCGCAGGGTAATCGTTAGTCCCGGGGTATCACCGCCGGCTGTGACTTCGACCTTCGTAGCTGCGCCGATATCGACCGTTCCCGGGTAATAAGTGACTACGTAATTTGTTTCGGGCGAACCATCGGCAGGCGGCGGCGGCGCGGCTGTCGCCATGAAATCCATGTGGAGGACGCTGGCGCTCAGATAGTAAGTTCCCGGCCGAACTTTACCGAGGCGGAACTCACCGCGGTCATTGGCGGGCGCGGTATCGACGGGCACCATCTGTTTGCCCGGCATGCGACCGCTCATCAGTGCGGACACCATAACGCCGGGAATGGGATCGCCATCCTCGTCAACGACGCGACCCGCCACGGCGCCATAGGGAATTAAGCGAAGAACGATGTCCTTGAGCGCGTCGGCTGCGGCAACGTGCAACTTCGGCGCGTCCGAGTTGCGGGCCGCACCCTCAGGTTTGTATTCCAGATCCTCGTAGCCGACGTGGGTTGCTTTGAGGAAATAATCGCCCGGTTCCACGCGGTCCACGTGGAATTCGCCATTGGCATCGGTAGTGGCGGCGAACGTCCTCGGAGGAGGCGCAGCTTTTTTGGGGTCGGCGGCGGGGTCGGGCGCATCGCCGCCGAACATGCGCATCGCCATTTCCATGCCCGGAACATCGTTGCTGCTGGAGAGAGTGATGTCAGCCTTGCGAAGAGGCTCGTTGGTTACGGAATTGTAAACCTTGCCGGAAACCGTGGCGGTTGGGGGCGCAGCGGGTGTCTGGGCGATGGCAAGGCATGCGAGAAGGTGGGCGCCGAGCAAAAGCGGCGGACACGATTTTGTCAGACAGGCGGACCAATTTCGCGGGCACATGGCGGAAGTATAGCAGTTATCGGGCGCGACGTTGCTCGTGGTCCGGCATGTGAGAGATGGATCGAATTCCGAAGGGAAACCCGATTCCGAGGACGTGGAGGCAAGTTCAATTCGCCGACGCTTTCGTCACCGCGTCAATGACAATAGTTTCCACCGGACCCTTCGCAGATTCGGGCTTCAATCCGAGTTGCTCCTGCACAGCCGTAAACATCGATGGACCGGCCAACCCCAGCCCCTCCTGCAGAGAAGTCAGCATCGAAGGGCCGGATTCTTCCCCGGGGTGCTCCTGTGCCCATTCCAGCTTGAAATCGTACTCGCCTCTCAACCCGGTATTGTCGATAACGGTACGGTCCAGATGATTGCCCAGCGTGTCGGCCAGTCGCGACAGGGACGTTTTTGTGGCCTCGATCTTCCCCTTGCCGGAGCCAATGGAGACCCGCATAGTCGGCTCGTCCTTACCCTCGACTGCGGCAACATGCGTTTTCAGCTTCGGCCCGTTCTTTGCGACGACCAACGAATAGACAGGAAGCTGTTTCAGTTCACGATGAAATTTCAGGTGAAACCGATCCGCGAGCAGCGGCTGCAGCGAAAGCCACAAATCGTCGTCGCTGATGGTCCCTGCGTCAATCTTCGCGACGATATCGTACCTCTCCGTTGCAAGCCACCCGGGTCCGCCCGAAACTTGAAACTCCTTCAGGAGAAATGCCTTCTCAACGAGCGTCTGCACCGACACGTTGGTAGCGGTGAGGCGACCGTGCGACGTGCCCATGCTGAACCCACCGCTCCCGCTGGTATTCGGCTTGATGGATGCAGAGTCGAAGGCCCGGGGTGATGGGCTTTTCGGTGGGCTCTGCGCCCATGCAGCGCCCGAAGCCGCGCACAGACCGATCGTCGACAACACGAATCCCGCCACCTTCCCGATCCATCCGTTATGCATCTTCGTTGCTCTCCTCAGTTCGCCGTCGGCGTCTTTTCCATGCGATCCACCACCAGCACTTCGACCGGCCCTTTGCCGCTCTCCAACCGCAGACCCAGTTGATCCTGCAGTGCGGTAAAGATCGACGCGCCGCTCGCGGTGGTGGAGGCCGCGCCATCCGCCGTCCCCAGCTTCAGGTCGGCCTCGGGCGACCACTCCAGCGTGAAGTCGTAGACGCCTTTAAGGCCGGTCGAGTTGGTGACCGGCAGCCCCGCCTGTTTCGCGATCAGATCGGCGAGTTTCTGCATGCCTATTTTCGTTGCTTCAAAGTGCCCCGCCCGGCCGGATGTTCGCGGTTGACCTGGCTCCGCTTCATGGATTTTAAAACCGCCCTTTGCGATGACGAGAGAGAACATCGGTAATTGCCGGGTCTCCTTGTGGAGCGCGAGATGGAAACGGTCCGCCAAAAGCGTCTGCAACATCTGCCGAACCTGGGGCAGGGGCGTATCAGGCGGGAATGTGGCTTCCATATCGAAGTGCTCGCTGGTCAGCCAGGGCGGGCCGTCGATTGCGTATTCGCGGTCATCCGCGATATCCCAGGCGTTCAGCATGACCTTCTTCAGGGACACGTTTTCCATGGATACGCGGCCTGCCGTCATGCGGATGGCGCTGACGCCGCCGGCCGACTGATTCGACTTGATTGACGCCGCATCAAAGGCGGGTGTTTGGGCTTGCGCGAATGTCGCGAAACCCAACGCGGCCAAAGCACTCAGACTTCGCATCACAAACTCCTCTCGTCTGATACGCAGACGGTCGAGGAATGTTCACATTACAGACCAAGCTGATCGAGCAACGGTTTTTCGTAAGTATCGTCTTCGCCCGGGTAGCGGAGGCGGCTCTCAAACCGGCCAGTCTCCTTGGCGAGCGCCCAGATCAGACTTTCACCCGCGGGCATGGTATCCGGTTTCCGCTCGAAGACCTCGTCCGAAAATGCTTCGTCGGCCCCGATGATGCGCCAGCCTTTCGCACGAAACATCCCCAGCAGATCTCCCAGGAACAAAGCGTTCAGAAGATTGTAGTGAATCAGCAGCGTGTGCGGCACGCTTCGCCCAAGCGCATCGTGCGAGAGTTGGTCGTAGAACAGAGCGCGATTCCAGATGTGGTCCAGATACGGCTGGCGGTATCGCTGGACGTCAAAGGCCGGTTCTTTCGCGAGCCGTTCCCGGAGGCGCTGGTCGTAATACCAGTCCGAGGCGTCGATGGTTACCGCGCCGCTGAGGTAGCCCCGTTGCGCGAGGAAGCTTCGCAGACGGTCGCGAACCTCACGCGTCTGACCTTCCTTCAGCAAAGGAAAACGAAATCGCTTGCGGAAGCCGGAGTGTCCCCGCAGCACTCTTTCCGTGCGCAGGATGCCCGATTCAAACTCCTCAGGAGTGGTCTCACCCATCAGCGGCCGATGTTCGTACGTATGATTGCCGATGAAATGTCCGGCGGCGCTCCAGCGTTTCAGAATATCCGATCCCCGTTCGTTGTCCACCGCCTCCCCAATGGCAAACAGGCCTGCACGCGTCTTACCGAGTGCGGCCAGGATGCGCGCGTCCGCTTCCTCGCGGCGCGCTTCCGGAAGCAGTTGCCAGCGAACGTCGTCCATGGTGATGGCGACGCCTGGTTGCGGCTGCGCTCTCAGCTGCGCGCCGAAAAGCTGTACAGCGCAAGACGCAACAGCCTGGCGACGCGTAATCAATTCGGCGACGCCTTTTCCGCGCTATCCACCACGATGATCTCGATCGGGCCTTTGCCCGACTCCAGTTTCAAGCCGAGTTGCTCCTGAAGCGCGGTAAACACCGAAGCGCCGTCGCCCTGATCCTTTGACCACTCCACGCGCAGATCGTATTCACCGGTGAGCCCCGTCCGATCCAGCACCGGACGACCCGACTGGCCCGCGAGATGGTCGGCGAGCATCTTCATGGTGACCTTCGAGCCCTCAATCGATGACTTCCCCGCCCCGAGCGAACTGCCGATTCCGGTCGGGCCGGTAGTGCCCTCGGGGTGGAGCTTGAGCTTCGGACCACTTTTCGCGATGCCGAGGATATACACCGTGCCTTCCTTCGTATCGCGATGAAGTTTCAGTTGAAAGCGATCAGCGAGGAGAGCCTGGACATACGGCGCCACTTCCTCCCGGCTCATTTCTTTGGGCGTATTGGCCCGCGCCACAATGTCGTAGCGATCCGAATCCAGCCAACCCGGTCCGCGCGTCACGTTGAACTCCTGCACACCGTAAGCATATGCGATGAGGGCCTGAAGACTCGCATTGTTAGCGGCAAACTTTCCACCTGGGTCAGTCCCTGCGCTGGTGGTGTGACTGCCGCTTTGGTTCGGCTTGATGGACGCAACTTCGAATGAGGGTGGCTGCGCGTGCGCGGTGGTCGTAACAATCGTCAGTAACAGTGTCAGGTAAGTTCGCATTGTGGCGGCTCGTCTGCCATAAATACGCAGACGGCGCGCGCGGGTTCACAATACGTTCAGCCGTGCGGCGTCAATCTTTGCCCGCCACCAGATACACCGCCACCGGCACTACAAACAGCATCGCCGCCATGCAGGCGAACAAGACCCAGTGACCCGCGATCAGCGCCGTTGCATCGATAGCCGCCACTTCAGTCCACACCCGCTTCAGGCCCGCCTGAAACCAGCGCGATGTGGCCCCGAGGCACGCGCCCATCAGTACCATCGCGCAGGCAAATGCCACGATCTGGACCGCAGTAATCGGGCGTGAAACCGTTTCCAGCGCTTCCCGGCGCGCACGCATCTGCGCCTTCCACCACACCAGCCCGGAATCGGGCAACACCGGAACGTCCTCGCGCGAACACTCAATTGCGTTCGCTACTGCCGCGACGTCGCCGCAAATCGGGCACGTCTTCACGTGCTCGCGCAATTCACCATCCACGCGATCCGGCCAGCGCGATTGAATGACGGCCGAGAGAACATCGGACTCGAAGGAGCACTCGATCTGCCTCATTGCGCGCCTCCGGCTTCCTGCCCGAGCAGTTTCGCCATCTTGCGGCGCGCCCGGAACAGCAGAAGCTTCATGCTCGATGCGCGAACTCCGATGGCGCTTGCGATTTCGTCGTGCGAAGCGCCTTCGGCATAGGCGAGCCAGAGCATGGCGCGATCGCGGGGCCGTAACTGTGCCATGGCCCGCGAGACATCGGTACGCCGAGCCGCGTCGGAGCCATGGTCAGTTCCGCCGCGAACGGGGTCCACAAGGCGTTCAACGTCATCCCCCGTTACCACGCCCGCCGGTCGCGTGAAACTGCGCCGCCGGGCATCCTTGGCCAGATTGGTTGCGATGCGATAGAGGGAGTTGCGACGGTGCGCGTCGCTGTCGAAGCGGTCCTGATCGGCAGGGCCGGCAGAAGCAGCGCGCAGGAAGCGGTAAAAGGTTTCCTGGAGCAGATCGTCGGCCATCTGCCGGTCGCCGGTGACACGGGACAGATACGCCCAAACGCCGCGCGCGTTCCGGTCGTAGAAGCCGCGGAAGGCCTCTTCGTCCATCACGAACACGGCCTCTGCGCTTTCGATCGCTGGGGCGCGGCTGACATCGCTGTAGGTCAGTTGCCGGAACACGATATTATTCTACCTTTCATTGCGGGTCCCCAAATGTGTCGGTTGGGCGAGCGTCGGTTGGGCGAGTGTCGGTTGGATGATCCGGGCGGGATGCGCGCTTTTGTGGAGCCGGTTCGAGCAGCCCCATCTTCTGAGAGAGCACGTAAGACACGGCGGCTGAGATCGCGAAGCCTACGCCCAGCGCCACGGCAAGAATTCCCATGATTTCGACCGGGAGATAGGAATCGTCGCTCATTCGACCGCTTGCCAGCATCATGCCGCAGCCCCCTGCGACCAGCACCAATCCAGCCTGGAGCGACCACATGATCCGGCTGAGCGGGGCGCCCATGCTCTTCGACGCCGCCCCGGTATCGAGCGAAATTGGCGCCGATTCCAGAAATCTGGATCCCGCAGGCGTTGCGATGTAAGCCATCATCTCTTCGTTGGTGCTGAACCGGTCCAGCAGTTTCCTGTGCACTTCCTCCTGGACTCTCGATAGCCGGTTCCAGCGGCGGTAGTCGAGAAACGTGCGGATAAGCCAGGTGAGCAGGCCGATGGCGATTCCAAAGCCGGCGAAGATTTCAAGATTCCCCAGGAGGCGGTCCCACATGTTCAACACCCTGCTGGCGCGGTCCTGCGGCTCCCGCCAGTTATTGTCGCCGAGTCCGTCGAGATAAAACGAGGGGTTGAGGGCAATCTCCGGGTGCAGGCTGAGGAAGTTGGCCAGCACCGGATACGGCTTCAGATACTGCTCCTGGGTCAGCAGAGTGGGGTCCTGTTTGAAGACGCCGCGAACGGTGGGCGGATACTTGTTCAACAGTCCCTCGAACTCACGCTTGGTGCGCTCAGCATCGGGTTCCTGGACCATGGTGATCTGCCCGGCGTCGCCCTCGATCGCGACTTGTTTGGGCATCTTGTTCACCGGCTTCTGTGCGAACGCCGTCGTGCCCAACGCGGCCATCATCACGCTTGTCGCCGCCAATCGCTTCATCCTCTGAGTCATTCGTTATTCCTCTGCCGGGTAATACGCAGTAGGGGCAGCGCGGTTAACATCGATCGAGGCAGTCCTCAAGTTACTGAAACTAAAGGCTATATTTCCCCGTTGACTGTAGAGAGGGCGCGGAGAGTGGCAAGTGTCACCGCCGGTACCATAACCAAAGCTATTACTATCGAAGGGCATATCTTTTATACTCAACTAAGCTTACCTGCGACTCGCGCCGATAAGCGGTCAGGAGGATGCGCTTGCCGGGAGTTTCGCTTCGTGTGGCGATGGCTGTAGTTTTGGCGATGAACGTGTCCACTCTGACCGTTACCGCAGTTGCGGCGGCCGGCACCGGACTGATGGTGCAGATCAACCCCGAAGCCCACCTCGATACGCCCGTAGCCTCCGTATCCTTTAACGTCGTAAATCCCGGGCAACTTGCCTACAGCCAACCGATTACGGTAACGTCCTGGGTAAGGGCGCTTCCGAACCAGCAGATCCAACTCACGGCTCAGCCTGTGGCGCTCGCAGGTCCGAACGGCGCGGCATCCACGGCCACCATCCAATGGACTGGCACTATGGCAAGCGCCACGGGCGGAGCCACCACCGCCAATTGCACCAGCGGCAATTTCGGCACGGGCGGAGCGCAACAGATGATCGGTAACTGGAGTCAGTCCGGCATCGCGAAGTGCACCATCACGTTTGCGCTTGCGACGGACGCGTCCTGGGCTGCCGGGACCTATTCCGGCAGCATCAATCTCAGCCTCTCGGCACAGTAACCCAGCCGCGCCAAAACGGGCGAACGTACCAAAATGAACGCCGCTCTATTAACCTTTTAGAGTGTTTTTTCGCACAACCGTTCGCTAAACTCAAATCGAATCCTATCAGAAGGATCGTGAGTTTATGGCGAATTTCACCAGCAGGTCGGCGTTGGCAACCTTGGCGATTATGTCAGGTATCCTTAGCCTGCCGGCGGGAGTGGAAGCGGATACGATCACGATCTCGAACAGCCTCAACGCCAACATCGGCGCGTTGGGCTCGCTAAGTGTCCCCGGGTCCACGAACCTGACCAACACGGGAACGGTCTTCAACGCTTTCTCCGGCACGGTTGCCATCCAGTACCGTGCCCGAACTTCGGCGTCGGGCGGCGGCACCCTCACGATGAAGGTCACTCAGGATTTTCAAACGGGAGGTCCTTCCGTCGCCGGAGGTGACCTGACTTATCATTGCGGCTCCGCGGGCCTCGGCACGGCCTGCGCCTCGTCGACAGCCAGCACTTCGTCGGCGACATCCGTGGTAACGCTGCCTTCTTCCGCCTGTACCGGCGGAGGCGCTCCGTGCAGCGCGACCGATCCCAATACTGTAAACGTGACTTTCAATCTGGCCGACCGGCCCGTGGTAAAGACGGGAACCTTTACGGCCAGCATTCAGTTCACGATCAGCGCGACTTAAAACGGCAGTAACAGACAAAACACTCAAATGGAGGCAATATGAAAACTCAACTCATCAGAAACTCAATACTCACAATCGGAATGATCCTTGGCAGCGGCGCTGCTCAGGCATTCGCGCAGTCGAACACCGGAACCACCAGCGTTTCGGTTGTGGTGCCCGCGGAAGCTGCGATCAGCATAACCACCGGTACCACCAACCTCACGGAAGCAACCGGATTCTTCGGTTCGCCCTTTAGCGGCACTACGGCCTTTACTTATAAGGTTCGTACCACAAAAGTCGGCGGCGCCGGCACAATCACCGTCAAGATAACCACTGACTTCCCGGCAGGTGGCCCCTCGGTAACCACACCGCTCACCGGAGACGCCATGACTTACACCTGCAGCACCGCAGCATCAGCCACACCCTGCACAGGCTCCGTCACCGCACTCACAACCGGATATACCAGTGTAGCCACTTTCGCCACTGACGCGCACAGCACCGCCGGCACGGGAAGCTCAGACGCCGGCTCCGTCGTGTGGACACTGCCCAACGATCCGATCTATAAGACCGGCACCTACGCGGCGACCGCTACTTTTGTTATCGCCGCGACCTAGGAGATATCGGCAACAGAGATACAACGACGTAGAGACGAACGGGCCATGATTTCGACACTTCTGATCGGTTTTCTCGCTGCGACCGCTTCGGCGCCTGGAGTACAGGCGCCGGCGCAGTCGGGCGCGGCGATCGTTAAGCCGAAACCCATGGCCGCAGCCGTCTCAGCCGCGTCGGCAACGCCTTCGGCCATTACCTTTCTTGCCACCGACCCGACCGGCACACCAGTGGTAACCGGTTCGTCTGCCGCAGTTGTAACATGGAAAACCAGCGGCGGATTGCTGGGCGCATGGACGCTGAATGTCAGCGCACCTACCGCCTTCGGCGCCTGTTCCACCGTTCCGGCCAGCGCAGTAACAGTCACCTGTGCCTCAGTCAGCGGAGGCTTTTTGGGCGCCTGTAGTTCGGCAACCACCTTGTCCCCCACGGCCACGCAAATCGCCGGAGGCTATGAGGGTCTCGGGACTGCCACTTACTCGGTCAGTCTCAGCTTTACACTTCAGGACAGCTGGAAATACATCGCATCGTCATCATGCTCACTATCAGTCTCCTACACAATCACCGCAAACTAACTCTATTCACGCTGGCTCTGGGGCTGAGCGTGTTCCCGCAAACCCTGCGCGCGCAATTCGGGCTGGCACTCTCGCCGATGCGGACGGAACTGAACCTCCCGGCCGGAGCACAGCGCAACGGCTCGCTCGCGCTCGCGAACGACGACCTGCAGACCAACCACTTTCGGGTCGACATTTTCGACCTGTCGATCGACAGAGAAGCAGTACCGCAGTTTGAAAAGAACATTCCGGAGGAAAAGAGATTCTCCTGCAAGGACTGGGTAACGGTCAATCCGATGGAAGGCGACGTCCCTTCAAAAGGGCAGATGATGGTGCGCTACACGTTCCGCGTGCCGCCGAATGCGCCTACGCTTACCTATCATTGCGCTCTCGGATTTACCGCCATTACCGATCCGAAAAAGCAGGAATCGATGATGGGCATCCAATCGCTTCTGTGCCTCGCCAGTACTTTCTACATCACCGTGGGAAATCCCGTCCCGACGGGCGAAGTCCGCAAGATCGATATCGAGAAGTTCAACGCAAAGGATACGGCAGGCTATCGCGCAATCATCAGCGTAGAGAATTCCGGGCTCACCAATCTGCGAGGCGCAGGGAAGGTGGACGTGGTCGATGAAGGCGGAGAAGTGGTGCAGGCTTCCGACTTTCCGCCAGTAGTCATCCTGCCCAGCCGAACGCAGCGCCTGCCCGTGGTATTGAATAAGAAACTTGCCGACGGAAATTACACGCTACGCGCGCGCGTGAACCTGGGGAACGGCGAGATTCAGGAAGCCGTATTCAAGTTCCGTTTGCCGATGACTCAGGAGTGACGGCGTGAATTGCCGGGCATGGCTGCCGAAGGTTCTGATCATCGCGATCGTGCCGGGAGTTCTTGCTCAGGACGCGGCGCAATCGCCTCTTTTCAGCCAGCCGCAAAGTCCCGCCAACGATCAGAAACCAACCGCAAGCGGTGGCGTAGCTGACATCGCCATACAGGGCTACTATCTCGGCGGCGCATCACAACCTCTCACCGATCTCTCCGGTATGACCGTGTCGTTTCGCGAATACGTTCCGGCAATCGGCCTGTTGACCGGCAACTTTGAAGGTTATATCGAATCCACCCGGGGCCGCATCGGGCAGAACTCTGTAACATTAAATGGTCTGAAATGGAAAGGCCGGCGCTGGAACGTCACCGGTGGCGACTTCACTTTTCGCACTGGCCTGGTTCCCACTCCTTTTACTAACTACTCTTATCCCGAGGTCGGTGTTCGGGGCGCGAGAGTGGAGATGACGGACGGCAATCGCCAGTTCACATTCTTCGCCGGCGAGGAGACGCTTCAGGAAGGACCCAGAATTACGTTTCGACTTTCAGCGCCGCAGACTGCGACGGGCGCGGCGATGGTTCAGCACATCGGGAGCAGGCTACTCGTGGGAGTCCGCTATCTGGGGCTTTCGAGCACGGAAAGCCAGATCGCGGCAAACCCGTCATTCTTCCCGGAAGGCTCCCTGTTCCGCCGGACGGATTCGCTTTCGGTGCAAACCGTGTGGTCCGCGGGACATGGCGTGACGCTCTTCGCCGACACCGAAGCGACCCGCGCGGAGTTCACGGAACTCGCACTATACCCTCGTGCAGCGCCTTTCTCATGGTTGGGCGGCGCTAAATGGAAGGCCGGTCGACTCACATTGACCGCGAACTACGGGAGCCTGAGCCACTCGGCTCTGCCGGTTCTCGGAACCTATTTCGGCGATCGACGCGGTCCTTTCGCGGAACTCCAATATCGCGTTTTCAGGTCCGTGCAGTTATTCGGCTCCGCGTTGCGCTCTCAAAACAACCGCGAGGCCGATCCTTCGGTCGTGAACCTCACTGCGCAGAACTTAACGGTGGGCTTAAATGTAACCCTGCCCGGGAACACCGGACTCTCCAGCCAATACGCAATACTGGGATTGAGAGGCGAACTGCCCTCGGATCCTTCGCAGAACCAGGCGCAGCGTAACACCCAATCGCAGGTATCGCTCAATAAGGCAGTCGCGAAACACAATCTGCTGTTTACGGCACGAGACCTGAATCTTGCGAGTCAGAACTTCGCGGAGGGTGTGAACGTGCTGCAGAAACAAAGAAGCGCCGAGATGCAGGACGATGTCAGCTTTTCGGTATTCGGTCTTGGCGGGGCCGTGAGAATGCAGCAGGAGTCTGGAGGAGGGCAACTGCAGAACTCGGTCTTTGTGCGCGCCTCGGGGCGGGTACGGCTGAGGAACTTCTCATTCTATGGCCAATTCGAGGCAGGTAACGACCTGATCAACAAGACGCTGTTTGCCACTAACAGCGTCAAGACCACGGTAGCGGGCGTGGAGATTCCGATCGACAGGCTCGCGCGAGGCTGGACGCTGCGGGCGGAAGCCTTCCGGACGACGCTGTTATCGATGTTGAACCCGGCGAACATCCTGGTGCTCCAGACCCAGGGC
>Ga0302319_10020284_pt1 | contig 12026 bp, 13 predicted proteins | sample Bog_T0_2_FD_203319 | JGI IMG/M metagenome (GOLD analysis project Ga0302319, IMG submission 203319) | Peat permafrost microbial communities from Stordalen Mire near Abisko, Sweden - Bog_T0_2 | ecosystem: Environmental > Terrestrial > Soil > Wetlands > Peat | place: Sweden: Abisko, Stordalen Mire...
CGTGACGCCACCCCCACCGGTAGTCGCGGAAGTCGCTCCCAAGCTCCCTGAGCCGGTCACCAAGCCTCCGGCTGAGCCAGTGTTCGCCTTACCGGTGGCGCCGGAACCCGTCGATCCGCTCAAGTCGCCCCGTGCGGAACTGTTTGGCAAGCCGCGTTTTGCGCCGCCGGTCGGCAAAGGGGCATACACAAGAGGCAAAATCTCGGCCCCAGACGCCGAGATTGCCAAAATCCCCATGCCCTTGGCGCGGATGTTGGTGGCTCTCTATCGCGCGCAAATCGAGCAAGGGCGCGAGTGGCTGCCGTTGAGTGCCGCCAAAGACTACCTTGATGAGGCCGATAACAAACAATTCTCGGCACGGATGCCCTGGGCGTTGAATAAGGGATTGGCTGTGCGCAAGCTTCGCGAGGACGGTCCAGGGTATCAGTGGCGATTGACCGATGCAGGGACCGAACTCTGCATGAAGTTGTATGTGCCAGTCGTTGGTGAGCCCAGAACCCCCGCCTGGGTGGGCGCATGAACTTGCTCTAATCGGCGAAGTCTACGACAAAAAAGCCCCCGTAAACGGGGGCTTTTTTGTGTCGGGCGGACGCGGTTAAATAGACCATGTTGCGCAGCACTTCCCTGATCTCCCTGCCGAATGAGACTCTGTCGTTGACCGGCCTGCCAGTGCGTGCCGCTGGCTGGTTCGGACCGAACGATGGGTTGCACACGTTCTCGGTGCAGACGGCTAATTTTCGCGGTCGGTTGAGCTTGCAAGCAAGTCTGGCGACCGACCCGCAGGCCGATGACTGGTTCTCCATCTTGGCCGGTGGCCGCGCTTATTTGGAATATCCTGGCGTCAACACGTTGCCGACGATCACGGGCGGGGATACCTCGATCATCGGATTTAATTTCCTTGGCAATATCACCTGGGTGCGGGCGATCATCGATCGCGATTATCTGCTGCTGTTCGCCTCGCCCATGCAGGTCGGCTGCCTCGGTCTAATCACCGTGTTGATGAACTTCTGAGAGGCCTGTATGCCCGCAACCCCCCATATCGACCGCTACGTCCGTCTGATCACTGACAAGCCTCTCCAGCCGCCTCAGATCAAGCAGTGGTTTGGCTGCGTCAGCGAACATGCCGGGCCTGGGGTGACCCTGAGCGTGGCTCTGCTTGATGATCAGGCGGCGCGCCATGGCGTGCGGCTGATTCACCAGACCTTATCGGACGGGCATGGCTATCTCATCCCATTATGTCGTGATCTGGTGGCCTCGGAAATTGAGCAGATCGTGCACGCCTACGCGGCGGCCGAAGCTAAATTGGATTTTGACGTCGATACCAACCAGATCGCGCTCTGCGTGGCTGAGGACGACAGTATCCCCCTGGATGTGGCCACTCATCTTGCCCTCTGCACCGCATTGGCCAAGCAACGACATACGGATTGGGTGCGCGAGCGTACCGATGCCGGATGGCGCTACGGCGTGACGTTCGATCAAACCGAAAAGACCGCGCCTTTGCTGCGTCCCTGGGAACAATTGCCCGATCAGTACCGGCGCCCTGACTTGAATTTGCCGCAGACCCTGATCACCGGCCTCAACGATCAGGGCTATGTGGTGATCTCGCGGGCCGATCTAGATCAACTGCTCGGCCGGGCCTGAATGCCCATGCAGCCAATTGATGTGCTCCGCAGGTTTCGCGCGGCCCCATCACGTCTGGAACAAGAACAAGTGCTGCTGGAAGCGTTTACCGCTGGATGCCATGTGTTCTTTATCGGCATGCGGCTATCGGCTGATCCATTTTACACCTTCGGGCTGAATCGCGTCGCGATGATTTACGAGGACACTGAGGACAGTGGCGGCACATTCAGTTTTGCTGCATTTGAAGCCTTGGCCGCTCGACTCTATGGCCGGTTGGATGATGCGGCGATCGCCCGTGCGATGATCCATCGGGCGGCTGAACATTGTGATGGCGCCTGTTGGAACGAATTTTATCGTCGCATCTTGCTGAAAACTCTGCATAGCGGTCTCGATCTGCGCCTGTTCAGCCGGATATACAAGCGATTGGGGGATAATCCCGAGGTCGCGAGCTTCATGATACCCCAACGCTTTTGGCAACGGTCGCAGCCCGCATCAGCGACCCAGGCGATCCCGGCCGATGCCTATCTGATTGACGGTTGTATGGTGGGTGAGCGCCTCTTGGCGGTGCTGGACACGGCCAGCACCATTAGTTTTCATACTGCCAAGGCTCCGCGTGACTGTCCGGCCTTGCATGCGGCGCTGCGTCCGTTATTCGAGCGTCTGCCCGGCTCATTGGTGTTTGATGGGGTTTTGCATGACGGGCGCTACACGATTTTCGACATCTTGCCGTTTGCCGCGTATAAAATTGGCGGCACCGATCAATCGCAGCGCCAACGGCATGCGACTCTCGTCGCTATGCAGGAAGCCGGGTGTTTTGCGCCACCCCTGGCAGTCTTGCCGAAACTCGATTTTAGCGGCACCATCACTGATCTGGCCACGATCCAGCGGCAGATGGCGAACGATGGCTATCTGGCGATGTTCCTGAAACGCGCGGCGGCGGGCTATGATGGCTCGGCCAAATCCGGCGCATGGCGGAAGATTTCGACCAGTAGGTGAGACAATTTTTGCGATTCATGTCGATCCATGATCCCATCACGGACAGCGTTTCAAATCGTAGATTAAGTAATGGTATATCATGTCGATGGGCGTTGTGACGTGTATCGACATAAAAAATGCCCATAAAAGCGAAGCAATGTGATTGACGCTCGCCAAGCGTTGATCTACACCTCACGCCATTGCAGGCATCCGGCTTGCAGTATATTTCCAAACAACACTGTCGGAGATTACCGCATGCAGTTAGAATCAATCTCACCTGATGACCGGAAAAAATTTGAGGTGTTCAAGGAACAGGGTGTGGCGATTTTGCAGGAGATGGAAGACCTGAAGGAGCGTCTAAAGGACAGCACCAAGGCTTTGGCCGAGGAATTTTCGATCAAGCCGAAGGTGTTGTCGGCCTGTTTGCGCACCGCCTTCAAGGACACCTTGGCCGATCAGAAGGAACAGATGGACTTGATCGAGGAGATTCTGGAGGTCATCGGTCACGGTTGATGGTTACTGAGTAATAGTTTTACGGATGGCAAGTATTGATTATGGCATCACTGATCGAACCGGACGTTTTTGGCTTGGATCAGCGAGTACTTTTTACGCAGACAAAAAGGTCGAGTTATGATTTTCACCAATGGCCAGCGATCGGTTCATGTTTCGGCGGACAGTTTTACCCGTGTCCGCGATTGCATCATCAAGCGGGCGGGTTTGACAGTGCCGGAATATTCTGACCTGACTGAGGTCGCCACCAGCACGATCAATATTCTGATCGCGGCCGACTCGCTGTTGTGGCGGATGGCGTGTCAGGGGTTGATTGCGATCAGCCCACGCGGTACAAAACCGGATTGGTTCTTTGAAGTCACCCATCCGAAGCTGGTGCCCGTCCGGTGCAGCCTGCGCACACGGCAGCCGAAGTTGGCGCATGGTGTGAAACACCCTTATGTCGCCAGGGAGATTGATGAGTTGGTGCAGATCACCAAATTTATCGGCCGTCCTCTGTCGCCTCGGCGCCGGACACGGGTCAAGCAGGATGTCATTCGTCGGGTCATTGACTTGGGCTTGCAGGCCGAGGAAGCGATGGTCGCTTTTGATCGGCTGGCGAGCAAATTTGGGCGGGAGGGAAAGCGTACCGGCACATCGACGCCACAGGCCCGCGTCACAGTCTGACGCATCTTTACACGGGGAGGGTGCCGAAGGCGGCACTCTTCGATTTCCAAAAGGGAGACATCAAATGTCCACACGCGGAGGTGCGAATCGAGACGCTGATAGGATTATTTGCATCTTGGATCGGGCGGTGCATCAAAGCACCTCCGACCTCGATGTGGTGCAATCGATCAACGGGATTCGGCGCATCGTCGATACACTCAGACAGACACCGTCCGAAGTGTTGCGCGCCAGCGACGACAAAGAGGACGAGGATTTCCAGCCGGAAGATTTCGTCCGGTTGCGCCAGGATTACGATAAAGCGGTCAACGAGCGGACCGGACTGGTGGCGGAAAACAAACGATGCCATGCGACGCTTCGGCAAAAAGAGGCATTGTTGATCAAACAGAGCAAGTTGCTGCTGGAAAAGGATGCTGTGGTCGCCAAGTTGCATGTCCAGATCGAAGCCATGCGCATCGAGCATCAGGCGCGGATCGACGCCGCCACTGCGGTCCCGGCGGCCCCCCCATTGGGCAAAGACAGCTACAGCTATAGCGAAGTCATGAGTATTATTTGGATGCGGTTCGGTAAAATGAACGGCGCCCTGAAATCATTGGCGGCCTATAATGCCATGTTGCGGGAGAAGGACCCGAATATTCCGGTGATCACCGGAACCACGGTGCAGGTCTGGCGGCGGCAGAATCGCTATCCCGCCTGGGCAGTCGATCAACTGCGCAGCTTGACATCGATCACCAAGGTTCGGTTGAAATGGACCCCCGAACATGTCGCGTTTTTGCGCGACACCTACAAGCTCGATCCAACCCAAACGGATGAGGAACTGGCGCACAAATGCTCCGAGCGCTTCAAGTTCGAGATCAACGATAATAGCATCAAGAGCAAACTCAACGTGCTGCGGGCGAAAAAGGAAATTCCGTTACGCTCACAGACGTCTTAGATGCGCGTTCGATCGGCCCGACCGGTGAAATCTCTCATCGGTCGTGTCCGATCGCTCGGGCGTTTCGTTCTGCTTTGTCACAAAATCGGGCATATGCCCGAGTGGGTGCGCCAGATGAATGATTTTGCCGAATACAACACCGGTTACTACGATGGTTGGCCGCTTGATAAAATCATCGAAACATTAAAGGGCGTCCCCCTCAATTTGTTGAAGCGCGGATCACTGGCGGTGTTGGTGGCGCGACGGGAATGGGGCGGCTTGTTGGTGGCGGCCAGCAAGCTTCTGCTCACCGCATCTGAGCAAACAGAACTGTTCCGTCAGGTGCTGGATTTGGATTATTCCGACGCCCGCCGCCACATGAAGCTCTGGGTGTTTTGGCCTCGGGTCGAACAAATGCTCGAAGATCGCGAGGATGCCTGTCGCAAGCGTGGTGTGCCGTTCATCGTGCCGGGGTATCGACGCTGTCTTCGCATGGCCGGGATTACCGGCAAAATGGGACCCACTGAGCGGTATGAACCCCCGCCCCCGCCGCTGGGTCGGCCACCATTGCCGACCGACGTGGCCGCGCTCACCGAGCGTGTCGAGACGCTGGAATTGCAGAATCGCCTGGAACGTCAAAAGTCGGTCAATCTGACCGTCGAGTTGGACATTGCCAAGGAAGAACTAGACGAGCTAAAAGCCAAGGACCCGGCTCCGAAATGCTGGTTTCGTGGGATGGCCGGGTGGCTGGGTGGCAAACTGACCCGCCAAATCGAAAAACCACCAATCGAGACCGCCCCGCCAGCGGCGATCGAGATCAGGATTGGTCATTGTCTTGAACTTATCGAACAAGAGGACAATGTCTATGACGCCATCGTGACCGACCCGCCCTATTCGATCGCCTTGCACGGCTATGCGTGGGACAGCACCGATATCAGTTTTTCGTCCGAATTGTGGGACCGCTTCTTCCGCGTACTCAAACCCGGTGGCTATGTCGCGTTTTTCGCGGCACCCAGGCTCTACCATCATGCCGCCGCTGCGTGCGAGAAAGCCGGATTCAATCTTTACCCGTTTTTGGGTTGGCAATTCAAGCAAGGGTTGCCAAAACCGACCAACCTCTCTGAATTGTTCGACCGGGACAATGTGTCCGAGCGTGAGGTCATCGGCATCCGGCGCGGCTCGGGGTTCACGCGCGCCAATGTCGATCACGGTGCCCAACAGCGTTCCCATGTCGATTTCGCCATGCACGCCCGCAACGTCTCGCCAGAGGCACAGGATTGGCAGGGCTACTACTATGGCGTCAACACCCTCCGGCCCTGTCTGGAGCCGATCCTCTTGGCACAAAAGCCTATCAGCACCACCCGTGTGATCGACAACATACGCGTGTGGGGTACCGGCGCGCTCAACATCGGCGCCTTGCATGATCGCTATGGTCGGTGGCCAAGCACGCTATTCAACCATCGCAAGGCGCAGAAGTCCGATCACGAATCCAACCACCCCAGTGTCAAGCCGGTGCCGCTGATGGAAGACCTCTGCGTTTTGATCTGCCCTGGTGGTGGCCGCATTCTCGATCCCTTCGCGGGCACCGGCACAACGGGGGTAGCCGCTCGAAATAAGAACTTCGATTGCGTACTGATCGAACAGGATGCCGCGATGGCCCCTGTGATTGAATCGCGCCTGCGCAACTGAGTGGTTGGCTATTGACCCATAGTGTGAGCCGCCAATCGACGAACGCCGCTGACGGGAGACGCGGTCTTGCTATAAGCCTCGACATTGCCGGTGATCTCCCAAAGCACCGCACCATCGCGAAAAGACCACCGAATCGCCTCCTGGCGGGTCAGGTGGTGTAACATTTTGTCGAGCGATCGCTTGCCAAGAGTGGCACCGTAGTCGATTTGGGCGCGTTCTTTGATATTTGGTCTGCTGATCCCGTCTGGAAAGTTCTTGATAAGCCGATAAATCATCCACCGCTGTTTAACTGGACTATAGGTATTCCACTCACGTTGTAGCATGGCAAAGACAATCCGTTTAGTGCGCCGCGCTTATACTGAACCACGGGTGGGTCAGTCAACGGTGCTTTTTTGATTGAATTTGCCGACCAGCCAGGGCTAAATCACACCATGTATGTGGAAGATTTGGTTTTCCTGTTTGCCAATTTGGCTGTCAAATGGTCGCCTTGGCATCTCGATTTTATTCACAACGTCAGTGACCGGGTGCGCGCGGGCCGCCCGCTTTCGGTCAAACAAGTCAAAGTTTTGCTCGATCTCGCGCGGCAGTATCGCGTCCAGCTAATCGACACGATCGAGCCGCACGTGCTGGATGGATTGCTGGCTGATCCGGTTTACCGGCTGATGCCGTACCTCCGCCAGATGGTGCCGCGCGAGGTGCGTCACCTGGGCAGCAATCGCTTGGCATTCCGGTTCTTCCCGGATGACATTGTGCGCGAGACCATCAAGCAAATGCAACCGAGTGCCCGCACACCGGCCGAGCGACCCTGCTTCAATCGCCAATACGGTTTGTGGATCGTCTGTGTCGATCGTCTGACCCTTTATCCCATTCGGCTGCTGATCGCGAATCAACACTTCCATGCCGATCAGGCCACGCTCGATTATCTGGCCCTGGCCGAGCAAAGCCGCGATCAGCCGTCTAGTGCCGCTCTGACGCCGGATGGCGAGATCATCCAGGTCATCGTGCGGGATAACCCATGGCTGGCCTCCTGGATGCTGGAAACAGCCGCTGGCGTTGAGCTTTGAACCAGCAGTTCGGCCTGCTCGCTACCCCAGCCACAGCGCGCCGGTTGGTGATCCTGGCGGGGGTCTGCAAACTCGATCTCAGCGAGTCGATCCGCGCCTTGGCCCAGCAACAGATGGTCCCCGAGACGTTGTTCGATCCGATCCTTTGCCCGGCTACTGAGGCCCGCTGCCTCGGCACCCAGTTCATCGCCGATTGTGGGTTTCGCTGCGTCGTGGTGCGGCGGTTTCTGCGGGCGATGGATATGACCAGCATACTCAATGCTACCCGCCTGGAACCAAGCAAGCGTGTGCTGATCCTAACCAATAGTCGGCTGACCTGGAAACCCGTGGTTAAATCGCTGTTCATGACGGACCGGGTGAGCTATTTCGCGCAACCTGAGCCGCTGTTGCAGGCCGCTGCAACCCTGCGCGATGGCATCTTGCTCGTCGATGTCAACACCCATGCCTCGAATGCAGGCTATCAGATCGCCAATGTGCTGCGTCTGTATCCGGCGAGTCTGATTTATGTGCGTATCGATGAGGGCGCCACGCCAAACGATCACCCGAGTTGGGCACAGTACTGGGTGCCATGGGCCGATCTGCTGTTCCCGCAAATGCCGCCCCTGGCGAACAGTCTCTGCCCGCTGCAAGAAGGCCTCTTCCACAACGTTTTGGTGCCGCTAAATCGTCTATAATATTTGAGGTTTTTGCGCCTATGTGAAGCTGACGATCAGTTTGATCGATTATTACGGCCCTGCATCAGTGAACATCTATTTTAGTGAGCTATCGATGCCATTACGGACCGCTACCCTTGTTGTAAAAGATTTTGTGAACTGCCGATTTGAGGGAGTCGATGATGCAACGAAAGCGCTGATGTGCGAGGCGCTGAAGTTCCATGTGCCTGAGGCCCGGCATATGCCGCAGTACAAATTGGGCCGCTGGGACGGCACGGTGTCGTTTTGCACCCAGGCAGGCAATACCTTCATCAATGTGATCGAGCGGGTGCTGCCCATCCTGATCGATGCCAATTACCAAATCGAGTTAATCGACCGGCGGCCGGATCATCGGTTCAGCTTCCCAGCCATCGATGAGCGCTATTTCGCCCAGTGTCTGTGGCCGGAGGGCCACGTGCATGCCGGACAGCCGATTTTGCTGCGCGATTACCAGATCACCGCGATCAACCTGTTTTTGTCGAATTTAAATTCGATCCAGCAGATCGTGATGGGCGCTGGCAAAACCATTTTAACAGCGGCGTTGTCACGCTCAGTCGAAGGTGTTGGGCGCTCGATGGTGATCGTGCCGAGCAAGAGTTTGGTCCGGCAGACCGAAACCGATTATCGCAATGTCGGTCTGGATGTCGGGGTGTTTTACGGCGAACGCAAAGACTATGGCCATCAGCATACGATTTTTACGTGGCAAACGCTTGTCTCCCTGGCCAAACGGGGGCGCGCCAAAGGCAAAGCGTCCTCGTTGACCGCTCTGCTCGATGGGGTGATCTGCGTCATCTGCGATGAGTGTTTCGCTGCTGATACACCGGTATTGACGCCCACCGGGTGGCAGCCAATCCAGACCCTACAGGCGGGCGATCGCGTGATCAATTGGGATCAGCAAGCCCTGCTTTTCAAGGAGGATCGCGTCGTGAAAGTGCATGAAAATACTATGACAACAGAAAATATGTATGAACTCGTGATGGATGATCAGACGAGCCTCCAAGTTACCGGAAACCATCGTTTCCTCACCGGTCGCGGCTGGGTGCGCGCCGACGAACTTACACCGGCTGATGAGATTGTGGCATTCAACAGTTGTGCCGCCTAAGTTCAAAACATTTCTCCTTCGATCATTCCCCGTGGACTGCCAACATTAAAATGCAAATTCGTAAATTTGCATTTGACTGACCGCCTGGGCAGTGGCAAAAAGCAGCCGTCCCCATTCGGAGAAACCATCATGCGATATGAAAGTCTTGAACAGTTGTTGGCACCAGCCTTTCAGGCCTACGGAGAGATTCAGAAAATCCACAGTCGCGATAGTCGCTGGCGCGAATTGTTGACCGCGCAGGCTTTGTTCGTCCACCGGGCGATTAACTGCGCGGAACTTCCTGATCTGGCCGATTCCGTTCTACGAGAGTATCGATCGGCCTGTGATTCCCACGCGGTCAACAATCGCGATCCGTTATTGAAAGTGCTGAATGTTATTACCGAAATGTTTCGCCATCGTTGCGTCAACCACGAGGCACCATACTCGGGTTCAACGCTTCGGAACATGGCGTTCGCTGCGAAGTCGATACAAAAACTGTGGCTAGCTGGCGGCGGCCGGTTGACCGAAGACAGTATTGCATTTTTCCTCGCAACCCTGCGGCGTAAGTCGATTCACAAGTGGGCTGAGGAATGGACTGAAAGCGAACGGAAAGCAAAATCAACAGCAGCAGTGATTCGCATTGGCGGCGATGGGCGGGCTCGGGTTGAAAGCGAGCCATCAAAGGCTCGACCGGATGCCAATCAGAACGAAACACCATTTGCCGAGGCGGCGTTTTCTGGACTCGACACGTTGCCTCTTTGGAATGAGATCGTCAAGCGCGACCGGGTGCGACCAGGAGTGCATATAGTCGAACTTTGCGTCACGCTCGACGGAACTATCATCGAAAAGCCGACCTTCGTTTAGGTTAGTCTACCGGGGGTGGCGCGCCGCCCCCGGCTTGTAACAAGGCCACGCCATCTACCGTGATCTCATATATAAACACGTTTTTGTTGGATAGTGATGAGCGCGCTTTAGCGATTGACCGCACCAGGGGTGGTTCGGCCTTGGCCAATTCGGTGAGTCGGGCGTGACCCCAATGCTGCCCAGTGGCAGGAAAGGCATTGATCCGATCCAATTCTGCCAACAACTCGTTTCGATCCATCGGCCGACCCGCCGCCTGTAAGATCGATAAAATCAAGCGATGGCGCGCGCCAATACTCACGTTACGGAGTATACTCGGGGTGCTGCACAATCGCGCAGCAATTCGTTGTTGTACTTGCTGCTGATCGGTCTCCCGAAACATTTCGGTCAGCGCGGTTGAAAACGCGTCATCATGCGTCGGGGAAATAACATGGGCGACTTCATGCAACGCGGTTCCGATGATCCGGAAGTGATCGAGCCGGTCACTGATCGTGTAGGCGTCGGCGCCGCTATCGAGCAACGGATTGAGATAGAATATGTGATCATTGTCCAATCTGTAATAGGCGCAATTGGGACCCAGATACCAGCCAACGCCCCAACACAGCGATTCCCGCACGTAGATTCGCATCATCGTGTCGATCGCATCAGACACGGCAATTTGCCATGCCGATAATAAATGCTTGCGGGCGATTGTCATATTGGCACGCAGGTGCGTCGTAAACAGGTGATCATTCGCTGCGACCACATCAAGGAGAAACGGATCAATGTGATCGGCGGGGATCGAAGTGCGGCGCCGCCGATCAAAAATGCTATAACTCTCGAAAATCGTTCCGGTTGTTTTTTGCAAGGCCATCGTGAACTGTGGCTCCGAGGATGTCTAGGTTCATATCGACAGGCGGCGTTGAGGTCAAGATGATTTCGTGCGTCGTGGTCTGCGCATGGGTATAATGATATTCGATCGTCTTCTGCTGACAAGTGCGGCCGTGCCGGGAGAGCAACGCTTTAAGGTCTGCGATCGCCAGCAATCCATCACTCCGATAACTGAGGACAATTACGGCGTCCGGCCATTTTGCTTCGATTTCGATCAGTTCACCGGCCGCGCTCGCCGGATCATGCCAGCGGCTTGGCAAATTCAAGATCGGCCGATGCCGCCGCCGCCGATCAAACCGACCAAACGCAGTATAATCAAGTAAGCCGGTTAAAAAATGATAACCGTCAGCGTAATCGGTGGCACCATTCTGTCCGAGATACGGCGGATCGAGGTACACGAGATCGTACTGGGCGAACTCTAGAAAGCCATGACGTGTGTTCCGGCATAGTGCAGTGCCTTGTGCGTTGGTCGGCCAGGACACACGGCGTAATTCGGTCAACGCCGTGAGGGCGTGCTGTAAGATCGGGGCGTCCCATGTCGTCTTGTTACCGAAACTTCGCTTCACTGCGCCTATGCGTAAATTGAGATTGTGCCGATGAAACAGACCAAATGGCCGCTTCATCAGCAACGCCTGACCAATTAGATAAATGTAAAGCCGACGGCGGTCTGCGGTAAGGTGAGCGCTCTGTTGGCAGAAACTGTCAATCTCACTATTCTCTTGGTCGGTGAAGTAAATGCCGCTGAAATGCAGGCTTACCAATGCCGGTTCGATATGGCGCGCACGCAACAAGCTCCCTAGCTCGTTCGAGACCTCTTCGGTTGATGGCAAATTTTGGGCGACCGTGCCTAGAAATAAAGCAGCCGTGTTTTGATTATACGGAAGATAATCGTTCGCATCGGTCTGCCAACCGAGCAATCGCAACAGCAGAGTAACACTGCCGGAGCCGCTATATAAATCCAATGCCCGGCCGATCGGTCGCCCCGCGAAGGATTGGCGCAAATCAACCAGAAGTTTGCGCTTCGATCCGTGATAGCGAGTGCTGGGTATCATTGAAGTTAGATCGCTGGCGATCCATATCAGATCGGA
>Ga0302319_10020287_pt1 | contig 12025 bp, 20 predicted proteins | sample Bog_T0_2_FD_203319 | JGI IMG/M metagenome (GOLD analysis project Ga0302319, IMG submission 203319) | Peat permafrost microbial communities from Stordalen Mire near Abisko, Sweden - Bog_T0_2 | ecosystem: Environmental > Terrestrial > Soil > Wetlands > Peat | place: Sweden: Abisko, Stordalen Mire...
TTGCGCCGGAGCCAAAGAGCCTCCTGGCCGCAATGGCTTCCCACCATCGTCTGGTTTGGATTCACCCGTTTGAGGATGGCAATGGTCGCGTTGCCCGCCTTTTCTCCCACCTTTGGATCGCGAGCGCGGGAGGCGGCGGTAAGGGACTTTGGACCCTGGCGCGCGGCCTGGCGCGCAGGCTTGCCAGCTACCGGGCGGCACTCGACGGCGCCGATGAAAAGCGGCTGAACCATTTTGACGGGCGCGGTTACCTTTCGGCGCGCCGGTTGCATGAGTTTTGCGGCTTCATGCTGGAAACCTCGCTCGATCAGATCGAGTTCATGAGCAGGTTGCTGGGTATCGGCAATACCGAGAACCGCCTTACTGGGTTCTGCCGCGTCCAGGAAGAAGCCGGTGACCTTCCCAAGGGGAGTCATCTTGTCTTGAAACAGGTGCTTCTGGAAGACGAGCTCAATCGAGGAGCTGCGGCGAGAATACTGGGCGTTTCGCCTCGGACGGCCCAACCCATCGTTGCCCGACTGCTGAACGCCGGCTTCCTGGAATCACCGAGCCCAAAAGGAGTTCTGCAGTTGGCATTCCCGGAGCCGTTGCTGCCATTCCTGTTTCCTGATCTCTACCCAGCGGGATCGCCTGGGGACGAGGACCGTGAGGCATCAGCGCCGATATTGCTCCAGGGAGACCCCCAAGCCCTTCAAAGCGAATCCCCGCAGGGCGACCGCAGCAAGACGCACCGGTGAGTTGAGCGTCATTGGCGATGTGGTCGGCAACACCCTCATTGACGCGCGGCTTAAAGCAGATCGCACGGTCTGACGCCCGCCCACCGGCATTTTTCCCGGACTTGTGATATTCTGGAAAATCACCTCAACCATCCCACCTAAAACCTCAGCCCCCGCCCCCGCCAACCCCATGGAAAAAATACCCGCCAAAACGCTGAGAGAAGAGTTCGAGACCCAGATTCTGCACGCCCATTCCGCCGAAATCTTGGAGGAGGACGAGTGGTATGATATTCACACGGATAGCAACGGAAGCGGCGAAACGGACGTCACCTTTCATCGGGAGGACGAGGAATACGGGTGGGACATTGTGGTGCAGATGGACACCGTCGAAAGAGCCGGAAGCGGCTGGAAATTCAAGGACGCCAAAGGGGAGGACAACACCGTCCAACTCTACGGCCTCGCCAAGCTGCACCACGACGAGGCCGCCCACGCCCAGGATGTCCTCACCGATTTCCTCCTCAAAACCCACGAAGAGGCGGGTATCGCCGGAGTCAAATCCTTCCTCCGCCTCGCCGTCGCCAACTTCACCCGCGAATTCAGCGGAAATACGACCGAGGACCCGGACGAAGGCGTTCTGAACGACTTGGCGGAAGGCATCAAAACACCGGTCTGCCTGCAAGAATAGAGAGCAGGCACTCCACCCCACCCGCCAGTGAGGGGATCGCGGCCGCCTCCAGCAACAACCGCCTCGCACAAATTCTTGACTTCACATAACTTCTCTGATATGATGTAGTTCATGAACAAGAAAAATTACGTCCTCCTCGACAACCTCCCAGGCCATATCGTGGCGGCCGCGGCCATGGACCCCGAAACCGGCGGCGACGAACGGGAGCAATGCATCGACCACCTGCTTGCCCGCCTGAATTGCCTGTCGGATGCCCAGCAGGCGCGGATGCTGAATACCCGTTCTGACGGCGGTACCACGTTTGCGCAGCTTCTGCTCATGGAGCGGAAGGATTACGTCATGGACAACCTCGACGCCCTTCCGTCGCAAACCCAGGCGATCCTCCTTGGTCACCTCTTCGCCCCTTAACCCCAATCCGGGTCTTTACCATGAACGAAAGCCACTACCGCTACACGTCCGCCGAACAGGTTCTGGAACCGTTGCCGGGCGGCGGCATGAAACTCCACGAAATTGCTCGGGGTGGTTGGTTTGAGTTGGTGGATCCCAGGATTCTGTCGGAAGAAATGTTACTCTCGGTGGATAGTAAAGGGGACAATGTGATGCATTCCCTAGGCCTGTGGCTTGACCGGGATTTTCACAGATTGCCGCCAGCCCTGATCACCCCACAGCTATTGATGACCAGAGGTAGCCCTTTCAACCGAACCCTGCTCCATAGGCTGGCTCTGAGTGAGGGTTTCCGGTATGAAGGTCTCAACCAGGTGGTCCCAATGCTTACGCCCGCCATGCTCATGGCGGTGGATAATGAAGGCAAGACCGTGCTCCATTATCTTGCCCCTCATTGGGGGGTCGGCCTGGTGGTCCCAATGCTTACGCCCGCCATGCTCATGGCGGCGGATAATGAAGGCAACACCGTCCTCCATGATCTGGCCTATTGTGGGAGACTTGCCCCGGTGATCTCAATGCTTACCCACGATATGCTCATGTCCCTTGATGGTCGTGGAGACACTGTAATCCACCGGGCGGTGGCGTGGAAACAATCAATCAAGGTGCTGGTCGGATCGCTTGATAGCCAAATGCTGATGTTTAAAGGCTCAAACGGCAGATCGGTACTCTCCTGCGCCGTGCGGGACGGTTGCCTTGACCAGATCCAGCCGGCCGTCTTCCGGCAGCAATGGATGAACAAGAAATTCAGGGGCCGGCCGCTCGCGCAAATCCTGACCGAAGACCACGCCGACTACGTGGGATCGCACATGGGCGAGTTCCACGAGGGAGTCAGAGCCGCGCTCCTTGCCCACCTCCTCGCGTCTTAACCCCGCCCCGTATCTTCTACTACCATGAACGAAAGCCCCTACCTCTACACGACCGCCGAACAGGTTCTGGAACCGCTGCCGGACGGCGAAATCAAACTCCTGGGCCTTGTCCGCGATGGCCGGCTCGACCAGGTGGAGCCGAGTATCCTGACAGATGAAATACTCGGCTCGCGAAACCGTTCCGGGGTCACCGTGTCGCACCGGCTGGTGCGGGCTATCGGCCAAGCCCTTCACGCAAAGATGTCCGCCGCGGACGAGGCGTTTGCCGGATCCGCCGCCGGCGCCACAGATTACGAGGCCTGCCAGAAGTTCGGCACCACGTTCGACGACCTGGCCGCGGCCGCCCGGCGCGCCGGAAGGGAAGAGGACGCCCGCTGGATTGAGAGAAGCCAGCGCATCCAGAACGGCACCCACGCGGACGGCGAGGATGAGATTGACGACCATTGCGAGGATTAAGGCTGGCGACTCCGATGAACCGGCCGCGGCCTGAAAACAAATTAAAAAAGCCAAACCAAACCGTTGACTTATGCGCAAGTGTTGTGTATAGTAGAGTATGATTAAAAACTCCCCAGCCCAAGCATTGGAAACCCGGACGGTCCTTGTTCTGGACAACCTCACCTCCCGCTCCTCAACCCTCCTCGGCGAATACACCGGCTGGCCTCACGAGCGCAGCCACGCGCTCGGCATGAGCGAGTCCAACCTTGTGGTCAATGAGATCACTGATGTCCCCTCCAACATCCCGTCTCCCATGGTTCTCGCCCTCTGGAATCGCACCATCAACCTCACCGGCATGGGCATCCCCGGAAACAAGGCCGCGGCCGCCCGCTGCATCTACGGCTTCTCCGAGATCGGCGAGCGCATCGAGGGGGAGCTTCCCGAGCAAGAAGAGGACGAGGCCGGCGAAGCCCTGGCCGAGTACCTTCGGGACGAAGCGGACCGGATGGACGCCGCCGAAGAGGAGAGCGGAATGGAATTTGCACAGGAACCTCTTCCCCTCGGCTGCGGCATCGTGAGGGGAGACCACTAAACCGTCAGTCCAAGCAACCAACCACCACCAACTGTCAGTCGAAAATATTATGAAAATCAAAATCACTGGAACCTACTCAGATTACAAATCGGCCGTGCGCGAGGCATTCGCGCGTCCTGGCACCATGTGCAATCCCTCCGTCCACTGGACCCCGCGCGACGGATTTATAGCTACGCCGGCCGCGAATCTCGTGCCGATGGACGACGACGAGATTGAAATCGACATCGCGGCGTACTACGACGGGGTGCGCACCCTGTCCGGCACCCGCCGGGAATACACCCGCGTCCGGCTTGCCCTGCGCGCTATCCTCTCCGGAGTGGAGTCGAATTTTGGCATCGCGATGGAGCGCACCTTGCCCGACCCGGACAGCGACTACTACGACCGCGCTGCCGATCTCAAGGCCGAGATAATTGCGGCCGAGTGACCGTCTGCGTCTCTGACCACCCCTGACCACGCGAGTGGCAGGGGTTGCGGCAGTAAACCAGGCCGTCCCAACAGGCGGCCGCAACCTCAGTCCAAAAAAAATTATGAAAACCACCGAAATCAAAATCACTGGAACTTACGCAGATTACAAATCGTCCGAGCGCGAAGCCCGCCTTTCCGTGAATGATGGGGTAGAGACCGTCTATGTGAGCGAGGATCAACTGCCGGAGAACTTCTCGATGTGCGAAGTAGCCGAGGCCTACGCCGCGAAATACGACCACAATGGCGAGGATGGATGGAGCGTAGCGAGAATCGTCGATCTGACGGACGAGGAAACCCACGATTTCGCCTTCAATCGCGCCGGTCAATTCGAGTGGGATACCGAGCGCGAATGGCTGACCTGATAATATGGACCGCGCAACCTTGGCAGACGCACTCCTCATCAACCAAACCACCAACCCAACCAAAAGACCCCAACCCATGATTAGCACAACCCCCACCCCCACCCCCACCCCCACCCGAAATTCAGGAAAGAACTCGCCGCCACCCGATAAGATTGGCGGATACGAGGTCACCTTTGTACGCGCCCTGGTGAACCGGCATTCGGGCGCCATCCTCGAAAAAACCCGTTCGTACGCAACCACAGAGGCCGCCTGGAACGCCGGCAAGCGCTTCGGGGCCAACGACCGCAATTCCACCTTCGAGAGCCAGACACGGATGTACCTCGACGGGAAATACCTGTGCGACGTTCCTCGCAGCGAGTTCGAAAAAAATTATGCACTAGATATGGCAGAAGCGCATCACTGGTCGCACGAGATGGTTTGCCTCATCGACAGCTACCTCCAGAAAAAGTTTCCGGTCGAGCCGCCCTGGGATTAACCCGCCGCCATTCTCCATACACAAGCATGAAAAAGCCACCAATCCTATGTCCGCACTGCGGACACAACATCACCAAGTTTGCGCTCAAAGCCGCCACCTCCCGCGGCGGGCAGACCACTGGTCCGAGCAAGGCCCGCACCCATGAGCAGGCGAGCAAGGCCGCCCGGACCCGCTGGGCGAACGAGCGCGCCAAGAAGTCGGCCAAGAAGTCGAAGGCGAAAGCGGCGAAGTAAAGCCTTCCCGCCAGGCCGAACCCCAAAAAAACATATGAGCTTTCAAATCGTTCGCAGAGCCCGCGTGAAAGTTCAGGACGGAAAGGTCCTATTCCAGATCACCTCGTACGACAGTGGTGATCCGCCCTACCCCGGCCCGGACTTCGGCAAGCGCGACGAGGACTTCGGTACCCTGGAAGAGGTCCCCCTCGATGACCATGAGGGGATTGCCAAGTTTGCCGAGATGCACGTTGATAACAGCGGCGAGAGCGTGGTTGCCCTGGCCGCCGAATGGGGAACACTCAATCGGGTGGCCGGCTTGCTCACCAGCGAAATGCTGATGCTTAAAACCATGTCCAAACGGACCGCGCTCTCCTGCGCCGTGGCGGAACATTGCCTCGACCGGATTCAGCCGGGCGTGTTCCTGCCGGGATGGATGAGGCGGAAATTCAAGGGCCGCCCGCTTGCGCAAATCCTCGTCGAAGACTACCTCGACTACGTAAGTAGTCACCTGGGCGAGTTCCACGAAAAGGTCAGGTCTGCCTTGCTCGCCCGCCTTCTCGCCGCCTAAACCCCACCACTCGTATCTTCCCCATGGAAAAAAAGACCTACAAATACACGACCGCCGAGCAGTTTTTAAGGGCGCTTTCCAACGGCGACGTCAGAGTCGGTGAAGCTGTTGGTGTTGACTTTCGTTGTCCCTGGCTCGTGGATCCGGCGCTTCTCACGAAAGAACTGCTTTGCGCGAGGGATCGAGAAGGGGAAACGATTGCATACCGACTTCATTCGATGGCAGGGTCGGGCTACTTAGGGAGTTTTATTCATTTGCTTACACCTGACATGCTGACCGCCGTGCATTACACTGGCGAGAGCATGGTTGCAGTGGTCGCCGAGTTCGGAAAACTCAAGCAGGTGGCCGGAATGCTCACCAGCGAAATGCTGATGCTGAAAACCAGGTTTTCCAAACGAACGGTGCTCTCCTTCGCCGTGGGGGAACATTGCCTCGACCGGATCCAGCCGGGCATGTTCCGGCCAGGAATGATGAACAGGAAATTCTGGGGCCGCCCGCTTGCGCAAATCCTCGTCACCGGCTACGCCGACTACGTGAGTACCCACCTGGGCGAGTTCCACGAAAAGGTCAGGTCTGCCCTGCTCGCCCGCCTTCTCGCGGCCTAAACCGAAAGCGGCGCTGCCGGCGGGTGCCGGAGAGCACAGATTCCGGTCAGGCGGCGGCATCAAGGCGGGCGAATGCAGCGATGACCTTACTCTTGAACTCCGCAACGGAGGCATCGACATCGATGCCATCGGCGGTGAGGAGAGCAAAGACCTCCTCATCGGTCAGTTCGGTGGGGTCGTCGCAAAGGAAGAGCCAGAGGCGTTTCACGGCGTTAGTGGCGGGGGTGAGCGAATGTGTTGTTGTGTGCATGCTAACCATTTGCCGACTTCGACCCCGGATTTTCCGAACTTTCGTAAGTTTTTTCGCCCGAACAGCGGAACAGCCGGAAAATATCGCTGGCTCCCAAGGCGCGGACGCCGCCCCACCACCATTAAAAGCGATGCCGTTCCAATCCCCCTCGTATCTGGAATACATGGCAAACCCCATTCCGGTCGAAGATGACCTGATGCTCACGATAGGCGCCTTTAAGGCGATCTTCGGATTTCTTTTCCTTTTCATGATCCTCCCGTTCGCCAGCGGCCTGGCCGCGGCCTGGCTTTCCGAGGTGGTTCGCTTCTAAACCGACGCCCTCATTTCGGAATTAAAAACTATGGCGATTCAATACCCTGCCCAGTTGCCGGATCGCCGATCAGGTGGATGTCGGCAAAGTTCGCCTCCGGCGAGTGGTTGCCCGCTCCCGCCCCAAGTCTGACCCCTGGCCGCGGCCGGGCGTCACGCCCTAGACAGCCTGCATCATCCGCCATAAACTTTCGTTCCTGTGAGCGATTCTTACCAAGCAATCCTTGATCGAGAGGGAGCCGTTGAGATGGCGAGCCATTTCAAGGATGCCATCAACCTCCTCACCGATTTGCTGGACTACGGGACGAGTTTGATTCCGCGCGCTTACACGAGCAGCCCGAAAGACTTGAAGGCGATCTGCGTGCTCTTTGTGCAGCTTCGGCAGTTTTTGGAGCACCTGGACGGGGTGGCGACCCTGCTAGCAGCCGGAAGCGCCGGGACTGCCAACCTCCAGCTTCGCTCTCTCCTGGAAACGTCGCACGCGATGGAATGGCTATTAAAGAGCGACACCGAAGCAAAAGTTAACCACCTTTACGTGGCGAACCTGCGTCAGCGGCGGCATTGGCAGTCCATGGCAATTCCCGGCACGACGCAAGCGGCCCGCCATGCTGCCGCAACCGGCGCACTTTCCCTCACCCCCGACCAGCTTAAGGAGATCACCGACGAGGTTGCAGGGATCGACAGGATTTTGGGCACGGCTCCGTTCGACGCCATCAACGCCAAGTTTGAGCCCCATTACCAGGCCCGGAATTTCGACGACCCGTGGTACAAGGTCTATGGAGCCGCATCTATTCGGAAAATTGCCGATGAATTGGGGAAATTGAAGGAATACACCTATATTTACAGCCCCTTTTCCGGGGTTACCCACGGCAGCGACATGTGGAAAAACATCGTCGTCGGCGACCAGAACCTTCAGGTGAATCCACTGCGCCAGCCACAGCACATCCCGGGGGTGGTCAGACTCGGGGTCAGTTTCGCTCTCCACGTCTATAGGCTGGTCTTGCAGGAATACCGGCCTGCCGAGGAAGAGAATTTCAACCGGAAATACGTGGCCCAATGGCGCGCGGAATTTCTCCGGGAATATAAGGTCGAACTCACGCCGAGGGAAATCGTCATCTAGTCAAAAGGAGATCGTCCCGCCGCAGTCCTCGCTAATTTCAGACGCTACGCTTTCCGCCCTCCAAACGCGGCGAAACAACTGTTTTTGTGCAGCACGTCGATTTCGACAAAACCGGTGCACCGCATCAGGTCGAGTTGATAGGTGAGGGAGCGCGGTGAATCCTCCTGCTCGATGTAGGCAAACACCTGGTCCCGGTACTCCTCTCCGCCACTCCGCGCGAGGAATTCGCCATAGCGCTCCCACATCATCCGCGACGCGGGGCCGCCCTCGTGCGCGACCAGGTCGGTGATCCAGAAGGAGCCGCCGGGCGCGAGCAGCCGGAAGATCTTTTGGAACGCCGCCTCCCAATCCGCATCCTCCCGCAAGTGATGGAGCACGGCCGCGGCCAATATGAGGTCGTAACTTCCCGGGACGAGGTCCGCCTCGCGGAAATCCGCCTGAATGGTCCGCACCTTGACGGCGCCCTCCGCACGGAGCCGTTCGGCGGCACGGTCCAGCATCGGTTGGCTCAGGTCGAGGAGATCGTATTGAATGGCGTCAAAGTTGAGCCCGAGGGAGCGAAACCGGGCAATGAGTTTGAGGGTGTTGTTTCCGGCGCCGCTTCCGAGGTCGAGGGTCGCCCGGGCGTTTGGATTGCAGGCGACAGCCGCCGCCGTGATCAGATCCATGGTCAGCGGGGCATCGATGGTCGCCTTCTGGCCCGTTTCGAGATTGGAAAACCTCTCCACCTCGCCGTCGAAGCGTCGTCGGATATCCTCCACGGTCGATTTTGCTTTCATGCGGGCATTCTATTCCTCGCCCCGTGATTTTGAAAATCTGCCATTTGGACCCGGTCCAAAAAGGACAGGACGCGGCTCACCAAGGCAGCGCCTCTCCAAAAGGAAGGATGCCGCCGGTGGGATCGTCCGCCGGCAAGGTGGCCGGCCATACGCCGGTTTGCTCTCGCTTTGAAATCGGGGCCGCGGCCGGGACGCTCAAGAAAAGGCGTTTCCCTTGACCCAGCAAATCCCGCCTCCAAAATCAAAGCAGGGGGCGCGGCGCTTGACCCCGACCTAACGTCCATGGCGAAGAGGTCGGGGAATGCGCACCGTCAATGTTCAAGGACTCTAGCGCGCTCCCTCCTCGAACACCTGGCCCACCTTGGCCGAACGACCAGTCTCCTTCTCTTCCTCCTTCGGCACGGGAATATTGATGTTGTGGAACTGAAATCCGTAGGCAGCCGCCTGCTGCTGCCACCTGAGGTGGAGCGCCCGGCTCTTTTCGCTCACCTCGCGGAGCTTTTTCAGCCACTCCTCATGCTCTTCCGTGCGCTTGTGCTCCTCAATGAAGCGGATTGCCCGCTGCCCAACATTGGGATGCTCGATGCTCAGGCCCATGATGACGCTGTGGTTTTTGTCCGGCGAAAAGGAAAAATAAAGGTCTTTCATCGCCTCTTTGTCGGCGGCGAGCATCTCGGCGAAAAGGGCGTTTTCCCCGCGCAGCAGTCGCTTGAACGCCTCGCGGGATATCAGGATGACGGGAACCTCGTCGAAGTCGGGGCCGAGGCGCTGCGTGAAATAAACCTCGTACTGCTCCCCGTTGTTCACATCCTCCCACTGCACGATGCGGGACAGGTCTGTCTCGGGGATGGCCAACTTGAAGTCTGTTGAACGGGAATGATTTGAAGACATTTGCTCCCAGAAATATCGCATCTGACCCGGATTGCAAAAAAAACCGCATTAGAAGATCAGGCAATCGGGCACAGCCTGGCGGACCTCCTCGCCTGTCGGCATGACCGACATTCATCAGCACCTGCATGGCGGCGCCCGGAACCTCCCTGCCGACCGCCACGCCTGCGGAAAATACCTGAAATACGCCATCCTTAAGGCGGCCCGCAACGACACCAAATGCGACAGGCCGGTGCGTCAATGCCAGTTCGGCGGTCTGCAACTGCTCCTGCGGCGGCGCCAACCACGCCACCGGTTTCTGCCTGTAAGTCCGCCAGGCGTCCCGGCCGGCGGGGACACCAACCCCACAAGGCCGCGGCCCGACTGTTTGAAAACCGCCCCGCAGCTAAACCCACGCTTTAACTGCGCGCAAAGATCCAATCAAAAACCTCAACCACCGTTGACTTATGCGCAAGTCTTGCGTATGATTGGAGTATGATTAAGGACTCCCCCGCCCCCACCGGCACGACCCCCGAAACGGAAAGCGTGATCACCCTCGATCTTCTCACCCGCAACTGGAAACAGGACAGCTACCGCGAGGCGTACCCACTCGACGAGCAAAGCAGGCAGAGCGTCGCAAAAATGACCCCCTTCGCCAGCGCCGGCGGCAACGTCTTCCTCATGGAAGGCTGCCGCGGCTACGAACGCGGGGAGGCCCTGTTCCTCTGCGTCTGGAAAGTCGCTGCCTTCCTCTTCGCCAAGCTCGTCACCCTCTCGGAATTCGACGACCAGTTCAGGAATCCCCAGGCCGCGATCGCCGCCTGAAACACACCCCAGGCCGCGGCCCCCAAAATGCTCCAACCCAGGTCTTCTCCATGAAAACGACAACCGAAGCCAACGAGGACGGGTACAGGTCCGTGCACCTGGCCGCCCGAAATGGAACCCTCAACCAGATTCCGGCCTGCCTGCTTTCGGCGGACCTGCTCGCTCTCGCCGCCGAGTTGCAGATAGCCGTGGCGGACGGCTATGTCGGCCAACTCATCGCCAAGCTCCCGGACCTGCCGGAGGCCGAGGCGGCGGTAGCCGCCGAAATCATCTACCGGGAGGCTCGCGAAGACGTGCAGAAGGGCTTCGCGACGTTCTCCCCAAAAACCAAGGCCCTCTTCATGGCGCACCTGCTCGCAGCATAGCATCCGATATCCGTATCTTCCCCATGAGCGACGCCGCCTACGAATACACGACCGCCGAGCAGCTTCTGGAACCGAATACGAGGTATCCTCGTGGCATCAAACTCCATGAGCTTGCTTTTTCCCCGTCGGAGTGGGGCCGGCTCGATCCGAGGGTTTTGACCGAGGAAATGCTGCTGCGCACGAACGAGGAGGGAGACACGGTAGCGCACCGACTGGCGTGGCACGTAAGCCTCTTTAACGAATTGCCACCGCGCTTGATTACCCCACGAGTGCTGATGGCAAGGGACCGGCGTCAAAACACCGTGCTTCATATCCTGACCAGGGAATACGGCGACGCGGAGGTTTACCTGGCGAACAATAGCCGGCATCCCGACCACGTTTCGCCACTGCTGACCGTCGAACTGCTGCTGGCCGCGAACCGGGACGGCGACACCGTGCTCCACTTCCTGGCAAGCAAGGGCCTCTTCAACAAAAAGGTCAAATCGCTGCTCACCCCCGAAATGCTCATGACCCGCAACCGGCACCATGGTACGGTTATCGAGCGGGCCGCGGCCAACGGCGGCAAGGGGCTAAGGGCGGTGGCCCGACTGATCACCCGCGACATGCTGATGGAAGGCACCTACAACGAATCGGTATTGGTCATGGCCGTCCGAACCCGCATTCTCCATCTCATCCAGCCGAGCGCGTTCCGTCCGGGATGGCTGAACAGAAAGTTCCGGGGGCGGACACTCGCGCAAATTCTGGTAGAGGACTATGCCAAAAAAAGGATGAGGCGCAACGACGAGTTCGAGGAGAAAATCAGAACCGCCCTGATTAACCAACTCTTCACCAAGTAAAGAGACCCGCCGCCCGCCAGCCGGGGGAAATGGACTGCGTCCTGCTGCCAGCCAAAGAGGACAAGAACTTCCAAAAAGTGAAAACCGAAAAGATCATTCCCTTCGAGGCCACCCCAATCGCCCCGGCCCTCGAAAAGCAACGGCGCGAAATCACCGCCCTGGCCGAGCAGACCCGAAACGAAATCGTGCAGACCATCCGCGCCGCCCTCCGGAAGCGCTCCGGCAAGCCATGGAGTGTCACCGGCG
>Ga0302319_10020290_pt1 | contig 12024 bp, 9 predicted proteins | sample Bog_T0_2_FD_203319 | JGI IMG/M metagenome (GOLD analysis project Ga0302319, IMG submission 203319) | Peat permafrost microbial communities from Stordalen Mire near Abisko, Sweden - Bog_T0_2 | ecosystem: Environmental > Terrestrial > Soil > Wetlands > Peat | place: Sweden: Abisko, Stordalen Mire...
AACCGCAGCCGTTACCAGTCCCGCTCCGCTCCGGAGCGCTGCCAGCGATGTCATCGACGGCGCACCCGACCTGCCCAATGACCCGCCCACCACCAGCACATGTCCAAAGTTGCCCTTGTTCGCATTGGCTGAGCGCGGTGCCCGGATCATTTCCATCGCCGACCCAGCCCAGTCCACGCCGAGCTTGGTGACAACAACTGCGTCCGGTGATCCGATCGGCGCCACTAGCACTGGCTGGTTCCATGCTCGGGTTAGCTGTGCAAATACATGTGCCGGCTTGGGTGCGGTGAAGGTGATGACCGCATCCGCCGGAAACACCGGGCCTGTCGCGGTTGCCGTCGTTGTATCTGCTGCCCAGCCCGAAGGCAAGTCCACTGCAAGGAATTGTGCGTGGCTCGATTTGACCCACTCCAGTGCCGCAGCTGCCAACCCTTTTAGCGGAGGCTTGAATCCCGTACCCACCAGGGCATCCACTAGCAGGTCGGCCGTCAGAGCTTCGTTGTGAACTGAGAGTTGGTCCGTCGTCTCCACTACATGGACTGTTCCGGGAGCCGCACTGGCCAGTAGTTCTCCCCAGGCCGTCACAACATCCGGCCCAAGGTTTTCCGGCGCACCCAGCAGGAGTGTCGTCACTTCCAGACCGGCCGCAGCGAGCAGGCGTGCCGTCATCATCCCGTCGCCGCCGTTGTTCCCCCTGCCGCATAGAACCGTCACCTTGCGCGCACGCGGAAACTGTTCCCGCGCAAACGTTGCTACTGATGAAGCTGCGGCTCGCATCAGGTCGATCGACGCAACTCCGAACCGAGCCGTTGTCGCCCGGTCGCAAGCCTGCATTTCGGCGGCAGAAAGTACATGCATGGCATCCATGGTAGCTGATCAGTTGTGAGTCGTCAGTTTTCAGTTGTCAGTGAGCTCTTGGGTTACTGAGGACTGATCACTGACGACTGAAAACTTGCCTCATTTCAGCATCAGCACCAGGAACCACGCGTTCAGTCCGGCGATCAGCGCAGCAACGAGCCATGCGATGCCTTGCAGAAGTGGACCGTTCACGAATTCGCCCATCTTCTTGCGGCTGCCGGTGAAGATCACCAGTGGGATTACCGCAAAGCTTAGCTGCAGGGACAAAATTACCTGGCTCAGGAGCAGCAGCTTCTCTGTGCCGCGCTCGCCGGTGAACCACACGACAATGATGGTGGGGATGATCGCAATCGAACGCGTAATCATTCGCCGCAGCCACGGTTGCAGTTTTATGTGGACGAAGCCTTCCATCACCACCTGCCCGGCGAGAGTGCCGGTGATGGAGGAATTTTGACCGCTTGCCAGCAGAGCAATTGCGAAGAGAGTGCTGGCGCCCGCCGCGCCTACCAGTGGGCTCAGCAGCTTGTAGGCGTCCTCGATGGCTGCAACCTCATAGTGTCCACTGCGATAAAAAACGGCCGCCGCAACGACTACGATGGCCGCATTCACAAACAGAGCCACGGTCAGAGCCAGTGCCGAATCGATGTTGGACATGAAGATGGCTTCGCGCTTGCCTGCCGGCGTGCGGTTGTACTTGCGGCTCTGGACGATCGAGGAGTGCAGGTAAAGATTGTGAGGCATGACCGTCGCGCCGAGCATGCCGATGGCGATGTAAAGCATCGTGGGATTCGTAATGATTTGGGTCGAAGGTATGAACAGGTTGCGCAGCGCCGGACCATATTCAGGCCGCGATAGAAACAGCTGCACGCCGAACATCGCGATGATGGTGCCGATGAGCGTGATGACCAGCGCCTCGACTACGCGGAAGCCCCAGCGTTGTAGCAGCAGAATCAGCAGGACATCCAGGCCGGTAATCAGCACGCCGTAGAACAGCGGGATATGAAACAGCAGGTTCAGGGCAATGGCTGAGCCGATCACCTCTGCCAGGTCGCAGGCCGCGATTGCGATCTCCGCGCCGATCCACAGGCCGAAGCTCACCCACTTGCCGTAGCTTTCGCGGCAAAGCTGGGCGAGATCGCGCTCCGTGGCAATACCCAGTTTGAGACTGAGGCTTTGCAGCAGGATCGCCATCAGGTTCGAGATCATGATGACTGACAGCAGCGTGTAGCCGAATTGCGATCCGCCGGCAATGTCTGTAGCCCAGTTGCCGGGGTCCATGTAGCCCACGGAGATGAGAAATCCCGGCCCTAGGAATCCCAGAAGCCGCCGCCAATAGATCGGCGAGCGAGAGATGCGGACGGTCGAGTGCACCTCTGGCAGCGAGGGCTCGGTGATCTCGACAAGGCTGCTGAATTCTGTGGCCATAGAAACGGGAGGAAGAGCCCAAAAGCTCTCAACTAAAGTATGCCACAGTTAGTTAATCATAGTTAATTTATTTTATTACATTTAATTATTATGAAATTTCCTGCCTGAGCCAAACTGCCTCCGCAGCCGGCCTTCCGAGGATTGAAGTGCCGGTATTCAGCTCGATTGAGACGGTCTGGTCGTAATTCTGGCTGTTCACGCGCAGGGTGGTGCCCGGGCCGATTCCCGTCTTGTGAAGGAAAAGTAGCAGCTTGGGGTCGCGCTCCTGGAGGCTGGTTACGGCGTAGCGCAGTCCTTCCAATGCTTCTGATAGGGGCGTTTCGCCCCGCTTCTTCCGCTCAAATGGATTGACCGGCAGCACCGCATTGCCGTGGGGGCAGGCGCCGCTCTCGCCCAGTTTCTCCTTGAGTTTCAGCTCGAACGCGGGGGATACCGCGTGCTCAAGCCGCTCAGCTTCTTCATGAATCTCGTACCACTCCATGCCGAAGACTTCGCTCAGCATGCGCTCGATGAGGTGGTGCCGGAGCGCGGTTCTATAGGCTGTTTCGCGGCCCGCGGCGGTCAGACGGACGATGCCGTCTTCGCCTACTTCAACGTAGCCGTCGCGCTTAAACCGCTTGAGCGCCATGGTGACGGCAGGAGCTGAAACCTCCAGCCAATGTGCGAGCATTGCCGGAATCACCTGATGGCCTTCGGCCTCCGCTTCAAGGATCGCCTTAAGGTAGTTCTCTTTCGAGACGTGTATGGAATCTTTCATGGGTGCACTGCAATCAAGTCTAGAGCATTTCCGATTCACATGTTGACGTTTGCAGATCGAGCCGGGTGGCCTTCTCTTGAAAAAAAGTCCACTTGGCATCCAGGTTTCCGTAGAGAGCAGAATCGAAAACGCTGTAATCGTTACAATAGGCTTGTCACCCAGTGTAAACTTCAACGATTCTGTCAGGTTCGATGATCGAGAGCTACTCATCCATGGCTACGGAAATTCCCATGCAAGGCCGAGGCTTTTTACCGGCTTGTTTTGTAACGGCGATTGCGCTCGCATTGACGTTGATTTTTTCTGCACCTTCTGAGTCGCAACAATCGGCCGCAGCGGCGGCAACTCCCTGGCAACCAAGGCTCCACTTCAATGCTCCGCCGAACTGGATCAACGATCCAAACGGACCCATCCTGCTCAATGGCCAATACCACCTGTTCTTCCAATACAATCCGTTCGGCGATCTTTGGGGGCACATGAGCTGGGGCCATGCTGTCTCGCCTGACCTGGTTCACTGGAAGCAGTTGCCTGTTGCAATTCCAGAAGAAAATGGGGTGATGATTTTCAGCGGGTCAACGGTTGAGGACCGCGACAACACGAGCGGCCTTTGCGGCGACGCAGGCCAGAAGACGCCTGGGTGCGTGGTCGCGATCTACACCGGGGCCACGCAGGAGAAGCAGAACCAGAACCTGGCCGTCAGTCGCGATGGTGGGACTACCTGGACCAAGTTCCAGGGTAATCCTATCCTCGATCTTGGGTTGAAGGATTTCCGCGATCCTAAAGTCTTCTGGCACGCGGCAAGCCAAAACTGGATCATGGTTGTTTCGCTGGCTGACCAGCACAAGGTGCGCTTCTACCGGTCGAAGAACTTACGGCAGTGGGAGCAGGCGGGCGAGTTTGGGCCGGCGGGTGCGACGTCAGGCGTTTGGGAGTGCCCTGATCTTTTTGAGCTTCCGGTGCGCGAACCTGCGGGGAAACATGAAGCGCAGGGGAAGATCGTGGATCACCGCTGGGTTTTGAGCGTGAATATCAATCCCGGTGGACCTCAGGCCGGATCAGCGGATCAATATTTCGTGGGTCAGTTTGACGGGGCTCATTTCACGGAAGATCATCCAGGTTCGGGGCCGCACTGGGCTGACTGGGGCAAAGATTTTTATGCCTCTACATCCTTTTCGAACGTTACAACGGGCCAGGATCACCTCTGGATCGCGTGGATGAATAACTGGCAATATGCGGCCAAATCGCCGGCGCTGCCGGGACGCGGCGAAATGACTACTGCGCGCACTCTTTACCTGCGCCAGCCTTCGGCAAACACAAGGCTGACGCCCTCGCAGGAGCCGCTGGCGCTGGTGCAGCAGCCGATTTTGCCGACACCTTCCTATAAGCCTTCGAAAGCGCTGTTTGGGGCGGCGCCATACCTGACACTGGTTCAGATCAACGAGCACATCGCGGAACAAAAGCTTACCGGCAGCGTTTACCTGCTGCGGGTGACGCTTGACCCAGGGGACGCGGCTGAGGCCGGCGTGCGCTTGCGGCGAAGCACGGCAAATCCCAACGAGGCCGCTGCGGAAGAGACTGTTGTTGGAGTCGACCGGGAAAGAGGCCGCATTTTTGTGGATCGGACTCGTTCGGGAAGAACTGACTGGTCGGCCGATTTTCCGGCGCGCGTATCGGCGCCGCTCAGGCATTCACAGGACAATTCGATTCGGCTGGAAATCGTTGTCGATCGGAACTCTATCGAGGTGTTTGCGGAAGACGGAGAGACTGTCCTGACTAATCTGATCTACCCTGCGGCGGCCAGCCAGGGGCTGGCGTTCTATTCGACGCCGACACCGCCGGGGGTGGGACCTGCTCTGGTTCGCAGCGTTGAATTTATCCCGCTGGATTAGGCAGGAGTCATTGTTCAATCAAGAATCGTGGTGTAGGCGCGCCACGGGCCGACTGCTTCGCGGTACTCGCTGGCCATGATTTTCGTGACTTGTGAGATGTGGCCGAGGTCGTGTACTACCCAGGTGGCCAGCAGATTTCCTAACGTTACGGCTCCGAGTTCGGGATGCTTGCCCGGAAGCTTGAATTGTTCTTCGCCAATGCCAAGCTTTGTGAGTGTGTGAAGACTCTGCCGCCGCAATTCGGCAAATTCATCCAGCAATTGATTCACGCTCTTGCCCACGATCAACTCTTGAAACCCGTGACGGTCAAAGGGTTCGAATGCCTGCGTGTCTCCATGCTCAAGAATCATGCGCACGCGGGGAATCCAGTCAGTGATTTCTCCATGAATCAGGTGGCCGAGAACATCGAGTGAGTTGAATGACTCCGGCGTTTTCCTTGCGTTCAACCAGGCATCGGATTTTCCACGCAACATGGCACTGAGTACGTTCGGAGTTTGCGTGAGAACTTCAAGTCCCTGGTTCAGATGCAATTCCATCTTGAGTCTCCTTTTCTGCGCTGACTCACAGCAATTCTACCGGGGTTCTTACAACCAGGAAGGCAAAGCCCCCGGGCCTGATTGCAGGGCCGGGGGCAAATGCTACTGATTGAAAACCGTAATCTACAACGTGTTATCTGTAATCTCGTTTTACGGCTTCACGCGCACCTTCGGTTCGACGGACAATCCGGGGCGCAGAGCGTGGTTGGGGTCTTCGTTCTTCAAGTCAGTGAAGTCGATGCGCACTGGAACGCGTTGCACAACTTTCACGTAGTTGCCAGTCGCGTTTTCCGGCGGGAACAGACTCAGAACTGAACCGGTTGCGCCGCCAATCTGGGTCACCTTGCCGTGGTAGGTCTTGCCGGTTGCGTCCACTTCGATTTCTACCGGCTGTCCGTTGTCCATGTGTTTTAGCTGTGTCTCTTTAAAGTCCGCCGTGACCCACAGGTCGTCGAGAGAAACCAGTGTCAGCAGGTTTTGGCCTGGGGCTACGTTCTGGTCCACTTCGACGCTCTTGCGCGTAATGATGCCGTTCGCCGGAGCAACAATTTTAGTGTAGCTAAGGTTCAACTCGGCCTGGTCTAGCTGTGCCTGCGCCTGCTGAACCTGCGCCTGTGCCGCCTTGGCGCGTGCATTCTGCACTTCCACTTGCTGCGGGCCGGTCTCAGCCGCCTTGTGTTGTGCCTGAGATTGAGCTTCACGGTCGCGTGCTGCGCGCACACCATCGCCGGCAGCGCTCTGAGCCGCCTGCGCATTGGCCAATGCTGCTTTGGCGCCGTCATCCGCAGCTACAGCGGCATCCCACTGCTGCTTGCTGATTACGTCTTTTTCGACCAGCGGTTTGTAGCGAGCCAGATCTGCATCGGCCTTGGTCAGGTTGGCTTGCGCTTGAGCGACTGTGGCCTTGGCGCCGGCCAATTGCTGCTCCGCTTGCTGGACGCCTGCATGTGCGGAGCTTACGTCCGCATCCGACGAACGCAGGGTGCTTCCTGTGTTGATGGTGGTCAGTGGAATACTGACGTTCGCAGCGGCGGCGTTTGCCTGAGCAATGGCAAGGGCGGCCTCAGCGTTTTCCACCGCAACGTCGTAGTCTTTGGGGTCAAGCTCGGCTATCGTGTCGCCGGCCTTCACCACCTGGTTCTCTTCCACATCGACCTTGATCACCTGCCCGGAGATGCGCGAGCTTACCTGGATCAAGTGTCCGTTCACCTGCGCGTCATCAGTGTCCTCGCTGAAAGTGGAGTGCCACCAGATGGCTACTCCGACGATCACCAGGACAACAAGCACCACCACGATGATGCCTCTGCGACGGCTAGGCGGCGGCGTAGTTTCAGTTTCTTGAACCGGCGCTGCCGGGGCCGGTGTTGCAGTCGAATCCGCCACGTTTACTTCCCTCCCAAATAGTTCTTGTAGCTCTGCCCTGCGCCGAGAGCGCGTGCCAGGCTCAGCTTGGCGACGTTGTGCCGGTAGAGGCTGGCCACATATTGATTGTTGGCTTGCGCCACGCTTTGCTCCGCCTGGCTGACGGCCAGGTTATCGCTTACGCCGTTCGCATACCGCTGCTGCGCTTCGCTAAGCGCTTCGTTGGCCAGGTCCACGCTGGAGCGCGCAACCTCAACCAGCTTCTGCGCCGATTCAATATCGAGCAGCGCATCGCGAATATCTGCGTCCACCTGCGCATTCTCGTCACTCAGCTTGGCTTTGTCGGTGTCCAGAGTGGACTGCGCCACTTGAGCCTCGCCGCGCAAAGAAAACTCCTTGAACAGAGGGACACTGACGGTTCCTGTGGCGTCTCCGGTCCCGTGCGAGTGCATCACATTTACGCCGATGTCGCCGTAGTCTCCATCGAACGCGAGCGTGGGAAAGCGGTCCGCTGTGGCTGCCTTGCGCTGCTGCTCAGCGGCTTTCACCGTTTCCACCATTGCGGCCAGATCTTTGCGGTTGGCGTGGGCCTGGCGAATTGTAGCTTCCACATCCAGAGAGTCGAAGGCCTGGTAAGGGGCTTTGTCCGCCAGATTAAAACTTTGCGCCAGCGGCAGGCCTATTGTCCGCGCCAATGCCAGCTTGTCCTTTGCCAGCGAGTTCTTCGCTACGATCAGTTGCTGTTCGAGAGTCTGATAGTCCACCTGTGCACGCAGCTCGTCCAGCTTGGGCGCTATACCTGCATCGTGGTTGGCAGTTGCCTGGTCGAGTGAGACTTTTGAGGTCGTGACTTGTGCCTCAACGCTGCTCACCTGGGATTCATCGGCGAGCGCCAGCAGGTATGCATTTCCTACCGTAAGCACTACCAGTTCGCGCGCATCCTCGGCGCTGAGTTGCGCGGAGGCAAAACTATGCCGCGAGGCGAGGTAGTCGCGCAGCGAAGATACGTTGATCAGCGACCAGGACAATGAAGCCCGAAAATCCTGGTAGCCGAAGGGGCCAATGATGGTGGGAAAGCCAGGAATTCGCAGACCCTCAGCCGCCAAGTCGACTTGCGAAACAGTGTCTTTGATGCTGGCGTCCACGCTTGGCAACAGAGACTGCAGTTCAGTCAGGCGCTGGCCTCGCGTCGATGCAGTTTGCGTCCCGCTTAGAATTATGCCCAGATTGTTCTTAAGTCCGCGCTGAATGGCATCGTCGAGGGTTAGGTCAATTGTTTGACCGGTCGCCTCTCCCGCTGTGACGCTTCCCTGATAACTTTGCGAAGTGGGCCCGGCTGATTGGGTCAGCGACTGCGCAAGCGATTGCTCCACTGACTGCGCGCTCGCAGTCAGCGAACACGAACTCAAGATCGACAACGCCAGCAGCAGGCTGCGGGGCGAGATCATGCTCTTTCTTCGATAATTTGACGAAATCAAGGTTATTTAACTCACTTCAAAAGGGCTTCTGCCTGAAAATGATCGCTCTTAATGGATGCGGAAAGCGGGCGGCAGGGTTCTTAAAGTAGTGTATCGAATCAGAGTGGAACGCGTTGGAGTGTCTTGACGGACGGCGGAGGGCGGAGAGCGCTTTAATTCTGGTGAACGGGTCCTCGATTGAGATTTGAGGTCTCGCACCCTTTCGACAGGAGAAAGTCGAAAGGATGGGGACCCAGCATTGGGTGCACGTCCTGATGCTCGATATGACGGGCTAATATTCGATACGAAATCTGGAGCCGAGCACTAGTGGGTCGCGGCTTGGAGGACTTGGGAGGCCAGCGAGCAAAGGCCCTGCCGGAAAAGCTCCCGCACCGCATCACCGCCCCAGCCTGCTGCTTGGGGACCACCGTGCGCTTGCAGCAACTCTGCCGTCTCGGTTGTCGTAAATCCGGCTACCGCACGCAGGACAAAGATGGCTCGCATGGCAGTCGGCAGGCTCTGAAGCCAATTGCGCACACGGTCGCGGTCGGGGCCGGCGATCATCCGCTCCAGTTCTTCACTGGAGACACCGGCGGCGTCCAGCTCGTCGTCTCCGATGCAGGTGGCGGCATGCTCCAGGCCCTCAGGTGCGGCAAGACTGGTTGCGTCGCGCTGGGCCAGGGTATCGAGAGCCGCCGCGCACAAAGCCATGCGGCTGCTCTTGCGCGCTTCGGCCGGGTTTTGACACTCGGAAAGCTCAGCATTGGCGACCGCCGCTTCCACCAGGCGGATGCTGTCTTCGCCTTCGCCGACCAGCATCGACGCAATCGAGTACAGCCCGGCGGCAATGAGGTCGAACATCTCGTCCAAACCGTTGAAAGCCTTCTCGACGGTGGCCTCGTCCTTCGGCTGGCCGTCCATCAGGTCGTGCATGCGGTCGCTGAATTCCTGAGCGAGTTCCGACATTGGCTGCGCGGGAATCAGGCCTTCATTTGGGGCGAATGTGTTTTCAGGCATCGAGAGCGCTCCTAATCTTCTGTGTTCGGTCTCAATAAGGACGGAATTGGGGTTGTTGAAATTGCACTTAATCAATCTTTATCCTCAACCCGGCGGGCCAGAGAGTCAATGACCACTCGGCCAGCTCGCGGCATCACCATCCTGAAGGCTGATACAACTTGCAGATGGACGTTTCACGTTCAGCTGTGGATTACAGGTTATTGGATGCACGACGGAGGTGGAGTGGCGCTGAGCGTTCAGGAACAGTTCGGGCAGATTGATATCTACGTCTTCGACCAGATTCTGCGCGGGAACATTGCGCCGGGAATGCGGGTGCTGGACGCGGGATGCGGATACGGCCGGAACCTTGTCCACTTGCTCCGCGAGGGGTGCGAAGTGTTTGCGCTGGACGCGGATGCGGCCGGGGTCGACCATGTGCGCAAGCTTTCCGCGTCCCTGCATACGGGACTGCCAGAAGAGAATTTCCGAGTTGGGATGCTCGACGATATCCCGTTTGCAGATGAGATTGCGGATGTGGTGATCTGCAATTCCGTTTTGCACTTTTCTCGGGATGAAGAGCATTTTCGGGCGATTCTGGGGGAGCTTTGGCGGGTGCTGAGGCCGGGTGGAATGCTGTTTTGCCGGTTGGGTTCGCGGATCGGCATGGATTTCGAGCAGGTGCGAGAAAATATTTATGTAGTGGGAGACGGCTCGGAGTGGTTTCTGGTGGATGAAGAGATGCTGTTGGGGTTGACGGAGGAGTTGAACGCTGTTTTAGTTGACCCGCTAAAGACGACGATTGTGCAGGACTACCGGTGCATGACGACGTGGGTGATTCGGAAGCGGAGAGTCTAGGCCAATCTGAATCGAGCCGTGGACGCAAATTCGCGTGCTGTTAACATCCGGGACACTGTTGATCCTGTATGCATTGGCTGATGGGCTTTTCCTGGGGAGCTGGAGATTCAGGTTCCGCTTTGTGAGGAAAAGGCTGTAGACTGCCAACACGGCGAACTGGATACCCGGCATGGCTCGAACTTCAGACAAACAAAAGCTTTTCAACGGTCGCGACTTTTCCTGGATGCAGTTCAACCGGCGCGTGCTGGAAGAAGCTGAGGACGCCGACAATCCGCTGCTTGAGCGGGTGAAGTTCCTGGCAATTACCGGCAACAATCTGGACGAATACGTCGAGGTGCGGCAGGCCGGATTGATGCAGCGCATTGAAGACGGGTACCGGGAGCCGGGGTATGACGGGCTTCGTCCGGATGAATCGCTGGCGGTGCTGACGGAAGACATCCACAGCTTTGTGGCCGCGCAGTACCAATGCTGGAACCACCAACTGCTGCCGGATTTGCGAAAACAGGGCATCCGGCTAATGGAATGGAAAGAGCTTGGCGACGAGGCGCGCGCCTATGCGCAGAGTTATTTTCAGCGCGAAGTTGACCCGCTGCTGACCCCGATCTCGATTGACCCGGCGCACCCGTTTCCACGCGTACTGAACAAGGCGCTTTGCCTGGCGCTGCTGCTGCGGGCCAAGCGGCGGAGTTCGGGGCCTCAGGTGCTGGGGGTGGTGACGGTGCCTCGTGCTCTTCCACGGTTTGTGCGGTTGCCGGCGGAGGAGGGCAAGTTCGATTACCTGCTGCTGCAGGATCTGATTGCGCAGAACCTGGGTGGCATGTACCGCGGCTATGAAGTGCTGGCGCGGGCGGCATTTCGCGTGACTCGAAACTCGAATCTGTATTTCGAAGAGGAAGAAGCGCGGTCGCTGCTGGAGAGCATTCGCGTGGAGTTACACAATCGGCGCAAGGGCGACGCGGTGCGGCTGGAGATTGAGACGCGGGCCGATCCTGAAATCGTGGAGCGGCTGCGGGTTAATTTTGAACTGGAAGAGGACCAGGTATTTCGCGGCGAGGGGCCGGTGAACCTGTCGCGGCTGATGTTCTTTTACGGGGATGTGAAGCGGCCGGATTTGAAGTTTCCGCCCTTCACACCGAAGCCTCTGCATCTGAGCCGCAAGTCGACGGATATCTTCGATGAGATACGGCAGCACGATGTGCTGCTTCACCATCCGTACGATTCTTATGACGGGGTGGTTGAATTCATCCAGCGAGGCGCCAAGGATGAAGCCGTCTTGTCGATGAAGCAGACACTCTACCGGACCAGCAAGGACTCGCCTATTGGCGAAGCGCTGATTGAGGCTGCGGCAACCAAAGAAGCGACTCTAGTGGTGGAGTTGATGGCGCGGTTCGACGAGGCTTCAAATATTCGCTGGGCGCGGAGCATGGAAGACGCGGGTGTGCAGGTATTTCACGGCGTGGTTGGCTTGAAGACGCATTGCAAGCTGGCCATGCTGGTGCGGCACGATGAGGATGGTGTGACGCGGCGATATTGCCATCTGGGGACGGGCAACTACAACCCGGATACGGCACGGTTTTATACGGATTTGAGCCTGCTTACGTGCGATCCGCAGATTACGGAGCGGGTGCACATGGTCTTCAACTATCTCACCGCACATGCCGAGATTGACGACTACCGGCCCTTGCTGGTGGCGCCGCTTACGATGGCGGAAAGCTTTCTGGGGCTGATTCGCCGGGAAGCGGAACACGCACAGGCGGGACGGCCGGCGCATATTGTGGCCAAGATGAATGCGCTGCTGGAGCCTTCGGTCATTGAGGCTCTCTATGCGGCTTCGAAGGCGGGCGTTGAAGTGGACCTCATCATACGCGGGCTTTGCATTCTGAGGCCGGGAG
>Ga0302319_10020291_pt1 | contig 12024 bp, 12 predicted proteins | sample Bog_T0_2_FD_203319 | JGI IMG/M metagenome (GOLD analysis project Ga0302319, IMG submission 203319) | Peat permafrost microbial communities from Stordalen Mire near Abisko, Sweden - Bog_T0_2 | ecosystem: Environmental > Terrestrial > Soil > Wetlands > Peat | place: Sweden: Abisko, Stordalen Mire...
ATGCACACATCGATTCGATTCTTCCCCTGCCCCGCTGTCATGGCCAATCCCCGGAGGGTCTGAAGTCCGATGGCGGCATCTCGCATTGAGCCCAAAAGCCGGGCAGTTTTCTGAAGGCGCCGATTCTCCTGCCGAAACGCCGTGTCGCCAATCGCGGGCCGGATCAGCCTGAGGATCGCGCGGACGCGTTTGATGGCGGTGCGCACCGCGTGGATATCTTCCTCACGATCGCGGCTCGGATGTTCGATGCGCCTGATGGCGTATTGGAGGAGCGCATCGGAAACGCGGATTACTTCGGCGCCGCCTGGTTCGCCGGCTCTCAGCGAAATCGTGGAGTCCCTTTCGATAGTTATTGGGCGGCGCTCAATCGGGTTTGAATTCGGCAGCGGCGCAGCAACGGCAACGTTGCGGGGCGGGTTCTTTCCCTGGGTTTTCATGGTCGGGCAGAAAGGAAGGAATTGATGGAGAATTTGGTCCCCAGGGAGCAGGATTTTGGGGCGCATACTCCTACGCTAAACCAATGGAGAATTGGCTGCATGAGATTTTCCGTTGCGCGGCGCGGCGTCTATGCTGCGTCGTGTATCACAGGCAGTACAATCTGGCGGTGTGCCATTTGAATCCGGCTGACTTCGCCTGCCTGGGTAGAAGGCGCGAGCAATCGTTGGAGCAGCGATGAGAAGCGAAATGCCGACGAGGAGCGTGGCAAGACCGTGCGTGATATCCGCCCCACTCTGCGACTGCCAATTGCCCGCATTTATGTCGAGTATCGTTACGGCCCGTTCGAAGGCGGCAATCAGTTCCCACACGCCGAGAAAACGTAGAAATAGCGTGAACCAATCGCACTTTGTCATCGCCGGGGCAGCGGTGCTGGAGTTTTGGTCTGTGTTCATAGTTTTGCGACTGCAACCTACGACTGACACCCCGTGAGGACCACACGCTGCGTGGCAGGAACTCACCCTTTCTTGCTCACACCACGTCAACCCGGGAGCAGAACGGCGGCGCCCGTGAGTTGCCCGCTACGAAGGCGCTCCAGGGCCTCGTTCGCCTCTTCGAGCGGAAATTCTTCGGTCGTCGTTCGGACGGGGACTTTTGGCGCGATCTCGAGAAACTCATGGCCGTCCTGGCGGGTCAGATTAGCCACCGAGCGAATCGTCCGTTCTTCCCACAAGTCGCGGTAGGGAAATGACGGGATATCGCTCATGTGGATGCCTCCGCAGACGACGATGCCGCCCTTGCGCACAGCCCGGAGAGCCGCTGGAACGAGAGCTCCGGCCGGGGCGAAGATGATCGCCGCATCGAGCGGCTCGGGAGGTTTTTCGTCAGAGTCGCCCGCCCATGTGGCGCCCATGCGCCGGGCAAATTCCTGCGCCGTGACATCATCCCGGCGCGTAAACGCGAATACCTCGCGTCCCTGGAAACGAGCGACCTGCGTAATGATATGCGCGGCGGCGCCGAAGCCGTACAGACCGAGCCGCAAACCGTCACCGGCCATGCGGAGGGATCGATAGCCGATCAAGCCCGCGCAGAGCAGCGGCGCGCAGGCCGCGTCGCCAAAGGCAGCGGGCAGCGGAAAGCAGAAACGCGCGTCGGCGACGGTAAACTCAGCGTAGCCGCCGTCGATCGTGTAGCCGGTGAAGCGCGCGTGATCGCAAAGATTTTCCCGATCCGAGCGGCAGAAATCGCAGGCCCCGCATGTCCAGCCGAGCCATGGAATGCCGACGCGCTCGCCGATCCGAAAACGCTCGACGCCAGCACCGAGTTCCTCGATGCGGCCGACAATTTCGTGGCCGGGGATGAGCGGCAATTTCGGTTCCGTGAGTTCGCCGTCGACGACGTGCAAATCGGTGCGGCAGACGGCGCAGGCCAGGACTTTCACGAGGACCTGTCCGTGGCTTGCCTTGGGCGCGGGGACTTCGCGCAGAGTCAGCGGTTGCCGAGGTTGATCGAGGATCATGGCGCGCATGAGGCATTGCATAGCACTGCTTACGGCGAGCCACCAAGGTCAAAGCGCGCCGGCCCCGGCGAAATCGGCATAGGCATTTTTCCTATGCCGCATCAGCCGGCGGCGCCGGTCACGCATGGACCTTCAGCCAATTGTTGGCGCCGGGGCGCCGCTCTAAGTTCACCGCCATGCACCCACCGCTGCCTAACCTATGAAAACTGACAACAACCACATGCTCGAGCGGCTTGCGAACTCTCAGATCTACAAGGACTACGAGCGCGCGTTTGGCGAAGCCACGGGCCTGCCGCTGACGCTCAGCCCCGCGGACGACTGGCATCTCGCGCATAACGGACGCCGCCATGAGAACCCCTTCTGCGCGCAAATTGCGAAGCAGAGCAAAGCCTGCGCGGCCTGCATGCAGACCCAGCACGAACTCACCAGCACGGCGCAGGAGCAACCGCGCACGGTCACGTGTTTCGCGGGCCTCAATGAGACGGCGGTCCCGCTCCGGATGGGTGAGAAGCTCATTGGCTTCCTGAGGACCGGCGAGGTGCTGTCCCACGAGCCGACGGCGCGGGACTTCTCGAAAGTGGCGCGGCGATTGGCGGGCTTGGGAATCAAGATGGAGGGGGAGAAATTGCGCGAGGCGTATTTCGAATCCCGCGTCTTTTCGCCCAAGCGATACGAATCCGTGCTGCAACTGCTGCGCATTTTCGCGCAGCATCTTTCGATGGTCGCCAACCAGGTCGTCTTTCAAAGCGAGAACGCGGAGCCGGTGAGCATCACGAGGGCGCGCGAATACATCAATGCCAACCACACCGAAGATCTGTCCCTTTCGGCGGTTGCGCAGGCGGCGCACATGAGCGTTTTCTATTTCTGCAAGCAGTTCAAGAAGGCGACCGGGCTCAGCTTCACCGATTATCTCAGCCGCGTGCGGATCGAAAAAGCGAAGGAGCAACTGCTCAAACCAAACGCGCGCGTCAGCGAAGTCGCCTACGAAGTCGGATTCCAGTCGCTCACGCACTTCAACCGGGTATTCAAGAAACTGAATGGGGAATCGCCCACGACCTTTCGCACCCATCTGCCGCTCGCGCAGGCCGCCTGAAGGAACTACCCCTCGACAAGAGCCGCGCTTATCACAATGAATGGCAGATGCATCGATGGCTCTTTCTCGTCTTTCTCGTGGTGGCCTGCCGCGCGCCGGGGGAGACGCCTTCCGCATCCACCCCGCCGGCCAAACGGGTGGAGATCGACAAAACGACCCAGACATTGCGCGCCTATGAAGGCGACCGGCTGGTCTTTCAAAGCCGCATCAGCACCGGAAAATGGGACAAATCCACGCCCAACGGCCATTTTGCGGCAGGCGGAAAGGAACGGATGCACTATTCGAGACTCTTTAAGAATGCGCCGATGCCCTATAGCGTGGAGGTCACGGGAGACGTGTTCATCCACGGCTTCAGCAGCGTGCCTCGCCAACCCGCCTCCCATGGCTGCATTCGCCTGCCGCTGGCTGGCGACAATCCGGCGAAGCGGTTTTATGAATGGGTCGAATATGGGACGCCGATTGAGATTACCGGTCGTTGGGAGGGCCGATGAGCGCTCACATTAAAATGATTAATTCCGCATGCGTTGCGCCGCGTCGGAGCAGGACGCATCCTTCTTCCCACCGATGAATCCCGACCTCCCCGACAAGCCGGGCGCCGAGATCGCTGAAGTCGTCCGCGAACTCACCGACATCAAGGCCGCGCTCGATGCGCACTCCATTGTCGCGATCACCGACCCCGCCGGGCGAATTACCTACGTGAACGACAAATTCTGCGAGATTTCCAAATACTCGCGGGAAGAACTGCTCGGGCAGGATCATCGGATCATCAATTCCGGCTATCATCCGAAATCGTTTTTCACCGATCTCTGGAAGACGATCTCCAGCGGCCAGGTTTGGAAAGCGGAGATCAAAAATCGCGCGAAGGACGGCTCCTACTATTGGGTGGACACCACCATTTATCCTTTCCTGGGCGCCAACGGCCGGCCCCGGCAATACGTTGCCATCCGCACGGACATTACCCAACGCAAGGAGGACGAATTGCGGCTCAAGCTTCTTGCCGCGGAACTCGCGGCAAAGAACAAAGAACTCGAAACCATCGTCTATGTGGTTTCGCACGATCTGCGATCGCCACTGCTCAATGTGCAGGGTTTTGGCAACGCGCTCGCGCGGGCTTGCGAGGAGTTGAAAGCGAAACTGGGCGGCTCGGCGGATGCGGATCTCAAGCGGCTCTTCACCACTGATATTCCGCGAGCCCTCGGCTTCATCGAAACCAGCGTCTCCAGAATGGACACGCTGCTCTCCGGCTTTCTTCGCTTCTCGCGGCTTGGCCGCGTGGCGCTCCACATCCAGCCGCTCGCGATGCACCGGCTCGTCCAAGGCGCCGTGGATGTGCTCAAGTTCCAGGCGGAGGAGGCCGACGCCACCGTGGAAATCGGACCATTGCCCGCCTGCCTCGGCGACCCGACGCTTGTCGGACAGGTCTTTTCCAACCTCCTCGACAACGCCCTCAAGTACCGCCACCCCGGGCGAAACTGCCTGATCACCGTCCAGGGCCGGATCGAAGATGGCAAGGCCATCTACACGGTGCGGGACAATGGCATCGGGATCGCCGCGGAGCATCAGCCAAAGGTCTTCGATCTTTTTCACCGGCTCGACCCAAAGAAGACGCAGGGCGAAGGGCTCGGCCTGACGATTGCGCAGCGAGTCATCGAACGGCAGCACGGGCAAATCTGGCTCGAATCGCATCCCGGTGAAGGCACGACCTTTTTCGTCTCTCTCCCCGCCATTGCGCACCGGCCATGAACTCGCTAAAGGCTATGAGCTTCATGAACCGCCTCCAGACCATCCTCATAGCCGACGATGACGATGGCCACGCATTCCTCATCGAGGACAACCTGCGGCGCGGAGGGGTAACGACCAATTTCCTGCGCTTCAGCGACGGCCAGGAGGCGCTCGATTTTCTCTTCGGACGCACCACAGAACCGGCCTTTCAGCCCGAACAGGCGTATCTGCTTCTGCTCGATATTCGCATGCCGAAAGTCGATGGAGTGGCAGTGCTGCAACAGATCAAGGCCGATCCCGCATTGCATAAGCTTCCGGTCATCATGCTGACCACGACACAGGACCCGCGGGAGGTCGATCGCTGCCATGAGTTGGGTTGCAACATCTACATCCACAAGCCGGTTTCCTTCGACGCCTTTGCCAACGCCATGGCGCAGCTCGGAAAGCTCGTCAGCCTGGCCCAAATGCCGCGCGTCAAGCAGGAGGCCTGAGCGTTTCCATGAGCAGTTCCCCTCCCCATCCGCTACCGCGCCTGCTGGTCGCGGACGACGACGAGGGGCTGCTTTTTTTGATGATCGATGCGCTGCAGCGCGAGGGCTGGGATGTGGAAGGCTTTGCCGGCGGAAGAGAGGCGCTGGAGTGGTTTAACAGCCACACCGCCGACCTGCTCCTGCTCGACCTGAAACTCGCCGATCTCAACGCGCTGGAACTCGTGGAGCGGCTGCGCATCACTGGGCGGAATCTTCCGTTCATCATTGTCACCGGTCACGGCGACGAGCGCACCGCCGTGGAGGCGATGAAGCAAGGGGCGCTCGATTACGTGATGAAGGACGCGGGCATGCTGGAGTTGCTGCCCAGCATCGTCCGGCGCACGCTGGACGTGGTGGACCGGGAGAGGAAGCTGGCCGAGGCCAATTCCACCATCCGCAAGCGTGAGGAGCGGCACGAGCACGTTATTCAGACGGCGCTGGATGGCTTTGTGCGTTTCGAGCGCACGGGCCGCCTCCTCGAAGTCAATAAGGCCCTTTGCGATCTCCTTGGCTGCACGGCCAGGGAACTGCTTCAAAAAAGCGTCTTTGATGCCGAAGGCGTTTCCCTTCGGGAGGACGTAAAACATCACGTCGATCGCCTGGAGCAGCATGGCGCGGCGCGTTGCGCCACCCGTCTTCAACGCCGCGACGGCACGGAGGTCGAAGTCGAGATCTCGCTGCGCTTCGAAGACGAGGAACTGTTTGGCTTCGTCCACGACATCTCGACCCAGCTTCGCCTCGAACGCGAGCTCCAGCAGATCACCCTCGAAGAGCGGCGCCGCTTTGGCCATGAACTGCACGATGGCCTCGGCCAGCAATTGACCGCCATCGAGCTCATGACGCACACGCTGGCGCGTGAACTAAAATCGCCGGCGCCCGTTCAGGCCAAGGCAGCGTTTGAAATCACCACCTACATCCGCCGTGCGATCACCCAGACGCGGGAACTCGCCCACGGTCTGTTGCCGATTTCGGGGGAAGAGGATGGCCTCATGAGCGCATTGCACGAACTCGCCCGGATGACCGTATTGGCGGGCCAGTCCTGCGATTTCGAATGCCAGTGCCCCGTCAAAATAAGCGACAGCGCAGTTGCATCGCACCTCTACCGGATCGCGCAGGAAGCGGTGACCAATGCACTCAAGCACGCCGAGGCCCAACATATTCACCTCCGCCTCGAAGACCGCGGCTCTGCGATCGAGCTCTTGATCGAGGACGACGGGAGGGGATTGCCCCGCCGGAAGTCGCCAAGTGGAGGAATGGGCCTCCAGGTGATCCAGCACCGCGCCCGTTTGATCGGCGGCGACGTGGTGATCGAGTCCGCGGCGAAAAAAGGCGTGCGGATCATTTGCTCTCTGCCGAAACAGCCATGAAGCCGAAGCCCGTTCCCAAAGCAAAGCCCGCGCCGAGGCCGGCCGTGCAAAGCCCCCGCAGCGAGCCGCCGAAAAAGCGCGTCTTCCTTGTCGATGACCACCCCATGATGCGCGAGGGCATGAGCCGCCTGATCGACAGCGAGCCAGGGTTCATGTGCTGCGGCGGAGCGAAAAGCGCGGAGGAAGCAATCAGCGAGATTCCCCGCTGCCGCCCCGATATTGTCATTACAGACATCACCCTTCCCCAGCGTAGCGGCCTCGATCTCATCAAGGACCTGGCCGCGATGCAACCCGAGTTGCCCGTCTTCGTCTATTCGATGCACGACGAAGCCTTCTACGCGGAGCGCGCCCTCCGCGCCGGAGCCCGCGGCTATCTGATGAAGGAAGCCGGCAGCGAACGAATGCTGGAGGCCATCCGTCTGGTGCTCGCCGGCGAAGTCAGCGTCAGCCCAAAGATCGCCGCGAAAATCCTCACGCTCTTTTCCGGCCCGAAATCACGCGGCTCCCATTCGCCCGTCGAAAAACTGTCCGACCGCGAGTTTGACGTTTTTCAACTCATCGGCCAGGGCAAATCGACCAAGGAAATCGCCCAACTCCTTCACCTCAGCCACAAAACCGTCGCCGTGCATCGCGGCCACATCAAAGAAAAGCTCGGGCTCGCCAGTTCCTCCGAACTCGTTCACCAGGCGATCCGGTGGGCCTCCACACCCTCCGCTCCAGGCTCAGCGGGCGGGTAGTTGAAACGGCGCCGACATTGAGCGCCTCTTCGCTCAAATCGGGTAGTGGGCATGCGCAAGATCGGATGGTTTCACCGCAAAACGGAAACCGTTTTTTGGCGACGTGCATTCGATCTCTTCGACAGTCGTCTCGATCACCACAAAACCCGGCCCCTTCGCATATTGATTGAGAAAATAGGCGTGGGACTTGTCTTCGACATGCTTCCATACGCGCTTGAGCATGGGGGTGTCCGTGATTATGCGGGCTTTGCCAATCAGGTTCAGAATCAAGCTCCGATCGTGATTGGAGAACATCCAGTTCACGTCGGGATGCGCCTTGACCTCCCTCACCTTGCGGCTGTCGGGCGCGGTAAGTGTGTGGAAGACGGGGAATCCGTCAAAGGAGAGCGTGGACATCCAGCGCACCTCGGGTTTGCCTTCCAGGTTCACGGTGCAGAGAAGGCCGATGTGGCTGCCATCCACAAGGGTCCTGGCCAGACCAATGATGTCTTCGCTGTCTTCGATGTCGAATGAGTCGCTGTCAATTTCGGGGATTGTATTCATAATTTTTGGGAGAGGATTGGGAGTGATTTCTTTGTTTGAACATACGCATCCGCGCTGGCGGCGATACCCGCCCCTTGTTCAAGACCAGCCGCATTTTGCTTTCTTCCCCTGGCCTTGAACGAGTTCCCGTTCCCGCCCGGCGGGCGCCGCTCAGCCGCGCACACTTCGCGCAGCGCCGCCCATCTTGATCTGGCGCTCGCCCCGGTCTTCGCGGACGTCGCGGGATTGTTTGAAATTCGGATCGTGTTTGCGGGCCTTGACGGCGGGTTCTTTCTGATTGGCGCCAAGCTTATGGGGGATTTTTGGGGATTTCGTTTTCATACAGAAATCTTGCCGTTGGAGAGGCGCGCTCGCTCACCAAACCTTGCCAAAGGCCCCGCCTTTCTTGTCATGGTCTGGCGAGCGCTCCCCGCAGCGACTAAATGCTCGCGATGCAAATCCCCCCGCAGTCGCTCAAACGATGTCGGCTCCTGGCAATCTCGCTTCGCTCAGGTCCACGTCGCTCAAATCTGCCTCGCATAACCGGGCTCCCCTCAAGTTGGCGCCGGTCAGGTCGGTTTTGGACAGATTGGCTCCGCCTAGGTTGGCGCCCTGAGGTCGGAGATCTGGTTCATCAAATGCGTCAAACGCCACCCAAATCCAAAACAGCAGGGCAGGGATGAAGCCTGCATAGAAAGTGATGGGATTGAATACGAAAACGAGCCAATCGATCGAGACGCCGCACGCCTGCAGGATGGCTCCCACCGCGTAGCAGAGGCACAGGAGAGTTCCGAGCCACATCAAAACGCCCAGACCGAATACCATAAGAAATAGAGCTTCCCCGAGATGTCCCTTGTAGAGCTGGCCAAGGCCTGGAATGGCGCTCAGCCTCAGAGCTACCCTGTTCCAGTGCCGCGGGAGTTCAGATGTTGAGAATTGGCGTTTCACAATCATTTCCTTTAATGGAAGTGTGCTCCAAAAAATGGAAAGCGGCATCGCGCCGGTTGGCGAATGCTTTGCAAATCTTGCGCGCCTGCCGTTGGCCTTCGACGACGCCCCTGCCGGCGAGCGACGGCCCCGCCCGACCCGAAGCCGAAGATCCCCGACGCGTGCCTGCACGCGCGCTCGTTTTAATACCCGGCGAGCTTGACGCGGAGGTTCAACGTTTCGCAGGAGAGGATGCAGCGCCGAAATGCCGTCTTGATCCAGTTCCATGCTCAATGTTACGAATTCAACCCATCAACGCCACCCAGGCAAGCAGACCGGCTATTGCGGCGCACGTCACCGGCACGCCCAGGCGGGCGAAATCGCGAAACGAAATATCGATCCCCAGTTCGCGCGCTTGCTGGACGACGATGATATTAGACACGCTGCCAAGTATAATGAGGCTCCCGCCGAAACTGTTCGCGAGCGCCAGAACGTACGCCGTCGGCGCATGATGCACGTCAACCACCTTGACCAGCAAGAGCACCGCCGCTGAGTTGTTGATGAGATTCGAAAGCAGAGCCGTTACCATGGCGAGGATGCTCGGTGAGTGGAGATTCAACCCGCCCTGCGCGAGCCACTGCACGGCCCGGTCGCCATAGCCCGCAGTCTGAAAGGCGCCGGTGACCACGAATAGCCCCATAAACAAAACCAGAATCGGCCAGTCCACCAGCGCCAGCAATTCCTCCGTGCGGAATTTCCGGCTGGCGAGATGAATCCCGGCAGCGGTCAGCGCGACGACTTCCTTGGGCAGCGGGGAAAAAAAGAACGCGATCGTCAATCCCAGTATGACCAACCCTTTGATAGTGTGCGCACGATTGAAGGTCTGGGGAGACGGCTCAACCTTCACGGAGGCCGGCGCCGTGAGCGCTAGATTGTGCCGCGACATCATCCAGATGAGGGCATAGGCGCATCCGAAAGCAAACAGCACCGGGATGCCGCACCAAAGTATATAACGCCCGAAGTCCAGCCTGGCAATCTGGCCGATCATCATGTCCTGTGGATTGCCGACCGGCGTTGCGGCGGCGCCGATGTTGCTGGCAATTGCGAGCGCGACGAGGAAAGGCACGGGATTGATCTGCCGGCGCAGCAGTGCGGTGGCCACGACCGGCGCGAAGACGTAACAAACAATGTCGTGGTTCAGAAAAGCTGACAGGCCGGCCGTCACCGCCATCAAGGTCAACAAAAAGCGCGCGGGGTTCTCGAGCCGGGCCGATATACTTTCAGCGACTTTGTCGAAGAATCCCGAAAGACGCAGTTGCGCTGACAAGACGAAAAAGCCGAATAAGAGCAAAACGGTCGGCCAGTTGATGAGACCGATCACGGTTTCGGTCGGGAGGCCCGAGAAGACCATGGTCGCAATGGCGCCGAGCAATACGATGCCAGTGCGGTTCAATTTGAAGCCCGGCACATGCCCCAGCGCGATGCCGAAGTAGGTCAGCGCGAAAATCGCCAATAGCGCTGGCGTTGCTGTGGGATGAGTGACGGTCGGAACGTTCATGCCGAAATTCCGCCGTTCGACGAAACGGCGTTTTCGAAGCTGGGCGTGTCCACAATCATATCACAATAGGCGCGCCTGAATCTCCCGGCTCCGGGGAATCCCCGAATGGTTTAACCGCGCTTCGGATGAAACTTCGGTCACAGATAACGAATCATCATCCAAATCAGGATAATCCAGGGCAGGATCAGGTCAAGCCAGAGGAAGCAACGAAATACGGGTGTAGGTGTTGCCGCGCAGGCTCTTCTTCGATCGGTGGCGGCGTTCGATGTCTGGAATGAAGCGTTGATTTGTTTCATACAAAGTCGTGTTCGGTTTCGCGGACCACAAGAACGGGACAAGGCGCCCGGCGCACGATGTTCTCGGCGGTGCTGCCCATCACCAGATGCGTCAGGCCGGTGCGGCCGTGCGTTGTGGCAATGATGAGATCCGCGCAGATTTCACGCGCCAATTCGAGGATGCCCTCGAAAACCAGGTTTTCCCGGACGATGATATGCACTGGAAGTTCCGCGGGGATTTTCTGGTTTCGAATCCTTTCGAGTTGCTCTTCAATCGTCGCTATCTGTTCGGGCCGGAGTGGCGGGTAATAAGAGAAATCCACCGAGTAAGCCGGCGCCTGAACGACATGCAGGAGCGTGATCTTCGCGCCAAAGTGCCTGGCGAACGGGATGGCGTATTGCAAGGATTTAAGCGATAACTCGGAGAAATCCAAGGGCACGAGGATGTTCTTCAGTTGAATGGCGCGCCGGGGCGCCGCGGCGGACTCCCTGCAGGCTGTCGTGACTCCGGAGAGGGGAGCGCTGGTTGTGACGGGTTCGAGAATTTCGGTCTTCATAGATTTGATGGGTTTAGGGGTTCTTTTGGTTTGGAAGGTTCTGTTTTTCCAATGAACGTTCACGCTTCGGAGCGGCTGCCGCTCGCCATCGCTTGACAAAAGCTCCGCATCTCTTGCTGTCCGATGGTCAACAGGGAGTCCATCCATTCGTCGCATGCTCGGCTCGCCGGTGGGCGGCGAGCCGGGGAACTCTCCGCGCAGCCTGCGCGCACTCGTGGGTGATGTCGCAACCCATGCGCAAAATGCGGCTGCTAATTGGCAAGGGTTGCGTAGCGGAGGAGGGCAACTGGTCCATGCTGAAATCCATCAAACCCAAGCCAAGCATCTTCCCACCCCTATGAATACAATGAGAGCAACAGTTTTTCACGGCGTGAATGACATCGCAGTCGAAGAGGTTCCGCGCCCGCATGCCGGAGTTGGCGAGGCGGTCATCCGCATCACCCTCACGACCATCTGCGGCACGGATTTGCATATCCTCCGCGGCGAGTATCCAGTGAAACCAGGGCTTGTGATCGGCCACGAACCCGTTGGAGTCATCGAGGAACTGGGAGCGGGCGTCACCGGTTACCAAATCGGCGACCGAGTGCTCGTGGGCGCCATCACGCCGTGCGGCCAATGCCTGGCCTGCCTGTCCGGCCATCTCTCCCAATGCGGTCACGGAGATGGGTACGAAGCCGTGGGTGGATGGCGCTTCGGCAATACCATCAACGGCGCGCAGGCCGAATATCTTCTCGTGCCCTCCGCCCAGGCGAATTTGGCGAAAATTCCAGATGAATTGACGG
>Ga0302319_10020296_pt1 | contig 12023 bp, 8 predicted proteins | sample Bog_T0_2_FD_203319 | JGI IMG/M metagenome (GOLD analysis project Ga0302319, IMG submission 203319) | Peat permafrost microbial communities from Stordalen Mire near Abisko, Sweden - Bog_T0_2 | ecosystem: Environmental > Terrestrial > Soil > Wetlands > Peat | place: Sweden: Abisko, Stordalen Mire...
CGTTGCGGCGACCAGCATGTCGAGGATGTTTCGCGTCTGTCCCTGGCGGCGAAATTCTGCCTTCAACAGCCCGGCGCGCACGGCAATCGCGGCGGAAACAGGAATCTGGTCGAGTCCGGCCAGGAATGCGCGCGTGGCGGGCTCTTCGCCGGGCGGCATCCCGCTATAGATTTCCGCGATGTTCACGGTTGAAGTGGCCAGGGTGTGCCCGGAGACAACCAGGGCCGCAAGCATGGAACGCCTTTGGCTGCGGTTCCTCAAGGTGTCGATCAACACTGTGGTATCGAGCAGAACCGTACGGGGCTGGCTCATAGCGGATCGAGGTTCTGGTTTCGGCCAACGAGCCGGGTGCTGGGTTCATTGCGCAGCGAGCGCACCCACTCGACCGTGCCCATTTCGGCAAGATCGCGATGGCCTTCGTCGCGCCAAACGGGCTCCTCGCTCTCAAGAAACGCCAGGAGCTTGCGTCTTTTGATCTCCTTTGCGGCGGTTTCAACAAGGAAAGCGCTTCGCCCGCGGGGTCCGACGAGTTCGTCGATCTCCATTGCAAGCTCGGAGGGGAGGACGATATGGGTTCTTTGAGTAGCCATACGCTTTGCCCACTAGGAATGGGCCTACATCAATATAGCACGATCCGAAGGGACTAACCCAGGGCATTGTGTCGTTGTAGCTTGAGGGCAATTACACTGGATAAACCATGCTTATGCGCTCGGGAAATGAGATACGGGAGCTGTTTCTGCGCTTCTTTGAGACGAAGGGGCACCGCAGGGTGCACTCTTCCTCGCTGGTGCCTGCCAACGATCCGACCCTGCTGTTTACCAACGCGGGGATGAACCAGTTTAAGGATCTTTTTCTGGGGGCGGAGAAGCGGGAGTACGCGCGGGCGACGACCAGCCAGAAGTGCGTGAGGGCGGGCGGGAAACACAACGATTTGGAGAACGTCGGGTTCACGCGGCGGCATCACACGTTCTTTGAGATGCTGGGGAATTTTTCGTTTGGGGACTACTTCAAAAAAGACGCGATTGCGTTTGCGTGGGAGCTGGTGACGAGCCCGGAGTGGATGGGGATCGATAAGGACCGGCTGTACGTGACGATTTTTGAGGGGTCGCCGGAGTTTGGGGTTCCGAGGGACGATGAGGCGGAGCGGTTCTGGATTGCGACGGGCGTGCCGAAGGAGCGGATCTTCGAGTACGGGTTGAAGGACAACTTTTGGCAGATGGGCGAGACGGGGCCTTGCGGTCCGTGCTCGGAGATTTTCTACGACATGGGGATTGAGGCGGCTGAGACTCCCGGGGTTGATCTGCCGTTTGGAAAAGATGAGGCGCGGTATGTGGAGATTTGGAATCTGGTCTTCATGCAGTTCGACCGTTCCACGCGCTCCGCGCCTTCAGGTTCTGGACAGGCTGTTGAGTACAAGCTAGAGCCGCTGCCGAAGCCTTCGATTGATACGGGGATGGGACTGGAACGCGTGGCGGCGGTGTTGCAGGGGAAGGTTTCGAACTTTGAGACGGATTTGTTTACGCCGTTGATTGAGAGAGCGGCGGAGCTGACGGGACTGGGTGCGGGCAAGTCAGCGAGTGAGCAAGTCAGCGAGTCAGCGGGTCAACGAAATGGCGAGTTGGCGAGTTGGCAAGTTGGCGAGTTGGCGGGGTTGGTGGGAAACGCGAGCTTGCGGATTATTGCGGATCATGCGCGGGCGGCTACGTTTCTTATTAATGATGGCGTGGTGCCTTCGAACGAAGGGCGCGGGTATGTGCTGCGGAAGATCATGCGGCGGGCGATACGTCACGGTAGATTGTTGGGACAGGAGAAGCCGTTTCTGTTTGAGATGGTGTTTGCGGTGCGGGATCTGATGGAGGGGGCTTATCCGGAGCTGAAGGAAACGGCCGAGCGCGTGGCGAAGGTGGTGGAGGCCGAAGAGAAGCAGTTTGATCGGGTGCTGAAGATTGGATTGACGCGGCTGGACGAAGAGTTGAAGGGCAACTTCAGTGGCGACAGAGCTTTCTATTTGTATGAGACGTTTGGATTGCCGCTGGACTTTATGGTGGATGCGGCGCGCGATGCCGGCGTGAAGTTCGACGACGAGGGATTTGAAAAGGCTCGGGCGGAGGAGCAGGCTCGGGCGCGGGCTAGTTGGAAGGGCGGGGCGCAGAAGACGGCTAGTCCGGCGTTTCGCGATTTGCCTAAGACGGTGTTTGAGGGATATCGGCAACTGACTTCGTCGAACTGCGAAGTGCTGGCGATTGTGAAGGGCGGAGTGGGTGTTCCGGCGGCGAAGGCGGGGGATGCGGTTGAAGTGGTGCTGGACCATACGAGTTTCTATGGGGACTCGGGTGGGCAGGTGGGGGACCTCGGATCTTTTCTGAGCGTGGATGGGAATTCTACGGTTGCGGAGATTGTGGGTTGCGTTTTGCCGGTGCAGGGCGTGCGGGCGCACAAGGCGGTGCTGAAACAAGGGCTGGCTGTGGGCGATTTTGTGAACACGCGCGTGGATGGCGAGAGGCGCGACGCGATCAAGCGCAATCATACGGGGACGCATTTGCTGCAGGCGGCGTTGCGGCAGGTGCTGGGAACGCATGTGAAGCAGGCGGGGTCGGCGGTGCATCCGGATCGGCTGCGGTTCGATTTCTCGCATTTTGCGCAGGTGGCCGACGAGGAGTTGCAGGAGATTGAGGACATTGTGAATCGCGAGGTGTTGAAGAACGCCAAGGTCGAAACGCTCGAGGACGTGCCGATTGACGTGGCGGTGAATGAGTATCACGCGATGGCGCTGTTCGGCGAGAAGTACGGCGACAAGGTGCGGGTGGTGCGGGTGATGGATGGATTCTCGACGGAGCTATGCGGCGGAACGCATACGGCGGCGACGGGCGAGATTGGGCTGTTCAAGCTGACGGGCGAGGAGTCGGTATCGAGTGGCGTGCGCAGGATTGAGGCGATCAGCGGGATGGGGTCGCTGGATACTTTCAGGCAGGACTTTGAGCTGGCGCGGGTGGCGGGGCAGTTTGTGCCTTCTGTGGAGAATTTGACGGAGGGGCTGAAGGCGAAGTTTGCTTCGCAGGAAGACGAGTTGAAGCGGCTCCGTCGCGAGCTGGAAGAGATGCGGATGAAGTCGGCGGCCGGGGGACTGGATGAGGCTGTGGCGCGCGCTGTTGACGTTGGCGGCGTGAAAGTGCTCGTGCATCGCGCAGACAACCTGGAGCGCGGGCAGCTGCGGACGCTGGTCGATAACTTGAAGGGGAAGCTGGGCGAGGGCGTGGTGGTGCTGGGGTCGGCGCAGCCGGAGGGCCGGGTGGCGATGATCGCGGGCGTGACGCCGGGGCTGGTGAAGCGCATTCAAGCTGGGAAACTGGTGGGCGCGGTGGCGAAGATTGTGGGCGGGTCGGGCGGCGGGAAGCCGGAGATTGCCGAGGCCGGCGGCAAGGATCAGGGGCAGATTGATGCGGCGCTCGCGGCGGCGGCGAAAATTGTTGGCGAGCTGCTGGGTTAGAGCCGCCGACAGACGCGATGCCGTAAGCTTTCCCCATGGCGAAGTTCGACAATGATCCGGCGAAGATGGCTGCGCTGCGCTCGCGTTTGCTTGCGTGGTACGGGCGGCATCGGCGCGATTTGCCGTGGCGGCAGAGTGCGGACCCTTACGCCATCTGGGTTTCAGAGATCATGCTGCAGCAGACGCGGGTGGCCGTGGTCGCGGAGCGCTACCGGGAGTTTATGGAGCGGTTTCCGACACTGATTGCGCTGGCGCTGGCACCGGAACAGGATGTGCTGGCGCTGTGGAGCGGGTTGGGCTACTACCGGCGGGCGCGCATGCTGCACAAAGCGGCGCAGTTTGTGGCGGGGAACCTGGGCGGCAATTTGCCGCTGCGGGCGGAGGCGTTGCGCGAGCTGCCGGGGATCGGGGCGTATACAGCAGCGGCGATCGCGAGCATTGCGCACGGCGAACCGGTGGCCGTGGTGGATGGCAACGTGGAGCGCGTGCTGTGCCGGCTTGCCGGATGGGACGCGGGCAGCCGCAAGGGCGGCGGAGCGGCGCTGCGGCGGAAGATTGAGGAACTGGCGGGACGGCTGCTGGATCGCGAGCGGCCGGGCGACGCCAATCAAGCCATCATGGAGCTGGGCGCGACGGTTTGTACGCCGCGCAATCCGCAATGCCTGGTGTGCCCCCTGGAGGCGAAGTGCAAGACGCGCGGAGAGCATAAAACACCCGAGCGGGCTCCGATGATGAGTCGCGCGGTAGGTTACGCGCTTTCAGTACGGATGGAGTCGGAGCGGGGAAAGCGGGAGGGGCCGGGCGGGCGCGAGGTGCTTTTGGAGCAGCGGGCGGCGCACCAGACCGTGATGCCAGGCATGTGGGAGCTACCGGTGCTTCTCCGCGCGGACGTGCCGGAAAAGGACCTGCGCATGACGCTGCGCCACGCCATTATGCAGGTGAACTACTACGTGCGCATCCGGACCGTGTTTGAGGACGACATTGAGTCGATGACGGTGGAGGGCGGCGAACGGCGTTGGGCGCCGCTGCGCGAGGCTGCGGGGATGGCGCTGACCGGTCTGGCGCGGAAGGTGCTGACGCGGGCACATTTGTTGCCGGCGGCAACGTTGGGTTCGATGACGCCGAGGGGGAAGGATGCGGGATGAGGGGGTGGGTTGGGGTTTGTGCTGTGCCACCCATCCGCAAGAAGCGCGAATGGATGGGGCACACGCCAGGAGGCCGGCGCTACAAAGGCCGGCGGACCGAGTGATTGGGATCACGGTGTTTTTCGTCTAAGGAAAGCACTTAAGTGAATTTTGTTGACAATTGATGTGCGCAGCTTAGATTGTTTGCAAGAATCAATAACACCCCATCGCATGTCTTCGCGAAAGCGCGAGCCCCGACTCGCACATGAACGTCGACATTCAGCGGAGTCGTGTGGCTGCGCCCGCGATGAGGAGCCAAGTTTGACTTGAGGAGAACTCGTCATGCGTCGCATCGCGATCTGCATTTTCCTGGTGGTTCTGGCGGCCAGTGCCAAAGCGCAATTCGATACAGCAACCGTTCTTGGAACCGTAACCGATCCGAGCGGGGCCGTGGTTGCGCACGGCAACGTTCTGTTGCGCAACACAGCAACGGCGACGGAGCAGACGGCCGTGACTGACGACCGGGGAGAGTTCCGGTTCCTGGACGTTTCGATTGGCGCCTATGAGCTGAAAGTGACGGCGCAGGGATTTCAGCCGGCGGCCGCCAAATTCGAATTGACAGTGGGCGCGCGGCAGCGCGTGGACGTGCAACTGAAGGTGGCGGCGACCAGCACCTCGGTGACGGCTACGGCGGAAGCCGCGCAACTGGAGACCGACTCCAGCGAGCACGGCCAGGTGGTGGCGACGAGGGAGATTGCCGAGCTGCCGCTGAACGGGCGCGAGTATTCGCAGTTGGTGACGCTGACCACGGGCGTGGTGCCCAGCCCCAGTGAGACCGGCCAAGGCTACGGCCAGCGCGAGGGCGCGTTCAATGTAAACGGCCTGCGCAGCGTTTACAGCAACTATATGCTGGACGGCCTGGACAACAACTTCTACGGCACTTCAAACCAGGGTTTCAGCAACGAGGTGGTGCAGTTATCGCCGGACGCCGTGGCCGAGTTTCAAGTGGTGACGAATAATGAGAGCGCGGAATACGGCCGCGCGGGCGGGGCCACGATCAACGTGGCGACGAAATACGGCACCAATACGATGCACGGCGGCGTATGGGAGTTTCTGCGCAATACGGACCTGGATGCCGCCGGGTTCTTCAAGCCAAACGTTGGCGGCAAACCGACTCTGCACCAGAACCAGTTCGGGGGCGACCTGGGCGGGCGGCTGAAGAAGGACAAGCTCTTTTACTTTGTCGATTACGAGGGATTCCGGCAAACCGGATCTTCCACCGACTCCGCGACGCTGCCGACGTGCGCCGAGCGCGGTTTTACGGGCAACTCCGCGAACCAGTGCAATAACGGTGCGCAACTCGGCTATTACCTGATTGACGATACGATCGATGCGAATACCAAGGGCATTACGAACACTTTGCCCGTCGACAACCCGTGCAACTATAACGTGGGCCATAACCCGTGCAACAATAGCAACTATTTTGCCGGCGGCCTGGGGCTGGCAGGCGCTCCGACGCAGGCGGCGCTGGGCGGGACGCAGTATCTGAACGGCCAGATTCCCTCGTCCGCGGTGATCCCCTACGCCGCGAAGATTGTGCAGACGATGCTGCCCTACACGACCAACGACAACGGGATCAACAACTACATCATCCTGCACCCGGACACCTTCAACCGCGACAAGGGCGACGCAAAGGTGGACTACGATGTGCGCCCAGGGCTGCGCCTGTTTGCCCGCTACTCGCAGGCGCGATTCAATGCGTACGATCCGGGAACCATCCAGGGCACGGGCGGCCTGGGCGGCGACGGCTACGTTTATGCCCCGGTGAAGCAGATTGTGGGCGGAGCGACGTGGACGATCAACCCGGTCTCAGTGTTCGAGGCGCGCTTTGGGTTCTCGCAGATGAAGGCGGGAAAGACACCGCCGCAGACGGGCGGCCCCAGCATGGCGGCGCAATTCGGAGCCAACTGGGCAGGCCTGCCCACAGATCCGCAATACACCGGCGGCATCTCGTATGTGTATTTTTTTGACGGCGGCTTTACCAACCTGGGCCGCTTGTGGACCAGCCCGCAGTACCAGAACCCAACGGTGTGGAATCCCAAGGCGAATTACACGCGGCTGCTGCACAGCCATACCTTGAAGGCCGGCATTGAGTATCAGATGCTGCACGTGGCGCAGCAGGACCTGCATCCGGTGATGGGCGGCGATATTTATGGCGCTGCGATGAGCGGCATTTGCTACACGGGCGTTCCGGTGGGCGGTGGCGTGAATGCATACTGCTATGCGCCGAACCCGTATGTGTTTCAAGCGAACTATCCTTATGACGGAGTTGCCACCTCGACATCGAACAAGATGTACGACTATGCGGACTTTCTGCTGGGCATGCGCTCCACGACGGGCCTTTCGAACTCGCCGATTGCCAATATTCGCGACTGGGGTTGGTCAGGTTATTTGCAGGACGACTGGAAGGTGAACCAGCGCCTTACCCTGAACCTGGGTCTGCGCTACGAGTACTACACACCGATTTATGAGGCGAATAACAACCTCTCGAATTTCAATCCCGCGAATCCGGGGACGATGATTCTTGCCAGCTCCAGCAATCGCTATACTGTGAATCCGAACTTGAAGGACTTTGGTCCCCGCCTGGGCGTGGCGTACAGCATCAACGACAAGACGGTGATTCGCGCCGGCTACGGCATCAGCTACTCGCACTGGAACCGCACCGGCTCCAGCTACCTGACGTTGAACGCGCCTTACGGGGTTACTTCGCTGGAGTATGTGTACCCCGGACTCGCGACGTACTCCAATACGCAGAGCGGGTTTACGCCGAGCTTCGTCAGCTCGTTGCTGACTCCTGGGGCCACGGGTTATAACGCGCAAAACACGGCGCTCCAATATATGCCGCAGAATTCTCCCGACACGCAGGTGCAGAGCTGGTTTGCGGGCGTGCAACGCGACCTGGGCCACAGTTGGATGCTCGATCTCGCCTACGTGGGGAACAACGGCATTCACGAGGTGTTTTTCAACGACATCAACCAGGCCAATCCGCAAAGCTCTGCCAGCGGCTCTGCTCCGCTTGTGTGCACGCCGGTGGCAACATGCGGTGAGCGCGTTTACCAGTATCCGGGCTTCGGCTCGATCATCGGCACGCTGCCGTGGGGCACATCGAACTACAACGGCCTGCAAGCCAAGGTGGAAAAGCGATTCTCCGAAGGACTTTATGTGCTGGAGTCGTTCACGTGGTCGAAGGCGATCGACATCGCGGCGCAATCGCTCGACGGCGGAGGCAACTGCTCAAATTGCGGCAACGGAATTCCGTCGGTGCAGAACATTTATAACTGGCAGGCCGACCGCGGCATTTCAGCGTATAACCATCCGTTTATCGACTCGACGTCGCTGGTGTGGTCGGTGCCCGTGGGCAAAGGAAAATGGCTGCTGCCCAACGCGAGCCGCGCGCTGGACGAGGTGATTGGCGGCTGGCAGACGACGGGAATCTTCCAGGCGCGCAGCGGCGACCCGCTGACCATGGCCTATAACCCGAGCACTAACGCACAGGTTTCGGGAATCATCACCATCAGCGGCCGCAACTCCTACCGCCCGAACCTGACGGGAAACCCGATCAAGAACGCGAGCTGGGCGTATGACACCAATATCAACGGCATTCAATACCTCAACAACAACAGCTCTGCACCGGCTTACGCCACTCCGCCGGCTAATGCGCCGTTTGGCAATTCGCCACGCGATGCAGTGCGTGGATTCGGATTCTGGGAGCTCGATCTGGGCTTGACGAAGGACTTTCCGATCACGGAGAGGATCCACTTCCAGTTCCGCGCGGAGGCGTTTAACTTGACGAACGAAACCAACTTCGGCGATCCGAACACGTCACTGGGCGGCAGCTTTGGAGTGATCAACTCCGCGCTGCCGGCGCGGCAGTTGCAGGTTGCGGGGAAGTTTGTGTTTTAGGAATGTGAACATTTGAAGCTGCTCTCGTTGAGTTCGTGCTGTCCCACCCATTCAGTCGCTGCGGCGACCGAATGGGTGGGACACGGGCAAAGTGCACGACCACCAAGATCTTGAGATCTGGAAAGTTCTCTGAGGGCCAGGAGGCCCTCAGTACAGCCGGTCAGGAGACCGGCGGTACATTTTTCGGCGGCCTGTGAGAAACCCTGATTAGTAATAGTCTGCGCAACTGAGGTAGTAGCCGCAGTGGGTGCAGACGAGTTTGCAGTGGTGGCCGGTGAGGCGGTGGCCGCAGTTGGGGCAGATTTGGCAGTGGTGGTCGACGGGCTCATCGGCGGGGGCGTCGGGACGGGCATGGGCGGGTGCACCACTTTGTGAGATTTCGGGCGGGGAATCGGCGGGAAAGTCGGAATTGAGGGCGCGGGGCCGCTCCGGCAACATGGGGGACAGATTAGCATGGAATGAGAGCTTCTGCCGCCTGGGATTTGGGCGGCGTTCACGGTTCTGCTGCCGGGCTCCGCCGCAACTTTCCCTTTCGGCGGGTCGGCAATCCAACCCAGCAACTACTGGATTTTTGAATCCCCCAAGGAGGGACTATGGCTAGCAAGGCAAGTGCGATATGGACAGGTTCACTGAAGGAAGGCAAGGGCACGATTTCGACCGCGACCGGCGTGCTGAAAAATGCCAACTACTCGTTCGCCACGCGTTTTGAAGGCGCAGATACGGGCACCACGCCGGAAGAACTGATTGCGGCGGCTCATGCGAGCTGCTTCTCGATGGCGCTGGGCGCACAACTGGGCGGCGCGGGACTGACGCCCAACAGCATTGAAACGGATGCGGCCGTGACCCTAGCCAAGGTGGATGGGGGCTTCGCGATCACGAAGATCTCTCTGACCACGACGGCGAGCGTTCCGGGCGCGACGAAAGAAGCGTTTGATAAGGCGGCGGCTGACGCCAAGGCGGGATGCCCGATCTCGAAACTGTTTGCGAATAACACGGAGATCACGCTGGACGCGAAGCTGGTGTAAGCGGCGAAGAGGGCCGGGGCGAAATGCCTCGGCCATAACCCATTGAATTCGCGTGCGGAATTTGACACCACGATCCGCATTTGCGAGACTCGAAGTTGCTGCCTGCTCAGGCGCAACGTGCTTGAGCGCTCTCTCGTGCCGAAGTGGCGGAATTGGCAGACGCGCGTGGTTCAGGTCCACGTACTCGCAAGGGTGTGGGGGTTCGAGTCCCTTCTTCGGCACCAAAATCACTGAAATCTCTCTGGGGGTTGGGTGCGTGTCTGCGCTCAGGAATTGGCCTGCGGGCTCCCGACCCACGGCAATGCGATGAGCGAGCCAGTAATCGACTTCGGAATCAGCATAGACAACCGCGCGAGCGGGCAGGGAGTGCCTTTTCGAGTTGCAGCGATGCTGATAAACTAGGTTCTGCCACACAATAGGCGCGTAGCTCAGTTGGTTAGAGCGCTTCCTTGACACGGAAGAGGTCGCTGGTTCGAATCCAGTCGTGCCTACCATTATTTTCAATAACTTACGTCCATATTGAATGGAAGGCTCTACATCTCTCGTCTGTAGAACCTCACCTGCTTGAGTTTTCGAGGCCCCTATTTCCTATTGAACGGGCCGCGATGCGGGCTGCAACGCTTGCGTCATCGAGTTCTGCTCGGCCATCATCGACGAATTCACTCGGTGAGCGTACCTGCTTGCTCGTTGGGGTGCAAACGCTGCTTTCGACATGCAACCACTCGAAATTGAGCAGTGGCTCGGATCGTTGAGGCGTTCAAATCCGACGAAGGACAAGATCCGGCGCATCATGTCAGCGATCCATCCGATTGCGCAGAAATACGGACTTGTATTGCGCAGCGATTCGTCGAATCGGGTATCCGCGCCAACGAATCGATGACAGGAACCATGTTCTCGCTCAATTGATCGCTACTTCGGACGGATCTTCCCCGACGATCTCGGCGAAGCGATAGCCGATGTGGGAGTCGGTCAGCAGATACACGGGATTGGCAGGATCATCTTCGATCTTGATACGAATTTGCCGGATGAATGTCCGCAGATATTCCAGCTCATTGCCGTACTCCGGTCCCCAGACCGATCGCAGTAGCCTTGCATGAGGGATCGGCCGGCCCGCATTGATCATGAGATATTGCAAGACTTCAAATTGCTTGGGCGTCAGATGTACGGCCTTTCCCTTCTTCTCGACCAGATGTCTCTCCGGATCCATGAGGACATCGCCGATCAGGATGGCCCGCACGCCATCGTCATTGACGTTGTTGCGGCGCACGGCAGCCCTGAGTCGCGCCGTCAACTCCCGCAACTGGAACGGCTTTGTAATATAGTCGTCGGCGCCGGCGTCTAGCGCTTCGACCTTCCGGTCTTCGCTTTCCTGCACGGTCAACATCACGATGGGCAGCCGCGGAGCGTTTTTGCGCATGATACGGCAGACTTCAATTCCACCCATGCCGGGCATGTTGATGTCGAGAAGAACCGCATCGAATTGCGCGGTCCGAACCAACGCAAGCGCCTCCTCTCCGCGCGCAGCCTCGACTACGACAAAGCCGTAATTACCGAGGATCGTCCTTAGCGAGAGCCGGATCGAACGCTCGTCGTCCACAATGAGAAGGTTGCCTGATTCCCTGTTCACAGCCTCTGTCCTCCATGCTGAGGAAGCGACAAAAAGAATGTCGTACCCTCATTCGCATTGCTGATTACCCATACGTGCCCGCGGTGCGCATCGGCCGCCATCTTAACAGTGGACAGGCCAATGCCAGTTCCTGGCGCGCGATGCATCGTACCCTCGCATCGATAAAACCGATCAAAAATCCGCTCTCTGTCGGAGATCGGAATGGGAGGTCCAAAGTTGTGAACCGTAATCATGACTTCCGAGTGACTTTCCCATGCAGCCACCTTGATAGCGGTCCCGGCGAAGGAGTACTTCGCGGCGTTGTCAAGATACTGCAAGAGCGCCATCGACAGCAGGTCGCGATCTCCGCGAATCGTCAGGCTGCGGTCCGGCACTTCCACTTCCATGGTGTGCCCCGCCATGCGCTTGCTTTGCTCCTTGAGTGCGGCCGCTACCAGGTCTTCGACAACAATCTCATCTTTTCCGACATGCATCTCTTCTGCTTCAAGCTTGGCCGTCTGCAAGAGCCGCGTGCTCAGGAGGCTTAGCTTGTTTGACTCGTCGTCAACGAGCGAAACCAACTCCATTTGCCGCTTGTTGAGAGAGCCCACTTCACGCAGCCCGGCATTGGCCGCCTGAATTGCGGTAAGCGGGGTCTTTACGGCGTGCGCCAGCGAATCCAGGACCGCGGCCCTTAACCGCTCGCTTTCGTGAGCAGCCTCAATCTGGTTTTCCTTCTGAAAGGACACGCTGCGGTCAAGCGCAATCGCGGTCAGCGATGCCAGAGCATTGATGACCAGTGGGCCGAGTTGTCCTCT
>Ga0302319_10020297_pt1 | contig 12023 bp, 7 predicted proteins | sample Bog_T0_2_FD_203319 | JGI IMG/M metagenome (GOLD analysis project Ga0302319, IMG submission 203319) | Peat permafrost microbial communities from Stordalen Mire near Abisko, Sweden - Bog_T0_2 | ecosystem: Environmental > Terrestrial > Soil > Wetlands > Peat | place: Sweden: Abisko, Stordalen Mire...
GGATGAAAACCGGGATGTTGGCCGGTTCGTTCATGACGATGCGCCATGATAAAGCGCAGGTCTGACAAGTCCAGCTTTGACCATGCGGAGGCTTGAAGCCGGTGGCTGTTTCTGTTTTTCTATCCTTCGGCTTTGCCCGCCGGGCAGCCAGCGCCGGCTGCAAAAAGATGGTTTCAACGGCCAGCCGGGCGGGTCAGGTTGATTGACGGCTAACAAAATGAAAAGCAAACTGCTCACGGTCATTCCGGTTTACAATGGCGAACCCTTTATCGCACAGACCCTGGAATCGCTGGCGCGCCAGAGGTTGCGTCCCGACCGCGTGGTGGTGCTGGACAATTGCTCGACCGACCGGACACCGGAGATTGTCAAAAATTTCACGGGCATCGCCTGCGAATTCATCCGCAACGAAAGCAACATCGGCCTGTTCGGCAACCTGAACCGCTCGCTGGACTATTCCACGGAAACGGAATATTTGCAGATCCTGCATGCGGACGACACCATCGAACCGGAATTTTACGAGGTGATGACGCTGGCGCTCAAGGATTGTGCGGGACGCGGCATGGCTTGGTCGCTGGATGAGCGCATTGATGAGAACAACCGGCATCTCAGCTTTTCCGGCAAGGCGGACGGGAAGATTGAAGTATTGGACCAGGATGAATTCTTGCGACGCAAGGCGGAGTTGGGCAACCAGTCATTTTGCGCCGTGCTGCTAAAAACCGGCGGACTGCCGCCCCCATGCCGCTTTCGCGAGGATATTCCGATCCTGGGCGACACAATATTCTGGGCGGCCCACGGGCTGCACTGCAAAAAAATTGTTCACGTCCGTCGCGCCCTGGCGAAATATCGCTGGCATGGCAGCAACCAGACGGTGTTTCTGGCGCCGGGCCTGCAGCCGCTCATTCTTGACGAATGGCGAACCATGGAGATAAACGAATTACTGCGGGGGAAGGGCTGGAGCCCGCTGCGCAAGGTGAAGCTAAAAGGGTTGTTTGCCGTGCGCTCGGGCATCAAGGCCAAGCGGGTGCGGCAAAATGGCAATGCCCAATATGCGCGCGAAATTGCGCAGGCCGCACGCGGCATCAGTGGCTGGCCGTTGTGGCTGGCGGGCCGGCTGCTGGTTGAGCTGCGCGACTTTTACCTGTTCTCCATGCTGCGCCGCCCGCGGCATCCGAAAAACATTTACGGCTAAGGCACCGGCACCGGCTTGGGCCGGCTGGAATAAAATAGCAGGCCGCACAAGCCGATTCCGAGCGCGAGCGCCGCCAGTGTCACGTAGAGGGGCTGATGTGGCAGGCTGAAGCGAAAATCCACCGTGTGCCGGCCCGGAGCAGGCAGGAAAACACCGCGCACGATGAAATTACAACGCAACAGTTCCGCCGGTTTGCCGTCCACGGTCACGCGCCAGTGCGGATCATACTCGTCGTTGAGCAAGAGTACGGAAGGAACCTCGGTTTGGGCCGAGAGTACGATGTGCTTGGTACTGTAACTTTGGTATTCCACGCTACCGGAATTCACATTGGTTGCCAGCGGCGACAAACCTGGTTGAGGGGTGGAAATCAGCACGGTATTTGCCGGGTCAAAGTTGAGGTCGCTCAAGGTTTTAAGATTCGCGCTGTCGTTGGTATTGACCTGCCAGTTGCCATAGATTTTGGCCCGGGGCAAGGCGCCCGTGAATTCAAACAAGGCGTAATTACCCTTTTCGCTGGGGACGGCGGTGAGTTCTTCCAGCCGGGTCGGCTGCAAAATACCTGGCTTGGGCATGACTTCAAATCGCTGGAGGATGCGAAAGCGCTGCTGGGCCGGGTCAAGTTGTTCGTTCATTACCTCAAGAAATCCGGCTGGGCCGAGCAGATATCTTGTGTTGGTGAGCTGCCATTCGCGGGTGATGAGCTGGGCGGTGGTCGGATCGGCCCGGGGCGCGAGCGCCTCCTTGTAGGCCTTCATGTCCTCCGGCATACGTGGCATCTGGAACAGGTCAAGGGTCTGAATGTTATAATAGGGAAACTGGTGCTGGACCCATTCGATTTTGTACAACTCGTCGAAGAGTTCCAGCCCTTGCGGCGGGTGAAATGGCAGGCCAGCCACACGATGTTCGTAGGGTTTATCGCGCAGAAATCCCAAAATGGGATTCAGCGAATTAACCTCATATTTTTGCTTGTAGTCCCAATGCACCACCCACGGCAAATTGGCGCGGCCCAGGTCGAAAATCAAGAATCCACCGAGCAGCACCGCAGCGGTTTTGGCGCGCGGGCCGTTGCAATAACCGGTGATGATCACCAATAAAAACCCCACCGCAATGGCGAACAACACCAAAAACCACTCCACCTGCCCAAGGCTGAACGCCAGGATCGCCGGCGCGGAGTTTTCGTGGGTGGGATCATTATCGGTGAATCCGACTTTTTGCAGGTACCCGATCATGGCCGTTGTTTGCCCGGCATAAATCAAACAGCCCAGCACGCTGGCACCAAGCAGTCCGACACTGGCAAAAGTCCAGTAACGGTCAAAATTGGCGGCCATGGCCCACCAATTTCCAAACTGAACCGTCAGGCCGGCGGCTTTTTTGCCCGCGACGTCGAGATAACGGCGGTTCAAGGCTTGGACACCGTAGGCAAAAACAATGACGAGCGCCCAACTGAAAAAGATCAGGAATTTCGCCGGATTGCGGATGGTGGAAAAATAAGGGAGCTTGTAAAGCAGCGCGTAGAACGGCGCGAACCGACCCCAGGCAAACAGGATACAGAACAGCATGACCAGCGCCCAAAAATGGATCATTCGCCGTTGGAAATCAGGGAATAATGAGTTCTGCCGTCGTAACGATTGCGCGATGGCCCAACCGGCAACCAGCAGCACCAGGATGCCGCAATAGTTTCCGCCACCGGTAAAGCGCATAAACCCGGGAGGCAGCGGTCCCTGACTGCCCGCATCGAAATACCGGTCGATCGCCGGCTCGCGCCCCACCCCACCCCAATACAAGCCGTTGCGGTAGGTATCCTGCAGCACCGGCATCATGTCCTTGGGCGTATCCATCTTGTAACCAAACAGACCCGGCACCAGCAAGCCGAGCGTTTCGTCTTTTGGCAGGCTCCACTCCGTGGCCCAATCCCAGTGGGCGGCCTTGGTTTGCGAATCCTGAGCGGATCCAGCGACGCCTTGAATGGATGTGCCAACCAAGGCAAGCACGGTTTGCAAGGCGATGAAACCGGCGAACACCGCCACGACCGTCACGCGGGCGATCCCGCGGGAGGCCTGGAATAACCAGGCGCCACCGCCCTCCGTCAGTGCGTGAAAAAACACAAAGATGGCGATCAGGATGCTGAAGAGGGCTCCGATGTCGGCCCCTTCCATGACATTCATGCCCACGCACAAGCCAGCCAGCGCCAACCGTGCCCACCGGACGAACAGCGAGGCTTCATTACTGGTGGAGACAATCAACGCCATTGCAAAAAAATCCATGCCGATGGCAATCGGCTGCGAAGCCACGCCCCAGCATGCCGCCGAAAAGAATGTTGAATTGAGCATCGCCGCCAAAGCGCCGAGCGTCACGGCCAGCGGTGACAATTTGAGTTGCCGAAAGAATGTCCACGCGCCCAATCCCAGCAGCAATAACGCCAGGACCGGGAAAAACTTGGCAAAGCCAACCGGGCTCGTGATAAAGTGCAATAGCGCACTGATGCTCAAAGTATAGGTGCCGGCGCTGCTGCCAACATAATTCAAGTCCTGCCACATGCCCGTGAGGGCGCCGGGCATTTGCGACCATGCCGAGCTCTGTTGGCCCAGCGGACCGTCATTGGAAAAATGGACGTAGTCGGGCAGGAAACTCCGCCAGAACAGCACCGCCAGAATGGCGACCAGCAACCCGACACTGTAGCTGCCGCGGGAGGCTGGGCTGGCGGCGATTCTTTTTTCTTTCATAAAATTAACAGCTAGGAAATAACAGCTTGAAAATGACAGCTCATCACCTGTTCACTCTGAAGCAAGCGTCCCGTCCGACGCGAAATTTGACCATGGACCAACCATTTTGTTCAAGCCCCGCCACCAAAAGAAAAACATGGTTTCTTCATTGTGGCTTAACACCAAACACTTGATTAAAGCCTAGTAACCAATTAAAGATTGTCCAGCACTTTTACCCGCACCCTCGCGACCCGTTTAACAGAATGCCTGGCATTTTATTCCCCAACCGGAGGATCACAAACACGCTCTGGAAAATTTTGTCGTTGCTTTTGGATTTTTCGGGATGCTACGCTATTTTTAGCAATCGCGCGTTGCGTGAGCTTTTTTCATCACCGAGGCACTTTTTAAAATATGGATGCATTTCTCCTCAACAAACGGATTGACCTGGTGGATTTTGACGACCTCAAACTCTTCATGTTAGAGGATGAAAACAGCTACCGTCTGGCCGTCCCCGCAAAGCGCAAACACCAGAATCTGGAAAACTTCCAGAAAGCACTTCTGAACGATGGACCCCGGCCATCATGCGTCATGCCCGGGAAGGTGGAGCAGGTAAAATCCTCCCGGTTCGGCGTATTCGTGGTGATGCATCACCTTTGGGCTCAGGAGATTCATTTCGATGTGCTGGATATCGGCAGTCATATAGGTGATTTTGGCCTCAAGGCCGCGAGTTTTATCCGCACCCACGGCAAGAAAAACAGGGTGGTTACATTTGATCCGTCCGAAGCGGGGGCTTTGGTCCCCTATAACATTGAAATTAATAAGTTGGAGGGGATTGTGAAGCATGAGATGCTGGCCGTCTCAGACATGGGTGGCTTGGTCCTCTTTCAATATCGTCCAGGTCACTCGGAGGAGGGGGTTATTACCGGCGAGAATCAGAGTGCCGCCGCCCTGGCCACAACCTGGCTCAAACGGTTCCAGCAACTACCCTTGCGGCAAAGGCTAATGGCTTATTTTGGACTGGGCTTTTCCGCCTTGAAACGATTGGCAAATTCCGGGAGGATTGCCACCAGTTATTCCCTCATCGCCCGTTGCGTGGACATCATTGATTATGTGGCGCGCAACCACGCTGAGGCCGATCTTTTCGTAAAAATCGACATAGAAGGACATGACCCGCGGGTTATTGATCGCCTGCTGAACTTATTGCCGCAACGCAAACTCTTCATCATTTTCGAATTTGCGCCGGTGCGTTTTGGCAGCCGCGAGGAAGCCGCTGGGTACCTCAAAAGATTGTCGAAGGATTTTCATCTGTTCGACCTCTACTATTGTCCGAATCCCACGCGCTTCAACCGGCTTGACCCTGACAAGCTTGCATTGTTCACCGCTGAAGTCGGTGAACGACAGCATGGATATACCGATGTGTTCATGCTGGACAAGCGCACCCCCGCCGGGGACCAGTTGTTGAAGCGGTTGGCTGAGCTCGCGCCCGAACCGGACGCACAAATGCTGGTGTCCTAGGATCATGTCAAGGGCCTGACCACTTGCCCGGGCAGCAAATGATAAATCAAAAAGTTGGGGGCGCCGCCGGCGTGATTTCCAGCAAGGCTCCGATGCGTTCCCGATGGAATTGTCTTACCCCGGTATTCCAAGTATCCCGAAGCTGGTTGATGGCGGCAAAATAAATCGGGAACCGTGCGCGGATATCCAGTATGGCGCGCTCGATCAGTTCGGGCACCGGTTCCACCACGCATCCCGCGCCCGAGGAGGCGATGTATTGGGTGAAGTGAGCGGTGTTGGTGGTTACCACCGGGACGTTGTTGGCAAACAACTGCAGGCACTTGGACGGAACGCCATAATGGCTATAACTGTTCGGACTGTTGTCGCGATACACGGCATAGCCGCAAAAACAACGACTCAGGACGCTGCCAATTCGGGCGTTGTCATTGGTGATGCCGTGAAAAATTGCGCCGGACGGAGCGAGGTGTTTGATGCTCTGCAGATAGGGTGAATCCCCAAAAATGTTCAATTTAAAATTGTGCTTGCGGCAAATCTCAAAAAGCACGTCGAGCGCGTGATCTGGCGAAGGGAAGCCGATATAACCGATTTCGCTGCGACCTGCCAACCCGGACTGGTTGTTATCAATCAATAATGGCTGGATGTAATTGCGTGGATTCGCCTTGATCGTGGGAATGCGCGGCGAAACGGCCCATGCCTCATCGGAAAGTTTCACCGCAATCCACGTTAAAAAGCCGGTGATTCGCCGGTGAATTCTAACGATGAATTTACCCTTCGGCGGCAGGTAGTCGGAGACGACGCAAACGACCTTGCGCGTCTTGCCCGTGGCGCGAAGCCAGAGACCCACCGCCGTGTGAACATAAGCGCCGGTAATAATCAGGTCGCACGGCTTGCCCTGCATATGACGGCGGTAATGCCGGAGAATGCGCAAAAACCCCGTGAAACCGAGCGTCAATTCGCCCAATAAACGTGATGCTTTTATTTTGGTTTCCGGACCGTTGTAAATGCGCTCACCATTTTCCCAAATTTCGATGTGTTCGATATAGGCGTCCTGCACCAGCAACGTCCACCCAAGTTCCGAGGCCAACCGGGCAGAACCCCGGTCGTTGTTCCCAATGCCGACGAGCATGACAATCTGTTTCATTAACGCTGGGCCTGAACCTACCTTCATGCCGCAGGCTCGACAATTTTTGGTTCGGGAATTGGCACGATGAACCGGCCGCCGCGATTTTGATATTCGGTTTCGCGCTTGATGATTTCCGGCGCAAAATTCCACGCCAGCAGCAGCGCAAAATCGGGCTGGTCCGCCAGCAACCGTTCCGGCGGCCGCACCGGAATCCATGAGCCAGGCGCGATTTTGTCCTGCTTGAACGGGGTATTATCAATGATGTAATCCAGTTCCTGGGTACCGATGCCACAGGTGTTCAAGAGCGTGTTGCCCTTGGCGGAAGCCCCGTAACCGATGATGCGTTTGCCCTGCGCCTTCAGTTTGCGCAGCAGGGCCGGCAACTCGCAGCGGATGTGGGCCACGCGACTGGCAAACACTTCCCAGGTGGCCGGATCGGCCAGCCGCATTTGTTTTTCCTTTTCCAGTGCCTGGGCCACGCTGGCGTGCGGCGGGGTTTTGGAGGCACGATGCCGCAAATGAAACAAAATCGAGCCGCCGTGAATGGGGTAATGATCCACGCGCGACAACATGAACACGGAATCCTTTACCAGCGCCTGAATGGCTGCGACGGAAACATAGGACAGATGTTCGTGATAAATCGTGTCGTATTCGGTGTGTTCAAAAAAGTCCACGAGGTAGGGCACCTCAAAAGCGATCAAGGTTTCCGTGTGCGCCATGGTTTCCAGCCCCGCCACCAAGTCGCGCAGGTCATCAATGTGTGCAAACACATGCCGGCCGAGGATCAAATCCGCCGCCCCCCACGCGGCCCGGAGTTTCCTGGCGTTGGCCGCATTGAAAAATTCCTTGCGCGTGGGGATCGCGGTCGCCAGCGCCACGTCGGCAATGTTTCCGGCCGGCTCAATGCCCAAGACTTCGCAGCCCTGCTCCTGAAATTTTTTTAGGAACACCCCGGTGTTGGACGCAATCTCCAGCACTTTGGAGCCGGCCCCCAGCAGGGCGGTCGAGAGCAGGTGAGTCACCATTTTATTCAGGTGCGTGTCCATGGTTTTGGACGTGGAGGTGACGTAGGCGTAATGTGAATATAAAATGTTCGGGTCTACCGTGTCGGCCAGTTGCACCAGCGAACAGTCGGGGCAGAGCACAACCCGCAGCGGCAGCGAGATTTTATAACCGGGCACATCTTCGGGCCGGAGGAAATCATTGACCAAGGCGGTTTTTCCGAGGTCCAGAATCAGTTTGAGGTTAGGCGAGCCGCACGTGCGACAGTGGGTCCGTTCTTGAATCATGGTGGCGGGATTTGATAAGGTGAATGCGGATTTAACTCGTGACGGATTTCATCCACTGGATCGCGCCGGCCCTCGCCTTTGAACAGCAGGCTGGTAACCGTGACGACCAGCCCCGGTGCGGAGCCGGTATTTTGGTAGGCGTGAACGACCCCACGCGGAACATGGATGCGCGTGGGGGCCTGCTCCCCGGTGTTGATGACCCAGCCTTTGGCCGGCCCGGATGCACCCGGACGGTCGTCCCACAAGAAAACGCGAAAATTGGAAGGCCCGGCAAAGGTAAAATAATCATCCTGTTCCACGTGCTGGTGCGGGCCCCGCGCGATCCCGGCATGGGACCAGGAGGAACAGGCCATCAGCGGCTTGAAGCCGCCGGGAACTTCGTCCATGCGGAAAAGTTCATGCAGGCTGCCCCGGATATCTTTAAAGACCGACAAAGCCTCCAACCGTACGCCAGGCAAGCCGGGAATTTCAAAAATTCCGCGCACCTCAACGGATTGCCATACGGTGGACATGGGCGGCAAGGCTACCCAAATTCAATTCATCTGCGCGAGCATTTTTTTCAGCCCCGGACGCCAGGAACCCAAGGGCCGGCCCAGCCACTGGGCCAGTTTTTGGTTACTCATCATCGTGTAATCCGGCCGGCGCATCGCGGAATTGAAGTACGAGCTCAACACCGGTTCCACTGGAGGCGCCGCGGGAATCAAGCGCGCCTCGACCGCCGCCTCCAGTATCCCTTTGGCCCAGTCAAACCGGCTTAAGCCGTCGTCATTTACCGCATGGAATACCCCCCCCGCCCCACCGCGCACCAATTCGAGCGTCCACTGGGCCAGATCGGATGCGAAGGTGGGGACCGACGCCTGGTCCGTTGCCGATTTCATGGGGCGCCCCTCGCGCGCGGTTTTCAGAATGGTATGGATGAAGGTCTTGGTCTGGGTGGGATGCCAATCAAACACCCAGCTGGTGCGCAGGACCAGATGCGCTGACGAGGTCCGAAGCACTGCCTGTTCGCCGGCGAATTTTCCGGCGGCGTAATGGTTGAGGGGATTGGGTGCGTCGGTTTCGGTGTAGGGCGCCTGCTTGGCACCGTCGAACACATAATCGGTGCTGTAGTGGACCAACCGGATGTTGCGTTCGGCGCAGAGGTCCGCGAGTTGTTGCGGCGCCACGGCGTTAACCGTCCATGAAAGTTCGCGTTCAATTTCGCAGCGGTCCACCAAGTTGTAGGCCGCGGTATTGATGACCACTTGCGGCTGCAATTTCGCGAGCTGTCTGGCCATCAAGCCGACATTGGCCAGATCGAACTCCGCATGGCCGGGAAAGAAAAACTCGCAATTACAAAGCGTGCTTTTCTTTAATTGATACGCCAACAAGCCGTCGCCGCCGGTGACCAGAATTCGTTCCATATAGAATCCTAGCGGCCACACCTGCTGGCGTCAATGCACAGCCATATTGAATGATTGCTTGGGACGAAAGCCGACACTGTGGCGAGCATAAAGCCCCGCTAATCAACCATTATGGCGATGTATAATGCAGCCGGTAAAACTGGCTGGTGGCGGTGCGGGAGACCGGATACAAATATTGGTTGCCGTTTGGCAACGGCATGGTGGTCACCGGAACCCATTGCGGTTGAGCCAAATTTGTGGAAGTTTCCAGAACGAAACCCGCCGGCGAAACCGGCCAGGAGAGCACCAAGGAACCACCGGACTGGGCCATGGTCAAAGGCAGCGCGGCAACCACATTAACATTAATGACCGCAAGCACCGCGTTGGAACTGGTAACTGAGCCAAAAAGGTTGGTTACCCTCACTGAATAGCTGCCGCTGTTGGTGAGCTGAGCCTTGGCCAGGGTCAGGACGGCATTGGTGGCGCCGGCCAGGAGATTGGTATGGTTAAAGTACCATTGATAGCTCAAGGGGGCGGTGCCGCCAGCGTTGACGGCAAAGGTTACCGTGGCGGCCACGGCCACCGATTGATTGGTGGGCTGGCCGGTGATGACCGGCGGAACCCGGAACGGAGTGATGTTCGGATAGATTTCCACATTGCCGCCATATTGATTGCCAAAGGCCACATCTGGCCGGCCATCCCCATCGAGATCCCCAATGGCCACCCCGATGGCATTATTGACGGCGCCAAAGCTCAATTTCGGTCCCAATGAATTGGTGGTGAAACTGCCGGGAGTACCCAGGTTTTTAAACAGCACCAGACTGCTGGGCGACTGGGTGACTGCCGCCACATCCAGTTTGCCGTCCCCGTCCAAATCTCCCAATGCTACCGTGTGAACGCTGGCACCAATGGCAAAGACTACCGGTGCGGCGAAGGAGTTCGTGGTAATACTGCCCGCCACGCTCTTGTTCCGGTAAACCGCAATCGTTCCTCCGGTATACGAGCCCGCCACCAAATCGGGCTTGCCGTCGCCATCCAGATCGCCCACCGCCAGGGTTTCCCCGGTGTCCGCACCGGCCAGATCCACCGCCTGAGCAAAAGAATTGGTGGTAATGCCATGCACCACCCCGAGATTGCGTAAAATGGATATCTTGTGATTGGCACTACCCTGGTCGAGCGTGACCACGTCGGGCTTGCCATCCCCGTCAATGTCCACAATAAATACGTTCCAAGGATTGGGGCCGGTGGCAAAGCTGACCGGCGTCGCAAACGACCCGGCACTGATGGTGCCGCCGCCACCAAGATTTTTCAGGATGGAAACGGTGCTGCCCTGCTGGTTGGCCGTGACAATGTCCGCTTTGCCATCGCCATCCAGGTCCGCCACCGCGATGGATGAGGGGTAACCGCTGACCGCAAGGTCAACTTCGCGGCCAAAGGAGTTGGTCGTCAGGCTGCCGGGCGAGCTGAAATTTTGAAAGATGGCAACATGGTTCAAACTGTAACCGCCCACCAGGATGTCCAGCCGTCCGTCACCAACCAAGTCGGCCAGGGCCAGACCAGAAACACTGTTGGCGCCGCCCGCCACGGTCAACACCACCGGTGGCGCAAAGGAAGTGGCTGCCAAGGGGCCGTTGGTCCCAAGGTTACGATAAAAATCCACTGTTCCGTCGCTTCCGTTAAGCACCGCCAAGTCCGGCTTGCCGTCGCCATCCAGGTCGCCAATCAACACGCGCGCGGGACCCGAACCGGTGGTAAGCAGCACGGGCGCGGCCAGGGAAGAGGTGTTGAGGCTCCCGCCGCTCAAAAAGGTGGGCAGGAAGGGCGCGGGGGCAAAGGCCGTCAGGCTATTAACCGTGACCGTGATGGGCGCATAGGTGGCCCCAGCCGGAACCCTCACCACCAGATTGGTGGGACTGGCGGCCAGAACGGCCGCCTTCACCGCCCCGAAATAGACTATATTACTTGCCGGGGCGGAACCAAAATTGGCTCCCGTAATGGTAATGCTGTTGCTGATCGCCGCAGCCCCAGGACTGAAGGAAATGATCACTGGAATATTCGTGGAAAGCGGATTCACGATTAGCAAGGCATTGGTGCTGGTGACAGAACCGAACAGGTTCATAACCTTGACGGCATAGCTCCCGCCATTGGTGAGCTGGGCGTTAACGAGCGTGAGGATGGCGTTGGTGGCCCCCAGCAGATTGGTATGGTTAAAGTACCATTGATAGCTCAACGGCGCGGTCCCGGTGGCGCTGACGCCAAAACTTGCCGCGCTGCCCACGATTACCGTCTGATTCGTCGGCTGGGCAGTGATGACCGGCGGCGTTAGAACAGTCAGCAGCGCATTGGAACTCGTAGCGGAACCAAAAGGATTGCTCACCGTCACGGCATAGTTGCCGCCGTTGTTGACCTGGACGTCAGCGAACGTCAGCACGGCATTCGTGGCGCCGACCAGCAAATTGGTTCCGTTAAAGTACCATTGATAGTTCAACGGCGCGGTCCCGGTGACCCTCACGCCAAAGCTTGCCGCGCTGCCCACGATTACCGTCTGATTGCTTGGCTGGGCGGTGATGACCGGCGGCGCCAGAACAGTCAGCAGCGCATTGGAACTCGTAGCGGAACCAAAAAGATTGGTCACCGTCACGGCGTAGCTGCCGCCGTTGTTGACCTGGACGTCAGCGAACGTCAGCACGGCATTCGTGGCGCCGACCAGCAAATTGGTTCCATCAAAGTACCATTGATAGCTCAACGGCGCGGCCCCGGTGGCGCTGACGCCAAATGTTGCCGTGCCACTCACGGTCACCGTTTCATTGGCTGGCTGGGCGG
>Ga0302319_10020298_pt1 | contig 12023 bp, 10 predicted proteins | sample Bog_T0_2_FD_203319 | JGI IMG/M metagenome (GOLD analysis project Ga0302319, IMG submission 203319) | Peat permafrost microbial communities from Stordalen Mire near Abisko, Sweden - Bog_T0_2 | ecosystem: Environmental > Terrestrial > Soil > Wetlands > Peat | place: Sweden: Abisko, Stordalen Mire...
TGCTGTTGCCTTTGCTGTTCCTGTTGCGTTTGCTCTTGCCTTTCTTTCTGTCATTCCCTCTGGGAATCTGCTTCTTCTTTGCTCTTGCCTGTCCCTCCATGAATCTCCGGGTGCCCCATCCATACGCGACCTCTGCGGATGGGTGGGAACGAACAGCCCCGCAGCACCAGCTCTTGCCGTTGCCTTTCTGTCTGTCATTCCGAGCGCAGCGAGGAACCTGCTTCCAGCTCGCGCAGCGAGCGCCCGTTCTCGCCGTCATCAAACCCAATCCCACCCCCAACCGAGCTAAACTAAACTCGACATGAAAACCCAAACCCTTGCGACCGTCATCCTCGCCGTAGCCGCGCTCCCCCTCGGAGCCCAAACCGCCGCAACCCATCCCACCGCCCATACTCCAGTAGCGCATCATGCCGTCGGTGGCTGCGTAAAGGTCCCGGAGTACTCCACCAAGATTCCAGCCCTCCCCGCCGGCGTATCTTGCCCCAAGGCCCTCTACACCATCACCCGAACCCCGGACACGCATCTCGACTACGTCTCACCGCTCGTCTCCCCAGAGATCCGCGCCGATCTAGCCGGTGAAAAGGTCACCTACTCCCTCGTCTACGTCGATACCCTCCTCGGTACCGGAGCTCTCGCCCAGCCCGGCAAGTTCTACACCGTCCACTACACCGGCTATCTCCCCGACGGCACCAAATTCGACTCCTCCGTCGACCGCGGCGAACCCATCACCTTCCCCTACGGTAAGCACCGCGTTATCCAGGGTTGGGACACCGCCTTCGAGGGCATGCACATCGGCGGCAAACGTCGCCTCTACATCCCCTACCAGCTCGGCTACGGCGAAGCCGGCCGCCCGCCCGTCATCCCAGCCAAGTCCGTCCTCATCTTCGACGTAGAGTTCGTAGCCCAGGGCGACGAAATGCCCAAGCCCAAGGCCCCGCCCGTCCGCCAACCCGCGCCAGCCCAGCCCACCACCAGCCTGCCCGCCAAGCCAGCGACGCCAGCGCCAGCCCCGACCAAGCCAGCAACGCCACCCCCAACCACCCAGCCCCAACCCCAGCAGTAACTCAGTCAAACGGGCGGCCGCAAGCATCCAATTTGCGGCCGCCCATTCGCTTTTAGCCCCTGCACCAAATCCCGCTCGCCCAAACTGTTTACTGTCTACCCTCTAGTCTCTACTCCTTACTACTTACTCTCTACCCCCTACCTTTATGCTCACCACCCTCAGCCCGCTCTTCCCCTACCTCCGCCGCTACTGGAAGAGCTTTGCTCTCGGCGGTCTGGCGCTCATCGTCTATAACGCGGCCAAGGCCATGATCCCTCTGCTCATCGGAGGAGCCACCCGCGACATCCAGCACGGACTCTCAGTAGCCAAGGTCGAGCACCACTCCCTTCGCCTGCTGGCCATCGCACTTGTCGCGGCCATCACCCTCTATCTCACCCGCCAGATCATCATCGGAGCCTCCCGCGAGATCGAGTTCGACCTCCGCAACAACCTCTTCAAACACCTCGAATCGCAGCCACCCGAGTTCTTCCAGCGCCATCGCACCGGCGACATCATGGCGCACTCGACGAACGACTTAAACGCGGTCCGCCAGCTCCTAGGCCCGGCGATCATGTACTCAGCCAACACCGTAGTCTTCACCGCGATGGCACTGCCATTCATGCTGCGCATCAGCCCTCGCCTGACAATGTTCGCGTTCCTCCCGCTGCCCTTCGCGTCCGTCCTAGTGCAATACTTCGGAGCCCGCATCCACACCCGCTTCGAGCGCATCCAGGCCATGTTCTCCGACATCTCTGCCCAAGCCGAAGAGAACTTCTCCGCTGCCCGCCTCATCCGAGCCTTCGTTCAGGAAGAAGCCCAGATCGCCGCCTTCGAAACCTCCAACCAGGAGTACATTCGCCGCAGCCTTCTCCTCGCGCGACTCATGGCCATGCTCTGGCCCACGCTCGAATTTGTCCTCGGCGTCTCGCTAGTCGTCACCCTTCTCGTTGGAGGCCACGAAGTAGTAGCCCACCGCATCACGGTCGACCAGTTTTTCACCTACAACATCTTCATGGTCCAACTCACCTGGCCCATGATCGCCATCGGCTGGGTCGTCAACCTCGTCCAGCGCGGCACCGCCTCAGTAACCCGCATCCACAACCTGATGATCGAAAAACCCACCATCGACGACTCCCAGGCCGACCCCGCCCTCGCTACAGCTTCCAAATCGGGTGCCCCAGGTCTCGATTCTGAGACCTGGGCCGGACAGCCCCCCATCACCGGCCACATCACATTCAACCACCTCAGCTTCGCCTACCCCACCGGCCCCGAAGTCCTCCACGACATCACCCTGGACATCCCCGCCGGCAGCTCGCTAGCCATCGTAGGCCCCACCGGATCCGGCAAGTCCACGCTAGTCTCCCTCATCCCACGCCTATACGACGCCCCACCCAACGCCGTCCTCCTCGACGGCCGCCCGGTCCGCGACTACCCCCTCCAAACCCTCCGCGCGTCCACCGGCTTCGTCCCCCAGGAGACCTACCTCTTCTCCACCACCATCGCCAACAACATCGCCTTCGGAGTTCCCGCAACCGACGTCTCCCAAGAGCAAATCGAAGCGGCCGCCCGCATAGCCTACATCGCCGACGAGATCCGCGAGTTCCCCCTCGGCTTTAAGACCTTGGTAGGAGAGCGAGGCGTCACCCTCTCCGGAGGCCAGAAGCAGCGCACGGCCATCGCCCGCGCAATCCTCCGCAATCCCCGCATCCTCATCCTCGACGACGCCCTCGCCTCGGTCGACACCTACACCGAAGAGCAAATCCTCGCCGGCCTCCACCAAGCCATGCAAGGCCGCACCACCATCCTCATCGCCCATCGAGTCTCCACCGCCCGCAACGCCGACCGCATCGCCGTCCTCATCCACGGCCGCATCACCGAACTAGGAACCCACGACGAGCTAATCGCCCGCAACGGCTACTACGCCGACCTCTCCGAAAAACAATCCCTCGAAGAAGAAATCCTAACCGCCCAGTAGCTCTGTAGCCCCGAATCTCTTTTTCACTCCACGTCTCTGCTTCTGAGATAGGCTCGGGGTCTTGGTTTCTGAGATAGGCCCGGGCTTCAGCCCGGGCAATAAGCGCGTCTGCCGAAAGTGGGCTTTAGCCCCCGGGACTCTCTCCTCCCCTCTAATCTCAGCTCTTCTCCACACCCAACACCTTCACGATCACCCGCTTCGATCTCTGCCCATCAAACTCGGCATAAAACACCCTCTGCCAAGTCCCCAAATCCAGCCGCCCCTTCGTCACCGGCAGCGTCGTCTCATGATGCAGCAGCAGCGCCTTCAGATGCGCATCGCCATTATCCTCACCGGTCCGATGATGCTGATACCCCGGCCACCGAGGCGCCAGCTTCTCCAGCCAAACCCCAATGTCCTCGATCAGCCCATCCTCGTTGTCATTCACATAAATCGCAGCCGTAATATGCATGGGCGAAACAAAACACAGCCCATCATCGACGCCGCTCCGCCGCACAATCGCCTCCACCTCGGGTGTAATGTGCACCATCTCATACTGCTCATCGGTCTTGAACGTCAGGTACTCGGTATGAACTTTCATGCCCCCGATTTTAAATCACTCAAGGCTGCGGCGCACCCGACGGCGGAGGAGGTGGCGGCATAGGAGCCTCGCCCTCACTCGCCTGGCTTCTCATCGGAACATTCTTCCCATGCTCAGGGTCATAATCGTGCCGCTCCATCCATTCCTTGAACTCCGCCACCGGCTCCGAGCGCAGACCACTCTTCCCCATCGCATACGCAAAGTCCTTCACATCCGTATGGAAGTGGCAGGTAAAGAACTCCCCACTCTGCCCAAACACTGGCAGCAGCACCACCAACTCCTTGCCCGGCTTCTTCCACCGCGCAGGATACGTCTGATACCCAAACGACGCCCGCACCTTCTCACCGCAGTCGTAATTGAAGTCCACCCCACGCGCCTCCCCGCCCTCATACAAATCCGCGCGCCCATCCCCCTTCGCCTCATCCTCCGACCGCCAGTGATAAAACGTAGTCTGGCTGCGCCCGAAGATATGCAGCCGCAGCGGATAATCCGCCGGATCCTTACTCTCCCCCATCGCCATCGTCGACATCGTCAGCCCCGCCGCCATCAGCACCCCAGCCAGACCCCTTGAAACGCGCATTGAAAACTCCTCAAAGTGAGTGTGCGAGCAAAATCAACCGTTTGACGTTCCCACGCCGCCCCCAGTCTCGCACCACGCGATTAAATCTCAATCAAGCCGGACCGCCCGACCAAAACCCTACTCCCACACACCCTCAGAGTTGGAGACTCGAAGGGGAACGGCTGGTAGCCTAAGGCTTCAGCCTCGGGTCTCCGTGCCATAAACTCAACCCCAGCAATGGGCTTCAGCCCCTGAGGTAAGCTTCCCCCATGCGCGTACTCGTCCTCCTCGCCGTCCTCACCGCAACCGCGCCCTCCACGCTCCAAGCCCAATGGTCCATCAAGACCCCCACCACCGCCGACCTCCGCGGCATCGACAACGTAGGCAAGGGCATCGCCTGGGCCTCCGGAACCAACGGCACCGTTCTCCGCACCGAAGACGCCGGCTACCTCTGGCAGGCCTGCACCATCCCACCCAACGCCGAGCACCTAGACTTCCGCGGCATCCAGGCCTTCGACGCCAACACCGCCATCGTCATGTCCTCCGGCCCCGGCGACCAGTCCCGCCTCTACAAAACCACCGACGGCTGCCAAACCTGGACCCTCCTCTTCACCAACCCCGACAAAGAAGGCTTCTTCGACTCGTTACTCTACGTTCCGGATGATGACGCTACCCTGATTCTGGGTGACCCGGTCAATGGTCAATTCCGTTTATTTTCTCAAAGTGGGGAAGGAGCACCGTTTTCATTCAATTGGAATGGCCATCCCATCACTGCACAGCACGGCGAAGCGGCGTTTGCGGCGAGCAATTCGAACCTGATTTACAACTTCGGCGAAGGGATGTTTTCGTTCATCACGGGAGGCAGCATCTCCGAAATCATCCATGAAGAACACGGCATCGACGCCAAGAAGGGCATGTTTTCTGAATGGTCGCGGAGTCCATTGCCGTTTCCGCATGGTGAAGGGAGTGGCGCCTTTTCGATTGCCGCCAGACCGGCTGTGAAGTCAGAGGGCGACAAGAAACACGGGGTAGTTGTCGGAGGGGATTACACGCAGCCCACAAAATCACAGGGCACTGGCGCCTATTCAGACGACTGGGGCTATCACTGGCACCCATCCACCACCCCACCCCACGGCTACCGCAGCGCCGTAGCCTACGACGCCGCCACCAAAACCTGGATCACGGTAGGCCCCAACGGCACCGACATCTCCACCGACGACGGCCGCAACTGGCGCCCCCTCCACCCCACCAACAACGAAGCCCCCGACGCCGACCAGCACTGGAACGCCCTCAGCCTCCCCTACGCCGTAGGCCCCCACGGCCGCATCGGCATCCTAAACCCCTCCGCCCTCCAACCCGCTCCGACGAAGCCTTAGCTCTCAAAGCCGACGCCCTTGAACGTGGAGGGGCTTTAGCCCTAAGGTATGCTCTCCTTGATGCCACCGCTAACCCTCTACGCCGCCACGTCCAACCCCGGCAAACTCCGCGAGTTCGCCACCGCGGCCCAGCCATCAGGCATCATCGTCGAAGCCCTCCCCAACCTAAACCAAATCCCCGAGCCCATCGAAGACGCCGACACCTTCCAAGGCAACGCCGACCTCAAAGCCATCGCCTACTCCCTAGCCGCCCCCAATCTCCTCGTCTTCGCCGACGACTCCGGCCTCGAAGTCCCCGCCCTCAACAACCAGCCCGGCGTCCGCTCTGCCCGCTTCGCCCACGATCACAACTTCGAACTCAACTCCTCCCTCACGACTGACGCCCTCAACAACGCGCTCCTCCTGCTCCTCATGCGCGACCAACCCGACCGAGCTGCCCGCTTCGTCTGCAACCTCGCCCTCGCCCGCAACGGTGAAGTCCTTCTCCGAGCCCACGGCACCGTCGAAGGCCAACTCCTCCACGCCCCCCGCGGCGCCGACGGCTTCGGCTACGACCCCCTCTTCCTCCTCCCCTCCCTCAACCGAACCTCCGCCGAAATCCCCCGCGAGCAAAAGTGGCAACTCTCCCACCGAGGCAACGCCTTCCGCGAACTCCTCGCCCAACTCGCCGCCGCAGAGCTCTAGTTATCTGTCGCACAGCGTGGACGATATCCGCACATCCAAACTTGACTGCCCTATTTTGCGGTAGCAATAATCAGTCCGCTGGTGTCTCTTCGGTGCGACACGCAAAACCTTGCTGAACACGTCGATTTGTAACCCGAAACAGAGCTCAGTCATACACGAAAACGACGGAAAAGCACCGCACGCGACTTTGCATCCGGCGCTCATGTTTTCCGCGAAAACTCGAATCTCCACGAACCCAAGGCTGGGACAAATTTAATGAGCACCACCGAAGTCACTCCGCATCTTACTCATCCCATTACCTTTTGGCAGTCCACCAACGGCAAGAAAGTCGTCATGGCCGTCACTGGCGTCATGATGTTTGGCTTCGTTGTAGGCCACATGCTCGGCAACCTCCAAATGTACGAGGCCCCCGAGCACATCAATGCCTACGGCCACTTTCTGCACAGTATTGGCGAGCTTTTATGGCTCGAACGCGGGGTTATGCTACTAGCGATCGCCCTGCATATTACTGCAACCATTCAACTTGCGCTCCGCAGCAACGCAGCGAGACCCATCGGCTACTCGCGCCGCCAAGCCATCAACTCCTCGTACGCCTCCCGCACCATGTACTGGAGCGGCCCCATCGTTCTAGCCTTCATCATCTTCCATCTCCTTCAATTCACAGCCGGTTACATCCATCCCCACTCGCAATTCGTACAAGGCGACGTCTACCATAACGTGGTCGCCGGCTTCCAGGTTTGGTGGGTTTCGGCTTGGTACATCTTCGCCGTAGTCCTTCTAGGTCTACATCTTAGCCATGGCCTCTGGAGCATGTTCCAATCTGTCGGGCTGGCCCATCCGCGCATCTCCCCGTACCTCAAACTGGCTGCCCGCAGCCTCGCCGCTCTTATCATCTTGGGGTATATCTCCATTCCTATCAGTGTTTTGCTGGGGTTCATCAAATAATGAGACTAGACGCAAGAATTCCCTCTGGACCCATCGAAGAAGCCTGGGCAAAGGCCTGCTTCGACATGAAGCTTGTCAATCCAGCAAACAAACGCAAGCACTCCCTCATCGTCGTAGGCTCCGGTCTGGCTGGAGGCGCAGCAGCAGCCTCGCTGGGGGAGCTCGGGTACAACGTCAAGTGCTTTTGTTTTCAAGACTCTCCACGCCGCGCCCACTCCATCGCCGCGCAAGGCGGGATCAATGCAGCAAAAAACTATCCCAATGATGGCGAAAGCGTATTTCGTCTCTTCTATGACACCGTAAAAGGAGGCGATTTCCGCGCACGTGAAGCGAACGTCTATCGCCTCGCGCAAATCAGCGGCAAAATCATCGATCAATGCGTCGCACAGGGTGTACCTTTCGCTCGGGAATACGGCGGGGCCCTGACGAATCGATCCTTCGGCGGCGCCCAAGTCTCGCGCACTTTCTACGCACGCGGTCAGACCGGCCAACAACTTCTACTCGGAGCGTACCAAGCCCTTCAGCGTCAAGTACATGCGGGATCTGTCACGATGATCCCCCGCACAGAAATGCTAGACCTCATCGTTGTCGACGGACAAGCCCGAGGCATCGTCGCTCGCAATCTGATCACCGGAGAATACAGTGTTCACATCGCCGACGCGGTCATCCTGGCTAGCGGTGGGTATAGCAACGTGTATTACCTCTCCACCAACGCGAAGGGCTCAAACGTCACGGCAAGCTGGCGAGCTTACAAGCGCGGCGCCCTCTTCGCGAATCCGTGCTTTACCCAAATTCATCCGACATGCATTCCCGTCTCCGGCGACTATCAGTCGAAGCTCACGCTGATGAGCGAATCCCTGCGCAACGACGGTCGCATTTGGGTTCCCAAGCAAAAGGGTGACCCGCGTCCTCCGAATGAGATCCCCGAAGAAGAGCGCGATTATTACCTCGAACGTCGCTATCCCAGCTTCGGCAATCTTGTTCCCCGCGATGTAGCCTCCCGTAATACGAAAGCAATGTGCGATGAGGGTTACGGTGTTGGCAAGTCCGGCCTAGGCGTGTACTTAGACTTCGCCGAGTCAATCCATCGACTAGGCGAAAAGACGGTACGCGAGCGCTACGGCAATCTTTTTGATATGTATCAGCGCATCACTGACGAAAATCCTTATGAGACGCCTATGCGCATCTACCCCGCCGTCCATTACACGATGGGCGGCTTGTGGGTGGACTATCAACTGCAGAGCACCATTCCTGGGCTGTTTGTTCTTGGAGAGGCTAATTTCTCTGATCACGGGGCCAACCGCCTCGGAGCGAGTGCATTAATGCAAGGGCTTTCTGACGGCTATTTCGTCATCCCCTACACCGTCGGAAATTATCTGGCTTCGAACAAATTTGCCAAGGTGGACGAGTCAAATCCTGCCGTACAGGAAGCCCTCACCGCAGTGAAAACTAAGATCGACAAGCTTCTCTCGATCAAAGGCAATCGCACGGTCGATTCATTCCATCGCGAATTGGGAAAAATCGTATGGGACTATTGCGGCATGGCTCGCACGGCAGAGGGTCTCGAGTCGGCAATTGCAAAAATCCGCGCGCTGCGCGATGAATATTGGACCAACGTTACAGTGCCAGGAAGTGGAGATGATCTGAACGAAAGCCTGGAGAAGGCTGGCCGCGTTGCCGACTTCTTTGAGCTAGCCGAGCTGATGTGCATTGATGCCCTTGATCGTAACGAATCCTGCGGAGGGCACTTCCGCGAGGAGTATCAAACTCCGGACGGCGAAGCTCAACGTGACGACGAACACTATTCCTACGTGGCGGCATGGGGGTACACCGGCCCAAACACCGCGCCTGAACTGAATAAGGAACCCCTCACCTTCGAATACGTTCACCCCAGCCAGAGGAGTTATAAGTAGATGAAATTGACAATGAAGATCTGGCGGCAGAAAAACCCTAACGAAAAAGGCGCGTTCGTAAAGTACGCCATGGACGACGTAGATCCAGAAATGTCGATCCTGGAATGCCTCGACGTTTTGAACGAGACGCTAATCCTGCGTGGCGATCTCCCTGTCGCGTTTGAGCACGATTGCCGAGAGGGCATCTGCGGCTCGTGTGGGTTCGTGATCAACGGCGTCGCCCACGGTCCGGAGCGCGGGACGACAGCGTGTCAACTCACCATGCGTCACTTCAAAAATGGCGACGAGCTCACTCTAGAACCCTGGCGCGCCAAAGCTTTTCCGTTAGTGAAAGACTTAGTTGTCAACCGGCGAGCACTGGACCACATCATTGAAGCTGGAGGATACGTTTCGGTTTCCACCGGCCAGGCGCCCGATGGCAACGACATCTTAGTCGGCAAAGAGATTGCCGACGAATCGATGGATGCTGCTGCGTGCATCGGCTGCGGAGCCTGCGTCGCGGCCTGCCCGAATGCGTCGGCTGCACTTTTCACCGGAGCCAAGATCACTCATCTCGGCGTCCTCCCCCAAGGCGAACCGGAACGCGATCGTCGTGCTCTCAGCATGGTTGCGCAAATGAATGCTGAGGCCTTCGGTAATTGCACCAGCATCGGAGAGTGCACAGGCGTCTGCCCCAAAGAAATCCCGCTGGAGGTCATCGCGAACATGAACCGCGACTACTTGTGCGCGAGCTTCACACGACGCGAAGACTTCCCGGTGCCCGTCAATCCGGTCGTACAGGCAACCTAGAGACCGTTGAATCGTCGCAATGTTAAGCAGAAAAGCCTCGCGCCAAGCGAGGCTTTTCTGTTATGCGTGAAATGTAAATCCTGGAACATAAACTTGTAAAGTGCTTATTTGGTGAAAATCGAAGTCCCAGGATTCTTTGTCTCGTCGTCGTGAATGCGGTTTTGTGCGCGCTTGGCGCTTTCCATCGCTTCACGGTCAAGACGCTGCTGCGGAGTCCCTTCCGTGTCTTCGCCTCCAGTGCTCTCAATTGCTTCGTGAGAAGGACGCTCTGCTGTCTTGGTTGAATCGAGTCCGGATGCCATATATCACCTCTACTCATAAGAGTCGGGTTGCACCAACCGCGTTGTATAGCCAGCATACGACATAGTTAATGATGCTGACGTATCCTCGACCCCGGCGCTGCGAGTTTGACGGCGCCAAGCCGCGCCAAACAAATAAGCACTTCCGGATTGCTACAATCAAGACTCGCAAGCTCCTCAGGATGAACGGCTTCCCTCATGACCAATGATCATGCCACGTTCCACGCCAACGCGCTGATTATCGATGGACACGCGGACACTCCACAACGATTCGTAGACGAGGGTTGGAATTTCAGCGATCCGCTGCAGGGAGGAATGCTCAACCTGTCGGCAGCGCGTGAAGGAAACCTCTCCGCTGGATTTTTCGCGATCTGGGTCGAGCCGACCGAGTGGCGCGGACGATTTGCTCATCGGACCCTGCAACTGCTGGATGGCGTTTACCAACAACTTGGTAAGCACCCCGACTCAATGCGGTTGGGCCTTACTCCGGAGGATGTGCGTCGGGCCCATAGTGATCAAGTGTTCTGCGTGCTTTTAGGAATCGAAGGTGGTCATTCCATCGAAGCAGACCTCGGGCTCTTGCGAATGTACCACCGAATGGGCGTCCGATACATGACGCTTACCTGGTCGAACACGAATGAATGGGCTGACAGCTCAGGGGATAGGAACGACCCGAACGTGACGCATCATGGAGGCCTTACAGACTTTGGTCGCGATGTGATTCGCGAGATGAACAGGTTGGGCATGATGATCGACGTATCTCATGCTGCGGATAGTACTTTTTGGAACGTTCTGCAGACCACGCACGCGCCGGTGATCGCGTCGCATTCGAGTGCACGGGCGATCACCAATTCACCTCGTAATCTGACCGATGAGCAACTCCGCGCGATCGCAACCAACGATGGCATCGTCATGGTGAACTTCTACCCGGCGTTCCTTGATGATCGCTGGCGGAAACAGTGGGCTTCCACCAGATCGGAACGCGAATTCCTTTATGAGGAGGCCGCGGAGGCCTATAAGCAGCGTGGAGAACCTGTGCCGTATAACGCTTCCATGACCGTCGATCGCGCCTTTTATGCGGAGCGCCTGACGGGCACGCTACCCCTTGCACCGCTGAGTGCACTGATCGACCATATCGATCATGTGGCCAAGGTCGCCGGGATTGACCACGTCGGTCTGGGATCGGATTTCGATGGATTCCCCATTCTTCCCGAAGGCTTGCAAAGTGTTGCCGACCTTCCCAAGATTACGGCAGGCCTGGTGGCGCGCGGCTATCGTGAGGAGCAATTGAACAAACTCCTGGGAGAAAATCTTTTGCGCGTCTTTGCTGAGGTACAGGCACAGGCTGGCAAAGAATAGCGGACCAACTCCCACTGAGCGGTGTATCGGTTCAACGGGAACGTTCATTATCTAGCATCAGATTTGAGTGGCCGGTGAGGTTGTTGTAGGCTCGAACTCACCCGATCTCACTCTCCGATCGAGGCATGATCGGAAGCCCAGGATTTTATGCGCAAATTAGATCTTCTTGTGCTCGCCTCTGTGTTGTTTGCAGGAAACACCCTGTCCGCACAGTCGTGGGTGATCGGGCCATTCATGCGTCCGTCGGAAGGGCCCGTGATCGAACCCAATGCGTTCTATTACTTCACGGATCCAATCACGCAGCAAAAGACATTTTGGGATGCTGGACATACCTTCAATCCGGCAGCAACGATCGCTCCGAGTGGAGACGTGGTGGTTGTGTTTCGCGCCGAAGATAAGTCAGGAAGTGAGGAAATTGGTGGTCACGTTTCACGCCTTGGTCTGGCGACCAGCAGAGACGGGCTCTCCTTCACCGTTGACGGCACTCCCGTTCTGACGGTGG
>Ga0302319_10020301_pt1 | contig 12022 bp, 4 predicted proteins | sample Bog_T0_2_FD_203319 | JGI IMG/M metagenome (GOLD analysis project Ga0302319, IMG submission 203319) | Peat permafrost microbial communities from Stordalen Mire near Abisko, Sweden - Bog_T0_2 | ecosystem: Environmental > Terrestrial > Soil > Wetlands > Peat | place: Sweden: Abisko, Stordalen Mire...
AGCCAGGCCGTTGCCCTGAGCGGTATCGCCGGCGAGCTGGTGCACCTCGTCGGCTATGGAGAAGTCGAACCAGTCCAGCATGTACCGGCCCATATAATCCATAGGCGCCATTCGCTGGATTCGTGAACGATCGGCCGCCCAGAGAGGCGAATACAGCTTCGTCCCGCCTTTGCTGAGTTCTACCGTTTCCGAGTATTTCCGGCGCTCGTCAAAGTCGTCTTCGGTGAGCACGCCGTTGTTCGCCTTCGCTACCGGCTGGAACGTGTCAATGTTGACGACACTGCCTGCGTGCTCCCTGCTGCTTCGCCCAGCTTTGCTGTAAACGTGTTTCCAGTAGTAGCCGAGCTTGCCCTTCTCTTTTCCTACGATGAAGTAGGTCGGATAGGGATGCTGCTGGAGCCAGGCACGCCGGCCCATGGCCCGCAATTCCGGAAGAGAGGTCGCGAGGCCGCGGCGGCGCATGATGCCATTGGTGTACTGAATTTCTACCACGCCGTGAGGCTTCCTCTGGTCGCCGCCGTTGCGCAGATCCTCGATGATGTAGGTCCTGGCACAGGGCACGGCGATCAGAATTTCGCGCGCCCACTTTTCGGTGAGATGTGGCGGGCACATGACAATCGTGGAGAACGGCTTGGAGTGCGCGGCCACGTATACCACGCCTGCTCCGGCCATGAAGGTTTTCCCTGTCCCGCATTCGCCCACGATCTTCACCGCATCGTGATCTGCGAGATACTTCACGCATCCTATGATGGCGAGCTCCTGGGCGGGCAGCGGCTTTCTCATGAGGCGCGAAAGCTCCGGAGCGGGGGGATCGCTGAGCCCATGCAGTGGGGGATAGGTCTCAACAATCCTGCGCCCGAGCTCCTTGGAGTAGATGCGGAGGTAGTCATACAGCGTGGTCATTTCCATGGCAAATCTCGCTCTGTGGTGAGAGTGGCGGTGGAACTGCTGCTCCACCTGTCGTGTGATATATTGTTCGTCGGTGTTTGGGGTTACGGTCTGAAAGGGTGACTTGCAGCGGCAACTATGGAGCACCATTAGCGACTGTAGGCAGACTAATTAGCTCAATTCACTCGGTATGTGTCAGGAAAAGCTCTACAGTGTTAGGTGATGTAATTGTGCTTGATGTGATGGGCACCCAATAAATCCGTTTGTGTGCGGACTTTGGGGGCGGTGAACTTCAGGAGGCGTATCGGCTCTGCTTGAGACATGGCGAACCCACGTGAGTTGGGTGAGGTGCAGAAGGGTAGGAGCAAGAAGATTTGTTGCAGAATGCAGGAGATCGACGAATACCAATCACTAATATTGTAAATGGTAATAACTCGCCGGGGCCAATCAAAGTCAGATCTTTCGATATTGATACCAGGTTAAGGCTGATAAGAAACAGGTGATTGGCAGTAGAACTTCGACGGGATTACGTGTGTATTCCCAGAAGAGCTCACACCAAAACCAAAAGTGCATTGCCGTGATAGGAATTATAATGGCGCAAGGAAAGGCAGACTTGCGGGCAATAAACCATGTGGCAAGCACAAGATATGTAATAACCTCCGCAGGATACCACCCATACCATCGAACTATTTCAAACCAAGCTGCGGGAGGAACAATAATAGCGATGAAACAAGCTCCAACTTTCAGTACCCATTCAGTAACCGAAAAGTGGCGAGAAAGACGTAACGTCCCCCAAAATAATCCCCCAATGGTAGCAACATAGATTCCCCAAGCGAGACACCAGCCACACGGACTCATCTGAGCCAGCCCCATTTGTCGGTTCAAGCGATATGATAAATCTACAAACGGCACGAATACACCGCAGCCGTACATAAGCACGCCTGTGATCGCCATTGCAATGCTCAACGAAAGAAATAATTCATGTAGAATGCGCAATTGCGTTTTTCTGCTCTGGATACTGAGTGGTTTTCGATTCACTGGCAGACTAATGGGTCTCATTTGTGCCACCCTCCGCCTAGTTGCTTTGCCAGTGCTCCTGCCGTGATGATTTCCCAATGGATTCCCGAACCGCTATAAACCCAAGGCGCCGTTGTTCCATCACAGCCCTGACCGTTGTATGTATACGTAGAGGCGTCATCCATGCCATATGAACTTACCAGAAATTGATGAGCTATTTCATGAGCCGCGTTATTTCCTATACCAGTGCCTATCGCGTTCATAAGATCCGGGCGACTTTCCGCATTTTGAACATCTTGTGCGCTGTAGAGAAGAATTGGAAGCGCCCACTGGGATTGCTCCATGTTGGCTAGGTAATAGATATTACTGTCATGGGTTCCGGGGTATGGAGACGTTAGTCCGCACGAAGGCCCTTGCGAACCGTAATAATATCCGTTAACCACATTTGCCCGGTTATCGCCAGTATTTGCAACACCTTCATAGACGGTCACGGGATAATAGGCATAGGCCTTTTTGAGAGCCGCCAGGGATGCAGCTTTAATGTTCACAGCTTGGGAAGTGATATCGACTTGAAGATTCGGTAGATAGCTTGGATTGTCAGGATACAGGATAAAACTATTCTGCCAAACTAGTGCGAAGTACCACGGTCGAGCTGTAACGCCGTTCCCTGTTGGATTTCCTCTCCCAAAGGCACCAAGGTTACTTGTTAGCCATGCAGGAAGGTTCATGAGCTGAATCGAGGAAGATTGCTGGGACGTTGAGGCTACACCTGCCGTACGAACTATACTTTTAATCGCATGAATGCCACCCATGGAAGCAGGGACAGATGCAGCGATCGATTGCGAGAGTCCGGCGCCCATGTTGGCCATCGAATTCATCGCGTGTGCGCGGACTAGGTCTGTTGACAGCTCAGGCGTGCCCGACTGGGTGGCGATCATGCCACCTGACCAGTCTACCGTAACGGGATAGGGATTGGACGCAGTGATATTGCCATTCACGTCGTAGGTAGTCTGCCCTCCATTTGCGACGATGCTTCCATCCGAAAGGGCGTAGCTCGGCGTGGCATTCTGGATGGTTTGTGTAATGTTCCCACTTGAATTCATTTTTACCATTGCAGTCGTTGAGCACTCAGCCGATCCGTCTGGGCAGGTGATGGGTACTGACATGTTCCCGACAATGCTTCCGTCCGCGGCTTGAAGCGAGATCGTGTAGACACCGTACGGAACTGTGGATAGTGCCGCCAGGCTATTTCCACTTGACGAAACGGTCGCTAAGTACGCCGTGGGATAGGTATTGCTGCCGTTTGAGCTGCCAGCAGTAGAGTAGTCGCTGAATGCAATGAACGCGCCCTGATCTGCATTTGAGATCATAGAAAGATTAATCAGCGCTTGAGCCGAATATAGCGCTGTTGATGGAAAATCCAAAAGAGTCATTTCGTTCAATGTTCCGTCAGAAGTGACACGTGCGACCCCGATCCGATTGCATGGATATGTAGTAATGGAACTCCCATTGGAGTCCGTTCCTGTTGAAATTGTGTAGTCACCGAACGGTACATACAATGCTCCGTCACCAGCAAGAATCATCCTGCCGGTGTGCACGTTCTGCCCTCCAGAGCAGCCTGCTATTGCCGCGACGAACTTTACAACAAATCTCCCCGTGGATATGCCCCCAACAGTTTCGTAGGTCAATGAGTCCAATCCCTTTACGTTGGGGGGATCTGCGACATAATAGGTACCGTCTGGGCTAGGTATCATGGCCGCTTGTGGATCGTATTGATTGAATCCTGGGCCAAAATACTGGAGTGCTCCGTTTTGATAGGTATAGACGTTCGCGCTCCCCCCAGTTCCTGTTGTGGCGTCATATACAACCAGACCTTGGGGATTTTGACTCATTTCAGCAGCCGTCCCCCCGATGAGGTTAGGATACGGCAACGCCACTCTTCCCTGAAAATCAGGCACTAATGGGTGTGTATACAATGATGGATCCCATCCTCCTGAAAGCATCTGGTGTTCCCAGAGCTGGGTGCCATCTGCGGCGAGCGCCGTCACATAATAGGTCCCTTCTCGTGCGTATGACGCCAGAGCGGTACCTTCAGTCGGCGTATATGGAGGCTGTGGCGTAATTTCGTTGATTGTGCTCTGAGTCGCGGGAATGGACCATTGGATAGAACCCGTAGGCAATGATGTTCCATCGTAGACCGTGATAGTTGCACCCGCATCGGCGGAGATGATTTCTGCCGTCCCCGGGCTCACGGCACTGATAGTCGCATTGATGCAATCAGTTATACTGACTGTGGCCACAGAAGTATTGGAGGAATACCAGTCACAGTCTCCCTGAATCGTGTCGGTGGTTCCGACCCTCCGCATATTGTGCGTATCCCCAACGAGCATACTCAACTGATCAGGGGTGATCAGTTTTCCGGTGGGGGACAGGCCTATCGCGGGAATAAAGCTCACCGATAATGCGGTCGAGGCGATATCCCCGACATTGTTACCGGCCTCGATTTCGACGGAATTACTTGCGCCATGCAAATTGACCGCACAGGAAAATGTTCCGTTTTGAATATTTGCAAAGTTCAGTCCACTACCACACCAAAGCCAGGCCACACCAGAGCTGGCATCGGAAACTGTTCCAGTAATCGCAATACTTTGCGAAGAAGACACGTACTCTTGGTTCGGACTAGTGATTGATATTGTTGGGGCAATTGGATCTGTAGGAGTTGCCGTAATCGGGACTCCATCCACACTCGCAGCATATATCTGCACGGAACGCCAGCTATCCGTAGAAGACGGCGTCCCGTCCACAAAATATCGAACAGTCAGAGTCTGTCCGGCAGAAGCCGCGTGATATTTTATGCTATACACCGCACCTTGAGAATACCAGCCATTCTGCGGCGAAAGAGTACGGTCGACCCATACTGGCGCACTGCCATCACTGAGAAATGCTTGCAGACGCGCGGTGCCATTTGAAATTGCCGTGTGTAAGCGGAAGATCCGCTCCGATGTATCTGCCACAACCGTGATTTCAAAACCGCTTCCGGCACCTGCCGCATTCATATCGAACATGATGCCAGAATCACTCGGATCAGGCGTTCCGTCTTCAAATTGAAATAGCTCACCTGTATTGTTGATTGAGGTGTAAAAGTCGCCTTGTCCAAGTGGCTTTGCCGTAGAGATAAAAGGCGCGACACCAATCTTACGAATGATTCCGGTATAACTGCCAGTCCCGTTGCTTCCCGACCATTCATACGGCGGCGCGAACAATATCCAATCGGCGGTACCCTCGGTAGTCAGGTCGGTACTGATTGTATTCGACACCGTCAGCTTCGAAACACTGCCAACCAGCTCTCCACCGTTACCTATAATATCGACCTCATGAATCCCTGATGTCCCGGAGAGGCCAGCGCTATCAGGAGCCGATGCCTGAACTTGGTAATGTCCGCCAGGGGCCGGCCATACTCCGGTGTAGGGTGCCGAGGAAAAGCTAAGCGTTTGACTCTGATTTGCTAGTAGTGTGGCCGCTGTGACCTGATTGTCAAACTGCAATGTATCAATTCCAACTATGACGTTGGAATTTGCATTGAATGATGTACCGTCTGCCGGTTCTAGCAATGTCACTTCTGGAAGGTGTGGCTGCAATATTGCGCCTTCCAAAAGAACGCTACCGATCACAATGACCGTAAGTTGCTGCTCGCCTGACGCGGCTCGATAATCAAATGAGTAGGTCTTCTCCTCTCCTACATAACTTGGCCCCGATACCGAGGTGTCGACAATGGTCTCCGCGCTCCCATCACTCAAATAGGCGACCGCCACAATTGGTCCCCAGCCCTGCACATATACTTTGAGAGTCTGCGCCGTAACACCTGCTGGAACAGCAAGCGATGGCCCCCCGGATGGGCTCGTTATTGAAATACACCCGGTCACAGACGCCCCACTGCTAATCGGGGTCCCGCCAGACCAGCTAAATACTGGGCGGCAAGTGTATGCTAGTGAGCTAGCCGTGGCACCATTCAGAGGATCGCTGATCAGATTCGCACCAGCCATACGCGTCGCGGCCGTCGTTTGCCCATCCGCTCCCCAAAGAGCCCAGTCAGTGTTCGTTGCATCAGAAAGGTTAACCGCCGCAGGTGTATCATTTATCCGCAGTTTGAGCAGGGGCGCAGCCTGTGTTGCCGACTGAACCATGAACGCTGCTGGATTACTGGTTATGCCTCCCTGAGTCACAACCACCGGCCCGGTTGTCGCCCCAGTGGGCACAACAGCGACAATCTGGGAATCGCTCCAACTTGAAATCGATGCTATCGCGCCATTAAAGCTAACCAATCCTGTCAAGCCAAATCCAATGCCTGTCAACGTGACGGGTGTTCCTATAACACCACTACTTGGCACCACAGTATAGATGGATGATCTCACCGCAAATATTTGGTCGTTATTACTTGCTCCTTGATCGGTCGTAACTACGACGGGACCTGTCCCCGTCCCAACTGGCACGTAGGCAATGATTGAGGTCTGCGTCCATGACGCGACAATCGCAGTAATACCATTAAACGTGATCGACCCCGGTTGCGTTCCAAACGCGACGCCAGAAATCGTCACCGGATCTCCGGGCACGCCCGCAGTTGGCTGAACCGCAGTAATTTGAGGCGGCAACGGTAGAGACGCTCCTGTTAACGTTGCAGCGTTCAAAAAGATGCCGCCGCCGTTGACCGCGACCAAATCAATAATTAGGTTTTGACCGGCCGAGGCTGCATTGAAATTGATTGTGAACACATATTGCGCATTGTTGTCTTGAAGTGATGTATCGACTACAACTGGAGAACTGCCATCGCTCAGATAAGCTCTAAGCTGCGCTGGTGCGCTGGCGCTGCAATACAATCGAAGTGTTCTCGACGTAGTGTCAGCTTTCACGCTCAATTCAAATCCTGTTTGCGGCGGACCACTAACATACGCCATGGGTGTAATATTATTTTCCTGTACATCTGGTGTCCCATCTTCAAACGAGAACAGGCCGCCGCTCAAGAAGTATGTTCCACTTCCCTCATTAAGACCAATAATCGCTGGAGACGAAATTAGCTGATGGACACCGGCCTTGTGACTCCCAACCGTATAATCCCAATTTGCTTCGGCAAAGGCAATCCAGTCTGCGGTACCTTCTGTTGTGAGATCTACACTCGTAGCGATGCTGCTGAACGATTCGCTCAGACCCCCGCCAGTCCCGATGACATCAACACTGATTGCTTTAGCCGTCCCAGATAGTCCATGGGAGTCAACAGCCGCTGCTTGCAATTGATAATGTCCCTGTGGGGCAGTCGCCCAGATAGCGGCAAGTGCGTAGCCGCCCGAATAAGAAATCTGGGTGCCATTCGCGGACAGCGTTGTGCTGACTACATTGTAGTCATATTGCGTGGAAGTTACTTGGATCGGAATAGCCGTCCCATAATTGTACGATTGCTGGTCTTGCGGGGAGACAATTACGACTTGCGGCAGGTGCGGCTGTAGCACTGCCGCTGAAATGCTTACGCCTTGATCTGCGGCCGTTGAGGAGATTTGAACTGTTAGAATTTGCCCCGCAGATGACGCTCGGTAATCAATTGAATAGGTTTCTTGGCAAGAGCTTGTTACCGTGTTGGAGCTGATAGCGGGTGAACTTCCATCGCTTAGTGCGGCACTAATTTGCAAGCTGTCGCACGATGAAGCATACAATTTCAGTGTTTTGATGGTCGTATCTGCGGACGCAGTGATCTGGAACCCAGCGTTTAACCCATACACATTGATATATGGCGTCACTCCTGAGCCACTTGCAATAGGGGTGCCACCTGACCATGCGAACTGAATGATGCCGTTGTTATACGTACTTACGCTGGCTCCCCCAAGAACTGTGTAGTTGCTGATTAACTCCGTCGAGGAACGCGTAGCAGAAGGGGTACTGCCGTCTGCGCCCCATATAACCCAGTCTAGATTTTCAGCATCGGATAAAGTCACAGCCGCCACAGAATCGGATACCTGCATCTGCAATAGTGGCGGCTGGATTGCAAATGCTACACCGTTGCTAGCAACGCCAGAGACTGTCGTTACAATATCTCCTGACGCAGCACCACCTGGAACTGCTACTACAATTTGTGTATCACTCCAGCTAGAGGGAGATGCCTGCAATCCATTAAATGTCACCGTGCTTGAGCTTTGTGTGACGCCAAAATTGGATCCCAGAATGGTTGTTAATGTCCCCACGATTCCGAACGTTGGATAAATCGACGATATCAACGGCGAGGTTGATACTGGCGGAATCACCATTTGTGCCAGAGTAGAGCTGTTGGCAAGGTAGTTCTGATCGCCTGAGTAGACCGCTGAAACAGAGTGACTCCCTGTGCTCAGGGCAGTCGTGGCATAACTCGCGGTACCGGAACTTAGTGACGCTGAATCCCCAACATCGCTCCCATCAATTTGGAACTGTACCGTCCCAGTTGCGTCGCTCGGGAGCGTTGCGGTAAAAGTCACACTCTGATTCAGAGTGGACGGGTTTGCCGAAGACGAGACAGTTATTGTAGGTATAGCTTGATTGACCGCGAGAATCACGGTGTCACTCAGTACGCTGTAGTCCGTTGTGTCGGTCGGCGTGCATGTCACCGACAGCGTCTGCGTTCCAGCTGGCAGGGTGACACCCGCGACCGGGCTATAGACACAACTGCCTGACACAGAGAAGATCGCATTGAGTTCGGTCGAATCTAAAACGGTTCCATACGTAATTGGAGATGGCTGCGCCCATGTGATTGCTGGAGCTACGCCGGTGCCGGGTGCTACGGTGCCGATCGTTAGGTCTACGGCGTTGCTTGTCGCACTATTGTAGTTGCCATCTCCCGGATAAGTAGCAATCAGATTGTGGGAGCTAGGGATCAGTTCTGTAATAATACTTGCCCAGGCCGACGTCGAATTGCACCCTACCGTATTGTCACATTGTGGACCAACATTGACATAGCCTGTACCGAGAACAGTCGAACCATCCAGGAAAGTCACCATCCCCGTGGCATCCAGTGGCATCGTAGCGGTTAGCGTATACGAATACGCGTCGGTTCCAGGGTTAAGACTTGCTCCAAGAACAATCGTCGGTGTCGCCTCTACAACGCTCAGCGCTGCTGAACCCTGCGCTGTAGTGTGCGAACCATCACCGCTATACTCCGCTGACATAGTGGATGTGCCAACTGACAGCGAGGACGTAGTGAATGTCGCACTTCCCTGCACCACGGGAACCACTGCAAGATCACCATCCACATCGCTAGTGAAGGTCATCGTGCCGACGGCGGTTGTGTCTGGGACTGGCTGGCCGCCTGAGGAAGCGGTGCTTACGGTGGCCGTCACCGTCACCGTGCCGTCGAATGCCACCTGCGATATGGGTGGCGTAACAACGACAGTGGGCGTCGATGCCGTTCCGCTCACGGTTTGCGTGACACTGACGGTGGCGGAGTTGAAATTGCTATCACCGGAGTAGGACGCAGTGATCTGATGTTGCCCGGCGGTCAGAGACGGCGCCGACACCATGAACGTCCATGTTTGGCACATCGTGAATGAAAAGATGCCTCCCGAGGGTTTGCAGCCGGCCGCTAGAGCCGGTACGCTCACCGCCTGCAGTACAGTTTGCCCATCCTGGACCGAAACACTTCCAGTCGATCCATTTGCAAGGGAGACAGTGAATTGCACCACCCCGCCCGCCATAGATGGGTTGGCTGAGGAGCTGAGGCTCAGTACCGGGCTCGCCTGCGTAATGGTCAGGGTGACGGTGGACGAGGTGCTGCTCAGATAGGTTCCATCGCCACTGTAGGCCACGGACAGTGCATGAGTCCCAATTGCCAAGGAGGCTGAGTCGAGCGTTGCAGATCCATCTGCCGCAAGGGACGCTGAACCGATTGACGATCCGCCATCGTAGAGCGTTACTGTTCCAGTGGGTATGGTCCCCGAGCTGCCCGTGACGGTACCGCTAAAAGTCACATCCGTCCCATAGGGAGCCGGATTCTGGCTGAGAGCCAATGAAACCGAACTCGCCTGGGTCTGCGTCATCGCCGGAACAACAAAGCAGACACAAAAAAGAGCAACCGTGATCGCCGTAACGCCAGCCTTCAAAAGCAAATCGCCCGAGCCTTGACGCATGAATGGAGCCCTCTATAACTGAGTATTAATTCGCAAACACACTTGCAGTGACACCGGAATTCACGACTACGTTCGTGAGCTGAATATCGGTAACCACGCTGCTCTCATAGCGCGTGATCCTGAACGGAACCATCTGCCCAGTTGACAACTGTTGATACTGGGAGAAGTTCACCGTCACGAGCAGATTGGTGGAAGCAGAGCTGTCGGGATGCTGATTGAAGCGCATGGCAACTGGCAGGCTTGTCTTTGCGTCAAGATAGAAATCAGTCGTGCTCAGTTGTGCTACAAACACGGCAGCCTGCGGTGGCTCATCGGTGAGACGCCGCTTAACCACAATGTGATTGACTGCGACACCGCGCATGGTCTCCTGGCCTGAGTACCGAAACACGAGCGTGGAATCTGATGTCGTGAGAAGTTCCGATATCACGGGGGAAAACCAGCCCACATCCGTCCAGCAATTATGCAAGGCAAGCGCGTGCACTACGCCAGAACTATCGACGAAGTGTCCTGATGGGATGCGCGTACTCGAATCACGCACCTGCGTTAATACGCCAGTGGTCACATTGAAGTCTGTACGGCTCTGGTGCTGTGCTGTTGCCTTAAGCACAATGGCCCCAGAGACAGTGCCTGACGCATCCTTACGCGTTGCGCTACCGCTCAAAACCAGATCGCTAACACCTGATCCGGCGCCCAGCGCCGATGTAGCTTGCTGGACCAGCACGAGCGCTACGGTATCGCTGGTTTGTGCAGCTGCCTGCGGAGTGACGGCCAGCAGAAGCGCGCAAACAACCACCAGGATGACAAGGAAATGGGCGGAGCTGAATGGGAAAATGAATGCAGTTCCCCAGCTGCGTTCGTGGTCGATGATGCTCATGGAACTCTCCAGTCGACAATCACCTGCATTAAGGCATCGCACAAAATAGAACTACCCCTTGTTCTTTCCGCGCATTGAACGGAATAAGAACTCATATCCTCTGTGGTACTGAGGTTCGTATGATTTCCATTTCCATACAGATAGAAATGGCGCTACGGTGGTTGAGACTGGTCGATGCTGGGAGGGGGGATCCGCGGCGCGGCCTAGCTGGCTATAGCTGACAAACTAGATTTTTTGAACTCCGGGGAAGAGTAGCGAGATTTCTGAATCGATTGCAAATGAATAATCTGAAGATGCAGTGCAAATCCCATTCCGTGAGATGACTATTTCTGATTGACTCTCTCCCACTCATACTCGCCTGCTAATAACTTGAAAGCTAACCAAGCGAATGCAAATTCTATGTCCTGTAAAGGGTTGGAATGCTTGTTGCTGCGACCCAATTCATCATTGAGGTTGGGACATATAATCGATTTGCTAGCAGGGTCTTATAGATTTATACAATGTACTTTCGTGTTTAATCTTTGCAATTCAGCCATGAGATTTACCTGGCCGCCAGTAGAGTCTGTGGGGGGGAATTGCTCAATTGGTAGACTTCCTCCTGAAGGCGATTGAATGGCCAAGGCGGCTTCAGATGTTTCTGCTATTGCATTTGCGCACCCACATGCTGGCGCAAAGAAATACCGAAAACGAATAGAGCGAGAACTTCATCGATGTATGAGCATCTTATGAGAAAACGTGATGCAATTCTCTCTACAATGTCCATAACTCGGCATCCGAGGATACAGGCGCAAAGACGTTGTACATCTAACCCGGCTCTCCGTGGGAGCACTGATACCGTGAGAGCTTCAAGTCGAAGCTGTGGGATGAGTTTCTGAATGGCAAGATATTATACTCGATGACGGAGAAGCGCGTGTTGGTAGACCGGTGGAGAAGCCACTGCAGCACATTTAGTGTTTTTAATTTTCTTAGTATTCAATAACTTGAAGACATGGTAGCCTGAAAATACTCGACAACGCTGAAATTCGGCCACTGCACCGGGCCGTTCGCCTCAGGGAAGCGAAGGTTCATGCTTCGGACGCCTTGGCTCAGGATGTTGAGCAGCTCG
>Ga0302319_10020302_pt1 | contig 12022 bp, 10 predicted proteins | sample Bog_T0_2_FD_203319 | JGI IMG/M metagenome (GOLD analysis project Ga0302319, IMG submission 203319) | Peat permafrost microbial communities from Stordalen Mire near Abisko, Sweden - Bog_T0_2 | ecosystem: Environmental > Terrestrial > Soil > Wetlands > Peat | place: Sweden: Abisko, Stordalen Mire...
TGGCCCAGCAGCTAAGGTCAAAACCCATATGGGCCACGGATGAACACGGATAAACACGGATAAAACTAAGAGTGCAGCGAGCCGCCGGTTTAATTCGCGTCACGAAAATCGCCACTTTTGCGTCGCGCACCCCGTTCCAGGAGTTCAACGAAACACAGGCCGGGGGGGTGTACCACCCTCCCGGCCGTTGGACGCCCTTTTTCCGCGGACGGCTAGTGGTGACGGGCGTGGAGGTTTGAGGGTATGTACGGTTTGGAAACGGGAAGATGCGTTGACGCCTCCGGGCGTCGCACCATCCAATCGCAAATGCTGTGCCACGAACGAAGCAGCCAATCGAACATGGTTGACTCCTTTTCCGGAAGCTATCACAAATCGGCGACGAACGGAAGGGCCGTGTTGAGCCGCCCCATGGGCCTGCGCTTCTCTGTCGTACTCCCGCGCACAAGGCCCTCCCGCTAATCGATCGGCTACCGGGAAGCGGGAGAGTGGGATCCGAACGATAGGACGCGGTAGAGGATGTTTCCATAGATCTCATGGAGGTTATGTTCGGTGCCATTCAGAGCATCCGCGGAAGGAACAAATTCCCCCCATTTCCATTGCCAACCTTCGGTCTGGTAGTCGGCGGGGAAGGGGACGAAATCGATGCCGGCTCGGCGAAACAGCAGCGCTGCCCGGCCCATATGCCGGGCGGACGTCACCAGGATCACGCGATGGAATCCGTTCTGCCGCAGGAAATCCGCCACCGCGTCCGCCTCGTCGGCCGTGGTCGCCACCGGTCTGGTGATGCGGATTGCGGTGGTGGGAACGGCTCGTTCCACAGCGGCCTGACGGACCAACCCGGTGGTAGAGTCATGACGATCTTCCGTGGGCATTTGCGCGTCGGTGAAAAGCAGGATCGGCGCCTTTTGCAGCCGGAACAGTCTGATCGCTACCTCGAACCGGTCGACGGCCTCGGTCCAATGGATTTCGCCTGGGAACCGCTTCTGTTCGCCCGCGAAGCCGCTCAGAGCGACTACCACATCGGCGGTAGGACATTGCGCCGCCCGCAGGTGCGGATACTGGTTCTCCAAAATGAAACCGAGGGAATCGGAAAGCGCCGGCAGGCTGGCGAAAAACAAGACAAGCAGGCCGGCGAAAGATAGGGCGCGACGACGGCGAAGGAGGCCGAACGCGATCAGAAGCAGAGAGAGGGTCAGCGGCATGAAGAGCGTGGGCAGGACTTTGCGGAGTCCAAACAGCAGTTTTGTCATGGGGAGACCGGTCCGGGAAGCGAAGTCCCAGTATAGGCGACCGCACTACACCGGCGGGCTGGTTTGACTCCGCAGGCGCCAGGAGGTATACGGAGTGGTGTGGAAAGACGGGAATTCCTGGGTGCTGCCGCGGTTGCGGCGGCAGCCACACGCCAAGCCGTTGGCGCCAACGACCGCGTAGTTGTGGGATTGATCGGATGCGGGGCGCGCGGTTTGACCGTCGCCAACGCCATGCGGCAGGCGCCGGGAGTGGAGTATGCGGCGGTGGCGGATGTCTATCTGCCCAACGCTCAACACGCGCGCGAGTGGGCCGGACCCAACGCCACGGCTTACCAGGATTTCCGCAAGCTGCTGGAGCGGAAAGATATCGATGCCGTGCACATCGCCACTCCCGACCATTGGCATGCCGGCGTCACCGTGCTCGCCTGCCAGGCCGGCAAGGATGTGTACGTGGAAAAACCGCTGGCGCACAATATTCGCGAAGGCCGGCGGATGGTGGAAGCGGCGCGCCGCTATAACCGCATCGCCATGGCCGGCATGCAGCACCGGTCGGCCCCGCACTATAAGGAAGTGCAACGCATCGTGCAAAGCGGGCAATTGGGCCATGTGCATTTTGTGCGCGTGTGGAACTACGTGGAGATGGCGCCCAATGGCATCGGCCGCGTGCCCGACGCGGCGGTGCCCGAAGGGCTCGATTGGGACTTCTATCTGGGGCCGGCTCCCAAAGTGGCGTATAACCGCAAGCGGTTCCTCTCGACTTTCCGCTGGTTCCGCGATTACTCGGGCGGCTATATCACCGATTACGGCACCCACCGCTTCGATACGGTTCACCAGGTGATGGGCGCGACGGCGCCGCTGACGATCTCGGCCACCGGACGCCGCTTCCTCATTAATGACGCCGGCGACATCCCCGACATTCTGCAAGTCACCTACGAGTATGCAAATTTCGTGCTCAGCTACGAGGCGTGCGTGCTCAACGGCCACGGCATGGGCGGGCGCACGCCGGGGATGCAATATTACAGCGCGCGCGGCGAAGACGACCGGCCGCACGGCGAGGCCTACTACGGCACCAACGGAACGCTCTTCGCCGACCGGATCGGCTATGAGATCTATCCGGCATTCCGTCCCGAAGGCAAACCCGTGGAGCGCTTCCACATGAATTCGACCGATGCCACCGTGCTGCACGCCGCCAATTTCATCCGCGCGGTGAAGAACCGCGAAAGGCCGGAAGCGGATATCGAAGTGGGGCTGCGTTCCACCACTGTTCCCCTGCTGGGCAATCTCTCCTATGACACGGGACGAAAACTGAAGTGGGACGCGGAAAAGGAAGAAGTGATCGGCGATGCGGACGCTACCGGCCGCTTGGGCAGGGCGGCGCGGCCGGAATGGAATTGGTCCGGGGTTTAGCGCGCTAATTCGGCCATAGACCACTCAGGCGTTCCGCCTGGGCGGCTAGCCACTAAGGCGCCGAGACGGTTGGCGAAATCGGCGATCCGCGGTATCGGCCACTGCGCGTGAATACCGTGCAGCAGCGCGGCGGCGAAGGCATCGCCTGCGCCCACAGTGTCGGCGATCGCCACCGGGTACCCGGGCGCCTCAACGTATTCACCACCCAGCAGCAGCGCGCATCCTTCGCCGCCGCGCGTCACACAGACGGCCTGCCACCCGAAGCGCGCGGCATACATCCGGCAGAAAGCTTCGAGCGTGGTTTCCCCGGTGCCGAACATCTGCTGCACCAGGGCCACTTCGGCATCGTTCAATTTGACCACCTGGGCGAGTTGCAAAAGGCTGCGTACCAGTTCGGCGGTAAAGGAATCTTTGCGCAGGTTGATGTCGTAGAAGCGGCGCGCATGAGGGAAGCGCTGGATCACGTGTTCGAGCAGCCGCCGCGCGCCGGGATCGATGGAGAGCAGCGTGCCGAAGCCGATCCAGTCCGGCGCGGGCGAAGCGAGCTCCGCGTAATCGGCTTCATCCAAGCTGGCGAAATCGTAGGCGGCGGGACGGTGGATTATGTAGGACGGCTGCCCAGCGGGGTCCACGGTAACCGTGACAATGCCGGTGGGTTGGCCGGGGATGGCGCGGATGAATCGCGTGGAGAGTCCCAGATCGCGGGCTCTTTCCAAGGCCAGGCGGCCGCGGGCGTCGTCGCCGACGGCGCTGACGAGTGAAACCCGATGACCCAGACGCGCCGATTGCACCGAGAAATTCAGCACGGCGCCGCCGAGATACTCGGAACCGCCGATCAGATCCCAGAGAATCTCGCCGACACCGATCAGGTGCATAATTTCGAGGTTATGGTGCCTGCTACCTAAATTACAGGCTGAGGTTCTTGCGCGCCCAGTCGATCGAGCGGGAGACGCATTGGTCTTCCAGTTTCAGGAAATCTTCCGGGCTCAGGCCGGCGGTGTGCGGCGGCGGAGTCTGCGGCGGTTTCTTGTGAACGATCTCCAGAATGTGAGCCAGGTCGCGCGCCGGCAGCGGGCTGTAGGCATCGTCGAAGGTCACCCAGTACTTGTCCGTGAACACCGGGATCTTGAGCGGTTCGCGGGTGATCATTTCCAGATCGAAGGCCATGTTGGGGTCCTTCTTTTGCAGCGTGGCGACCATGCCTTTGATATCCAGGAAACCCTCGCCCAGCGGGACCTCGGAGAGCAGGAACCCGTCCTCATAAGGCTGCACGGCCATATCTTTGATATGAGAGGCGAAAATGTACGGCAACAGGTTCTTCAGGGTGTCGTTGGGATCTTCGCACAGGGAGACATTGTTGCCGAAATCGAAGTGAACGCCCACCCACTCGCTGCCCAGGCGCTTCAGCCATGCTGCCTGCTCGGCGGAACGCCAGCCCTTGTGGTTTTCGAGTCCCAGGCGCATCTGGTATTTGCGCAGGATGGGCTCCGCCATGGCGATGGATTTCTGGTTGTTTTCGAAGCTGGTCTTGAAGGTGGCGAAGTCGTTGAATTCCTCGTAGCGCCGGTTGGTCATGGCGGCGTGCAGAGAAATGGCGCCGGCTTCCTTGGCTGTCTTGACTCCGGCTTCGAAAGCCGCCACGCCCGCCTCATTGCGCGGGAAGCCGACGTCCCAAATCACCCGCATATGGTACTGCTCCACTTTGGCGCGGAATGCCTTGATGGCTTCGGCGTCGGTGGGCAGGGGACGCGGTGTGGCCTCGGCCACGCCGAAACCCAGCGAGTGGCAGTATTCCAGAAAATCGAAGGGCGGACGGGCCGCACCGGCGGCTGGAGGCGCGCCCGGGGCAGCGGCCCCACGGCCACGGCCGCCGCTGGAGTGCGCCGGGAATCCCGCCGGGGCGCCACCCATGTTGCGCAATTGCGGTCCGGGTGTTTGAGCGAACGCGGGATCGAGTGCCAACATCGCGGAGGCCGACCCGGCGGCCGCAAGCATTTGTCTTCTGGTGATCAACGCTGTCTCCTTTCGAGCCATCGCTGCGAATCGGATTTCAGTATCCTATTCTACACGTTACTTCCCGGGAAGTTTGAAAGCCCATAACGTATCGCCGACGCCTACAACCAGTATCTGTTTGCCATCGAGCATGAAGGTCGACGGGCCGTCGCTCACCATGGCGTTCAGGTGCAGATGCCACAGAGCCTTGCCGTTGGCGGGATCGTAGGCGATCAGGTTGCTCGAGGGGTCGCCGGTAAACAGCAGCTTGCCCGCCGTGGTGAGAATGCCCGGGAAAGCATTGCCGAAGCCGCCGCTGGGATAGACGTGTTTCCAGGCGATATTCCCGGTCTTGTAATCGATGGCTTCCAGGATCGGCTCGGAAACACCGCCCCCGCCGCCGCCGCCATAGCCTTGCGGCTCGGGATCGTCATCGGTGAGATAGGTGACGCTGTAGCCCTGCTTGGCATTCACGTAGAAGAGGCCGGTATCGGGGTTGAAGCTGGGAGGCGGCCAGTTGGTGCCGCCGCCGCCGGCGGTGTTCACCAGGGAGCCATCTACCTTGGGCTCCTTGGCCGGATCGGGAATCGGTTGCCCCTTGGCGTCGATGGCCTTCATCCAGTTGACCCCGACGTAGCCCTTGGTGACCAGGCTCTGTCCGTTGGTGCGGTCGAGCAAAGTGAAGATTCCGTTGCGCGCCGCCTGGGCCAGCATTTTTCGCGGTTGGCCATTGAAGGTGCCATCGAAAAGCACCGGCGTCTCCACGTTGTCCCAATCGTGAGTGTCGTGCGGCGAGGGCTGGTGGTACCACTGCAGCTTGCCGCTATCGGCATTCAGCGCCACAATGGAGGCCGTCCAGAGATTAGCGCCGGGACGTCCCTGGCCGGCGAAGACCGGGTTGGGATTGCCGGTGCCCCAATAAATCATATTGAGTTCGGGGTCGTATGTGCCGGGCATCCAGGTCATGCCGCCGCCGTGTTCCATGGCTTGCGGATTGGGCCAGGTCTCCGAGCCTGGTTCGCCTTTGCGCGGAGTGGTGTTCCAGCGCCATTGCACGTCGCCGGTCTCGGGATCGCGCGATTCCAGGAAGCCGGGGACATCCATGGCGTCGCCGCCCACGCCGACCAGCACGTGGTTCTTGACCACCAGCGGGCTCATGGTGCAGAAGTACTGCATTTTCTCGTCGGCGACTTTTTTCCGCCAGCGCTCTTTGCCGTCTTTGGCGTTGAGCGAAAGGAACCAGCAGTCCGGGGTCATGAAGTAGAGCCAGTCGCCATACATCCCCAGGCCGCGATTACCCACAAGGTGGCCGCCCTTGTCTGTCCAATCGTAGTGCCAGAGCTCTTCGCCGGTGCGCGCGTCGAGAGCCCAGACGTGATCGGGAATGGTGAAATAGAGAACCCCATTCACCATCAGCGGGGTCGATTTGATCTCGGGATTGCCCACGCCGCGCTGCGCGCCCACGCTGGTGATGCGGTAGAACCATGCCAGGGTGAGGTTGCCGACGTTGCTGGAGTTGATCTGCGTAAGCGGGCTGAAGCGTTTGCCGGAATAGTCGCCGTTGTACGTGGGCCAGGCGTCGGTGGCCGGCTTGAGGAGCAGCTTGGGATCGAGAGTCTGCGCGGCCAGCAGGCCGGCGCATAGGGCGAGCGGAAGAAGATGGAGTCTCATTTTAGGGTCACCAGATAGGCCGTGAGGTCGTGCATGTCCTTGTCGGTGTACTTGTCGAGCAACTCGCGGTGGCCCACCATCTTATCTTCCAACTGCACTTTGACGGTCTCGCGCGAAAAGGAGCGGTAGTTGCCCTTCGAGTCGTACAGGGAGATATCGAAGTCGTCCTGGCGTCTGACGGTGCCGGTGATGACTTCGCCGGAAGACAGGGTGACGGTGACCTTCTGGGCATTCGCGCCGCCGCGGCCGCCTCCGCCGCCGGGCCAAATGAAGCGGGTCTGGAGCTGCTCCGGCTGATAGCGGCCGCTGATGTGCGCCAGGTCGCCGGTGGGCGAATGGCAATTCTTGCAGCCGCCGGCGCCGTTGAAATAGGCTTCGCCGGCTTTGGCATCGCCGGTCACCACGTTAAGCCGCTTGTAGAGGCCGCGATTGGCCACCAGTTCCACCTGCATGTGGAGGTACTGGCCCAAATCGTAAAGTTGATCCTTGGTGAAGTTGGGGAAAGCGGGCATGCCCTTGTCTGCGCGGCCCTGGGAGATAACGGGACCGATGAGCTCGCCTTTCTCATCGTCCAGCACCACGGTGGAGCGGACCAGGTTGGGGCCGGAAGCGCCGCGAGCTTTATCGCCGTGGCAGAATCCGCAGGTGGGCCCGTAGAGTTTCTCTCCGCGCGCGGAAGCCGCGGCGTCGGGAGCGGGACCCAGACCCAGGAAATCGCGGGTACTGCCGCGTCCTCCGCCTCCGCCGCGTCCGGCGGCGCCGCCTCGGCCCGGGGCAGCCCCCCGTCCGGCAGCGGGTGGAATATCGTCCTGCGCGAGGAGTGGCACGGCCGCCGCGGCCAGAAGCCAGGCAAAAACACAGAGTCGTTTGGAACGGTACATGGTCCCCTCCCGGATCACTAGAATATATCAAGCCTGGGAGCGATGTGGGGGTGAAAAGAATTGTTTACCGCCGAGACGCAGAGACGCAGAGAAGAAAAGACAAAGCAAGGATGATTTGTAGACGGAGGAGCAGCTCCTCTTCCTGGAGGTAGACGCAGAGGGGGCAGAGAGCGCGGAGGAAGAAAGACCTCCCTGAATCTGGGTCGCGGAGGCCGGGGTAACATTCCGCCAGTGTGGCCGAAAATTGTTCACCGCGGAGACGCCGAGAAGCCGAGAAGAAAAAACAAAGCAAGGATGATTTGTAGACGGAGAAGCGCTCCTCTTTCGGGAGGTAGACGCAGAGGGGGCAGGGAGCGCGGAGGAAGAAAGAATTCCCTGAATCTGGGTGGCGGAGGAAGCCGAGAAGGCGGAGGTAACATTCCGCCCCCGTGCCCGAAGTTAGCTCCCTTTTTTTCTCGGCGTCTCGGCGCCTCGGCGGTGAACCATCTTTTGCGAACCAACCAACCCCGATGCGCTACCATTACCGTTTGGCGGAGGCCACCATGTCGATACTGGCGGAAGTTCGATGAAGGTCACGTTCTGGGGCGCGGCCGGCGGCGTTACCGGCTCCATGCATCTGGTGGAATCCGGCGGCATGCGCTACCTGTTGGATTGCGGCCTGAACCAGGGCCGCCGCAAAGATGCCGATCGTAAGAACCGGGAGCTGCCCTTCGCTGCTTCCTCCATCGACGCCGTGGTCCTTTCGCACGCTCACATCGATCATAGCGGCAATCTCCCGACCCTGGTCAAGAACGGTTTCGGAGGCCCGATCTATACCACCCCGGCCACCATCGATCTCTGTAACTGGATGCTGCGCGACACGGCCCATATTCACGAGCACGATGCCGAGTTCCTGAACAAGCGTCGGGAGCATCGCCAGTCCAAGGGTCTGGCGGACGGCCCCGTGATTCCGCTCTATACCATGGCCGACGCCGAGCGCACTCTCCCGCTTTTCCGGCCGGTCGCTTACCACTCGCCGCAAGACCTGGGCCCCGACTTGCACTATGTGCCTTATGACGCCGGCCATATCCTCGGCTCTTCCTGCGTGGTGCTGCACGAAGCCGCGCATGGGGAGCGCGTCCGGTTAGCCTTTTCCGGCGACGTCGGCCGTCCCAACCTGCCCATCATCCGCGACCCCGAAACCATGCCGCCCGCCGACTATCTGATCATGGAGAGCACCTACGGCGGCCGGCTACATAAGGATGTCAGCCACGTCATCAACAAACTGCGCGACGTGGTGGTCCGGACGGCGCGGCGCGGCGGCCGCATCATCGTCCCGGCTTTCGCCGTGGGCCGCACGCAGCAGCTCGTGCTCCTGCTGCACCAGTTGGCCAACCGGAAGGAGATCCCCAACATCCCCATTTTCGTGGATAGCCCGCTGGCGCTGAACGTCACCCAGGTGCACCGCGACCACCCCGAATGCTTCGACGACGAAGCCCGGGAATACCTGCGCCACGGCGAGGATCCGTTCGGCTTCCAGCGCCTGCAGTATATTCGCGAAGCTTCGGAATCGAAGAAGTTGAACGATCTGCACGGCCCCATGGTGGTGATTTCGGCCTCCGGCATGTGCGAGCAGGGCCGCATCCTGCACCACCTGCGCAACAATATCGAGGACCCGCGCAACACCGTGCTGATCACCGGGTTTATGGCGCAGGATACGCTGGGCCGCAAACTGGTGGAAAAATGGCCGGAGGTACTGATCTTCGGCGAGCCCATGCGGGTGCGGGCCGAGATCTCCAGCCTCGACGAGTTGAGCGGCCACGCCGACCAAAAGGAACTGCTACAGTGGATCGAGCCGCTGGCGCCGTCGTTACGGAAGGTTTTCCTGGTGCATGGAGAGCCGCAGCAAGCCCAGACGCTGGCCAAGCTGCTCCATTCTACCCATGGTTTAGAAGTGGTTGTCCCGGCTCCGGGCCAAAGTTTTGAATTGAAATAGACGTAACCGAAAGGCTGCCGGCAGCCATCTATTACTGAGAGAATCCTTTAAGGAGTATTGTCACGTGAGTTCACCAATGTATTCCGAGCCGCCGCAGCAGCGTTCCGGCCTCGTTACGGCGCTGGTGGCGGGCGCCATGATCGCTTTGCTGGCTGCCGTCGTCTACCTGTTCGTGCAGATCGATCACCTGCAAACGGACATGGCCAAGATGAAAGAGTCGTTCAGCAACGAATTGAGTAACCAGAAGGACGCGACTTCGGTAACCGCGGCCGCCCAGCAGAAGCACATCGAGGACCTGAAGGAGCAACTGGAGGGCGCGCGCACATCACTGAAATCCGAGGCCAAGAGCATGTCGGCGGAAGCCAAACTGGAAGCCACGGCGCACACCGACGCGATCGCCAAACAGATTGCCGAAGAAGAAAACCGGCTGAAGCAGACGCAGGCCGCCCAGGCGAGCGAGATCGGCGACGTGAAACAATCCGCCAGTGCCGCCAATGCCAAAATCGCCGATGTTTCTACCGATGTGGGCGGGGTCAAAACCAACCTGAGCGCCACCCAGGCCGAACTGCAGAAAACCATCGCCGGTTTGAAATCGGCGCAGGGCGACTTGGGCGTGCAGAGCGGATTGATCGCCACCAATGCCGGTGAGTTGTCCGCGCTCAAGGCACGCGGTGAGCGGAACTACATCGATATCAAGCTGGGCAAAGACAAAAAGAACAAGCCCACCAAATATGCCGATATCACCATCCTGTTGAAGAACACCGACCCCAAGAAGAACAGGTTTACGGTGGAGGTGATGGCGGACGACAAACTCACCGAAAAGAAGGACAAGAACGTCAACGAGCCGGTCCAGTTCTATACCGCCAAGGGCGGCCACATCCCCTACGAACTGGTCATCAACCAAGTGAAGAAGGATGAGATTGTAGGCTACCTCTCGACGCCCAAAGTAATGGCTGCCTCGCAGTAGAAGTTTGCCCCAAGAACCACTCCATCTGGTCGCGGCTCGGCAGGAGCCGCGACTTCATCCCGCGTTGCCTGTCTCCGCGTCCGTACGGTCCAAGAACTTTTCCAGGTGGACCGAGTAAATGGCTGGCTTCCCGTCACGATCACTTTGAAAATAAAGGCGTTGCGTGTCCGGAGAAAACCGCGGCGCGGTCATTTCGGGATGACTCGCCTTGTGTTCGCATAAAGTCAACTCCCGCCGCGTGGAGCGGAGCATGATCAGAATGGTGGGCGAAGCGGCGCTGCGGCAGGCTCCCACGAACGCGGTGGCGGGCCCGTTGAATCCAAAGTGCGCATACTGGCTGGTCTTGGCCACCAGGGAATCGCCGTTGCTGTCGGGAAGGCACTCGCGGATGGTGGTAATCTGCATGGGGTCCGCTGGGAAACTGAGGTAGAGAAGGCTTTTGCCATCGGCGGCCCAGTTCGCCGGTCCTATCCGCCCGGCGCCTAACTTCAACTGGCGCTTCTGGGTGCCATCGGAATTCACCAGCCAAAGAGCATCGTCGCCCTGGCGGAACAGGATCTGCGCCCGCAGCGGCCGCGCCAGGGGATGGCTCATGGCGAAGGGGACTTCCACCACCGTCCGCGCTATTCCCTGCACCAACGTGACCATACGCAGCCTGGATCGGTCACCCTGCCGTTCGGCGAAGGTGGCGTGTGTTCCGTCCGGACCGACATTCAATCCCGGGCACCGTTCCCATCCCTCGGGGACCTCATACAACGGCTTGCCGCGGCCGGCCATGGGCGAAATGTAGAGCGATCTTCCGGCGAAATAGCAGAACGAGCGGTTATCCGGCGTGAGTGTGATCGAACTGCCGTCGAGGTCCTGCGCGTCGGTCAATTCTTTGGTTTCGCCGGTTTTCAGGTCCATGCGCAAGACCTGAGGCGTACCCCCGCGATCGCAGCAGAAGAGCATCGAGGCGCCATTGTGCGCGATGGACCGGCTGTAGTAGGCCGGAAGAGTGCTGGAGTAAGCGGGATCGCTGAGCCGGTAGACTTCCAGCTCGGTGGTGGGATCTTCGTAGCGCTTTACGTCCGCGGGAAAACTGCCGTTTTTCTTCTGCTGGGCGCGCATTTGCGAGGCCGCGACTCCTCCAAGAAGGAACCCGCGGCGCGAGAACCGGCGCGCAAAACCATGCATATTCCGATGGTATCAAGAGGCGGACCCCGGCAGACGAGTTTCGAGGTTGTGTAGCCTGCTACCGAAATTATTTGGAGAGGAACGGGGTGACTTGCGGATACGCTTCGTCGGCGGCGGCGCTCACCTGCTCCAGGACGTGGTTCAGTTCTTCGCCGTCCAGCAGCCGCAGGGGCGAATCCATGCGCACGTAGAGCATACTCTTGGTGAGGGCCAGCTTGACGTAGTCGAAGTCGTTGTTCAACTCCAGCATCTTGGTGAGCAGCGCCGGATCGAGCCGGAGGTCTTTGCGGTCCACCAGTTTGGCGAGCACCACCAGGACACCCTCCGCCATGGTGACGCGCACCGGAATCGACTTCATGTTCTTGCCTTCGTACAGGATTTCCCAGACGTTGTCGTCCACTTTGCTATATTTGTGGCCCGACTTGTCCAGGAGCAGCAACAGGTCGGCAGCGGTCTTTTTACCCTGGGGTTGAGCCGGGCAGACGGATGCCGCCATCGAAACCATGAGAATCAGCGCCGGCAAGATCCGTTTTCCGTGTACCATGAGACTGGCATCATATCATACCCTCGCTAAGCCCATCCGGCCACAAGCGTCTTCGGTATAGACACGCTAAAATAGGATTTGCGGACTTCCCACCGTACTGAGACCATTCATGATCGTCGATAAAGTCCTGGCCAAAGTCTTCGGCACAAAGAACGAACG
>Ga0302319_10020303_pt1 | contig 12022 bp, 14 predicted proteins | sample Bog_T0_2_FD_203319 | JGI IMG/M metagenome (GOLD analysis project Ga0302319, IMG submission 203319) | Peat permafrost microbial communities from Stordalen Mire near Abisko, Sweden - Bog_T0_2 | ecosystem: Environmental > Terrestrial > Soil > Wetlands > Peat | place: Sweden: Abisko, Stordalen Mire...
TTTTCACGGGCTTGCGCGTGCGCCTGGCCTTGGGCTTGGGCTTGGGCCGCTTTCTCAGGCGCGGGGGGGTCTCGAGCGGTTTGGCATCATCGATGTTCTGCGCGCGGGTGCCATAGCTGAGGTTGGACAGCCTGGGATTCCCGGGAGTCCCGTCGCCGTGTCTGACCTCTTCACCGTCGGGCGGCTCGCCCACGAACGCCAGCATGACGACCAGGTGGACGAACAGCGGGTGGTAGCTGCCACCGCGGCGCACCTCGATCCATGGATAACCTTTGATGAGCCGCGTTTTCATGATCCGCTCGGGGAGCTTCATGGCCCTCCCGCTGCGCTGGACCACGCGGGCGTGGCTCCGGATGCGCCCCAGGTCCGAGACGCTGTAGTCGGGGAAACCCGGTATCGGTTTCCAGTTCTCGTCGAGTCCGTCGGCCACGTTGACGAAACCTTCTGCCTGTCGGTGGCAGGCTACCATAACTTCATGATAACACGTAACGCGGTCACGGTCGCAAATTGCGTGGATGATCCGCACAACGTAAGGGAAGCCGAGAGCACCAGGAAACGGGAGGGCACGCTCGAGTGGTGGGACGAGGCGATGTCCTCGCGGCTGAACGATCCGCAGACCGGCGCCTTCGTCATCATCCAGCAGCGCGTCCACGAAAGCGACCTGCTGGGCCACGTGCTGCGCCAGAAGATGGCGTTGCCCTACACCTATCTGTGCCTGCCGCAGATTTATGAATCCGATCATCCCAACCGGTGGTTCCGCGATCCGCGCAAGGAAGGCGGCCTGCTATGGCCGGCCAGGATACGCCAGCAGGAGATCGACGAGTTTCGCGCGGTCCAGGGGCCGTATGCCTTCGCCGGCCAGCAGCAGCAGCGCCCGGCGCCACGCGAGGGCGGCTACTTCAAGCGCACCTGGTTCAAGATCGAACGCGAGGCGCCGGCGGATTGCACCTGGTCGCGCGCCTGGGACCTCGCGGCGACCGAGGAGCAGCTGATCAAGAGCGACCCGGACTGGACCGCGACCGCCAAGGTCGGCTTCAGCCGGTCGATGGGGAAATGGTACATCAAGCATGTGCAGCGCTGGCGGGTCGATCCGCACAAATGGCGGATGTTCATGCTGGAGCTGGCGAAATCGGACGGCAAAGCCTGCAAGCAGACCATCCCGCGCGAGCCGTCGCAGGCCGGCAAGGACCAGTCCGCCGATCTCGTGCGCATGTATGCCGGCTATCAGATCCAGGCCGAGCCGCAGACCGGCGACAAGCTGGCCCGGGCGACACCGTTTGCCGCGCAGGCGGGGGCTGGCCATGTGGTGATCATCGAGGACCAGAACTGGAACGATATGTTCCTTAACGAACTCACCAGCTTTCCGACCGGCAACCACGACGATATGGTCGACGCCGTCGCCTCGGCGTTCAACCGGCTGACCGACGGCGCGTCAGGGCTGCTCGATTTCTACCGCAGCCGGGTGGCGGAGCGCGAGCAGGAGCGCCAGCAGGCCGAGACGACGGCCAGCACGCAGGAAGCGCACCGTGTCGTGAAGACCGACAACGTCGCCGACCTGGCGCGCGCCCTGCTGGGCGACAAGTTCCGCGATCCGGATCGCTGAGTTGGCAAACATCGAGCCCAGGACACCCACCGAGGCGCAGGCCTACACCCGCGGAATCCAGGATGCGCGCGCCGGACGCCCCTTTCCGCCGTCGCGCGTGTTCGATCGCTGGCCGCCCGCCATACAGATCATCTATGAGCGCGCGCGCATGAAGAGCCTGGAGAACAAGGCGCCATCTCGTTCTTCCTGAAATTCAAATGCCTTGCGGTGTAGCGTTGGCCGCTCGTAGAAGCGTTTGGCAGGTGAGGTTTCTGCCCGAAGGATACACAGCGTTTGCTGGCGCAAGCATCCGACCAGATAAATAATCCGGTAATAACCAGCACGCCACGCCGCAGATCCGGCTGTGCCCAGCAGTTAAGTTTTGCCACGCTGTGGCCATTCAGTGCGCCGCGCCCACGCCGCCAGCGGCGGAGCGTGTTGCGCCGCGAGCCGCCGCCGCAGTTCTGTCTCGACCTGTCCGGCCACACGATCACGGCGTTGATGCTGGAGATCGAACGTATTCTGCGGCGCATCGCCATGGCCCATTCGCCGATGCCGAACAACCCGGTGCTCGGCGCGTTGGCGGGCAACCGCGGCCGATCGAGCGCGTCGCGTTCGCTGGAGCGGCTGGAGAAAGCCGGCCGCATCAGGATCGAGCGCGAGACCCGCCGGCGGCGTGTGCGCTTCCCCGACCATCTCTGCACCGGCTGGGGCGACGCGCGGCCAGGCCACAAGCCGTATTCGAGCAACGCCCGTGGCGTGACGCCCCCGAAGCGCAAGCGCGCTCCGAACAGCCTTCCGATGCGGATGCCGCGGATGCCGATCCTGCCGATCGACATCCTCGAACTCAGCAGCTCGGTGCTGTGCGCCTGGCCGATGTGGGAAGCGGGAGAGATCCCGAACGACCATTATTGCGGGAAGCTCAGCCAGCGCGGCCGCAGCTGGTGCGTCGAACATACCTGCCTGGTCTACGGCAAGCCGCTCGGACCGCGCCTGTCGTGCAGCTGAAAACACATGGAAGACGAGATGGAAAAGCGATTACCCGGCCATCACGTGCCTGACGCCACGCCAGAGGAAGTCGCGGCCTTTCAGCAGGCGTTCGCGCAGACCATGGCGCTGCGCGCGGGACGCGACCGGTTCGGCGGCGCGCCGGGGTCGCTGCCGCCCGGCCCCGACCTCATCCTCGCCAATCCGACCGCCGACCATCTGACGATCGGCCAGGCGGTGACCCTGATGGGCAATGGCCGCCTGATCCGGCGCGCCGACTGGGGCGACAGCATCTATCTCGGCCACGCGCACCCCGAGATCGACCTGGTCACCCATTACATCTTCTCCGAAGGCCGGGTGGCCGAGCGCAACATCGTCACCTGGGGGGTGCTCTGCACCGCCGACCTGGTCCACGCGGACTGGGAGACCCATGCCGGGCTCGATCTGCGTTGACGCACCGCGCGACGGCCTACCCCGAGCTGGTCGCGGTGTTCGACGCCATGCGCCGGCTGCTGCCAGGGGAAAGCCTGGTGGTGCCAAACACCTCGGCGGAACAGGACGCCTACGGGCGGCGCGAACGCTACAAGCGCGTCGCCGGGCGCGCCCACGCCCTTTGGGGCAGCGGGTGCTACAGCGTCGGGGAACAGGGCCCGACGGGGTTCCGGGTGGTGCGCAAGCCGGGTTGCGGATGATGCGCTGCCGCATCTGCCACAGGAACGACACCGAGGTGCGCTTCGGACCGCTGGTGGTCACCAGATGCGCGAGCTGCCACGCCATCGATCGGGCCCAGCGGCGCGAGCGCCGGAAGTCCCGGGTGGTCGATACCGACCTGCAGCGCATACGCAACCGCCAGCGCCTGGCCCGCCAGCATGTCGGAGAAAGCACGCGCCATCTCGCCTGGGTGCGCACCTATCCCTGCTGCGTGCGGATTTGCGGGACCACCATGATGCACGTCCATCATGTCCGCGACGACAGCGGCGGCGGGACCGGTTTGCGCCCACATGACCGCTGGGCGATTCCGGTCTGTCCGGCACATCACATGGCGATCCACCAGACCGGCGCCCGCACGTTCGAAACGCGCCACGGCTTGAACCTGCGGGCGATAGCTGTGAGATTCGCCGAGACGTCGCCCTATCTGCCAAGCGACGAGAAAACCGAACCAGGAGACTGACCGTGGGTCCAAGCGAGATCGGGTATGCGAAGCAACGGGCCTCCCTGGTAGGCGAACCCCGCCTGCCTTCGGCGACGCCGGACGCCCTTCAGAGTCCGCGCCAGACCCATCTCGGCACGATCCTGGCCGGGATGCATGACCACGCCGATCGCCTGTCGGGCCTGGTCGGCGTGCTGGAGGGCTTCGAGGGCCGGCTCACCGGACAGGCTTGCAGCACGCAGGCCGGCGAGCCGCTGAAGGAACCCCCACCGGGAGTGCTCGGCGACATCCACCAGGCCCAGAAGACCATCGGCGCACTGCTCGAACGCCTCGCTTCGGTCCAGCAATCCCTGATGAGCGTCGCCTGACCGCCCGGCCGGAGATCGTTCATGGCTGGCGCCCTGCACGGGCGGGCGCCGGTGGTGACCCAGAACAGCTGGGTGCCGACCGGCAACGCCGCAGGCACGTCGCGGATCAGCCGATCGACCGGCGACCAGTGGGAGGCCTATGACCGCCTGCCCGAAGCGGTGCGCCAGATGCTGCAGGACATGAACCAGAATTACTGCGCGTCACGCACCGCGGAGCTGCTGCGCCCGATCCTGCTGCTGGTGGCCGACCAGGAAGCGGCGGTCGAATTGTTTGTTGCAGCGCAGCGTGACGCCGAGGCAGGGGAGATCCTGAAGTTTTCCACCGCCTACGCACAAAAATATATGATTCCCTACCCGCACACCGCAGCCGGGGCCACAACCATGCGTTGGGCCGAACGGGTTAATCGGCGGAATCAAAAGATTAAAACGACTCCGTCAACCACGCATTGAAATGCGCCCGGCGCGGGCGCCGGCGGGGCGCGCGCGATGTGGCGCGGACTGTCTCGTTGTCAAGAGTGCTCCGTGTAACCGGTCGGAGAAAACTCGGTTGCGTCTGGCGCAAAACTTGTGATTGAAGGGTGGGGTCCATCCTCTACAAACAAGGAACCACGAATGTTCCCTTCCGCACATACCAAGGCGGCTGTGCAGTATGACCCCACCTTGTTCACCAACGCCCTCGACGCGCTGAACGCGCATCTCGCCGGTCACCCGGCACCGCCCGGCGCGCGCATGGAGCTGGGTTTCTCCATGATCCGCGCCGCCCTGCTCGCGCTGCCACGCTCGGACGCGCGCACCCTGCGGCCGCTGCTGGTCGAGAAGATCGATTGCATCGTCCAGGAGGCCGACAACGATGTCGACGCCGACGCCATGAATTAGCCGGCCCCCTCTATGGCGGGGGACCAAGCAGACTTACGGGTGGGGCTCTGACCAGGAGCCCTCCCGTCGATGCCCAAGTTTTACGGTGCCGTTCCGAACGCGATCGATAGCTTCGTCAGTGCGACCCCGATCGTGCCCAGCGACGTCCAGATCAGCGCGGGCAACACGTTTCGGGCAGTGGTTGCGAGCGGTGGCGGCAACATCGCCCTCATCCTGCTCGACGACACAGTCCCGCAGATCTGGGTGCTCCAGCCCAATGTCGTCCAGAAGCTGTGGTTCAAGCAGGTCATGGCGACCGGGACGACTGCCACCGGCATTCTCGGTCTGAACTGACCCCATGTCCGGCGGTGGTGTGGTTCCTCCCGATCCAAAATACCGCCCGCCCGGGTTCGGAACGACCCCGCGCGACCAGACGCCAGGGGCTGCGGTCACTTCGGTCGCGCAGAGCCTGATCGCCAAGGTCAGCGGTGCCTTCAAGAACCTGATGACCAGCAGCGGCGGTGCGCCGCCGGGCAATTCGCTGGTGCCGGCACAGCGGCGCGATCCGTGGTTCGGCCCGGGCGTGCCGATGACGCCGCAGGCGCCGGCGCAGGACGTTGCCGGGCGCCGGCTCGACTACGACACCGGCCACAACCTCACCATCACCACCAGGCGGCACGAAGGCGTCACCTTCGAGCAGCTGCGCGCCCTCTCCCGGTTCGACATGGTGCGGTTGGCCATCGAGACCCGCAAGGATCAGATGGCCTCGCTCACCGGCTCGGTCTTGCCGAGGATGACGCAGACCGACGAGCTGCGCGGCAAGCCGGACGATCGCTGCCAGAAGATCATGGATTTCCTGCAGTACCCGGACAAGCGCTTCAACTGGGCGGACTGGTCGCGCCAGCTGGTCGACGAGCAGCTCGTCACCGACGCCCCCTCGATCTACATACGCAAGACGGTGGGCGGCGAGGTCTACAGCCTCGAGCTGGTCAAGGGCGACACCATCGTCCCCAAGATCGACGTCGCCGGGCGTATGCCGCTGCCGCCCGACATCGCCTATCAGCAGGTGCTGAAGGGCTCGCCGGCGATCAACTACACCTCCGACGAACTGATCTACGCGCCGCGCAACATGACCGTCGATCGCTATGTGGGCTACAGCCCCGTAGAACAGATCATCATGACGGTAAGCATTGCGATCCGCCGCGAAGTCCAGAAACTGAATTACTTTACGGAAGGCAATGTCCCCGAGGCGATCATCTCGCTGCCGCCGGAATGGACCTCGTCGATGGTGGCGGAGTTCCAGCTGGTCTGGGACGCGCTGCTGCGCAATCCGACCTCGCGCGACGGCAAGGTGCGGTTCGTTCCGGGCCCGATGACGTTCACTCCCACCCGATCGGACGCGACCCTGTTCGGGCAGTTTGATGAGTGGCTGGCACGGGTGATTTGCTACGCCTTCAGCCTGCCGGCACTTCCCTTCGTGCAACAGCAGAACCGTGCGACCGCCGAGACCGCGAACGAAGCCGCCCTCGAGGAAGGGCTATCTCCGATGATGATCTGGTTCAAGGGCGTGATGGACCGGATCATCCAGAACGCCTTTGGCTACACTGACCTGGAATGGGTCTGGGACGATGTCGAGAGCATCGACACGGCCGAGCAGGCGCGCCAGGACCTGGCCGAGATGCAGGTCGGCCTGGTGTCGGGCGACGAGATACGTGCGAAGCGCGGCCTGCCGCCGATCGGCATGACGCACATGATCTGGGGGCTCGGCCCGCTCGGCATCATGTCCGTGGATGACGTGAACAAGGCCATGGCGGCGGGCCTCGCCATCCCGCAGCCGCCACCCCCGCCCGGGATGGCGCCCGGGATGGCGCCCGGTCAGCCGATGCCGGGTCAGCCAGGCGCGCCGGGTGGCCCGTCACCGCAGCCGATGCTCGGCGGCCCGGGGGCACCGCCTGCAGCCCCGCCGATGCCGCGCATCGCCCCTGAGACGCAGGAAGCCTTCGCCCATATCCCGCCGCAGCTGCTGGCCGCCGTCGGCCTGGGTCCGGGCGGGAGTGCTGCGCGCACGGTGGACGTCACCGACGCGCACGAGAACCAGAGCGATCCGCTCCGGCACGCCGCAGCTCACCCGCAGGTGCTGCGTACCCTTCGGGCCGCGCAACAGCGTCGCCTTCCACCAGCCAAACGAGGACAATCGCGATGAAAAAAGTCGACATCACCGAAGAGCTCACGGGCACGCTGCTGGAAGGCCGCCCGATCCTCGCCCGCGGCACGGTGAAGAACGGCCTGAGCGTGACCAGCCTGCTGCTCACCCGCACCGACACCGGCGCCTCGGTACTCGAGGAACGCGAACTGGTCATTGCCGTCGAGATGCCGGACGGTGTGATCGAGACGGTGCCGGTGGTGCGTGCCAGTTCGGTCGCGACCGGCTGGCTGGTCACCCTTGCCAGTCCGCTGCCCGACACGGTGATCACCGGCAGCCCCTGGGTGATCGCCACCTCCAACAAGCAGCTCGGTGCGGTGCCGCGCGCACCGGACGAAAAGGTGCTGATGTCGGCCGTAAACCCGACTGGCTGGAAGCTTGAGGACCTGGTCAAGACGCTGATCACCGAGGTCGAGGCGAAAACCGCGCGGATCGCTGCCGACACGCGCCCGATCGCTCTGCACGTGCTCGGCAACAACGTCGCCATCGTCGCCCATCTCAAATCCGTCCTTGAGACCCAGGAGGCCTCGATCAAGGCGCTGGCCGGCTTCAAGGCGGACCAGGGACCGGAGGGAACGCCGCGCATAGGCGAAGGCAGCGGGTTCGAGCCGACCGATCCGGTCGACGATCTCAAGCAGAGCGACACCGCGGCCGCGCATGTCGACGGTGCAGCCAAGCCGGCTCCGGTGCCGTCGGTGCCTGAAAACGTGCGTGCGGCGCAGGCCGAGACCGAGGCGAAATCGGCGCAGGGCCAGACCAACGAGCCGATCGTGCCGCTGCCGCCGGTCACCGGGCCGGGCACCGCTTCGGTCGAGAACAACGCCGGTCCATCCGCGCTGCACGGTTCGTCGGCGGATGCGTTCGCGGGGCAGGCGGTGACCGAGACCGGCAGCGAGCGGGCAAGTGCCACCCGCGCGGCCCCGGAGAAGAAGCCGGAAGAGCCGCTGGCCTATCAGCCGACGCCAGGCGACGCGGCGACCGGCGAGGGCGTCGAGCCGCACGCGTTTCGTGGCAAGGTCGACCTCACGCCGACGGAAAATCCCGATCACGGCGCCGGCTGACATATGACAGCATGACAACAAGACAGCATGACACCATGACACAATGACATCATGACGTAACGACAGCATGGGGGGTGCGCGTGGCTGACCGGAAATACCTCGAACAGCTGATGAAGCGGCTGGCCGACGATGGCCGGCTGATCGAGTCCGGCTGGGTTGCCATGAGGCTGCACCTGATACCGCTCGATGCGCCGCCCCAGCAGCTGCATCAGTTGCGCGTGGCTTACATGGCCGGCGCCCAGTACCTGTTCTCGTCGATCATCGGAATGCTTGAGCCGGGATCGGAAGAAACGCCGAACGACATGCGGAGGATGGGGCTCATCAGCGACGAGCTCGACGCTTTTGTCGACGAGATGAAGCTGCGCGGGACCAAACCGCAAGGGAAAGCCTGAACCAAGGCATCAAGAGGACTGTAGGCCATGACCATCAAAATAAAGATCACCCACGCGGGTGCCGCCGGGGACATCCTCGTCCGGTCGAGCACCATCGACTTCACGCCGGCTGGCAACCGCCATGTGATGCCCGCTCCGCTGCCAGCCGTGCTGGCCACGATCACGCCGGAAGGAACCTACGAGACCGAGGTCCATGGCGGTCACACGCTGGTGCTGTCGACGGTGTTCGACAGTGCCCTGACACCGTTCAAGGTCACCAACGAAGGCACTTCCGGCAACATCGTGCTCGTCAGCCGCGCCTCGGCCGCCTTGGCGGTTCGGCACGCGATCGGAGAGGATGTCACGAACGAGAAGGTGATCGCGTCGGTCACGGTCGCGCCAGGGGTCACGGTCGGCGACCATATCTGGCCCGGCAACGACCAGATGGTGGGAGCCCTGAGCGCGACACCGGCGCCGAGCGTGGCCGCCGCGCCCGTCCCGCCCGCACCCGTCCCACCCGCACCCGTTGCCCCCGAGCCTGTTGCACATGGCGCGTTCAGCGCGCCGCAGCCGCCGGCTGCCGCCGAGCACGGGGAAGTCGTGGAATGACAATCCAGGTCAGGATCAGCCATGTCGGGACGGAGGGCGACATCGATGTCGAAGGCGGCGACGGCGTCCTCGCGGCAGTGCTGCGCCCGGGCGAGAGCACCACGCAGCCGGTCTGGGGCGAGCACAGGCTGGCGCTGTCGCTCACCGGTGACCGCACCTCGGACCTGACGATCCACCATCTGGGCGAGCACGGCCGGCTCCGGCTGGTGATGATGAGCGCGGCCGGCATGGCGACCGGTGCGGCGCCGATCCCGGTCCACCACGAAGGTGCCACGATCGGGCCGGGCGACGTCACGACCTACGCGCTGTGGCCGAAATGGACGTTCCTCGTCTCCGAGGTTGGCGCTGACGAGAAAACGGAGGCTTGAACCATGTCGGCCGCGGATGCGCACGCCCATGCCTATGACGAGGCCAAGCATCCCCGCGGCGCGCGCGGCCGGTTCGCCGGCGGCGGCACAGCAACGATCGTCCAGCCACGCTCGCTGACGCGCGGCGAGGCCTGGCAGCGCACGGGCGCGAAGCTGCCGGGGATACCGATCGGCTACACAGGAAGCCGTGAGAAAGAGCTGCCGGTCGGCTCGTTCACCCACCACCAGCTGAAAGCTCAGGTCCCGGACGCGATGTCGGCGGACGATCACCGCGAGCTGGTCGGCAGCCTGGTCAGCGTGATCGCCAACGAGCGCTCCGGCGCCATCGAGAAGGGCCATGAGCGCCGGCTGATCCCGGATGGCACCGAGCGGCACACGATCAATCGCGCGTACAACCATGCCGCCATGCATTCGCTGCATTCGTTCGGAACGCATGACTACGACTTCAAGATGGACGATCACCTGAAGGCGGAGCTGACCCCGCTGGTGCCGTTCATGCGCTACGCCCACCGGCGCGTGAAGGACGTCATGCTGGCCAAACACAAGGGGAAGTGGCGCCCCTATCGCGAGGCGTTCGGGCAGCCGTTCAATGACCTGCGGCGCGACAAGATCACCGGCGCGATCCGCAAGCGCGTGCGGCCGAACCAGGAGCTGATCAAGCGGATCTCACCGGTGACGGTTCTGGCGACTGGAGGGACTGCTGCCCTTGCGGCCCTAGGAGTTGGCGCTGCCATTCACAACCGCTTGAAGGAGGCACGCGACAAGGACGGCCGGTGGAAGAAATCGGCGGTTACGTCGCGCTTGACGGGGCGTGACTACGTGGAAAAGCTCGCGAAGGCCGAGGCGCGCGATCACAAGGGCCGGTGGACCTCTGGAGGAATTGCTGCTGCAGCCGCCGTCGGGATTGGTGCCGGATTAGCGCTGCTCGCTCTTCCACGCGCCCTGCGCCAGCGCGAGCTCGCTGCCTACGTGCCACGCGCCAACTTGGACGTTCGCAACACAAAGGTGCTCAATACGGCTTCCTTGATCAGGGGCTGGCGTCACCTCGGAAACCACGCCGTTGATATCGTCACCAACCCGACGGGAGCAGGAAAGCGACCGACAGGGAAGCAGATCCGTCGGCAGTTCGCACGAGACGCGTTCATGGCGCGCGAGCGCACCATCACCGTCGGAAGAGACGGAAAGGTGAGGCAGTCCATTCGAGGAACCGCGACGGCAGGTGCCCGGGTCGATGATCCAAAGCTCGCTGCCTATGCCGCTGACGCGGAGGCTGGGAACGTCGGGCGGATGTATCATAATCATCCGGTCGATGCGGCTCCATCTCTTCAGGACGCCGAGGTCCACCTCAATCTGAAAGAGATGGCACGGGCGCACGGGCGGTCAGCGCCAGTCACGCATGTCTACGGTTTTGGAAGGGTGGCAACTGGCGCCAAAGCCGGAAAGACGCGTGTCCGTGTCACACGGTTCGATGACGCAGATGACGCAGTGATAGACAGGTCGCCATTCGACATACCAATTCTGCATGAAGATTTCTTCGATTGGAGTCCAGAGGAGCAGTCGGCCTATCTCGGCACGCTCCGCGATTCCATGGTAAAAAAACCAAGCAGACCCAACCCCAAAGAGGCGGACTGGAAGGCCGCCAGAGCGGCCGGCAAATCGAATTACCGGACCAGATACGTGGAGAAACTCCACAAGCGCTTCCACTCGGCCACCCATCCCGCCGCCTACGCAATGCTGCCGGACGCCCTGAAGCACCTGGTGCCGCCGCCGAACCCGCTGGAGATGGCGGCGATCGAGCACGACCCGACCATGCCGCCGCACGTCAAAGCCATCATGCCGATGACGCGCAACATCCTCTCCAGCATCGGCTGGGCGAACAAAGGCCCCCAGCGCCAGAACGCGCGCCGGCACGCCCGCTCGAAGCTGATCGCTGATCCCAATGTGCCGCTGTCGCACGCGCTCGCGAAGGCGTGGGCGCAACAGGCGCGTGGCGCTGGCGGAAGGTGGGTCGCCGGTGCGGGGGCCGGCGCGATCGTTTTGGGCGGGGCGCTGGCCTATAAGGACGCCAAACGTCTTTGGCGCATTCATCACATTCACAGCCTGCTCAGACGGAACGCCAGGCTCGGGCAGCCTGCCGACACACGCGGGACCACGCATCTGCGGCTCCGAAGCCTGCTTCCTGATGCACACGTACATCTCGGCGACATCGTTCATCGTCGGGCAGCAAGAGGGAAGACGCCAAACGAACACGTCGTTGGTCGCCAATTCCTCCGCGATTCTGCGATGGTCAGGGAACGAATGATCCTGACTGACAAGGCGGGAAAAGTCTTGCTGAACATACCTGGCGACGCGGCCGGCGTTGCTTTTCGTAGCATGTCGGAAGCGAACAGGTTTCTCCGCCACATGACTCGTGGAGAGATCGCCACGACCTACCACAACCATCCTCTCGACGCAGTTCCCTCAATATC
>Ga0302319_10020305_pt1 | contig 12022 bp, 11 predicted proteins | sample Bog_T0_2_FD_203319 | JGI IMG/M metagenome (GOLD analysis project Ga0302319, IMG submission 203319) | Peat permafrost microbial communities from Stordalen Mire near Abisko, Sweden - Bog_T0_2 | ecosystem: Environmental > Terrestrial > Soil > Wetlands > Peat | place: Sweden: Abisko, Stordalen Mire...
GCGATTTGCGCGTGACAGGCGGCCCGTCGAACGATGTGACGATTACCGTCCAGGTTCCCCGCAATTCCAATCTCCGCGTCCGCGTCTTCGCCGGAGAGGTCGAGGTCAAGGACGTCACCGGCGACAAGGACGTTGTCTTGAACGCGGGCGATTTGAACATCGTAGTCGGCAGTGCCGCCGACTACGCGCATGTGGAAGCCTCGGTAACCACAGGCTCCATCGATGCCAGCGCCTTCGGCGGGTCACGTGACGGCCTGTTCCGCTCGTTCCAGAAGTCAGGCAACGGTAAATACAGATTGGTCGCGCACGTCGGCGCGGGAGACCTGACGCTGAAGTAAACAACAACCCTCCTCAGACGTCACACCTTCTCGGAGACAGGGCCAGGTTAATCAAAAAATAAACGATGCGGCGCGTAGGAGGCGGTCGGCAGCGATTCAGGCATTGTTTTTACTGCTGCAATGCGAAAACCCAGAGGGACTGCACGATCGCATCGTGACCCTCTGGATGGTCCGGTATGCCGGCATAGATCAGCGCGGTAGAAAAGGCTACATCGGTGGGCGGATGGACGGCGCCGTTGGTGATAACGGCTGCTACAGGCTCTCCGTCGATCTCGAAAATCATCTCCCTGAGAGTCCAAAGCACACCGTAATCATGGAACCCGCCAGATAGGTCGTCAGCGAAATTGGCGCTCCACCCCATGCCTGTATGCTTCAACGTCTTGTTTCCTTTGGCTGGGTATTGCTGCAGCCCTATGTGGGAGTAGCTTGGGAATTGAGCTTCGGAAACGTCGATCTCGAAGTGGTCTCCAGATGCCGGATAGTCGTCGGTGGTCATCCAGAATGCGTTGTTCATCCCCTTGATGTCGGCAATTTTCATGTTGGCCTCAAAAAAGCCATAAGCGTACTTCGCCTTGCTGACGATGTAGCCCGTGGACCACTTATGATGACTGTCGCCGGCCACGAGGGTCTTCAGTCTCAAACCGGCACTCGACGTGACCGCGTTACCCGGCCTGCGGCAGGACTGGAAGTCGCCCCACTGGTTATCATCCGACACCAGGTTCCAATCCGCCTGAAGCTCGACAGGGTCAGAGAAATTCGTTGAGAAGATTGGTGGCTTGTGTCCGGAACGGTAGCTTTGGATCGCCTGGCGATCCGCGTCGGTCACTGCGCGCCGTTTGCCGTAGGGCTGATCAGGCGATCCCCAGGTGACCCGGCCGGCAAGTTTGGCCGTGCCATGTCGGGCCGGCTGCGCCCCCTCCACCTGCGAAGCAGCGGCCGATGACGGGGTTAGGAAGCTGAAGGTCGCCGCGAATGCCAAAGCGCAGCACAGTATCGTCTTTCTCGGCATCCCTGATCCTCCGCAGGTTTCGACCAATAAGCAGCCCCCGGCCATCTCAGGGTGTTCTTACACAGGTGTCAGTCCCTCAGGAGGCGGCATGGAGGCCAGGAACTGGCGCGCGAACTCGGAGCTGTAGTTCTCCAGCAATTGCTGGACCCGCGTCGGGCTCTCAGAGCGCACAATGAGACCCGCGTGGTGGTGCTTCTTCACCCGGAGAACGATCTCAGGATCGTTGAAGCTGGACGTGTCCGGCTCGGCGGTCTGGGCCAGGCACAGCACGCTTCCGGAATAGTCGTTGCCGGGAACAGGAGCACGGTAGGCTTCAGCGCGAAGGCTGCTCACCTCGAGTCGCGCCCATTCGCGCCACAGGTTCACCCCGCTCGAGACCTCGACCAGATCGGCGATGAAAGCTCCTCCCACGCGGGCCGCAATCTCAAGGAAGTAATAGCGACCTTCGGCGTTGGCGCGGATGTATTCGGCGTGGGTGACGCCCCGGACCATGCCGAGCGACGGCGCCAGCGCAGCATTGAAGGCGGTCAACTCGGTCCAGTCGCGGCTGCGGCGGTCCACCGTGCGCGTGGTAAACACGCCGCCCTCATGCATCACCTGCATCGGCGGGCGGCCATACTGATGAACCACGGAGAACACCACTTCGCGCTCGCTGACGATCGAGTCGACATGAAAAATGTCGCCGGGGACAAACTGCTCCAACACAAAATAGCTCTGGCGGTCTCCCAAATCGTCCAAAGCTCGCCACAGTTGCTCCTGGTCTTCGATTTTGCGAATCCCAACCGAAGAGGCCTCTGTGCGAGGCTTCAGCATCCACGGCGGCGGAACGCGATTCATGTAGTCGCGCAGCTCGTCGTAGTTCAGTACCCGCGAGAACTCCGGAACCAGAAAGCCGGCCTGGCTGGCCGTGGTGCGCATGGCCAGCTTGTCGCGATAGTTGGCTGCCGTCGTAATCCCCATGCCGCGGACGCACATGTGCTCCCGAACCAGGGCGGCTGTCTCCAGGTCAAACTCGTCCAGCGCAATCACGCGGTCGAAGCGGCGGCCTCGCGACATCCAGGAAACGGTATTCAGAATCTGCTCGCGGGTAAGGCCGGAGGGCATCGTGACCAGTTCTTCCAGCGCTTCGCGTGGCCACTCCGCGTCGTGAAGCTTGTCCAGCGTCAACAGGGTGGGTTTCACTCCCATTTCCGCGCACTGGCGCAGAAAGTCGTGCCCTTTTTCATAACTTGCGATACAAAGAAACCGCTCCATTCCGTCGGCCATCGACCACTCCCATGTATGAAGGTTCGGGTAGGCAAGTTTGACGTCCGTTCCCGGCAATCAAAAGAAAACACTTCGGATGAGCCTCAACTGCTTTGAGCTCAGTCGATGATAGTTCTACCATAGACGCTGCAACCGAACCCGGCGCGACCTGACCAGGGCCTGGAGCCAAGGATAATTCAAGATGCTTTCAGCAAGCGCAATTATCGAGCTGCACGACCAGCGCACCCACGCGTGGCACCAGCCGGCGGAAGACAACGGGAACAACACGCAAACGGATTGGCTGGGTGCAGTGGCGCGCCAGCATCGCGCCAACTTCGACCTGTGGCACACGGAAGACGAGGCGCGCACGCCGGGCGCGACCGACGCGGACCTGGCCGACGTAAAGCGCAGAGTGGACCAGACCAACCAGCGCCGCAACGACCTGGCCGAGGAACTGGACCGCGCCTTGCTTGGCTGGCTGGCAACGCAAGGCCTGCCCAACCCTGAAGCTCCACTGCACTCCGAGTCGCCGGGGCTGATCATCGACCGGCTGTCCATCCTCGCGCTCAAGATTTTCCACACCCGTGAAGAGGCCCGGCGCCCGCTCGCCCCCGCCGGCCACACCGTTCGCAATCGCGAGCGGCTCGCCGTGCTCGAAGAGCAGCGCACAGACCTGGCCTCCTGCCTGGATGCCCTTTGGCAGGAGACGCTCCACGGCACGCGCCGCTTCAAGCTTTACCGGCAACTGAAGATGTACAACGACCCGTCTCTCAACCCGGCCATTTATAGTAAAACTTCACAAGAGTCCGCTGGGTAACTTCCACAGAATCCCTGCCCATTGACGTGGAACGGGGTTATGCGTATAAAGAGGGCCTGAGGAGAGCAAACCTCCAACCCAGGTTTTCAAGCCGGCAACGTTGCGGCCCAACCGAGCTGAAAGGGATGCGCGCTCCCGCAAAATCATGATGCACGACGCCAGATCCGCAGCGCCCAGCCGCAAAAAAACACCCCCCCCGCCCGCCCGGCAAGGCAGCCATTCCCCCACGGGCACCGGACCAGCCTTTCAGCATTACCAGGCCGCGGTGCAGTTGCTGCAGCAGGGCAAGTACGAGAAGGCGCTGGCGGCCTTTCAAAAGCTGGTTTCCGAAGCACCGCCAGAGATAAGAGAACGCTGCCAGATGTACGTCAACACCTGCCAGCGGCAACTGGAGAAGCCCAATCTGGCCTTCCCCACTCCCGAAGAACACTACGACTACGCCATCTCGCAGTTGAACACCGGCTACTACGAGGAGGCGCGCGATCAATTCAGCAACATCCTGGCCGCTCACCCGGACGCCGACTACGCGTTCTACGGGCTGGCGCTCTTGGACTCGATTACCGGACGCACCGTGGATTGCCTGAAGAACCTGGCCCGGGCCATCGAATTGAACCCCAGGAACCGGCTCCAGGCGCGCGCCGACAATGATTTTCAAAGCATGGTCGACGATCCGCGCTTCACCGAGCTGCTTTATCCTGAGTTCCCTTAGAGCCCGCCTTGACTTCGGACAACTCTTCACACAGTGCGCGATCGACCCGGAGTCTCACATCCGATCCGTCTTCCAGCTTTGAACCGCCTGCGCTCGCCACGTCGATGCGCGTAGTCGCGATCGGGGGCGGCACCGGGCTCTCCACACTGCTTCGCGGGCTGCGTCGGCACGTGCGCGCCGCCGGCCAGTCCCCCGCCCGGCCGGCAAAAATCTCCGACCTGGCCGCCGTGGTTACCGTGACCGATGACGGCGGGTCGTCCGGCCGGTTGCGCAAAGGCTTCAACATGTTGCCGCCCGGGGACCTGCGCAACTGCATGGTGGCGCTCAGCGAAGAAGAAGATTTGCTGTCCCAGCTCTTCAATCACCGCTTTCGCGCCGGCGACGCCCTGCAAGGACACAACTTCGGCAACCTGTTTGTGGCAGCCCTCACTGAGATTACCGGCGACTTCGGCCAGGCTATTCAGTTGGCGTCAAGAATTCTTGCTACCCGCGGGCGCATTTATCCCGTGACCACCGCGAATGCCACCCTGGTCGCGCGCATGGACGACGGTTCCCTCGTGCGTGGAGAAACCAACATCACCGCCAGCCGCCATCGGATCGTCGAGCTTATGCTCGATCCGCCCGACGCCGCGCCGCTCAAGGAGACTTTGGATGCCATTGAGCGGGCCGACCTCATCACCGTCGGACCAGGCTCGCTCTACACTTCCCTCATCACCAACCTGCTCGTGGATGGCATTCCCTCGGCGCTGGCATCCGCACGAGGGCTCCGGGTCTACATCTGCAACCTCATGACCCAGGCCAACGAGAGCCTCGGGCTCACCGCTTCAGAGCACATCGAGCGGATCTACGAGCACACCCGCGCACCCATCTTCGACTGTGCGCTGGTCAACACGGCGCCTTTCTCAGCCGATACGTTGGCCCGTTACCAGGCAGCGGGGGGCTCGCCAATCGTCGCCGACGTCGAGCGAATCGAGGCCATGGGCGTGCGTTGCATCGCCGGCAATTTCGCCAGCGAGGATAACGTGGTCCGCCATGGTGCCGGCCGGGTAACGGGAGCCCTGCTTGCTCTCGGCCGCGGCGCCCTTGCCGGCCGGCTTTAGCGAAATTCCTCTTTCTTGGCCGCGACGGCTTGAAGTAGAGTGGGACGGCGCGGCAACCAGTTCGCGCAACCTGACCAGGAGGAATCATGTGCAAGACCCGAGTTTGGATCCCAACAGCCTGTTGCTTGTTCGCCGTTGCCGTTTTTGCCTGGGCGCAGAGCACCAGAAAACCCGGCCTGTGGGAGATGACAACCACCATGACGTTTCAGCAGTCGCCCATGCCCCCTGGAATGCAGGCGCCTCCCGGGTCACCTTTTGCCGGCGGCCCGCACACCACCCAGGTTTGCCTTACCCAGGCAATGATTGACAAGTACGGCGCACCGATGCCGGCCACGCGCGGTGACTGCCAGTTCACCAACGTGCAAGTGAAACCCACCGGCATGACCGCCACCATGGTCTGCGCGGGGAAGACCAACGGCACTGCGACGGTGGAGTCGAACTGGCCGGAGCAGGACCACGCCAAGGGGAAAGTTCACTTTGTCGGCACCATGCAGATGGGCCCGAATTCCAAGCCAATCGAGTGGACGACCGAGTCCGTCTCGGTTTACAAAGGCCCGGATTGCGGCAGCGTTCAGCCGGCGCCAATGCCTGCAGAGAAGTAGCTATTTTTTCAAAAACTTAAGATCGCATACTTGAAGCATTCTCTCATTCTCCATCCTCTTCCGAAATATCGAATTAGGATGGGGAAAGCCATTCTTGCCTGACCCTCAAGATACCGGTTGAATTGTGTTGGACGTCGCCGACCGGCCGACAGCGTAGCAGTAGACTGATTGCGCTTCTTTTGCGTGTGTGGGAGCGGCGGCGGAAGATCGGCTCAAAAGATTGAGCCGTCGGTCCGCAGGCCGTAGAGAGCGACCTGCGGGCCGTGCCAACGCAAGGGAGGTGGGGACGATTGGATGAGAAATCGTCCTGGATGCGCGTTGCCATCACGATTGCCATTGACTGGCGGTTTGTGACGGCGCTCGTACTCCTCGTCCTGGCGCTACTGTTGAGGTAGCCAACTCCCGGCAGGACCCACTCCTGCCGGGAATGAAACCAGTATAGCCCAAAGTGCGGAACCGGGATTGGGAGGCTGAGGCGGCTGGATCACCAGCGTGCTCTATCCCTCGACGGTCCGTTTCAACTGCCCGCACGCGGCGTAGATATCGCGCCCGCGAGGCTTCCGGACGTAAGCCGCAATCCCCTCAGCGGTCAGGGTCGCGCGAAATTCCTCGACCGCTCCCGGTTGGGGCATGCTGTAAGCGATTCCAGGACCTGGGTTCCAGGCGATCAGGTTGACCTTGGCGGCCAAGCCGGACCGTCGAACCAGCCGCGCCACCTCACGTGCATGCGAGAGCTGGTCCGTCACCCCTCCCAGCAGCACATATTCAAACGTGATCCGCTCGCGGGGCCGCAGCTTCACATGCCGCACAGCGTCCATCACAGTCTCAATGTTCCACTTTCGATTTATGGGCATAAGCTCTTGACGAATAAGGTCATTCGGCGCGTTAAGACTGATAGCCAGCTTGGGCCGAAATTCCTCAGGCTCCTGTGCAAATCTTTCGATGCCAGGCACGATCCCAGACGTGGACACGGTCATTCGCTGCGGGCTCAAGCCCACTTCCTTCACCAGCAACCGCACCGCGGCCATGAAGTTGTCGTAGTTCAGGAACGGCTCTCCCATGCCCATGAAAACCAGGTTCACCCGGTCGCGGCCCACCTCCACCCCCTGGCGCTGGAACACGGCAACCACCTGGCCGGCAATTTCGCCCGCGCTCAGGTTCCGCTGGAGGCCAAGCTTGGCAGTAAGGCAGAACTGGCAGTTGACCGCGCAGCCCACCTGGCTCGAGACACAGATGGTGGCGCGATGCCATCCCTTCCCTGATCCGTCTTTTCGTTCGCGGCCCAAATCGTCCGTTTCTGTCCCGTCGCCGGTTTCGCCGTCGTCGCCCTCTGGCATCCAGACCGTTTCCACCGTCTCTGCACGCTCGGCGTCCCCACCCTTGCACTCAACCAGGTAGCGCTCCGTTCCGTCCACGGATTGAAAGACCTGGGCAATCCTGGGGCGCCCGACCTGCCAGCCCTGGGTTATCAATCGCTGGCGCAGAGATTTAGATAATGTTGTAAATTCACTAATGTCCGTAACACCCTGACGATAAATGGCTTCGGCAAGCTGCTTTCCGCGCCAGGCTGGCTCGCCAACCTCCGTCATGCACGCAGCCAAAGCGTCGGCATCTAAACCAAAAAGCGCGTTGCGGCTCTCGTCGGCTGGTTTGTTGGCGTCTAATCGAATGAGCTGGATCTCTCTTGTCACGGCTGGGCTTAAGGATAGAGCATTTCTTTCCCGTACGGAGCTTGGGCGGCCGCCGCATAGGTAGAACACCTGATACATTTTTTGCACGATGACGGCCTTGCTCGCGGTTCCCGCAGCTCCGGCAGCGGACCGGCTGAGCCCAATTGCCCTACAATCGAATCGAACACATGATGACGACAACTGAGCGAAATCTTCGCCGCACCGTACTGCCGAACGGCCTGGTCGTGCTGACCGAGCGCATGGAACATCTGCGTTCGGTGGCCATGGGCGTGTGGATCAAGTCCGGATCCCGCTGCGAACCCGCCGAAACCAACGGCATCTCCCACTTTGTGGAGCACATGCTCTTCAAGGGCACGCGCTCCCGCACAGCCCAGCACATCGCCCGCGAGATGGACTCGATCGGCGGCAACCTCGATGCATTTACCGGCAAGGAAACCATCTGCTTCAACGTCAAGTCGCTGGCCGACCACGTGCCCATTGCGCTGGACGTGCTGACTGACCTGGTGCTGAACCCGGTCTTTGCCGCAACCGACATTGAACGGGAGCGGGGCGTGATCCTCGAAGAGATCAAGATCGACGAGGACAACCCAGACGTGCTGGTGCACGAGCTCTTCACGCAGAGCTTCTGGAAAGATCATCCCCTGGGCTGGCCGATTCTGGGGACCACGAAGACAGTTTCCCGGCTCGATCAGCAAAAGCTGTTTGGCTATCACGCGGACCGGTTCCACGGCGGCAACATTGTCTTTTCCGCGGCCGGCAACCTGGACCACGATCAGTTTGCCGAGGCCGTTGCAGGCAAGTTCTACGGCCTGGCAGGCGGTGAAACGCTGCATGAGCTGTCCGCTCCGGAAGCCAGCGCGCGCATCGTGCTGCGCAACAAGAAATCCCTGGAACAGGTCCAGATTTGCCTTGGAGTCCCGGCTCCGCCCATCACCGACGACAACCGCTACGCTACCCTCATCCTGAATACCGTTCTCGGCGGCGGCATGAGCTCGCGGCTCTTCCAGACCATCCGTGAGGAGCGGGGCATGGCCTACTCCATCTACTCCGACCTGAGCCCCTATCGCGATACAGGGACCCTGTGCGTCTACGCCGGTACTTCGGCCAGCAAGGCTATCGAAGTGGTGGACCTGATTCTGGCCGAGTTCCGCAAGCTCAAGGAAGAAACGCTGGGAGAGGAAGAACTGACCCGCGCCAAGGACCAGCTCAAGGGAAACATCCTGCTGGGCCTCGAGAGCTCGAATTCGCGCATGGCCAACCTGGCCCGCCAGGAGATGTACTTCCACACCTTCTTCACCGTAGACGAGGTCATCGCCCGCATCGACGAGGTGACCGCAGGTCAGGTGCAAACCATGGCACAGCGCTTGTTCGACCCGGAGCGCATCGCCGTAACCCTCCTCGGCCGTCTGGATGGCGTGAAGCTGAAGCGCGACCGGCTGGCATGTTGAAAAGCAGCTTCTAGCCGCTAGCTGCTAGCCTTTAGCTTCGAATTTGCAGGCCAGAGCGAATAAGCGGCAAGAACCACGCCGGGCTAGAAGCTGGAAGCTAGAAGCTAGAGGCTGCCTTTCGAGCGTCCCATTTCCCTTCCGCGTCTGTACGTTGTAGCATTTTGTCGAACGGGCCGGTGAACTTCCGGCGTGTTTCACGAGGCACTGGAATCCCATGAATCGCAAGCTTTCGCTTTTTCCTGGCCGCCGCGGCGCCCAAGGCTACCCTTCGCCCCACGGCTCCCGTGAGTCCAACGGCTTTACGCTGATGGAACTCCTCATCGTCATCGCCATCATCCTTATCCTCATGCTCATGGCGATTCCCACCATCGGCAGCCTGAAAAAGAAGGCCAACGAGACGTCTGCGATCAACTCCGTCCAGGTCATCTCGAAAGCCGAGCTTCAATACGAGTCAACCTATCCGGTGAACGGATATGCCTGCACCCTGCCTGCATTAGGCGGCGATCCCAATTCCGGCGCCCCGTCGTCTGCTTCCGCGCAGATTCTGCAGAGCGACCTGACCTCAGGCTTCAAATCCGGCTATATCTTCAGCATTACCTGCAAAGACAAAGTGACGGTAAACAGCACCGACCGCTATAACAGCTACTCGGTAACGGCCGTTCCGCAGACGGTGGGCAAGACCGGCGATCGTGGCTTCTGCTCCGACCAGGCAGGCACCATCACCTTTGACCCAGCCGGCGGCTCCAACTGCTCCCAGCTTCTGGGCCAATGAGGGTGGTCACACTCTTGCGGTGCGGTAGCTCGCTCGTAGCTGCCGCCGCACTCTCAATCTGTCTCTGCTCTCAGGATCGTTCGCCGTCCGCGAAGGACTCCGCGCATGACCTGGCGCAGCGCGTCGACCGCCACTACAACCAGATGCATTCGCTCAAGGCCCGGTTTACCGAGAGTTACGAGGGCCTCGGAATCCATCGCACTGAAAGCGGCACCCTGCTTCTGTTAAAGCCCGGCCGCATGAAGTGGGACTACAGTGAGCCCGCCGGGAAGATGTTCCTGCTGGACGGCAAGTTCGCATGGTTCTACTCCCACGGCGACTCTCAAGTCCAGCGCATCCCCGCCAAACAGCTGGACGACCTGCGCTCGCCACTCCGCTTTCTGCTCGGCCACACGGAGCTGGAAAAGGAAATGAATACCCTGTCGCTGGCTGCTGCGGCCAACGGCGGCTTCACGCTCACCGGCCAGCCCAAAGGACAGGAAAAACGCGTCACCCGCCTCACGCTCACCGTCACCGCCGACGGCACCATCACAGGCATCGAGATCGAAGAAGCGGACGGCGCGCTGACCCGGTTCACCTTCACCGGCGAGCTTCCCAACGCGCCAGTTCCAGCTGAGACGTTCCATTTCACTCCGCCACCGGGCGTCCCAGTGGTGAATGCGTTACCGCCGGTGTGAAAAGCAGGGACTAAGGGATTAGGGACTGAGGGACTGGGAAGACGGATTTCCGGACGAGATTGGTTTCGTTATCCGAGTCTTGGCCCGTTTCTGATGCCCAAAATCTTCTTGATTTCCAATCAACTCCGTTGCGGCAGTTTTTTAGTCCCTCTGTCCCTGGTCCCTTAGTCCCCTGCTTCACTCGTACCTCAACGCCTCAATCGGGTCCAGGTTCGCCGCGCGGATCGCTGGGATCATCCCGCTGACCAGCCCGACGACCGCCAGGATTCCGGTTGCAACCAGGACCGACGTGGGCGAAATGAGAAGCTGGATGTCCGCATTCTCAGCGTTTTTGGCGATAGCGGAGTAGAAGGTAATGCGGCCCGCGCAAATCGACACGGTGTACGCGAGCGCGATGCCCGCCATGCCTCCAACGCAGGTGATGGCAAGGGCCTCGGCAAGGAATTGGATGAGGATGTGATGGCGGCGCGCGCCCAACGCCTTTTCGATGCCAATTTCGCGAGTGCGCTGCTGTACGGCAACCAGCATGATATTCATGAGCCCGATGCCGGCAATCCCCAGCGTCAGCGCGCCAACCAGCGAAAGCAGGGCCTGCAACGCGATGGAGACAATTGCAAACTGGTGCAGTTGCGTCTGAAGGTTGGCCACGAAGATGGCCCGATGGTCTGTGGGGACAAAGTGGTGCGCGGCGCCAAGCGTGTTGCGCAGATTCTTCTCCACAGTCTCGTTGTCGCCCCGGTAGTTGAACCAGATGCCGTCAATCCAGGTCGTGTCCTTCAGATCGCTCATGGTGGAGAACGGAATCCAGATGGCGGTGTTGATGTTGTTTTCACCTTCCACCATCTTGGGGTGCAGCACGCCGACGATAGTGAAAAGGACGCCGTTGAGGCGGATGGATTCCCCGACCGCATATCCGCTGGAAAAGAGTTTCGCTTTTGCGTCCGGGCCAATCACGCAGACATGGGCGCGCTGCTGTTCTTCCTGGCCGTTGAAGGCACGGCCCTCGTCCACCACCATGGCCAGCATATCCAGCCCCTGCGGGCGCATGGCATTGGCCGACCATGTGTAGGTGTGCAGGTCGTTTTTGACCACGACGTCCTGAAACATCACCGGGGTTATCTCTGATATGTCGGGGACTGAACTCCATATGCGATCCACATCGTCCAGGTTGAAGCGGACGCGGGCGCCCGCCTTGTCTCCGCCGGCCTGCTGCGACGTGCGGCCAGGGTAGACCTCAATGTGATTGATGCCCCATTGCGCAAAGATATTCTGAATGGCGCGCGAGAAGCCCGCGCCGTACGCCAGCAGGAGCACCACCGTGGCAATGCCCCAGGCCATGCCGATCATGGTGATGGCGGTCCGGCGCCGGTTGTAAACCATCGCCTCCCACGCTTGTCCCAGAATATCTTTCAGCATGACGGCCTCCGGCCAGTGAACAGTGGACAGTGAACAGTGGACAGTGAGCAGTGGACAGTGCGGGCCGCCGCGTGTGTAGGAATCCACCGGGAGCGGATTTGCTGGACCGTGCTTTATTCATCGATCTTCCTCAAAATCGCCGCGCCTGGACATTGGGACAAGAGGCTGCGCACTGTTCACTGCTCACTGTCCACTGTT
>Ga0302319_10020306_pt1 | contig 12022 bp, 7 predicted proteins | sample Bog_T0_2_FD_203319 | JGI IMG/M metagenome (GOLD analysis project Ga0302319, IMG submission 203319) | Peat permafrost microbial communities from Stordalen Mire near Abisko, Sweden - Bog_T0_2 | ecosystem: Environmental > Terrestrial > Soil > Wetlands > Peat | place: Sweden: Abisko, Stordalen Mire...
GGCGTGACTGAGGAAACCGGTCGCCTTCATCTCCAGTTCCACAAAGCCCAGCGACCCGTTGTTGAATACGACCACCTTGACCGGAAGGCGGAGTTGCCGGAGCGACAGCAGATCGCCCATCAGCATGGAAACGCCACCGTCGCCGGAGAGGGTGACGACTTGACGGCCGGGGTGGGAGATCTGGGCGCCGATGGCCTGCGGCAAAGCGTTGGCCATCGACCCGTGATTGAACGAGCCCAGCAGCCGGCGCTTTCCGTTCATGGTGAGGTAGCGCGCCGCCCAGATCACCGGGGTTCCCACATCCGCGGTAAAGACGGCATCTTCCGCGGCAAGTTCATCCAGTACGCGGGCCACATATTGCGGATGAATCGGTTTCTGCCCCGGCTTTCCCGTTGCCAGGCCGTCCAGGTCCTTGCGCGCTTCGCGATAGTGGCTGAGCGTGGCATCCAGATGACGCCGGTCCTGCTTGTGCTCGAGCGCCGAAAGCAGCGCGCGGATGGTCTCCGCGACGCCTCCCACGATGCCCAGATCCAGATGGCTGCGGCGTCCCAGTTGCTCCCCGCGAATGTCGATCTGCACCACACGCGCATGTTTCGGATAGAACTGCTGATAAGGAAAGTCCGTCCCCAGCATCAAAAGAGTGTCGCAGTTCATCATGGCATGGTAGCCGGAAGAGAATCCCAGCAGGCCGGTCATGCCCACGTCGTAGGGATTGTCATACTCGATGAACTCCTTGCCGCGCAAGGCGTGAACAATGGGAGCCTGGAGCTTGCCGGCCAGCTCCACCAATTCGTCGTGCGCGCCGGCGCAGCCCGCTCCGGCCAGGATGGTAACTTTTTGCGCACGATTCAGTTCCGCGGCCAGGCCATCGAGCTGTTCCCGGCCGGGGACGACCTCAGGCTGCGCGTTGGTAAACACGACGTGGCGGTTTGGATTCACGGCATCGGAGAGCGCAACGTCGCCGGGCATAACAATCACTGAAACGCCGCGCTTCGACAACGCCGTCTGGATGGCAATCTCAAGAATGCGAGGCATCTGCGAGGGGTGCGAGACCAACTCGCAGAAATGGCTGCACTCCTTGAACAAGAGCTCGGGATGGGTCTCCTGAAAGTACCCGCTGCCAATCTCAGGCGAAGGAATATGCGCCGCAATGGCTAGCACCGGGACGCGGCTGCGATGGCAATCGTAGAGGCCGTTGATGAGATGCAGATTGCCTGGCCCGCAGCTTCCGGCACAAACCGCCAGCTTTCCTGTCAGGGCCGCTTCGGCTCCGGCGGCAAAGGCGGCCGTCTCTTCATGCCGCACCCCAACCCACTGGACCCCGTGGCGCGCCCGCACTGAATCCGTGATGCCGTTGAGAGAATCGCCTGCTACGCCGTAGATGCGTTCCACGCCGGCCGATGCCAGGACCTCAAGAAACTGCTCTGCCACTTTTTTCGCCACGGTCTGAGATACTTCTGCCAGCTCAGCGGGAAGGCAATCGATACGCCCCGATTCCAACTGGCTCCAGAAGCTCCTTCCGTCCAGTAGATGCCCGCGCGGCATAGGAGGGTTCACGCCGGCGGCGCGGGAATCCCCGTCCCATCCCTGTTCCCTGCTCCCTCGTCCCTGTGCTCCGATCCCTGCCGGCGCCGAAGCCCGAGTGACTCCTTCCACACCTGGCGATTGGCTCAACGCGAGTTTTGCTATAATTCGTGGCGCTTCTCCTCCACTGCCTGGTAGTTCACCGGAGGCCTGCCCGGAAACGGGCGGACCCTTTGTCCCCCTGTGCTGGGGCGTTCCACGGGCGGAGGATGCTGTGACGAGAAAGTCCCTTTTGTTCGCAGGATTTGTAGCGGCCTGTTTGTCGTTGGCGGTTGCTGGATTCTCCGCCGCGCCGGCTCCGGGGCAGCTGAAAACTGCAAGCTACGGCCGGTTGCCGCTCAGTTTTGAAGCTAACCAGGGACAGGTTGACAGCCAGGTACGGTTCCTTGCCAGGGGCAATGGGTACGCGGTCTTTCTCACCGATTCCGGCGCAATGCTGAGGCTGGGAACGCACACAGCCGCCAAGGATGACCTGGTGCTTCGGCTGGCCGGAGCGCGGACGGCGGGCGCGGTGACCGGCGAAGAGAAGCTGGCGGGCACCGCAAACTACTTCCGCGGCAGCGATCCCCAGCGTTGGCGCACCGGCGTGGAGACCTTTGCACGGGTGCGGTATGCGGCCGTCTACCCCGGCATTGACCTGGCGTACTACGGGAACCAGCGAGAGCTGGAGGATGACTTTGTGGTAGCGCCGGGCGCGGACGCAAGCCTGATCCGCCTGGCCTTTGCCGGAGGGCGGTTGAGGCTGGATAGTGAAGGCAATCTGACGGTGCGGGCCAGGAGCAGCAGCGTTGTCTTCCACAAGCCATTCCTGTATCAGGAGGCAGAAGGGCAGCGGCGCAGGGTACAAGGCAGCTTTGTATTGCTGGACCATTCGACGGTGGGATTCAGAGTGGGGAGCTACGACCGCGCGCGGCCACTGGTGATTGACCCGGTGCTGACCTACGGCACGTACCTGGGAGGTTCTGGCTACGATGAGGCCAACGCCATTGCAGTGGACGGCAGCGGCAACGCCTACATCACCGGCGAAACCTCCTCCTCCGACTTTCCTGTGACAACCGGTGCGGCCCAGGGCTCGCGGGTGGCCAGTTGGGACGTATTTGTGGCAAAGCTGAACCCGGCGGGAACCGCGCTGGTGTATGCCACCTATCTGGGCGGCAGCGCCGGGGACTACGGAAGTGCAATTGCGGTGGACTCGCACGGAAACGCCTATGTGACCGGAACGACTTTCTCGACGGACTTCCCGACGACGGCGGGAGCCTTGCTGACCAAGAGCCCCACCTCGGGATCGACGGGCAACGCCTTCGTGAGCAAGATCAGCGCCGATGGGACGTCTCTGGCGTACTCCACCTACCTGGGCGGCACGGGCACGCGCAACGGCGACGGCGGCTATGCGATTGCGGTGGACGCGGCGGGCGATGCCTTTGTGGCCGGGGGTACGGATTCGACCGACTTCCCCGTGACCCTCGGCGCGTATCAAACCAAGAACATCGCCAGCTACGGACATTCCAACGCCTTTATCACGGTGCTCAACCCCACAGGCGCCGGACTTGTTTACTCCACCTACCTGGGCGGAAGTTATGGCGAAGCCGGCTTCGGCATAGCGGCAGACTCCACCGGAAGTGCCTATGTGACGGGACAGACGCAGTCGAGCGATTTCCCAGTGAGCCAGGGTGCTTACCAAGCCTCGAACAACGGCGCATCGGCGGGCAACCCGAATGTATTTGTAACCAAGCTCAACCCGACAGGCTCCGCTCTCGCCTACTCCACCTACCTGGGCGGTACAGGCACAAAGAATGGCGGCGACCAGGGCTATAGGATTGCCATTGACGGTTCCGGCGATGCCTATGTGACTGGCGTGGCATTCTCCAAAGACTTTCCAACGACCAACGGTGCATTCCAGACTGCGAACAGAAACACCACCAATCACTCCAATGCATTTGTGACAGCGGTGAACCCGACGGGGACCGGGCTGGTGTACTCCACCTACCTCGGCGGCAGCGGGTCATTGCAATATGGCGACAACGGCAGCGGCATCGCGGTAGATAGCACAGGAAACGCCTACGTGGCAGGCACCGCCTATTCCACGGACTTTCCCGTGACGAGCGGGGCTTATCAGACCGTAAACCGCGGCGCGAACTTCCAGAACCAGACCGCCTTTGTGACCAAGGTGAACCCGGCAGGCACGGCGCTGGTTTACTCCACCTACCTGGGCGGCAGCGGCAGCGACAACGGAAACGGAATCGCGATTGACAGCTCCGGCAATGCCTACGTGGACGGGACAACGTATTCGAACAATTTTCCTGTCACCACGGGGTCGCTGCAGAGCGGCCTGAAAGGTGTAAGAGATGCCTTTATTGCGATGCTGGCGCTGGGCGGGCAGTCGGCAACCACGCCGACAACAACCACAGTGAGCGCAAGCGCAAATCCGGCGGTGGTGAACCAGAACGTGACCTTTACCGCAAAGGTAAAGGCAGGGGCCGGCACCGACACGCCGACGGGCACGGTGACGTTCAGCTATCCGGGATGGAACGGGACGGTGTCTTCCGCGCCGGAGCCGCTGGACGCAAGCGGCAATGCGACGGTGGTTTGGAGTTGGAGCGCCATCACGGACGGCGGCATCGTGATTACCGCGGCTTACTCCGGCGGCGCGGAATTTCTTTCCAGCAGCGGTACGATCACGGAGACCATCAACCTGGAGCCGCAGACGATTTCGTTCACTCCGCCGGGGACGGTGACGGCGGCCGCCGCGCCCATCAACCTTGCCTCGTACGCGAGCGCTTCGTCGGGGCTGCCGGTGAGCTTTGGCCTGGTGAGCGGGCCGGCAACGCTGAACGGGACAACGCTCACGATAACCGGCGTGGGCAGCGTTGTGGTGCAGGCCACGCAGGGGGGCAACGGCTCCTGGGCCGCGGCCACACCCGTGAATGCAACGATTCAGGTGACGCAGGGCCAGCAGACCGTCACGTTCAACCCGCCCGCGTCCATCGCTTTTATGCCAACGGCCATTGACCTCTCCGCGTATGGCAGCGCCACGTCCGGGCTGCCTGTCGCCTTCAAGGTGATGAGCGGTCCGGGCAAGCTGAGCGGAACTCTGTTGACGCTGACCGGGTTGGGCAGCGTGGTGATCAATGCGAACCAGGCAGGAAATGCAACATGGGCCGCGGCCAGCACGGTGAGCGCCACAATCAAGGTGACGCAGGCGCAGCAGACCATCAGCTTTGCTCCGCCGGCGTCAGTTTCCTTTGGTTCCGCGGCTTTGAACCTGGCCTCCTATGCCAGTGCTTCCTCGGGTCTGACGGTGAGCTTCAGCCTGGTCAGCGGGCCGGCAACCCTGAAGGGCGCCAGCCTGACGCTGACCGGCGCAGGCAAGGTGGTTGTGCAGGCCGCGCAGACGGGCAATGCAAATTATGCGGCAGCAGCAGCCGTCAAGGCCACCATCAATGTTTTGCCTGAGGCGCAGACGCTGACGTTTACGCCGCCCGCCACGGTGAACTTCGGCTCGGCGCCCATGAACCTGACCTCGTATGCGAAGGCAAGTTCCGGGCTGGCCCCGACGTTCAGCCTGGTGAGCGGCCCGGCAACGCTGAAGGGCGCGACGCTGACAATCACCGGCGCGGGCAGCGTGGTGGTGCAGGCCGCGCAGGCGGGAAACGCCAACTGGGCAGCCGCCACGCCGGTCAATGCCACCATCGCCGTGCAGCCCGAGGCCCAGACGGTGACTTTCACGCAGCCTCCACAGGAGAAGTATGGCGCGGCCCCGGTGAACCTGGCGACCTACGCCAAGGCCAGCTCAGGGCTGACGGTGGCTTTCACTGTGCTGAGCGGCCCGGCAACGATGAAGGGCGCGGTGGTTACATTCACCGGCGCTGGCGCCGTGGTGGTGCAGGCCGCCCAGACGGGCAACTCGAACTGGGCGGCGGCGACCCCGGTGAACAAGACCATCACCGTGCAGGCCGTTCCGCTGACCGTGACATTGAGCAACGCCACGATGGTCTACGGCGCGGCGGTGCCCACGCTGACGGGCTACAAGCTGAGCGGGTTTGTGAACGGCGACACCAGTGCGGTGGTGCAGGGCGCGCCGGCGATTACCACCACGGCAACCTCGGCCTCGAATGCCGGGACCTATCCGATCACCGGGACGGCGGGAACGCTGGCAGCGGCCAACTACACGTTTACCTTTGTGCCGGGCGTGCTGACGGTGCAGAAGGCGGCGCTGACGGTGACGGCGAACAACCTGACGATGCAACCGGGTGCGAAGGTTCCCACGCTGACCTGCACAATGGCCGGCTTTGTGAACGGCGACAAGCAGTCGACCGCGACAAAGGGCGCTCCCACGCTGACAACCACGGCCACCTCAAGTTCGAAGGTTGGAAGTTACCCCATCACGGTGAAGATTGGCACGCTGACCGCAACCAACTACAGCTTCACGCTGGTGAACGGCACGCTGACGGTGGCCAACCCGTCGAGCGCTCGGCAGCGGCAGGTCCGGCGCTGATACAGGGCAGGGCGGGCTGAGTTCCCTGCCCTGCCGATCTTCCGCAAACTCCGTGAAGACGTGCAGGAGAACGTGGTCGCGGTAACCGATGAGTCTTGAGAGGAGCAGCGGTGGGTCGGACATTGGCAACCCGCCCACTTGAATTAGTTCGACAACATGAAGCTTAGTCCGACTATGACCGATACAACGCCAACCACAGCGAACAAGAGCCTACCGAGCCAAAGCGGCATTTCCTTTTCGCCCTTGAAGCCTCCGCCGCTTGCCGGGTCTGCGGGAAAGAGTCTTTTCCCAACTATGGTGGCGACAATGAACACCAATCCTCATACCAGGGGAGCGACCTTCAAGTTTGACCTCCCGGACCTGCCAACGAACGCGCTGCGATTCTCAGTTCATTGCCTGCTGGCCGGTGCAATTCGATCAAGCCTCTGGAGGTTGCTCTTCGAGCAGTTCCGCAACTTCGCAGTGCAGTCCGGGAAGATAGACCTGAATAATCTCCCACACCATATCGTCCCGAACTGTGGCGTAGCCGTGAATGATCTGGTTGCGGAAAGCAATAACGTCTCCAACCAACGTGATCCGGTCCCGGTATTCGGGAAAAAGGCGCAGCAGTTGAGAGAGCGCCTCCCCAATAATCCCGAACTTGCGCTCTACGGCCGCCCGCAGCATCTCGTCGGTCAGATAGGCGCTCAGGTCCCTCCCGAAGGTGAATGCGCGAATGCTTGCGCACGCATTCGCGATGTCCCAGAGGTAGGCCTTCGCTTCACGCTGCATAAAGAACTTGCTCTTGTTCCGCCACGCTTTTGAGAATGTAGGGATTCCGGATGGCGCCGTCTTCAACGAGATCGACGGGGCGGGACAGCAGAACCGCAAGCGCCTCACGCAGGGCGAGATAGTTCCGCATCCTGGTCGCAACCGGAACCGGTTCGAACTCCACAAGGAAGTCTGCGTCACTGCGGGAGGGGTCGAAGTCCGCGCGCAGAATCGAGCCGAAGGCCGCCAGACGGCGCACCTGATATAGCCTGCAAAGGCGGGCTATTTCTTCGAGATTCGGTTGAATTGGGCTTTCCATGGCAGTTCAGCAAGCAGAATAGCACCAATTTGATTCCTGGAGCTCGTTCCTGTTCCCACATCCCTGTTCCCTGTTCCCTTCATTTACCATCGACATCAGTATGAAGTGTCCTTATTGTGGTTTCGGGCAGGACCGGGTTGTGGACTCGCGGGAGAGCAAGGAGGCGGACTCGATTCGCCGCCGGCGCGAGTGCGAGAGCTGCAACCGCCGCTTTACCACCTATGAGCGCATCGACGAGATTCCGTACATGGTGGTGAAGAAAGACGGGCGCCGCGAGCGCTTCGACCGCCAGAAAGTCCTGAGCGGCCTGTTGCGCGCCTGCGAGAAGCGGCCGGTTCCCTCTAGCAATCTTGAGACGATTGTGGATGCGGCTGAAGCTTACCTGGTGGATGCTCCGGAGCGCGAACGCACCACCGCCGAGATCGGCGAGTTGATCATGCAGCATCTCAAAGGCATCGACACCGTGGCCTATATCCGCTTCGCCTCTGTCTATCGCGACTTCAAAGACGTGCGCGAGTTCAAGGAAGAGTTGGAAGGGCTGCTGGGCAGCCGCGGGGCCGCGAAGGGGAAGAAATGATGGCAGAACAGAAGACCCACAAAGTAACCCTGATCCCCGGCGACGGCATTGGGCCTGAGGTCACACAGGCCGTGGTTCGCATCCTCGAAGCGACCGGCGTGAAGTTTGACTGGGAGCGGTTCACCGCTGGCGCGGAGGCCTTTGAGATCTTTGGCGAGTACATTCCCGCGGCGCTCTACGACTCGATCGAGCGGAACCGCGTGGCGCTGAAGGGGCCGGTAACCACGCCGATTGGCGGCGGCTTCAAGAGCATCAACGTGACGCTGCGCAAGAAGTTTGAGCTGTTCGCGAATTTCAGGCCGATTCGCAACCTGCCCGGCCTGGCGACGCACTGGCCCGGCGTGGATCTGATTATCGTGCGCGAAAACACCGAGGGCGAGTACGTGGGCCTGGAGCACGAGGTGGTGCCCGGCGTCGTCGAAGCCATCAAGGTGATTACCGAGAAGGGCTCCACGCGCATTGCCAAGTTTGCCTTTGAATACGCGCGCAAGCACGGGCGGAAGAAGATTCACTCCATTCACAAGGCCAACATCATGAAGCTGTCGGATGGGCTGTTCTTGCGTTGCGCGCGGCAGGTGGCCGAGGGCTTCCCCGACATTTTTTACGGCGAGCACATCATCGACAACACCTGCATGCAACTGGTGATGAATCCGTTCCAGTACGACACGCTGCTGCTTGAGAATCTCTATGGCGACATTGTGAGCGACCTGTGCGCGGGCCTCGTGGGCGGCCTCGGCCTGGTTCCCGGAGCGAACCTGGGCACGGAGTGCGCCATCTTTGAGGCGGTGCACGGGTCTGCGCCAGATATCGCGGGCAAGGATCTGGCGAACCCGACGGCCCTGTTGCAGTCGGCGATCCTGATGCTGCGCCACCTGGACGAAGAAGCGGCCGCCGACCGCGTGCAGAAGGCGATGGAGGCTGTCTACGCGGAACGCAAGACGCTGACGCGCGACGTGGGCGGAACGGCGGGGACCAGCCAGTTTGCCGATGCGGTGCTGGCGGCGATGGGGTGAAGGCTCTGTGCGTGGCGCGCGTTGTCTGCGCGGTATCCATCGTATCGAAGGCGGGACCTGTTGCGGCGTCAAGTTTTCGTGCACGCCTGCTGGCCAATCGCTGAGCCAGAACCCCTTCTCCTGTACACTGGAGTGTTCACGATCATGACAAACAAAACTCCAATCGGCATCCTGGGCGCGACCGGAATGGTCGGCCAACGCTACATCCAACTGCTTGAAAACCACCCGTGGTTCGAGATCGCCTGGCTTGCGGCCAGCGACCGCTCCAGCGGCAAGACCTACGGCGAGGCGGCCAAGTGGCGCCTGGACACACCGCTGCCCGAACGCATTGCCAGGATGACCGTTGCGCCGGCGGAGCCCGAGGGTGCGCCGAAAGTGATTTTTGCCTCAGTGGATGCGGCGATTGCGCGTGAACTGGAGCCGAGGTTTGCCGCGGCTGGATGTGCGGTGCTCTCGAACTCCAGCGCCTTCCGCATGACGCCCAACGTGCCGCTGGTGATTCCGGAGATTAACGCCGAGCACCTGCACCTGATCGAGGAGCAGCCCTCGCGCGCCGCGTCGGGTGGCTACATGGTGACCAATCCGAACTGCTCCACCATCGGGCTGGTGATGGCGCTTAAGCCTCTGGAGGAGCGCTTCGGCATGGAGCAGATCTTTGTCTCGACGATGCAGGCCATCAGCGGCGCGGGCTACCCCGGCGTGCCTTCCATGGACATTCTGGGCAACGTGGTGCCCTACATCGGCAGCGAAGAAGAGAAGATGGAAGAAGAGACGCTCAAGCTGCTGGGCAGGCTGGAAGGTCATGGCGTAACGCCGCTGAAGGCGCGCATTACCGCGCACTGCAATCGCGTTGCCGTGGAAGATGGGCACACGGAGTGCGTGTCAGTGAAGCTGGGCAACAAGCTGGGCCGGCCGGCGACGCGCGAGGAGATTCTGGCGGCATGGGCCGAGTTCAAGCCGCTGGCCGGGCAGTCGTTGCCCACTGCGCCGGAGCAGCCCGTGCAGTGGGCGCCGCAGAACGATCGGCCGCAACCACGCCTGGACCGCAATCGCGGCAATGGGATGGCTGTGACGGCGGGACGCCTGCGGCCCTGCGGCCTGCTGGATTGGAAGTTCGTCGTGCTTTCGCACAACACGATTCGCGGAGCGGCAGGGGCCACAATCTTGAATGCTGAACTGCTGGCCAGTTTGGGCAAACTTTCGTAGCTAATAACTAATAGCTGTTCACTGTTAGCTGTTAGCTGTTCTTAGGAAGCCTCGCATGAGCCTTGTAGTGATGAAGTTTGGCGGCACTTCGGTTGAGGACGCAGCCGCGATTGGCCGCACTGCCTCAATCGTGGCCGGGCGTGTGGCGCTGGGCAAGCAACCCGTCGTGGTGGTGAGCGCCATGGCCAAGGTCACGGACCAGTTGCTGCGCGCCGCAGCTGCCGCCGCCCAGGGCGACCGCACGGGCGCGCTGGCCATCAGCTCGCGGCTGCGCTCGCGGCACAGGGATACAGCGGCCGCGCTGGTGACCAACCATGCCGATGCTGCCGCGCTGCAGACGCTGATCGACCAGAAGTTCGACTCGCTCGACGAGATTCTTCGCGGGCTGGCGGCGATTCTGGAACTGACGCCGCGCATCTCCGACCTGATTGTGAGCTACGGCGAGCGCATCTCCAGCCGCATTGTTGCGGCGGCCTTTCGCGAGCGCGGCATTGACGCGGCCCACGTGGACGCGCGCGAGGTGATCGTCACCGACTCGCAGTTCCAGAAGGCTGTGCCGCAGGACGCCATCATCGAAAAGCGCGCGGCGGAAAAGCTTCGTCCGCTGACCGAAGCGGGCAAGGTTCCGGTGATGGGCGGCTTTATCGCCTCCAACGAAGCGGGCATTACCACCACGCTCGGACGCGGCGGCTCCGACTTTACCGGCGCGCTGGTGGGCGGAGCGCTGAGCGCGGAGGCCATCGAGATCTGGACCGACGTGGACGGCATCATGACCAGCGATCCGCGGGTGTGCCCGGATGCCCTCCGCGTGAAGGTGATCAGCTTTGAAGAAGCGGCCGAGCTGGCCTACTTTGGCGCCAAGGTGCTGCACCCGGCCACGATTCTGCCTGCGGTGAAGAAAAACATTCCGGTGCTCGTGCTCAACAGCCGCAACGCCGCATGCGAGGGCACGCGCATCACCTCGCTTGCGCCGGGTTGCACCAGCCCGTTCAAGTCGATCGCCGTCAAGAAGAAGCTCAGCATCATCGACGTGGTGGCCAGCCGCATGCTGATGACGCACGGCTACATGAAGTCCATCTTCGACATCTTCGACAAGCACCAGTGCCCCGTTGACATGGTGTCCACCAGCGAGGTCTCAGTCTCCCTCACCGTGGACTCTAATGACAAGCTGCCGGCCATCGCCGCCGACCTGGGCAAGCTGGCCGACGTCAAGTACGAAGGCCGCAAGGCCCTCATCTGCATGGTGGGCGACGATATCCGCGGGCAGAGCGGCATGGCCGCGCAGGTCTTCAGCGCCATCAAGCACATCAACGTACGGATGATCTCGCAGGGCGCGAGCGAGATCAACATGAGCTTCATGATCGACGAAGACGACGCCGACGAAGCCGTCCGCTCCCTCCACGCCACGTTCTTCAAAGACCCCGACCCAACCATCTTCGATGTAGAAGCGCGCAAACCGCCCAAAGCGGCGGCCAGTTCATAGTTCGAAGTTCAAAGTGCATAGTCCAAAGACCAAGCTCATAGCCTCAACGATCCATCCGCCGGAAGCCCACGATTGCAAGCAACCATGCCGAAGGAAGGCGCTGAACTGGACTCCCGGCAACACCCACTGTGAACTACGAACTATCAACTGCGAACTGAAAGGTCATCATGCACTTCCTCATCCTCGGCAAAGGAAAGACCGGCAGCCTGGTCGCCGAAGTCGCCCGTGAGCGCGGCCACATCGTCCGCGCACTCGACATCACCGAAAACGAGCACGCCTCAGCGCTCACTGCCCCCACCCTGGCCGGCGTCGACGCGGTCATCGACTTCACCGCCCCCGAGGCCGCTGTCGAAAACATCCGCGCCGTCCTGACCCTCGGCGGTCGCATCGTCGTCGGCACCACCGGCTGGTACGCGGCGCTGGAACAGATGACTGCGCTGGCGGCCAGGCATGGCGGGGCGCTGCTCTACGGAACCAACTTCTCCATGGGCGTGCAAAAATTCTTCCGCCTCACCGCCGACCTGGCCAAGCTCGACGGCTACACCTTCTCCATCACCGAAACCCACCACGTCACCAAACTCGACGCCCCCTCCGG
>Ga0302319_10020307_pt1 | contig 12021 bp, 12 predicted proteins | sample Bog_T0_2_FD_203319 | JGI IMG/M metagenome (GOLD analysis project Ga0302319, IMG submission 203319) | Peat permafrost microbial communities from Stordalen Mire near Abisko, Sweden - Bog_T0_2 | ecosystem: Environmental > Terrestrial > Soil > Wetlands > Peat | place: Sweden: Abisko, Stordalen Mire...
CTCAGTGAGACCGGTGTGGGGGAGGCGGAAGTCTGCACCACCGACGGAGCGCACCAGCACTGCCGCGGCGCCGACAGCCGCGCCGGCAATCGGGCCTGCTCCGCGATAGACCACGCCACCAGAGTAGGCGTCCAGGCCTTTGCCCTGAGCGGCGAGTTCCTTGTCGAACTTGTGGTTGAAGAGCAGGATTTTGCCATTGACCGCGCCCGGTGGAAGGGAGTGGAGCTGGTTCCAGTCGTCAACCACGATGACTTCCGCAGTGAGGCCTTCGGGGGGCGTGGCTACACTGCCGCCGAGGGCCGTGAGGACGACTTTTTGAATGGTCCCGGGGGTCTGGCCGGCCCAGGAGACAACTTCCGCGGTCTCAAGTCCGCGGACCCAGTGCGGGACGGTCGCATTTTCCTTGGTGACGGTGGCTCCGAGGGCGCGCATTCCGTCGGCGACATAGTCGACGGCCTGCTGCGCCTGGGGCGAACCGCTGAGACGTGGACCGATGTTGTTCGTGAGATGGCGAAGTTCGTTGAGGGCGTATGGATCTTTGAGGGCAGCGTCGCGAAGGCGCTCCATGGTGGCGATCTGTTGGGGCGTCCAGGCGTTCTTGCCGCCAGTGATCATTGTGGTGAGGTGATCGAGAATACTCTGGCTCTGGGTGCTGGCGCTGGGCGGCGGCGGAGCGGCCGATTGAGCGGCGGAGAAATGCGCTGCGAAAAAGGCGGCGAGAAGTGCCGTTGCAGAAAGCAAGATGTTGCGGCTGGGGGAACCCATGAGGGATGTTACCACGTTGTTTCTGCGTCTCTTTGGGCGGGTTTCCGTCTATAGAAGCGAGAGTCGCTTTTTTCGATTGCTCCTTGCGTTGATCGCTTTGTCGCAAACCTCACCCTGCCGGATCTCTGCATCCAACGGGTTGGTGCAAGATGTGGTTATGCCGGGCGGGTTTGCCCGCGACTGGCTATACTGGTAGTTGGTGCATTGAATCTTCCTGCCGCGAGGCAGTTCACCCCCGACGAGGTTACGGAACTCATGAATTCGCTTTTTGAACGGCTGCGCACGCGCCGTCTCGCCACAGTATTTGCGCTGCTTGGTACCCTTTCGGTCACTGTTGTGGCCGGTTCTTTCCTGGCGCACGGGGTGCGCGGACAAGAGAAGCAGAACCCCAGCGCCGACGCCACTCCGTTGAGCGTGGTTAATTCCAGCGTGGCTCCCAACGAGTTTGTGAAGATTGCAAAACAGGTTGGCCCGGCAGTGGTGAACATCAACACGGAGACGCTGCCGAAACAGTCGGAGAGCAAAGGGCGCAAGAGTCCGCACGGGCGCGCGATGCCGAACCAGCAGAATCCCGGCGACGACGATGACCAGGGGGACGACCAGGGTCAGGGACAGGGTCAGGGCAACTTTCAGGACTTTTTCAATCACTTCTTCGGCGGTCAGGCTCCCGACCAGGAAGGCGGGGATGATGGGCAGGTACGCGAGTCGCTGGGATCGGGATTCATCGTCGATCCCAAGGGCTACATCATCACCAACAACCACGTGATTGAGAAAGCCGACAAGATTTACGTGAAGCTTTCGACGGATCCCGACAACCAGGACCAGGGCCGGCCGGCCCGTGTGATCGGTTTCGACAAGTCGACCGACCTGGCGGTCATCAAGATTGATACAAGTACGCCCCTGCCGACTGTCAAGTTGGGGAACTCCGACACGGCACAGGTGGGTGACTGGGTGGAAGCGATCGGGAGCCCGTTTGCGCTGGCGCAGACGGTGACTGCGGGCATCATTTCAGCGAAGAATCGCACGATTGAAAAGGGCGCGAGCGGCGAGTTCCAGCACTTTATCCAGACGGATGCAGCGATCAACCCAGGGAACAGCGGCGGACCACTGCTGAACATGAACGGCGATGTGATTGGTGTGAATACGGCCATCTATACGCAATCGGCCGGCTACCAGGGGATTGGTTTCGCGATGCCGTCGAATACGGTGGCGAATGTATACAACGACCTGATCGGCGCGGGGCACAAGGTAACGCGCGGTTCGATCGGAATCCGGTTCAACCAGGGTCTTTCGGGCGCGGTTAACAGGGTTTACGGCTTCAAGGCGGGCGTGCTGGTGCAGCAGGTTCAGCCCGGCGGCCCCGCAGAAAAGGGCGGGATCAAGGTGGGCGACATCATCACGACGATCGATGGGCGGCCGATCAAGGACGGGGATGACCTGGTGAACGAGATTACGAGCCGCAGGCCGGGAAGCAGTATCCGGCTGGGTTATGTGCGCGACGGCAAGCCAGGAGATACAACAGTAACGATCGGCGATTTGGATAAGGTTTTCGCGGAGCAGGGCAAGGACCAGGCGGAAGCCGGACCGGACGACAAGGGCGATGCGGGAGAAACCAAACTTGGATTGATGGTTCGCGAGATTTCTCCGGCAACTGCCACCAAACTGCATACGCCCGGCATGGTGATTCAGTCTGTGCGTTCTGGTTCGTTTGGGGACCTGCAAGGACTTGAGCCGGGCCTGGTAATTATCAGGATCAACAAACAGCCGACGGGGACCAAGGATCAGTACGACTCGGTTGTCGGGAAGCTAAAGGTCGGGGATGACGTGGTATTCGAGGTGGTTGACCCGCGCAATCCCGGCAATGGAGTCAATTACCTGGGCGGCACACTGGAGTAAGGCACGAGTTCGCCGGCTGAGGAATTTCGAACTTTCAGCGACACGGTGTTGTCGATGGAACGAAATTCCAAAGCTGGCATTCTTCCCGAATTTGTGCACGATTTTGGAATAGGGCCACTTTTCCCTTGTCGCAATGCGAGACACTCCGATAAGGTTGGAAGATCAGTTCCGGAAATTTGCTTTTATACGAGGTTGAACCAGCATGCTTTCATTCCGAGCAAGTCTGGCACTTTCGCTTTTTGCCGTATTGGCCGCAGCTTCGGCATTTGCCTCGCGCACGCATCACACGACGGCGGCTGGCAGGACTCACTCGCTGCACAAAGGTGCTCCAGCAAAGGTATCGCATCGGTTACACGGGCAGCAGGCCATTGATCCGGAGCGGGTAACGCAGATTCAGCAGGCGCTGATCCGCACGCACTACCTGACGAGCGACGCCAACGGCAAATGGGACGCTACGACTGAGGCGGCGATGCAGAAGTACCAGGCCGACCAAGGCTGGCAGACCAAGCTGATGCCAGATTCGCGAGCTTTGCTGAAACTGGGATTAGGGCCGGATTACTCGACGGCGATCAACGCAAAAGACTCGACGTTTGGGTCTCCGCCGCCGGTGACGACGATCCCTGCCCCGTTGGTGAATGGGTTTACCGCGGCTGCCGGGGTTAGCCGATAGTTCTTACGATCCTTGAACGCAAAAAGAGCCGCCAGATGGCGGCACTTTTTGCGCATGCGCAATGGCCGTTTTCGCTAGAAGCGCATGGGTGGCATTCCCTTTAGAAGAAATTCGTACCTTGCGCGCAGGGTATCCGGACCTGCGGTGATGGGTTCGTTGAGATGGATCAGAGCGTCATCCGCTCCGTACTTTGGCCATACCGGCAGGCCAGGGCCGTTGGGATCGCCGTTCTTGGCGAAGTTAGTCCAGTAGCTCATCATCTCATCGCTCAGCTTGCGGTCTTCCGGTCTCACCGTCCAGCCAGGACGCGTATCCAAAGTGCCGAAGACGTACTCGATGTCGTCAGAGTGGAAGGCAAAAGTGCCGGGGTGGAACTTGCTGGGGGTGGCGCGTAGTTCAAAGTGATAGCGGTAGACGGGTGAATCACCAGTTTTCCTGTGTGCTTCAAGCCACCTCCAGGTGCTGAAGGCGATGAACGAGTCGCCACCGAAAGCTCCCGCGGATTCGATTGCTTCCTCGTCCGTGGCACCCGGATAGATGGACAGGAACTCGGCGGCACGATCTTTGAACATTCCAGCGGCCATGCCTTTCCATTTTTCTGCCGTCATGCCGTTTCCTAGGAAGCTGCCCTCGTCGCGGTTCCAGCCGGCCAGGAGCGGTACATGCGCCTGCTTACCGGCGGCATAAATTTCCGGCACATGCTCGGCGAGGAACTTGCCGTCTACATCGGGTGGGAAGCCGCTGCGCTTGGTTTTCACGGCATCGAGGATTTTGTCCGTGGGCAACGCGCGCAGTTCAGCGAGCGATTTAACGCCGAGAGTGGCGATAAAGTCGTCGTCTTTTTTCTCGCGCGCTTCGAGCGTGTCCATGGGGAGAACGTCGCTGAATGCACCGCCGCTTTCGCCGATGGCTTTGGCGAAAAGCCCTTTGGCCGATGGCGCCGCCATGAGGGTGCTGACAGCGAAAGAGCCGGCGCTCTCACCGAAGATGGTTACGTTGTCTGCATCGCCGCCGAAGTCCTTTATGTTCGCCTTCACCCATTGGAGAGCGGCGACCATGTCCATGAGGCCGTAGTTCCCTGCCGAGCCGTTGGCCTCTTTGGCGAGATCGGATGTGGCGAGGAAACCGAAGATGCCAAGGCGGTAGTTGATGGTGACGAGAACGACGCCCTTGAGGGGGAGAAAGTCGCCATTGTGGCGAGGCTCGTTGCTGCCGCCGCCGGAGTAACCGCCGCCGTGGATCCAGAACATGACAGGGAGCTTGCTTTTGCTGGTGGCATCAGCGGGCGCGTAAACGTTGAGGAAGAGACAGTCCTCGCTGGGACCTGCATCTTGAAAGGTCATGTCGTCAAAGACGTGGTTCTGGGCGCAATGAGCGCCGAATTTGGTTGCGTCGCGCTCGCCCTTCCACTTGGCGGGCGGTTCGGGCGCCTTCCAGCGTAGATCTCCGATTGGAGGGGCTGCATACGGCAGTCCGAGAAATGCTTTGACTTTACCTTCATTGATGGTTTTGCCTGTCGCTTTGCCTTGCTCAGTCTTCACTGTCAGCGAATCCGCATGAACTGCGGCAGCCAATCCGAAGACGAGCGCGGTCATGGCCAAGGCACACGCCCCCTTCAACCCCATTTGCATGATAAAAATCCTCCGCGAGATACCTTATCAGGACGGGCGGATGGCTGGCGGAGTTTCACGGGATTTGATCCCGGGATTCATTTTGGTCGAAGGATCAGAACGGCCTGCTCCCGGTCATGGAGAAACTCTGCGATCCCGATGGCCTGGCTGCGAATGAGTTCTTCGGCCACCGCTGTAGCGTAGTCGCAGCCTCGCAGCCAAATGACTTTTGGAGGCGCGCCTCGTTGAACTGCTATCCGGTCGAAGTCCGCATCCGCAGTTACAACGGCGAACCCGTTGTCCTTCGCGAACTTCCAGATCAGCTGGTCTGGAGATTCAAGCAGATTGAAATCGACTACATGAGCGGAGCCAGCGAACAAATCTTAAATTCGCACCGGAAGCCGCCGGGAGAGGTTTTCGTCAAAAAGGAGCTTCACAACGCGACACGTCTGCCCATTTTTGCTGCGAAGTCAAAGACTGCCAGGAAGTCCTCGGGGTGGAGTTCCGGATAATCTTCAAGAATCTGCTCTTCCTTTGCCCCGCTGGCGAGCCAGCCGAGGACGTCCCAGACGGTGATGCGCAGGCCACGAATACAAGGTTGGCCGGAGCGCTTGCCAGGCTCGATGATAATACGAGAATCAAGGGTGCTGCTCATGAAGAGATGATGGCGCGATTCAAGAAACGTGAGTAGCCAAGGAATCTAGAGGATCTCAGGGGCGAGGAGGTCGGCGATGGTTTCCCTCCGGCGGATGAGGCGAGCCTTGGATCCTTCGACGAGAACTTCCGCGGCGCGGAGGCGGGTGTTGTAGTTGGAGGATTGCGCCATACCGTAAGCGCCTGCGTCGAGGAGGGCGATGAGATCGCCGGAGGCGATAGGCGGGAGCTTGCGATCACGGGCGAAGAAGTCGCCGGTTTCGCAGACTGGCCCGACTACGTCGACAGAACGTGGTCTGCCTGCACGGAGGCGGAGGGGGACGATATCGTGGTGAGCCTGATAGAGCGCGGGGCGGATGAGATCGTTCATGGCTGCGTCGGTGATGACGAAGGACTTTTTGCCGTTGCGTTTGACCTGAAGGACGCGGGCCACGAGAGCGCCAGCCTGGGCGACAAGAAAACGGCCGGGTTCGAGGAGGAGACGGCCTTCGAAGCCAACTAAGGCGTGCTCAAGCGCAGCGGCGTACTCGGCAACCTTGGCTGCGGCGTCGAATGGGCCGCCGTGGTAATCAATCCCCAGGCCTCCGCCCGCGTCGATGGCTTGAATGAGGATACCGTCCCGGCGAAGTCCCGTTACGAGTTTGCTGACACGCTGCATCGCCGAGCCAAAGGGCTCTGCTGAGCGGATCTGCGAGCCGATGTGAACGCTTACGCCGTACGCCTGAAGCCAGCGATGGTTAGCGACGCTTTTGTAGATGCGCGCGGCCTGGCGAATGTCAATGCCGAATTTATGCTCGCGGAGTCCGGTGGAGATATAGGGATGAGTGTCGGCGAAGACGTCTGGATTAACGCGCAGGGCGAAGCGCGCCTTGGTCTTGAGTTTGGAAGCACGAGCGGCGAGCAGGTCGAGTTCCGCTTCGCTCTCGACGTTGAACTCAAGAATTCCGGATCTGAGGGCGAGGTCGATTTCGGCGGTGGTTTTGCCTACACCCGAGAAGACGACGCGGCCGATAGCTTCAGGTGCGGCAGTGAGAACACGCTCGAGTTCGCCGCCAGAAACGATGTCAAAACCGGCGCCGTGCGCAGCTAGAAGCTTGAGGATGGCGAGAGCGGAGTTGGCTTTAACCGCATAACAGACGAGGTGTTCCCTTCCAGCGAGCGCCTGCTGAAAGAGGCTTAGGCGCTCAACCATCTGGTCGCCGGAGTAGACATAAAGCGGCGTTCCGTAACGCTTGGCGAGAGCTTCAAGGGAGACCTTGCCGCATGAGAGGGGCTTACCGGGCGTTGGATGGTGGAAGGGGCGCGGGGATGGGATAGAGATGGCGGTCAAGATATGTTTCCAGTCAAAGATGGGTTGCGATCAGGGTAACTCTTTCGAGCGTACAGCATTTTAGTCCGTGATTCGAGCATCGCTGGAGTTGCGCCAGTTATGCGAGAATCGGTACGCAAATGACATTCCGCCAGAAGACTAGCGCAGTTATTACCGACAGCCACTTCCTTGTGCCATTGATCGTGTTCTGCATCGGACTTGCATTGCTGATCACGCTTCACTAAAAACCCCATGACAGATAGCGCACAATGACCGAATCGTCGAACAGAACCGTGGAAATGCGTGGCAGCGGCCACGGGCTGGGCGTAGTGTGTGCGCTGACGGCCGGGGTGTGGCTGGGAGCAGCTGAGGCTCCCACCAAGCTGGTCAACTCCGGGCTTTCCCCTTATGCCATTTCCCTGTGCATGGTTGCCGGGGTGTTCACGGCGCGATGGACGATTCCCACGCTGCTGAAGGGGACGCGGTATGTGTTCGCCGACCTGGGACGAAATAAACACCTGATACTCAACGCAATTCTTGCGGGGATGCTTTGGGCTGTTGCCAACACGCTCACGGTTTTCGCGATTCGCGACGTGGGGCTGACGATCGCATTTCCGTTGTGGAATACGAACTCGCTGGTAGGGATATTGTGGGGGCGGTTGCTGTTTGGCGAGTTGAAGGGCGCGAGCGGGCGGAACGTGGCCAAGGTGCTGGTGGGCGCGCTGGCGATTGTGGCGGCCGCGGTGATGCTGGGGTTCAGCACGATTCATGGAGATAGCGGCGCACATGGGGGACGGGCCCTGAGCGGCGTGCTGGCCGCGACGGGGGCGAGTTTGCTGTGGGGGACGATGTATATCCCTTACCGGAAGGCTTATATCAGCGGAATGAATCCGTTGTCGTTTGTGACGGTGTTCACGATTGGGGAACTGGGGACGTGCTTTGCGCTGGTGCTGGCGCTGGATGGCGGGACGAAGGCGGCAGTATTTCATTCGCCGGAGATCAAGCATTTGCTGTTCTGGCTGTTTCTGGGCGGGTTTGTGTGGGTGATTGGAGACTTGTGTCAGCAGTTCGCGACCAAGTACCTGGGTATTGGGAGGGCGATTCCGCTCTCGAATACAAATCAGCTTTGGGGACTTGCTTGGGGCGCGCTGGTGTTTGGGGAGTTTGGACACGCGAATGGCGCACATCGGCTGCTGGTGGTGGCTGGGTCGGTGGTGATGATTCTTGGGGCGCTGGCCGTGAGCACGGCGGTTGCGAACGAGCGCGAGAACGCGTCGACGAAGCAGGCGCTGGAGCGGGAGTGCGTGCGCTACGGACTGGATCATGCGCGTGTAATTGAAGCGTATAGCGGGACCGAAGTCCAGAGCGAGTTAGATTCGCGTGGTTGGTGGGACTATGCGATTCTGGCCGCGGCGGCGGGTGTGTTTGTTTATCTAGGCTTGAATGCTCAGGTGCCTCCGCTGGCTATGAATGCCGCGTGGCTTTGGACACTGGGCGCAGTTTTATTGGTGTCAGCCGCGGTGTGCGGGTTGCGGCTTTGGAAGGTTACCCGGTTCTCCTAAGAAGGCACGACCTAACTTAGAGTTAGGCGATACCCGCTTGCGTGAGGGATGGTTGTTGTGTGCTTGCCATCTTTAAGTTGAGCAGGTTTCGGTGAAGGCGTGATATGGGCTTCGCGGCTTTCCAGCGAGGAAGAGTGCATCGCCTCTGCTTCAACTTTGGTACCTCTCCCTTTTCCGAAGTTCAGGGTTATTTCGATATCCTTGTCGGCATCTTTGTTGAGGATGATGACTGCGATCTTACCGCCGGGAAGCAATGCGGCGTAGGCGGTGGCATCGACTCCGGTGGCCTGAAGCTGTGTAGAGAAGTCGCCTTGGAAGAAGGATGCGCCGCTGAAGGACCCGGCGAATTTGAGGCCGTGTGCCACCGGTTGCAATGCGTACTCCGAACCGAAGGTGGCGATGGGGGTATAGAAGGGGTGAGGATGCGTTGCGATCTGCTCCGGGGTTGCGCCCGCGTCATGAAGGAGGACGTCGCCAGGCAGAAAACCTCCGACGGAGTTAGCGACAGACTTACCTGAGCCACCGTGCAGGTTAACTCCCGAATAGTTATTGGAGGCGAGAAGAAGCGAATAATCCGCTGCCCAGAGCGCTGCAGCGAACACGTCGGAGACACCCGGCTTACCGCCGCGATAGCAGGTGTTGCCTTCCGTCATGCGCACGCGGGCTCCCATCTTACTTGCCGCGGCAGTCGCAGTATCCGCCGTTTTTTGAACCCTTGCCATGGTGGCGGGATTGAGCAGCCTGGGAATGTTGACATCGGGGTTGGTTGCCGGACCTCCGAAGTAATAGTGGTGCGAGAGCGTTGTGACGTGGGGCGGATTCTGGATGGATGGCCATAGGTCGGCGATCTCGGTAAGCCAGCCCACATTTCCGGCGACATCCGGCATGCCGAATTTGGCAGCGGGCACGCGGGCGGAAACGGCGCGGGCCAGGGTTAGCCATTCCTCGAGATAGATTTTGGCGGACCATGTTTTTGGATCGCGCAGGTGGTTCCCGAACAGATCCGCTTCGTTGCCAATCTGGAAGTACTGTAAATTTTCGCCGAGGGTGGCTGCCACAAACGCGGCTTCTTCGGCTGCACGCTCTGGAGTGTTGGTTCCCATGCCGATGCCATAGAGGCAGGTCCATCCAGTGGCTTTGAGAAAGCTTGCGAGGTTGCGAATTGCTTCCGCTGTAACCGGGTAATACTGAGCTTTGGGCTCGCCTTCCACTTCGCGGGTGTGCGGGTGCTCGGGCTCAGGAGATTCGGGTGTGGGCTTCCACCACGCGAACTCGCTGGTGTTACCGCCCAGGCGCAGCACGCCATGGGACGACAGGGCTTTGAACTGCTTGATCAAACCGATGTTACCGGACGCAAAGAAGCTTGGGTCGGTCAGTTGCTGCACCTCGTAGGAGAGGCCGACGAAGTCCTGAGGCATGTGCGGACCTGTGGCTTCAGGCGGGATCGACAGGGTGACCTGCGCTGCTGCCCGGCCCTGGGCGCGGAGTTGGGTTGCGGCGAGAGTAACGGCGGCTGAGGCAATGAATTTGCGGCGATTGATGGCCATGGATATAAAGTGTAATCCGCGAGGGCGACGGGGCGCTGTGGCCGCGGTCGCGCTGGGTCGCCGGGTTACTCATGATCGCCGGACACTGCCGTTGGCGGGGTCTATAAATTCGCTTGACATTCCATAGCCATTTGGTTATGGTTTTTTCAGATCGGGTGTAGCGGATTGCGCTGCAATTTGAAATTTTCAGATTTCTCCACTGTGCGATGCGGAAAGGATTAGCCATGCAAATCAAACTCACGAGTGTTTTTGTCGATGATCAGGAAAGGGCCTTGAAGTTCTATACCGATGTACTGGGATTCCGGAAAAAACATGATTTTGCGGGTGGTGGAAATTACAGGTGGCTTACGGTTGTTTCCCCCGAAGAGCCAGAAGGCGTGCAACTTGTGCTTGAGGCCAATGAGGGCTACAACGCAGCGGCGAAGCCGTATCAGCAGGAGATTTATCGGAGCGGTATACCGGCAGCTAATTTTTTCGTTGGGGACGTTCAGAGGGAGCATGCGCGGCTTAAGGATCTCGGCGTCACTTTTACCAAGGAGCCGACCAAGACGCACGGATCGACCATCGCAGTGCTTGACGATACGTGCGGGAATCTGATTCAGATTACACATTTGGATTGGTAAGTCGATCGGTAACACGACCTATAACTCCGGAGTCTCGACATGCAAGTTGAAACGGACCATGTTTTCAAGGCCCTCGCCGACCCGACGCGCAGAGCGATCTATGAGGGACTCACGCGGGATGGAGAGCAGACCGTGCACGCATTGACGCGGCGCGCGGGGATCTCGCAGCCTGCTGTTTCAAAGCATCTGGTTGTGCTGAAGCGCGCGAAGCTTGTGCGTCACCGGCACGAGGGCCGTGAAACGCATTACAGCGCGAGTCCGCAGGCTCTGGCGCCGCTGGTTGACTGGATGAGTGTGTATGGAGCATTCTGGCGCGACCGATTCGATCGTCTCGAAAACCTGTTGGATAGGATGGAGCAATGATCAACACTTGGACCGATAGTGCCTTAACACGCACAGTGGTTGTAGAGCGAGAGATGGCGCATTCGCCGGAGAAGATTTGGCGGGCGCTTACTGAAGGCAAGTTGATTGAGGAGTGGCTGATGACGAATGATTTTCTACCGGTTGTGGGTCATCGGTTCACGTTCCGCGCAGCGCCTGTGCCGGGCTGGAGCGGAATTATAGAAAGTGAAGTTCTGGTTGTTGAACCGCATGTTCGGCTTGTTTATAGCTGGGGGTCCATGGGCGTAGGAAGCGTGGTTACTTGGACTTTGACGCCCACTGAGAGTGGCACACATTTGCGCATGGAGCAGTCAGGCTTTGGACCCGATCAGGAGGCTAACTACAAGGGCGCAAAGTACGGCTGGAATAAGTTCATCGGCAACCTGGAACGCATTGTTGGAGGTTTGGAATCATGAAGGCAAAGACCATTGTTTATTGGGCGATGACGGGGCTTGTCGCATTTTTTATCGGGGGCGGCGGCGCCTCACAGATATGGCAGTACGCGGCTAACCCGCATGGGGTGGTGCCCCTGCTTTTGTATCCAATGTACTTCTTTGCCATCCTGGGGTTCTGGAAAGTACTGGGGGCGATTGCTATCCTGGTGCCGCGATATCCATTGCTCAAGGAATGGGCGTATGCGGGGATCTTTTTCGACCTTACAGGGGCGGCCGCATCATGCGCCGCGGTGGGCGGCTACGGCGCTTACGGATTTCACGTCATCGCACCATTGATCATCACAGGTTTTACTGTGGCCTCATGGGCGTTGCGACCGGAGAGTCGCAAGATGGGCGTTCTTATTGCGGCGAGAAATGGTTGAGAATATTAGTCGGAGAATGATTAGTGACAGTGACACCTGACAGAGCGAACCCGAAGGTTGATGCGTTCATTGCGAACGTGGAGAAGTGGCAGAACGAGTTAAAGAAGTTGCGAGAGATCCTGCTTGATTCTGAGCTGACCGAAGAGTTGAAGTGGGGTGAACCCTGCTATACGTTCAGGGGGAGGAA
>Ga0302319_10020308_pt1 | contig 12021 bp, 11 predicted proteins | sample Bog_T0_2_FD_203319 | JGI IMG/M metagenome (GOLD analysis project Ga0302319, IMG submission 203319) | Peat permafrost microbial communities from Stordalen Mire near Abisko, Sweden - Bog_T0_2 | ecosystem: Environmental > Terrestrial > Soil > Wetlands > Peat | place: Sweden: Abisko, Stordalen Mire...
ATCGCCAACGCCGTGAACCCCGTCGGGCTCCTCGACGGGCGCGGGCGCAGCGGACCCGCGGGCCTGTTGCAGGCGTTGCCCTGGTTGTCCGTCGCGGTCGCGCTGCCGTTTTGCGCGTCGCTCGACCTGCGCGGCGCGGGCCTGTGGCTCGGCGCGCTGACCTCGGCGGCGACGGCCCTCGCGGTCGCGGCGCAAGTCGTCATCGCGCGCATTCGCATCGTCCCGGCGCGCTCGGGCCTGACCTGGCGGCGCGTCTCGCGCGTCGCGGCGCAGGCGACGCCTTACATGTCGACGCCGCTGCCGGGTCACCTGCTGTACCGCGGCCAGATTTACCTCGCCAACGCCTACCTGCCCGCCGCCACGGTGGCGTTGTTCGTCTACGCCCGGCAGATCGTCGGCATCGGCTACCAGGCGACCGGGTTCTATCTGCGGGTCGACTGGCGCGATTTCGCCGAGTGGCTGCGTCGGGCGCAGCCGCCGGCGATGCGGGTGCTGTACCGCTCCGAGGCCGTCCGGCTCGCCGCCGCTTCGATGTCGGGCGTCGTCGCCGTCGCCGCCGCCGTCGGGCCGTACCGCCCCGACCTCGCCAAGGTTCTGGGCGTCTATGCGCTCGCCGTCGTCACCCTGGCCGCCTCGTCGACCTTGCAGCGCGTCCTGCTGTTGACCAATCGCGCGCACGTCAACGTCGTCATTCTTGCAACGACCAGCGCCCTCGCCCTCGTCTGCGGCTATGTCTGGATCGACGTCTTAAGCGTCTACGGCCTGCTGGCGTGTGAGCTGCTCTGTCACGTCTCCCAGTCATGTCTAATGGCGGCGTTTCTGAACCGGCAGGGCGGCCGAAAATATGTTCACGCCGGAGCGGCGTCGTAGGGGCGTGAGTTGAGAACCTTCGTTGTTTGCTTCACGCTGCTTCTCATATCCGCCGCGTTCAAGAACGATGCGGCCGACGTGGCGATATTTGAGCTGCAGAACGGCTTGCCGGTAAGCGCCATAAAGTCGCTGAGCGTTCCGTTGACGCTCGCCGCGTTGCTTGCGGCCGGGTGGAGCGCGCGCCGAGCGTTGCTGTCGCCGCGGGCGCCCTACGAGCTGATCGCGTTATTGGCGTGCGGCACGGCGATCGCGTCGTTTTCTTCCCTCTATAACGAAACCGGACACGTCGCAAAAATACTCATGTCCTTTCTGATCTGCGTGATCGTCATCGTCAGCGTATGTCACGTCATCGACAAATATGGCGTCGAGCGATGGTCGGGTTGTCTCGACCAGTCGATATTCGGCTTCGGAGCGGTGCTGGTCGCGGCAAACTTCCCTGATTACGTTCGCGGCTTCGGTTTCGTCGCCGACAACCCGCGGATGTTCGGCAGCGCATCGCATCCGAATTTTTTCGGCGTCCAGCTGGCGATCTGCGCGCTCGCATTCCTCGCCGTCGCAATGAAGAGCGGGCGGCCGGCGCTGCGCATCGGCGCCGTCATGCTGATGGGGCCGTCGCTGATATTGCTGCTGGCGACGGGATCGCGCACGGCCATGCTGATGTTCGGCTTCGGGTCCGCGCTGGCGATCTGGGTTCGGTTGGGGCTGCCGGCGTGGGTCGGCTTTATGGCCGCCGCACTCGCGGTTCTGTCGACATTTTATGTCTTGGGCGCGGTGGACCTGAGCGGATATTCGGAGGTCTTCGCGCGACAGGGCGATGTCGAGACGCGCGGATACGCCTGGACTGTCCTGCTGGAGGCGATCGGCAAGTCGCCGTTGATCGGCTATGGCGACTTCATCGACGCCTCGGAAAATTCGTTGCTGCGCGCGGCGGTGTTGTACGGAATAGCCTACGCGCTTGGCGTGACTTTGGTCATCTGCATTCTATTGGTCATCGGAATCGTGAGATCGGAATGCGAGGAGCAAATATTCTCGAACACGGCCGGCTACGGCGCCGCTATCCTCGTCGGCTCGAACTTGGAGGGATTTCTTGCCGACATGTTCAGTCCGATTTGGCTCGTCGCCGTCATGCTCATCGCGTCGACCGTGATAGAGGGAAAGCGCGCAATGACGGCGCGCTCGACGATCCGGCGCGCGCCAGCATGATATCGGTCGTAATCCTCACATTCAATTCCGAGAAATCGTTGCCGCGAACGTTGAGTCGGGCGCGGCTGGTTTCCGACGACATCCACATCGTCGATTCGTTCTCGTCCGATCGGACGATCGGCATCGCCGACGAATATGGGTGTCACGTCGTTCAGCATGAATTCGAGACCTACGGCGCACAGCGCAACTGGGCGATCGACAACTTGGCGCTGAGCCACCCCTGGCAGTTGCACCTGGACGCCGACGAGGAAATGACGTTGGAGCTGGTCGACTCGATAAAGGCAATCAACTTTGCAACGACACAAGCGAACGGCTATATCATCGGCCGAAAAATCGTTTTCCTCGGTCAGGTCCTCCGCTTTGGCGGAATCGCGAAGACCTGGCATTATCGGCTGTTTCGCAGGAATTGTGGGCGTTGTGAGGACAGATTATACGATCAGCATTTCGTCGGGGTCGGCAAGATCGGAATCATCCATGCGTTCCTTCTTGACCATCAGCAGGACGATTTGTCGGAATGGACGGCGCGGCACAATAGATGGGCCGATCTGGAGGCCCGCCAGTTGACCGATCGGCGTCCGTCGGCCGGATCGCGAATCAACGGCAGGCTGACCGGCAACAAGATCGAACGGACGCGCGCCTGCAAGGCGGCGTATTACCGTCTTCCGCTGTTCGCTCGAAGCTTCGGATATTTCTTATACAGGTACGTGGGCCTGCTGGGGTTCCTGGACGGGCGAAGAGGCTTGATCTATCACGTGCTGCAGGCGTTCTGGTTCCGCTTTCTGGTCGACGCCAAGATATTCGAGCGGCAGGGCAGGTCCGCCGACGATTGAGCGTCATGAGTCGTGGCGCCGCCGCGCGCGCAACACGCGGGCCGGATTGCCTGCCGCCACCGTCCACGCCGGCAGGCGGCCGAACAGCGCCGCCCGCGCGCCGAGCACCGCGCCCTCCTCCAATACGGCGCCGGGCCCGACGAACGCCTCCGCCGCGACCCAGGCCTTGGCGCCGATGACGATCGGGGCGACGCGCAGCGCAAACCTGGGATCGTCGATGTCGTGCGTTCCCGCGCACAGATGCGCGCGTTGCGACACCAGCGCGTGGCGGCCGAGCGTGACCGGCGCCATGCAATAGCAGATCGCGCCGGGTCCGAGGCACGCGTGTTCGTCCATCGCGAGATTGCGCGGATACCAGACCTCGACGCCGGGATAGACCCTGGCCGTGTCCGCCAACCGGGCGCCGAACAGACGCAACACGCTGCGTCGGACGGCGTGGATGGGAAGCGGGCAGAGCGCTTCCACGAAGAACCAGATCGCCCGGAACGCGGCGCGCTCCAACCGATGGCGCAGCGGGAAACTTGGCCCCCCTTGGCGCGGTTGCGCGCGGCGCGCGTCAACAGGCGCGCGCATGCGAAACCTCCTCGAGCGTCCGATCTAGGACCGCGAACGCCTTCCTCATCTCGAAGCGGTCGAGAAACGTCGCGCGCGCCGCGGCGCCCATGACGGCGCGTTCGTCCGCCGACAGCGCAAGAAATCGGCGCAGCAGACGCGCGGTTCCGCCGGCGTCGTCGGGTTCGGCGAAGCCGCCGCCGCCCGCCGCGACCTCGCGCCAGATCTGCACCTTGTCGCTGATCAGCACGGGCCGGCCCGCCGCCATCGCCTCCGCCACCACAAGGCCGAAGTTCTCCTGATGCGACGGCAGCACGAACGCCTCGCAGCCGCGGTAGGCGCCCGATTTGACGTCGCCCGCAACCATGCCCGGCCAATGAATGCGCGACGCGACGCCCAAAGCTTGCGCGCGCGCCTCGAGCCGGCGCCGCCAGCCGACCTGATCCGGTCCGGCGACGACGAGGTCGAGATCGGGCGCAGCCGACGCCTCGCGGGCGAAGGCGTCGATCAGCAGGTCGACGCCTTTCTTGGGATGAATGCGGCTGAGGTAAAGCAGATAGCGGCGGGCGCCGAGCGCCGGCAGCGCCGCCCGGAACGCCGCCTGCTGCGCCGCCGCGTCGCCGCCGACATCCGCCGCGCCGTAACCGACGACGCGCTCGCGCACGCGATAGGGCCAGAAGGCGCCGCGCGATGCGACCCGCTCGTCCTCGGTCGTAAACAGGACCGCGCCGGCGTTGTTGAGCAGCGGCCCCTCGCAGACGAGCCAGAACAGCTGCTTCAGAGCCGACTTCAGCGGATAGGTCGTCTTGAACCAGGGATCGAGCATGCCGTGCGTGAACACGACATAGGGCGTGCGGCCGCGCACGAGCGCGCGGCGCGCCGCCAGGGTCGCGTAGTTCCAGAGGCCGTTGACGACCACCACGTCGTATCTGGCGACATTCGCGCGCAGCCAGGCGACGAGCTTGGGCTGATAGCCGTATTTCACCCACGGCGCCTTCGCCCGCCAGCCCGACGGCTTGGCGGCCCCCAGCGCGAATGTCTTGACGGGGCAGGCGGCGACAAAGGCCTCGTCGGGCGCATCGAGGCAGACGATGTGAGAGGAGAATGTCTCGCTCGACCTGTTGGCGGCCTGCTGCAACACGCCTTCAATCGGGCCGCCGTGGCGCGGATCGACCGACGCTATGACATGCAATATCAGCATCTGAGGTTTCGCCCCGACTGCCGGTCGGAAACATTGTTCGGAGTTTAAACCGGGTTTGTTTGGCGCGGAGGGCGGCGGCAAAGGCGGCTCGACCGCAAAAGGGCGTCGCCCGAACGTCCGTCACGTCCTAGCGGCTCGCGGCAGGTTTGCAAGCGTCGCTTGGTTGATGGCCGGCCGCGACCGAGATCGACGGCAAGCCGGAGGCGGAAATTCCGTTGCTGAATCGTTACTTTTCTAAAGGTTAGGCGCCAAAACATGAGCCCCTGCGCCACTCTTGGCTTGACGCCGCTTCGCCGCGCATAAATAACTAAAATATTATGTTTTAATGCGTCCCCCACAATGAGGCCAGGACGTCGCGGGCGCCGGGCGTCCGACTTCAGGCGCAAGGGATGGAGTCAAAGTCCGTAGCTTGACGGGAACGTTACCGGCGCCGCAGATTCAGCCGGAACGACTCAACGGAGAGTAACCACGAACGAAAACGACCCGCCGAGGGGGCGGGCCGGTTAAGCCGGCAAAGCCGGGGAAGCATCGAAAACTCGCAAGTTCGATCTTCCCCGAAATCTCGATTCGTTTCAAGCCCCCTGTTTGGGGTGACGGCGAAGCTTTGCCGACCCTCCGTCTCGCCTCTGGCGGTCTGCCCCCAGACCGAACGAGGACCTATGCCCAATTCCGAATTTTTCGCCCGCGGCGCTACCTCGCCCGAGCCTCCGGCGTGGATGGACGCCGCCGCCTTCGCCGCCGCCCTCGCGGCGGCGCCCGACCGCAACCCCGTCGGCGGCCCGCCGCCGATCCGCGCGATCCGCAAGGCGGCGCAATGGGGGGCGGCGATTCATCGCGCATGGGGCTACCTCGTCGGCCGCGCCCGCGAGCCCTGGGAGGTCGCCAAGCTGGACGAGCTGCTCGCACAGACCCTCAAGGACGGGCCGGACTTCGCCAAGGTGCGGCGCAACGCGACCTTCGCCGCGGTCCCGGTCGTCGCCTACAGCCGGGAGGCCGCCGCCGAGATCATGCGACAGGCGCGCGAGATCGAGCGGGAGAGCTACGCCCACCGCGCCAAGGGCGCGCATGGCGGCGCGCTCGGCCGCACGGCGCTGGACCTGCTGGAATGGTTTTGCTTCGTCCAATGGCCGAAGTCCGGCCGATTCGGCATGGTCCCGAGCCTCGCACATATCGCCAACGGCGCGCGCATGTCGCGGGCGACCGTCGTCACGGCGATGGCGAGGCTTGAGCGTTTCGGCTTCCTGACGATTTGGCGCCGCCGCAAGCGCATCATGACCCCGCTCGGCGCCAAGGTCGTGCAGGACGCCTCTGCCTATGTGCTCGGCCTCGCCAAGGGCCTGGGGGCGCTGGCAATAGAGGTTTTTAGAAAAAATACGCCAAGGACGGCGCGCAGATCTGCGGTTTTTTCAGAGTTTACAAGCGCGCCAGCTATAAAGAACGAGCATTTTCTTCCTATGCCGGACCCCGGCGAGTGGCTTGCGAAGCCCGAATATCAGCCGCTTCTCGAATAACGGCGGGCTCGCCGGCGCCCTCGAAGCCTGAAATCGCCACCACCATGCGCCCCACTGGCTCCCGGGCGGAAGAGGCGCGCGCCGAGCCGGGTTCTCCGGACGAGGTAGACATCGACGGCTCAATACATATACAATGAAAGCACAATGGATAGCTGATGTCCGCATGATTCTCTGCGTGGCCCATATCAAGGGCGGCGTCGGCAAGACACTGGTCGCCACCTCGGTCGCCGCGGTCCTGGCGCAGCGCGGCCGCGACGTGCTGCTGATCGACGCCGACGATCAGGGCAGCGCCGCTACGTTCGCCGAGATCCGCGCCGACGCGCCCGGCGCGGCGGCTTACGCGACGGTGCAGCTCTACGGCGCGGCGATCCGCCAGCAGATGAAGGCGCTACGCGAGAAATACGCGGAGATCGTCATCGACGTGGGCGGCCGCGACACCGGCAGCCTCCGGGCTGCGCTGACCGTCGCCGACAGGGTCGCGATCCCGTTCGTTCCGCGCAGCGTCGATCTGTGGGCGGGCGCGAAGATCGCCGAGCTCGTGTCGGAGGCGCGCGACCTCAACGAGGCGTTGCGCGCCTATTCGTTTCTCAACATGGCCGACGCCCAGGGCCACGACAACGCCGACGCGTTCGCGGCGCTGCGAGACATGCCGGGGATCGCGCCGCTGCCGCTCGCCATCGTCCGGCGCAAGGCGTTCCCCAACGCCTTCAGCGGCGGTCTGTGCGTGACCGAGCAGGCGCCGCGCGACGCCAAGGCGGTCGAGGAACTTCTATCCGTCGTGGATGCTTTGTACGCACAAGAGGTAGGCGATGACTATCAAGATGGCGCCGGGCCGCGCCGGCGCGGCCCGGCGCGGTAACGACGCGCGCGCCGAGGCCTTTATCGCCGGAGAGACGCGCGCGCCTGCTAAGGGAAAGACCGTGGTCAATTCGCGCTGGGACGCCGAGCTTCTGCGCCGGATCGACCAGGCGGCGAGGAAGCAGGGCATCAGCCGGACCGCCTGGCTCCACGTCGCCGCCGCGGAGAAGCTCGGCAGGTGAATGCATTGTGTATGCAATGCGCATTGAACGTAATGACATTGCGATGTCGGGATCGCTACCCGCCGGGTTTTGACAAACGGAAGAAACCTAAGAATATGGCGCAAACGATATAGCGCCAGCGCGTTGTCATAAGACGCGCGCGGCCGGGAGGGCGCCGATGCGAAAGATCAAGGGGCCGGGGCTGTTTCTCGCCCAGTTCGCGCTCGATGCGCCGCCGCATAATGCGCTGGGCTCGATCGCCAAATGGGCGGCCGATTACGGCTACAAGGCCGTGCAGATCCCGAGCTGGGACCGTCGCCTGTTCGATCTCGACACGGCCTATGAGAGTGAGACCTATTGCGACGAGATCAAGGGCCGGCTCAGCGACGTCGGCGTCGAGATCAGCGAGCTGTCGACGCATTTCCAGGGCCAGATGGTCGCCGTGCATCCCGCCTATGACGCGCTGTTCGACGGCCAGTGTCCCGCGCCCGTGCGCGGCGATCCCGAGAAGCGGCGCCATTGGGCCGCCGATCAGGTGCGCAAGGCGGCCAAGGTCTCGCGCCGCCTCGGGCTCACCGAGCATGTGAGCTTCACGGGCTCGCTGGCGTGGCCTTACTTCTATCCCTACCCGCAGCGCCCCGCCGGCCTCATCGAGGAATGCTTCGCCGAACAGGGCCGGCGCTGGAAGCCGATCCTCGACGAGTACGAGGACAACGGCGTCGATCTCTGCTTCGAGATCCACCCCAGCGAGGACGTGTTCGACGGCGACACGTTCGACATGTTCCTCGATGCGGTCGGCGGTCACCGGCGCTGCAACATCAACTACGATGCGAGCCACTTCATCAAGCAGGGCATGGACTATCTCGGCTTCATCGACGTCTACCGCGACCGCATCAAGATGTTCCACGTCAAGGACGCCGAGTTCAATCCGACGGCCAAACAGGGCGTCTATGGCGGCTACAAGGGCTGGCTGGAGCGCGCCGGGCGCGACCGCTCGCTCGGGAGCGGTCAGGTCGACTTCAGGGCGATCTTCTCCAAGCTCGCGGCCTATGACTTCGCGGGCTGGGCGGTCTACGAGTGGGAATGCTGCCTGGAGCACCCGGAAGTCGCCGCGCGCAACGGCGCGAAATTCATCGCCGATCACATCATCGAAGTGACCGACCGCGTGTTCGACGATTTCGCCGCCACCGGCGCCGACCGCGCGACCAACCTGAAGCTGCTCGGCATTAAAGCCTGATGGTTCACGCCAGCGCGTCCCAAAACCTCGGGCCGCGGCTGCGCGTCGGCATGGTCGGCGGCGGCCGCGACGCCTTCATCGGCGCCGTGCATCGCATGGCGATGCGGCTCGACGACGCGTTCGAGCTCGTCGCCGGCGCCTTGTCCTCCAACGCCGACAACGCGCGCGCCTCCGCCGCCGACCTGCGCCTCGCGCCGGATCGCGCCTACGCCGATTACCGCGAGATGGCGCGCGCCGAGGCCGCGCGTCCGGACGGCATCGAGGCGGTCGTCATCGTCACGCCCAATCATCTGCACTACCCCGTCGCCAAGGCCTTCCTGCAGGCCGATATCGACGTGATCTGCGACAAGCCGCTGTCGGCGACGCTGGCGGAGGCGCGCGAACTCGTTGCGCTGGCGCAGGCGAGGGGCCTCGTCTTCGCGGTCACGCTCAACAACACCGGTTATCCCATGGTGCGGCAGGCGCGCGAGATCATCGCCGCCGGCGACTTAGGGAGCCTGCGCGTCGTCCACGCCGCCTATATCCAGGATTGGTTGACTGAAGCCATCGACACGCAAGGCCACAAGCAGGCGGAGTGGCGCACCGACCCCGCGCGCGCCGGGGCGTCCGCGTGCCTCGCCGACATCGGCGTGCACGCGCATAATCTCGCGCTGTTCGTCACCGGGCTCGAACTCGACGCCGTCTGCGCCGATCTCACGACCTTCGTCCCCGGCCGCCGGCTCGACGACAACGCCCATGTGCTGCTGCGCTTCGGGGGCGGCGCGCGCGGCGCGCTGCTGGCGAGCCAGGTCGCCGTCGGCAATCTCAACAACCTCAGCCTCCAGGTCTACGGGACCAAGGCGGGGCTGGAATGGCGCGGCGAGGAGCCGGAGCTGTTGCGCTTCACGCCCTATGGCGAGCCGATGCGGCTGCTGCGCCGCGGCGGCCCCGCCAACAGCGCCGACGCGGTGGAAGCCTCGCGCATGCCGGGCGGCCATCCCGAAGGCTATATCGAGGGCTTCGCCAATCTCTATCTCGGCGCCGCCGAGCTCGTCGCCGCGCGCCGCCAGGGCCGCGCCGCCAAGCCCTATGCGGCGCTGACGCCGACCGTGCGCGACGGCGCGCTGGGGCTCGCCTTCGTCGAGGCGGCGGTGGCGTCGAGCCGCAACGGCGGCGCCTGGACGTCGGCGAAATTCTGAGCCGAGCGCGGGTTGCGCGGCCAGGCGTGTTTTCCCCAGCGGAGCAAAGCCGTAGAACAGTCGCCGTCATTTTCTGTCTTTATGAGCGACAGGCGAGCGGCTAGACTGCCTCTATGCCTACAGACACCCTAAGCAAGAAGACCGACAGGGGTCGCGGCTACAAGGATGGGTTTCAGTTAATCGAGCGTCTGCGCGCCAAGTGGCCGAACGCGTTTCCGCTAAAGTCGCACCTGGTCCGCCCGCTCGCCAACAGCGCGCAGCAAGCGCTGGTCGAAGAATTCGGCTGGAGTCCGGGCTACGCACACGGCGTGCTGGCGGCGTGGAAGGCGCGCCATGCCTATTGCCAGGCGATCTTGCACTATCGCATGCGCATCCATCTCGACGGATCGGCGAGCGGCGACGAGGTCAACGATCATTCGCGCGAGCAGGCGAAGCTGCGGCTCGAACAGCAAGCCGTGCAGAAAGCCAAGCGGGAGGAAAAAGAGCGACTGCGGCTGGCGGCCCAAATGGAGGCCGAATCGAACGCGCCGCCGCCGGAACCTCCGGCGATGGCCGTCGCCGAGGCGGCGCCCGAACCCGCCTCGCCGCCGCCCCGCGAATCGCCAAAATCCGGCAAGCTCATCGTCGTCGGTTCCGCCGCGATGCAAGCCGCGCTGCAGCGCCGGCTGGCGAGCGGTTCGGTGACGACCGAAGTCTTGAAAACCGTCGCCGCGGCCAAGTCGAAGGTAAAGCGCCAACAAAAGGCGCGATAAGCCCATCGCGGTTTGCGCACGATGGCTTTTGACGGCCGGTAGGCAGCGCGGCGCGCGCCCGCCGCCCGCGAGCGGCTCGAAATCGTAAAATCGCCTCTCGACGAAACGAGCGATTCGGGGCAAGTTTCGCGATTACGACGCGGGACATCCTGCGTCGATTCGATCAACTGCGGAGTGTGAAGCCCTAGAAACACCAAACCCGCCTAGAAGGCGGGCCGGTTCCCGGCAAAGGGAGAAGAATCGCATCTAAGATCAGAAGTGATCGGATCTTCTCCCAAATCGTCGAAGATTTCAAGCCCCTCGGACGGGGAACGGCGAGGCTTTGCCGAAAATCTGTTCGCCTCTGGCGGTCTGACGTCCTCAGATCGAACGGAGAAGCCATGTTCACTCAAGCCCCGACCGCGGCGAAGCCTTGCCCGCGACGTGAGAAGCTATTCGGCGACGGCCGCCCTAGCCCGCTGGACCGCAACGCGAAATTGCGCATTACGGAGCGCGCCCGCCTGCTGATGCGCCGCACGCAAGCCGGCAAGGCCTATGGCGTGGTCACGGCGAAGGCGTTCGACGTCCTTAAGGCGCTGATGTGGGGGTTCCACAACGGCCGCAGCGGCGTCTGCTTTCCCTCGCTCGAAACCATCGCCAAGCGGGTCAAATGCGCCCGCTCGACCGTCGCGCTGGCGCTGAAGGCCCTTGAGGCTGCCGGCCTGGTGTCCTGGGTCAACCGCATCGTGCGTCGCCAGGTGCTCGAAGAGGACGCGTCCGGCAAGGCCGTCTTGCGAATCCGCGTCATGCGGACCTCGAACGCCTACACGTTCAACGACCCCGCCACGGAGGGCCGATCGCCGAAATCTTCCAAATCCGAAAATCCGACCGGAACAAAGAATCAAGAGTCTTCCTCTTTACTGCGAGGCGCTTACGCGCCCGCCAAGATCGAAAATCTCGACCTCGCGGCGGCGCTCGAGCGGCTCGGACGGCTCATCGGGGTCGGTGGAGCCCCTTCGTAGACCGCTGAAGCGCCTTCGAAGGCCCTGATCTCACGCTCGAAGACCGGTTTATCGACTGATTTTCATCAACAACTTGCCCGCCTCGCGTCGATATCGCGCAGGCGTCGAAGGCGGCTGTTCGACGGTTCGCCGCCAGGGGGAGGCCGCGCCAGGCCCGTTTTCCTCGACAGATCAAGGGACGCCCGTCTTGTGATAAGGCCGATCGATGTCTGAAATCGTCACGCCGCCGGATTCCGGACTTCAGGACGCGCTCGCCGCCCGCCTGGGCGCCGCGTTCCGGCTGCCCCGATTCGGCCTGCGCGGACTGGGCCTGACCGCAGGCTTCGCGGTCCTCGCCTGGGCCTCGACCGCCATCTACAAGGTTCAGCCGGACGAGCAGGGCGTCGTGCTGCGCTTCGGCCAATGGATCGCGACCGCTGGGCCGGGCCTGCACCTGCACTGGCCCTATCCGATCGAGACCGTGCTGCTGCCCAAGGTCACCAGCGTCAACGAGGTCGCGCTCGGCGAGATCGTCGCCGGCGGGCTGGGCGCCGCGCCCTCGGACCGCGACCGCCAGATGCTGACCGGCGACGAGAACATCGTCGAGGCGGATTGCTCGGTCTACTGGCGCATCCGCGACGCCGGGCAGTTCCTGTTCTCGGTCGCCGACCCCGAAGCGGCGGTCAGG
>Ga0302319_10020312_pt1 | contig 12020 bp, 18 predicted proteins | sample Bog_T0_2_FD_203319 | JGI IMG/M metagenome (GOLD analysis project Ga0302319, IMG submission 203319) | Peat permafrost microbial communities from Stordalen Mire near Abisko, Sweden - Bog_T0_2 | ecosystem: Environmental > Terrestrial > Soil > Wetlands > Peat | place: Sweden: Abisko, Stordalen Mire...
GGAGCGGCGACTCGGCAAAAGCGAGGTTGCGCCTGGGTGTTATCGCTTCATGAAGTAATAGCAAAGACCCAGACCCATGCTTGCACACAGCGAATAAGTCACGGGCACGGCGATGTGCAGATTGCCCAGGTTGATGGCGAAATCGCCCGGCAGCGGGTCAAGCCCGATATAGGCGATGGCCGGGGCCAAAGCCGCCGCGCCCACGATCACGATCCCCAAAATGAACAGAAGGTGCCGCATCCCCCTAAATATAAGGGAACCCGGTTAAGGCTTGGTTGCGGATGATTTTGCCGGCATCGGCGTCAGGCCCAGCCTGGCAAACAGGGCTTGGTCGGCGCCGGTTTGGGGGTTGGGGGTGGTGAGAAGTTTTTCGCCATAAAAGATCGAATTGGCGCCGGCCAGGAAACACAGGGTTTGGGTTTCGGCGCTCATCGCTTCGCGGCCCGCTGACAGCCGCACCACCGATGCCGGCATGGTGAGGCGCGCCACCGCGATGGTGCGGACGAATGCGATGGGATCGAGCGGCGCGGCGCTGGCGGCCGGCGTGCCCGCGACCTGGACCAGGGCGTTGATCGGCACCGACTGGGGATGTGCGGGCAAGGTGGCCAGGGCATGGATCATGCCGATACGGTCGGCCTCAGTTTCGCCCATGCCGACAATGCCGCCGCAACAGACGCTTAGTCCCGATTGCCGCACATTTTCGAGCGTGTCGAGGCGGTCCGAAAAAGTCCGTGTACTGATGATATCGCGGTAATATTCGGGCGAAGTGTCGAGATTATGATTGTAATAATCCAGCCCCGCCTGTTTCAGCCGGTCCGCCTGGGGCGCGGTCAGCATGCCCAGGGTGACGCAGCTTTCCAGCCCCAGCGCCTTGACGCCTTCGATCATGGCGCAAACCGCATCCAGATCCTTGTCCTTGGGCGACCGCCAGGCCGCGCCCATGCAGAAGCGCGAGGCGCCCGCCGCTTTTGCCCGGGCGGCGTCGGCCAGCACGGCCTCAACGTCCATCAGCTTTTCCGCCTTGACGCCGGTGTCATATTGCGCGGCCTGCGGGCAATAAGCGCAGTCTTCCGGGCAGCCGCCGGTCTTGATCGAGAGCAGGGTCGAAATCTGCACTTCGGTGGAGACGAAATTGCGCCGGTGCACCGTCATCGCCCGGAACATCAATTCGGGAAAGGGCTGCGCGAACAGCGCGGTGATTTCCTCGCGCGTCCAGTCACTGCGGGGCGTAGTGTCGTTGTTTGTGAAGTGGGGGGGCAGCGGTGCGTTCATGCCCCACTAAAACCCGGGCACGGGAACCACGCAAGTGCTCTGAAAGGCCCAAATTTCGCGCATTTGACCCCAGAAAACGGGCCGCTATATTCCGTCCGGGGGCGTGCCCCGGACGGATGCGGGCGTGGTGGAACTGGTAGACGCGCCAGACTCAAAATCTGGTACCGCAAGGTGTGTCGGTTCGATTCCGACCGCCCGCACCATTCGAGCGTGAATGTTATCGGCCGTGAGGCGGTCGGGTTTTTTGATTGGGCCGGACGCTGACGCGTCCGGAAGTGGGCCGCCCGCACCATTGATGTAGGCCCTGCATGCAGGGTCCAAATAAATGGTGCTTGGGCGGTCGGGTTTTTTAATTGACCGGTCGCGCTGTGCGTCCCTAGCTTTTGTTTGCGAGTTTACGAGCTTACAAAAGCTGGGACCGCTTCGAGCCGCCCAGCGGCGAGGGCGGCACCGGAAGCGGGCCGCCCGCATACCAGAAATGCCAAGTGGCTCACTCGGTCCTTCCCGTTGAAACAACCGTCTTGCGTTTGTATATATATTCGTATATACATATAACATGCCCCGCAGGATCGCGGCTTTTGAGTGGGATCACGGAAACAGCGCCAAATGCCAGAAACATGGCTTGACGCTGGCCGCCATCGAATCCTGCTTTGCGCGGCCGATTCTGGTTCTGCCGGACGCGGACCACTCGCAATACGAGGAACGGCTGCGCGCCATCGGCCGGGACCAAAATGGGCGCCATGTCTTCATCGTGTTCACGGTGCGGAGGCGCGCGCCAATCCGTCATTCGTCCCATCAGCGCGCGTTATATGCACAGCAAGGAGATCGCAAATTATGAAAAAGAAAATTCCGGCCTTTAAGACGGACGCGGCGGCCGAACGCTTTGTCGCCAAGGCCGACCTGACGCAGTATGACCTTTCCGGCGGGAAGGCGGTTCGGTTCGAATTCGAGCCCAAAGCCTCGCAACTCAACATGCGGCTTCCGGCAAATCTGCTGGATGCCGTTAAGACCCGCGCCAAACAGCGCGGCATTCCCTATACCCGCTTTGTCCGGGAAGTCCTCGAACAGTCCCTCCGGGGCGACGTCTCCAAGCAGGCGGTGCGGCGGCGATAACGGACTGAGCCGCCCGCATATTCGCGTGCGTGTCCGCAGCAAATGTTGCGGCCTAGCCGTGATAGCTGCGGATGTGCAGGTCGATCAGCGCCGCCAACCAATGCTCGAAACGCGCGCGGGCCGCACTCTCGTCCTGCCCTGACGCCTGCCGCAGCTTGGCGCCCAGGACGGCATCGCCGAAGCCGGCGATAGCGACCAGATGCGAGACCGCGCGGCTGTCTTCGAAATCGACTGTTGCGCCCGGCGGCGCAAAGCTGACGCGCAAGGCATGCAGGCTTTGCGCGATCTGGTCGACAAAGGGCACGCCGCCGCCCGGCGGCAGGTCTTTCATCTGCATCAACCAGAGAATGCGTTGGGCCATGCCATCGCGGAAGGCGCGGAAACTGCGCGCGATGCCGTCTTGCGATGATTGCTGCTCGCCGATCCGTTCCAGCAGCGCACTGCGCAGCCTTTCCAGCCCGCGCAGATTCAGCGCGCGCACCAGGCCCCCGCGGCTGCCGAAATGATGCAGGATCGTGGGATGGGAAACGCCCGCTTCCCGGGCGACATCCTGCAGCCGCAGCGCTGCCGGGCCATCGCTGCCCATGGTCTTTTCCGCGGCATCCAGGATCAGGGTGCGGGCGTCCTCGGGCGTGCGGCGGATGCGTTTTTTTTGCTTTGCCAAGGGTTTTCTCACTATTGATATTATTGTTAGTAGATGTCATGACAATCCTGTCAATAGAGGTTTCTCATGAACGACCATGCCTTCGCAATCGATACCAGGCTGCGCCCGCTGACCGCGATCGCGGCGTGCGGCGGCTGCTGGCTGATCCCGAAGACACAAGCCAGATATTCGTGATCTTTCGGGCGCTCCGCGGGCGTTCGGGCATCCGGGCCTTTGCAGGCTTCAAGTCCAGCGAAACCGGCCGCCGCGTGTTGGCAGAGCGCCGCGTGCTGTTGGACGTTGTGAACGACCGCGCCTATCTGGCCGCACTGCCACAGGGGAGTGTGGGCCATGCCTATCTTGACTTCATGGAATCGGAAAACCTGTCCGCCGACGGGCTGGTTATGGCGTCGCAGGAATGGGAGAAGGAAAAGCTGCCTGCCGATGTGGAGCCGTTCCGCAATCGCATGCGCGACTCCCATGACCTCACCCATATTCTCACCGGCTATGGCCGCGATCCGCTGGGCGAGTTGTGCCTGCTGGCCTTCATGAACCGCCATTCCAACAATCTGGGCCAGTTGCTGATCGTGGCGATGAGCTGGTCGCGCATGCCGCCCAAATCTCGCGCGGCGGTGATCCAGGCCTGGCGCGATGGCAAAAAGGCGCGCTGGATGATGGCGCTGGATTACGAAGCGCTGTTGGCCCGGCCGCTGGAGGATGTGCGACGGGACCTGCGCATTGCCGACCCCAGCCGCTACCGGGCGGCGCTGTCATGAAAGGGCTGGATTTTGCCGGCCGCGCCCTGCTGGCCGACCTTGCTTCCACCCTATTATTTTTGAGTCTGTACGAACTGACGCACAATATCGCGGTCGCGGTCGGCGCCGGTATCGCGCTGGCGCTGGCACAGATCGGCTGGAAGCTTGCGCGGCGCTGCAGGATCGACGCCCTGCAATGGGTCAGCTTGTTTCTGGTGATCTCCTCGGGCGCGGCGACGCTGATCACCCGCGATCCGCGCTTTGTCATGCTCAAGCCGACGGTGATTTATCTTCTGGTGGGCTTGACCATGATGCGGCGCGGTTGGATGTTGCGTTACATGTCCGAACGCGCCATGAGTTTTGTGCCCGATCTGGCCTATGGCTTTGGCTATGTCTGGGCCGGGATGATGTTCTTCTCCGCCGCGCTGAACCTGGTCCTGGCGCTGACGCTGGATCTTGTCGCCTGGGGCACGCTGATGTCGATCTGGGGCGCCGCCAGCAAGATCGGGCTTTTCTTCCTGCAATATGGCATCATGCGGTTTGTCGGCCATCGCCGTTACCTTGCGGGGCAATCTGCCATGCTGACAGCCTGAGACCGCGCAGCCTTGCCGTCCCTTTTTTCGATGCTCTTTGATGTCCTCCATCGCCATCACCCCGGCCGCCACCTCCGCCGATATTGGGGCGGTGAGGGCACTCTTCCAGGAATTCGCCGCCTCGCTTCCGATTGACCTTGGACCGCAGGGTTTCCAGCAAGAGTTGGACTCATTGCCCGGCGCCTATGCGCCGCCGCACGGGGCGCTGTTGCTGGCCAAACGCGGCGACAGCGTTCTGGGCTGCATCGCCGTCAAGCCGTTGGCGCCGCCCGGCATCGGCGAGATCAAGCGCCTTTATGTGCGCCCCGAGGGGCGCGGCCTGGGAATCGGCAAGGCGCTCATCGCAGAAATCCTGAAAGCTGCCGAGCGCATCGGCTATGACGAACTCAAGCTCGATACCTTGCCGCATCTGACCACCGCCATCGCGCTTTACCGGGCGGCGGGATTTGCCCTCATCGCCCCCTATGGCAGCTTTCCCTATCCCGGGCTGGTGTGTCTGGGGCGGAAATTGCGCGGCTTTGACCGGTTGCCAGACGACACCGACTAGCTGCTAAGCTGGCGCAGGGACTTCGGGGGCTTGCGCCATCGCTTCGATAGAAATCGCCTCGCCACCGGGCGTGCGTGGGCACCTTTTGCGCATTTTCGGGTTGGGCTTTGGCCTGGCCGTGGTGATCGGCGGGGTGATCGGCTCGGGCATCATGCGCAATCCATCCGTGGTGGCAGCGGGTTTTCCAAATCCTTTGGCGATCCTGCTGGTATGGCTGGGCGGCGGCTTGTTCGTGATGATTGACGCCATGCCCACGGTGGAACTGGGCGCGGCGATCCCGCTGGCGGGCGGGCCTTATTCCATCATCAGCCGCGCCATCGGACCGCGCAGCGGTTTTTTGATCGGCTGGGCGGACTGGTGCCAGCTGGCGGTCTCCACCGGTTTCATCACCGTGGCGTTCGGCGAATATGTCCATCGCCTGGGGGCGCTCCCCGGCCTGACGGCGGGCGACATCGCCATCACCCTGGTGCTGGCCTGCGGCCTGGTCAACGGGATCGGCGCCCGCAGCGGCGGCGCCTCGCAGAATATTGGCACCGTGCTGAAAGGGCTGGGGCTCGTGGTGCTGGTGGCGGTGCTGTTTTTCGCGCCCGCCAGCGGCGCGGTCATCGCCGCGCCGCCGCCGCCGGCATTTTCCTGGGTCGCGGCGGCCGTGGCGCTGCGCGCCATTTACGGCGCCTATGGCGGCTGGCAGGCGGCGATCTATTTTTCCGAGGAAGTCGAAACCCCGGAGCGCAATGTCGCCCGCGCCACCTTTACCGGCATCGCGCTGATCGCCGCACTGTATGTGCTGGTCAATGCGGCGGTGCTGCATGTCTTGCCGCTGGGCATCCTCACCCATTCCACTTTGGCGGCGGCCGATGCCGCCAAGATTGTGCTCGGTCCCGCAAGCAGCACCATCGTCACCGCGCTTGCCATTCTTTGCGTCGCCACCCTGGCCAATATCCAGATCATGGAACTGACGCGCACCACCTATGCCATGGCGCGCAAGGGCGCCCTGCCGCGGTCTCTGGCGTCAGTGTCCGTCAGTGGCACGCCGCGCGCGGCGCTGGCGGTGGGTCTGGCGGCGATCATCCTGATCATCGCCGCGGCGGACCGGGTGCATGGGCCCTTGTATGAAATCCTGCTCGACCTTTATGCCCCCTTCATCATGCTCATTTTCCTGACGTTGAGCTTTGCCGCCATCCGCCTGCGCTTGCGCGAACCGGATCTGGTCCGGCCCTGGAAGATGCCGCTGTTCCCGCTGCCGGCGCTGGTGAGCATGACGATCAACGCCGCGCTCTTGATCCTGTTCCTGGTTTCGGACTGGAAGACCGGCATCTGGTCGGCGCTGCTGCTGGCGCTGGCGGTGCCGCTTTACGCTTTGGCGCAAAACCGGCTGCGGCAGGCATAGCAGGGCTGCGCGCGGGGCGCGTTTTCCGCAGGCCGGCGAATATGTAGAATCGCGGCTGCATCCAATTGGAGCCACCGCGATGCTGGAATTGCGTCCGAACTGCGAATGCTGCAATCGCGACCTGCCGCCGGACAGCATGGAGGCGCGCATCTGTAGCTATGAATGCACCTTCTGCGCGGCCTGCGTGGAGACAAAACTCAACGGCGTCTGCCCCAATTGCGGCGGCAATTTCGGGGCCCGGCCGATCCGGCCGGCGGCAAAGCTGCTGAAGGACCCGCCATCGGCCCAAAGAGTTTTCAAGCCCGAAGGATGCGCCAAAGAGAAACGGCGCCCCGAAGAGAGCGCCGTTTTCTTCGCCTGTTTCTGACCGGAGTTAGTGGCCGGCCAGGATGATCGAGGCGATCAGGCCGGTGGCGGCGGCGGCCAGAATATAATTGCCGTCAACCTGGCGCCATTCATAGCCGCGCGGCGGCCTTTTGAGATGATGCTGGCGATAATCGATCTTGGCGCCGCGGCCCCAATCGTCATGGCCGATCTTGTCGCCCTGATGCCATTCATGGGCGGGGCCGTGCATCGCCATGCCGCCCATGGCCGGGCCGCGCATGGATGAAGCGGGAGCGTCACGATGGTCGTCATGGCCCTGCGCGAAGGCCGAACCGCTGCCCGCCAGCAGGCTGAGGGCGAGGGCGGTGGTGATTATCTTTTTCATGGTTGTTGTCCTTCCTGATGAAAAATCGATGGCTCAAATTAATGTCCGGGTCATGAACCCTGGCTGAATGATTTGCGGCGGAAATAAAAACTTTGTCGCGAAGTGTATACCAACCCTCCCTCAAGGGTAGGGTCGTTTTTTTGAATTATGCAGCCGTCCATCCCCCGTCTATCGCCAATATCGCGCCGGTGATGGAGCGGGCGAGATCGGACGTGAGATAGAGCGCCAGGCCGGCGATCTCTTCCACGGTGACGAATTCCTTGGTCGGCTGGGCGGCGAGCAGCACGTCCTTGATCACCTGTTCGCGCGTCAACCCGCGCGCCGCCATGGTGTCGGGAATCTGTTTTTCCACCAGCGGCGTCCAGACATAGCCAGGGCAGATGGCGTTGCAGGTGATGCCGAAGGTTGCGCCCTCCAGCGCCACCGTCTTGGTCAGGCCGGCGATGCCATGCTTGGCCGAGACATAGGCCGACTTGAAAGGTGAGGCCACCAAAGCATGGGCCGAGGCGGTGTTGATGACGCGGCCCCATTTGCGCGCCTTCATGCCGGGCATCGCGGCGCGGATGGCATGGAAAGCGGCGGAGAGGTTGATGGCGATGATTTGGTCCCATTTCTCGACCGGAAATTCCTCGATCGGCGAGACGAACTGGATGCCGGCATTGTTGACCAATATGTCGACGCTGCCCAATTGCTTTTGCGCGTCCGCGACCATGGCGGCGATCTGGTCGCCTTTGCTCATATCGGCACCGGAATAGATCGCCTTGACCCCGAAATCCTTTTCAATGCCGCTGCGTTCCTTCTCAATCGCGTCCTTGTCGCCAAAGCCGTTGATCACGACATCGGCGCCGTCGCCGGCATAGGTGCGGGCGATGGCCAGGCCGATGCCCGAGGTCGAGCCGGTGACGAGGGCAACTTTGCCTTTGAGCATGGCGGATATCCTGAGATTGCCGCCCCAGCATGCCACAAACAGGGGGTTTTCCCGCGCGCGTTAAAGACGCAGTTAACAATAAAAACGGGGAAAATTAAGACGAATCCGCTAGACTTGAGGCCATGGATACAAAACCATTGCATGCCGCCTCCGCCCCCTTCCTTCCGGGGCAACTGCGCCGTCCCGAACGCTGCGACCGCATCGCCCTGGTGCTGCAGGGCGGCGGCGCGCTGGGCGCCTATCAGGCGGGGGTCTATCAGGCGCTGCATGAGGCGGGGCTGGACCCGGACTGGATTTCCGGCGTTTCGATCGGCGGCATCAATGCCGCGATCATCGCCGGCAATCCGCTGGAGCAGCGGCTGGAAGCGCTCAGCGAATTCTGGCGGCGCATCACCGATCGCACCTTGTGGCTGGCGGCGCCGGACGGCGATATTTTCCGCCAGTGGCGCAATGCCTTCAGCGCCATGACGACCTTGTTCCAGGGCCAGCCCGGTTTCTTCGAACCGCACACCATCAATCCCTGGCTGCTGCCGGCGGGCGCCAAGGATTCCACCAGCTATTACGACACCGCGCCGCTGCGCCAGACCCTGACCGAAGTGATCGATTTCGACCTGATCAACAGCAAGACGGTGCGATTTTCGGTGGGCGCGGTGAATGTCGTGTCGGGCAATTTCGTGTTTTTCGACAACCAGACCGACACCATCGTACCCGAGCATGTGATGGCGTCGGGGGCGTTGCCGCCCGGCTTTCCCATGGTCAAGATCGGCACCGAGTATTTCTGGGACGGCGGCGTGGTCTCCAACACGCCGCTGCAGCATCTGCTGGCGCAGGACGACAATCTCAATTCGCTGGTGTTCCAGGTCGATCTGTTCAGCGCCCGCGGGCCCTTGCCGCGCACCATTCAAGACGTGATGGGGCGGGAAAAAGACATTGTCTATTCCTCGCGCACCCGCCAGGTCACGGACATGTTTGCCCGGCTACAACGCTGGAAGACGCGGGCGTACGAAGCGCTGGTCAAGGTGCCGGAAGCGGAGCTGAGCGACGAGCAGCGGGCGATGCGCGACAAGCTGGCCGACCTGCCCCAGGCCACCATTTTGCAACTGATCTATCAGCGCAAAAATTACGAGAGCAATACGCGCGATTATGAATTCTCCGCCGATTCCATGCATGAGCATTGGCAGAACGGGCTGGACGACACCCGCCGCACCCTGACGCGCAAGGACTGGCTGGCCATCCCGCCCCAGGGCGTGGGCATCGTCACCCATGACGTGCACCGCGATTACGATAAGCCCGTCTGAAGCCGCGCTTTGGACCCCTAGTCTGGCATCTGACTTTATGGTAATGTTGCCATCAGTCAGATGGAGGACCCATGGCCATGCGCCAATGCGGAACCTGCACATTGTGTTGCAAGTTGATGGGGATAGGGGCGCTGGACAAGCCGCAGGGGCAATGGTGCGCGCATTGCCAGCCGGGCAAGGGCTGCGGCATCTATCTTGATCGTCCGCAGGAATGCCGCCAATTCAACTGCCTCTGGCTGACGGACGAAAGGCTGGGCGAAGAATGGTATCCCAAAAAATCCCGGATGGTGCTGACCCATGAAGCGGACCGGATTGTCGCCCGTGTCGATCCCGGCACGCCGGATGCCTGGCGCAAGCCGCCTTATTTCGCGGCGCTGAACCGGATGATGCAGCAGGACCTGGCACAGGGGCGGCTGGTCTATGCCGCTATCAACCGGCATTACATTCTGCTGCTGCCGGACCGGCAGGAAGATCTCGGGCCGCTGGGCGAGGGTGATGAGGTTGAATTGGCGACGGTATCAAAGCCGGGCGGGCTGGAATACCGGGTGACGGTGCGGCGGGGCGCGCAGTAAAATCCGTGCATGATCGCCATGCGTCATCCCGTCAAGCTGGTGCTCCCGATTGCCCTGGCAGCCTGCGCCAGCGACGCTTTTGCCGCTGAGAGCGATGTGGCGCTCAGGCGGCAGATTCTGGGCGCCTGGCAGGTTACCAATCCCGCCGATTGGGCGGTGAAGCAGAAATTGTTCGCCATGCAGTAACTGGGAGCCGATGGCACCGGCGCGCTGTTCGTGTACAAGAACCGCTTTTGCGGCAAGCTGGTGCAGCGGACACCATTTTCGTGGAACTTGAAGGATGGGGTTCTGTTTGAAAATTATATCTGGGAGGGCAAGCCAGTGCACGCCCATGCCAAAGTTCTGTTTGTCGACTATGACACGTTTATGCAAGGCGACGGCGTCAAGGAGCCGCTGCACATGATCCGGGCGCCAAGTTGCGGGGCTTCGTGACGGCCCGGAGATGAATTACCGCCACGCGTTTCACGCCGGAAATTTTGCCGATGTCGTCAAGCATGTGGCGCTGGTGCGGATACTTCTGCATCTGCGCCGGAAAGAGACGCCCTTTGCGGTGATCGACAGCCATGCCGGGCGAGGGCTTTACGATCTTGGCGCGGACGAAGCGCGGCGCACGGGTGAGGCTGCGAAAGGGATTGAAAAGCTGCGCGGCCTCAAGGGACCGCAAGCGCTGGAGCACTATCTGGCGCTGGTGGAAGAAAATGGCACAAGCCTCTATCCGGGCTCGCCCTTGATCGCCGCGAAATTGCTGCGGCCGCAGGACCGGCTGGTGGCGATCGAGAAACATCACGAGGAAGCGGCAAAGCTGAAACAGGTGCTGGCGCCGTTCCGCAAGGCGCGGGCCGAGGAAGGTGACGGCTATGCCCGGCTGGCGGCGCTGCTCCCGCCGCCGGAGCGGCGCGGGCTGGTGCTGATCGATCCGCCATTCGAGGCGCCGGATGAATTCGAGGCTGCCGCCGAGGCGGTGAAGGGCGCGGTGCGCCGCTTCGCCACCGGTATTTTCCTGATCTGGTATCCGGTGAAATCGGCTGCCGCCGCGCGCGCCTTTTGCGGCGAGGTGCTGGCCAGCGGCGTCACCTGCGCCCTGAATATCGAGATGGCGGTGGACGCGGCGGAGGGTAAGCTCAGCCGCGCCGGGCTCCTGGTCCTGAACCCGCCTTTCGGCTTCGATACGGATCTGCGGGAAATTCTGGGGGTGATCGCGCCGCGCCTGCCGGGGGGCGAGGCGGCTGTGGAGCTGCTGGCTGGAAAGCCTTAAGCTGGCATCATGAAAAGGCTGATCGCAGTTTTACTGTTGTTGGTTGCCCCCGCGATGGCGGCGCCGTCGGACTATGCCGGGCGCTGGCTGCTGCGGAGCGGGGAGTAAAGCTGCGACATAAAACTGGATGCCCGGCCTTTGCATGGCGGCTTCGCGCTGGAGCAGAAATGCTCCGACGCTTTTCGCATGCAGTCGGCCGAGGCGTGGAAGCCGTTTGACGGCGGCATCGTCTTTCTCAGCGAGACCGGGGCGCCGGTGGTGACGTTCGAGGAACGCGAGCAGGGCATTTATGGCGCCAGCAACGATCCGGCGCTTTTCCTGCGCGATGAGCGGCACGGCGGGGTGCCGCCATCGCAGGCGAAGGTGGCGATGACCGGCGCCTGGACACTGGGCGCGTCCAGCGGACCACCGCTATGCAATTTTGTTTTCAGCGGCCAGGGGGGCGGGCGGAACTTTGGCGGTGGCTGACCCCTGCCGCCCGGAATGGCGCGCCAGGCATTTTTCCGGCTGGTCGCTGAAGGGCGAGGAACTGGCGCTGCTGGATGCGGCGGGAACGCCGGTGCGCCGCTATCGCCAGCGCGATACCAACACGTTTACAGATGTCCTGGAATTGGAGACGCCGCTGCAATTGTGGCGGCCTGTTCGCTGACCGCTTGTTTCGGCAGATTTTTTCCAGCTTGCCTTGAGGGCGGGGCTCAATTATCACCGCCGGTGGACAGGTGGCAGAGTGGTTGAATGTACCGCACTCGAAATGCGGCGTACCTGCAAGGGTATCGTGGGTTCGAATCCCACCCTGTCCGCCAATAAAAAAGTTCCGTGAGAAGCGCTTAGGGAGCCTCTGATTTAGTCTCTTGCGTGCGGTATTTTGATATGATTCACAGTAGTTTTCGGGGGGGCATGCCATGCGCCAGCGGACATTTTCAAGTTTGGGCTTTGAAGTCCACG
>Ga0302319_10020313_pt1 | contig 12020 bp, 9 predicted proteins | sample Bog_T0_2_FD_203319 | JGI IMG/M metagenome (GOLD analysis project Ga0302319, IMG submission 203319) | Peat permafrost microbial communities from Stordalen Mire near Abisko, Sweden - Bog_T0_2 | ecosystem: Environmental > Terrestrial > Soil > Wetlands > Peat | place: Sweden: Abisko, Stordalen Mire...
CGCGTTCGCCGCGAGGTTCGCCGGGCCGACCGCGGAGATAATCGCCGGGTTGGTAGCGTTCCCGACAAGGCTTCCTACGGTAATGCTCCCGATCGCCACTGTCGACCGGATCGCCCCCGAGGTGTCGAGCGTGCCTGGCCCGGAGGTCTGCCCGGCCGTCAACGCTCCTCCCACGGTCATTGTGCCGATCCCGTCCGCCTGCACGTAGCCCGTATCGCTCAGAAGCGCCGTGGCGGAGTTGCTCCCCGTAATATTGTTCTTGATGGTCGCGCTCTTCAGCAATCCGAAGACCGAGATCGTCCCGGTGTCGTCCGCCGACCCTCCCGTGATGCTCCCGCCGATCACCAGCGAGTTGACCGGGCCGTTCACGCTGATTGACCCCGACCCCAGAATTGTCGTGGACCCCGCCCCGGAGCCCCCCGTCAGATCATGCGTCAGCAAAAGTGTCCCCACCGTCCCGGCCACGAGGATCGTTCCACTTGCTGCGCCGGAGCCGCCCAGGACGCTGCTGTCAAAATTCGACCCTGTCGTCTTGTCCCCCTTGCCTATTGTCAGCGTTCCGACCCCGCCGCTGTTGTCTGTAATGATCGCTCCCGAGGTTGGACCGCTGCCGCCGATCAAATTCTTCGCGATCGACAAGCTGCCGATCGTCGTATTGCTGACGATCACCCCATCCGTGTCTCCCGTTTGATTCGAGTCTCCGGCCACCAGATTGCCTCCGATTACCGAGCCGCCGATAACCACGCTTCCCAGGGCCATCGCATCGATGGATCCGGCTGTCCCAGTGATTGCAGCCGCCGATGACGTCGCCGCCACTCCCGCCGTTCCTCCGATCACGTTTCCCATCACCGTCACCTTCTGGATCAATCCGTCCGAGTTCACCTCCCCGGACTGCAATCCGGATCCACCCACGATATTCTCGCCAATGGTCACGCTCCCGATCCCGGAGTTGACCCCGGTACCCGTCGCGATTTCTCCGGAATTGGGTCCGCCGCCCCCGATCAAATTCTTTGCGACAAATACGCTGCCGATCGTCGAGTTGCTGATGATCACTCCATCGAGGCTTCCCAACTGATCCGAGCTTCCGTCGTTCACCGGGTTGCCGCCGATCACCGAGCCGTCGACAACCACGCTCCCCAGGACCTGCGCATTGATGCCTCCGGAAAAACCGCCGGTCGATGCTGTCCCCGCCGATCCCCCTGCCAGATTGCCCATTACCGTCACCTTCCCGATCAATCCCGTCGAGTACACCTCCCCGGAGCTCGAACCCGAGCCTCCGGAAATATTTCCTCCGTAAATCTTCTTCCCAATGACATGGCCGATGGTCACAGACTCGATGGTTCCACCGAAAACGATCCCCGACGAGTTGGCCTCCGTCGAGTTTCCCGGCGTGAAATTTCCGCCGATCAGCGACCCGGCGATGGTCACCTTTCCGAGGCTGGTTCCGCCCTGGATGGATCCCGACGCGACCCCCGTGCCGCCGTGCACATCCCCCGCCACATACACGCTCCCGACAGTCACCGCGGCGATGCTGCCGCTCAAGCCGCCGGTCCCGCCCAGGATCGAGGTCCCCGGCAGCGTCGGAATCGGGTTCGGATTCGGATCGTCCGGCACCGACCCCTTTACGGTGATCGACCCGATCTTGGAAAGCGTCCCGTAGCCGCCTCCCGAAGCGCTGTCATACCCCCCGATGCTTCCGCTGAAATTAACCGGTCCCCCTTCGATCCCTCCTCCGATGACCGCCTTCCCGAGCGTCCCCGTGAAGAAAATATCGCCCGTTCCAACGCCGGTATTTCCATCCAGCGATCCCCCGATGTTCAGTTGCGCGATGTTCCCGGTGCCCACCTTCCCCTTGTAATCCTGCGCGAAGATCGACCCGTACACGTTCCCCGCCACGTTGATCATGCCAACCGTTCCCGTGATGTTGCTTTGCGTGCTGGCCACGAATGTCCCGTTCCCTCCTCCCTGCGTCGTATTGCCTTCCGCTCCCAGGGTGTCGATCGTCAGTTTCCCCAACGCCAGCGAGGCCGTCCCGCCACCCGCATCGATTCTCCCCAGGTCCCCCGGCACCGTTACACTCCCGAGATTCACGCCAAGCGCATCGATGTAACCGATATTTACATTCGAGATGCCCCCGGCCACCGGAATCAGCGAAAACGAAAGATTTGCTCCGTTAAATTGGTGCTGCCCCGACAGGTTCAGTTCCATCAATTGCCCGGGCGAGTTCGGATCGAAGACAAACTGCGAAGCCGCAAACGCCCCCTTGGTCGTCGTCACCACCACCGTATCCCCGAACGGGTCGGTGTAATGCGCCGATTTGTGGTCCGGTGCAATCGTCAATCCTCCCGCGGGCGCGATCCGGTCTTCAAGGGGTTCTATCAACGATACGGCGCGCATGTGGGAAAGGGGGCGGCGTTTCATCGCATACAGCCGATGGGCCGTCAAGTGAGCCGCTGTGTGGTTCGTGCAAAAAGGCCATTCCTGCGGGCCGGAGAGTGAGGAGAAATTCGAACCGCGGATGGACCGAGGAGGAGGAAGGGGCAAGCGGAGGTTGGCGGGCGGGCGAGACACGGATGAACGCGGATGGGGAGGCGGGGCAACCACCGAGCCTCAGTTATATCCGTGTCCATCCGCGTCCATCCGCGGTTCGTTCCCTCTCATAATCGAATTTTTCCTCATCGCCGCTATTGCCAGCCCCGAGTCCGCCGGTTACCATGCTTTCTCCCCTATGGGCATCTCCATCCGGCTGCTTTTCCTCGCCGCGTTCTCGTACGTTTGGATCATCCTTTACACCGATGCCAAAGCCGAGGCCCACAAAGAGAATCCGGATAATTCGAGAGTCGTTCTTCTCTTCGCGGGCACCATCCTCGACGGGCTCGCCGTTGGCCTCGTCCTCACGCTGCTGGTAGTCCCTTCCATCGGCGACCGCGTCGGCGGTTTCTTCTACAATCCCGGCACGGAAATCGAGCACGACCCGCACGCAGACGCAATTGCCAGACTGGCCCAGGGCAACCCGGAAGGCGCCATCGACGTTTACGAGGAAATCCTCAATAAAGATCCGTCCGACACCCTCGCCATCAGCGAGATCGCCCGCATCTGCCATCGCGACCTCGGCGATACCCCGCGCGCCGCCACCTTTCTCGAGCGCGCTCTCGATCAGGAGTGGCCTCACGAGCAAAGCTCATTCCTCGCCAATCGCCTCGCCGATGTCTATCTGCTCCAGGGCGACCGCTTGCGCGCCCGCGAGCTTCTGGTCCAGATCGCCACCACCCTCCAAGGCACCAAATACGCCGCCAACGCCCTCCACCGGATTCATGAAATCGAACGCGCCATCGATGTCGGCGCCTCGGCCGCCGGCTTGATGGAAGGCGGCGAAGAAGCTCCCATTACGGCAGAAGTGGCTCCCCCGCCCGAAGACGAGGCTCCCTCCATCTGAGGCGGTTTATAAAAACCGCTCCTGCGTAGCCTTTATAGGTCGCATAGGCCTCATGGGGCTATGAGCATTTGCAATGAAAACCCTCCCTCTATTCTGCGTCACCGCGCTTACAATCTCCTCTCTGGTACATGCCGGACCGGTTTTTGACATTCCCCGGATCGACGGAGTAACCATCGATGGAAAAGCAGGCGATTGGGGCGAAAAAGGCTTTCGCGTCGAGACCCTGGCAGGCCAGTCGGGCGAGGTGCGCCAACCGCAGGATTTCGATGCACAATTCCGGCTCGGTTGGGACGAGAGCGGATTGCTGGTTCTGGTGACAGTGCACGAGAAGGAAATCAGCGAGGCGGACAAGGCGGCCGATCTTTTCAAAAAAGACAGCGTCGAGATGTTTCTCGGCGCCTCGCCGGGCTCGCCGCAGTATTTCCAAGTAGTGGCGGGAACCGGCGCGGACCCGAAGTTTCCCAGCCTCCGAACCTTCATCCGCGACTTGCGCAAACCGGCGCCGCCGCGAGAGATCGAAGTCCAGGCCGCTGCAACGCGCACCCCGGACGGTTACCAGCTCGAGGCTCGGCTGCCGTGGAGCAATCTCGGCATCGCGCCGGAACCGGGGAGGGGAGTCGCCCTCCAGCTTTGCGTCAACGATGTCGATGAATCGGGCGCCCGGCTCAGCGTGACGTGGTTCCCGGCCTCCGACACCTCCAGGAACCCGAATTCGATGTTCCGCCTGCGTCTCGCGGCCAATGCCAGCCCGCCTTTCCGCACGGCCACTCGACTCGCGCTCTATGGGGGCCGGCCGCTTGCGAATATCATCGGCCCGGCCGATCTCGCCGGCAAAACGGCTGCCGCGACGGCGGAAAACGGCATTTACTCAACCGGCAGATTCGAGTCTGATTCCGGACGCGCCCGCGCCGCGATCTTCCTGCCCCCGGCCAGCTCTGTTATCTCCTACGAGGGCGGCGCAAGCGCGATAGTAGATTCCAATGATGTGAACACTTTAATTTCCAAGGCCATCGAGGATGTCCATCTCGCGTTCCGGCCCTGCGTATTCAACGGCGAAAAATTCCCGAAATGCGATTTCGAGCCGTCCGACGCCGCCAGCGCCCTCGGTAAATGCGTGATAACGACCACGTTTTACGATGCCGATTATCGCGAGGTCACAACGCCGTCCGGACCCGGACGCTATGGCGCGATCATCCAGGTGAAGACCCGCACCGGGCAGACCTTCAAGCGCTTCGCCACGCTCTATCGCACCGCGGGAGACATCGACTGGCATCTCACAAATATTCAACTCGGCAGGGTGGATTTTCCGCCGGGCCTCGGCCTCAACGCGGCGACTGTGGCCAAGCGGAGCAAGGACCTGGAGAACTTTTTTAAGAGTCAGGTCCGCGAAGGGATGAGTCACTCGGATGACGCGGCAATATTGTTCGCGGGCCTCAGCGAATTGAAACCCGGCGGAGAACCGCCCACCGCCCGCAACGGCCCTTACGCAGCCAGCCTGAAATGGTTGTATGGGTTGAAAAAACAGACGGGCAACCTGCGATCTGATTACTATTTGCATCTCCCTGCGTCCTACGGCAGCGACCGGCAAAAGAAATGGCCGCTCATCCTCTTCCTGCACGGCAGCGGCGAGCGCGGATACGACATCAACGAGGTCAAGGCAAACGGCCTGCCTCACAACCTCGACGACCAACCCGACTTTCCGTTCATCGTCGTCGCGCCGCAATGCCCGCCGGACGAGTGGTGGTCGGCATTCGAGTTGAACGACCTGCTCGATCGCGTCGAGGCGAAGTATCGCGTCGATACAGATCGCGTCTATCTGACCGGCCTGAGCATGGGCGGCTTTGGCTCGTGGGACCTCGCCATCGAGTCACCGGAGCGCTTTGCCGCCGTGGCGCCCGTTTGCGGCGGCGGCGATCCCGCCGACGTTGCGCGCATCAAAGACATCCCGGTCTGGGTTTTCCACGGCGCCAAGGATCAAACCGTCCCCATTCGGCGCAGCCAGGAGATGGTCGATGCCCTCAAAAAAGCCGGCGGCAACGTAAAGTTCACCATTTTTCCCGACGCAGGCCACGACTCCTGGACGCAAGCCTACGCGATGCCGGAACTCTACGACTGGCTCCTGAAGCAGCACCGCGACGGCCCCGGCAAGTAGCCGCTTATTCGAACCCCGCCGTGTGCAGTTTGCGCGTCAGCTCCGTCTGGCGTCCTTGCAGAGCCTTGTACATCTCCACTGCTTCGCGGTCCGGCTCGCTTCGCGTCTTCTCGTCCAGCACCACCAGACGCCCGGTCAATTGCGCCAGCTTCGCTGGCCTGCCGCTCGCGTGCTCATAGGCCCAGCACGCCTGCACCGCCGCTCCCAGCGCCGCTCCTTCGGTCGACTTCAGGCATACGGTCGGCACCCCGAATACGTCCGCGCAAATCTGCCGCCACGTCGCGCTATTGGTGCCGCCGCCCGTCAGCCGGATTTCCGCCGGCTTGACCCCCAGTTTCCGGAACCGCTTCAGCCCGTAAGCCAATCCCATCGTCACCCCCTCGGTCACCGCCCTGGCCACGTGCGCCGCCGTCATGTTCCTCGTATTGAGCCCGTGCAAGACACCGCAGCCATTCGGCAGATTCGGCGTCCGCTCCCCGTTCAGGTACGGCAGGAACAGCAGCCCTTCGGAACCCGGCGCCGTATTGGCCACCGCCTCCTCGAGGCCCGGGTAACCCCACCCGAACAAATGCCGCACCTGCTCGGTCGCCACGGTGACATTCATAGTGCAGATCAGCGGCAGCCAACCGTCGGTGCTGTCGCAAAACGCCGCCACGTCCCCCTCCTTGTCCGTCACCGGCTCCTTCGCGTGCGAGTAGAGCGTCCCGCTCGTCCCGAGGCTCGCCGTTACGATGCCGGCCTCGATATTTCCCGTCCCGATCGCGCCCATCATATTGTCCCCGCCGCCGGCGCTCACGATCGGGCACTTCTTCAATCCCCATTGCGTCCGCAGCTTGTCCCGCAGCAGCCCCGTCACTCCGCGCGAGCTCTCCGGCTTTGGCAGGAACTCCCGCACCCGCTCGTCGATGAAATCGCACAGCGGCTCGCACCACTCCCGCTTGCGCACGTCGAGCAGCCCCGTGCCCGAGGCGTCCCCGTACTCCATCGTCCTCTCCCCCGTCAGCTGGAAGTTGATGTAATCATGCGGCAGCAGGATGCAATCGAGCGCCCCGTAATTCGCCGGCTCATTCTGTTTCATCCAGAGAATCTTCGGCGCGGTATAACCGGGCATGATCGGGTTGCCCGCGAGTTTCACCAGCCCTGCGACGCCGCCGAATTCCTGCGAGAATTGTTCGCACTGCTCGATAGTCGACGTATCGCACCAGAGCTTGGCCGGGCGGATCACCTCGTTCTCCTTGTTCAGCGGCACAAGGCCGTGCTGCTGCCCGCTCACCCCGATCGCCGCCACCTCGTCCTTGCGCGCCCCGATCTGCGCCAGGCATTCCCGGATCGTATCGTCGACCGCATTGATCCACACCTGCGGGTCCTGCTCCATGTGCCCCGGCGGCAAATTCTCGATTAGCCCGTAGGCCCGTTGCGCGGTTGCCAGCACCGCCCCGGATTCCGTGTCCAGCACCAGGCTCTTGGTGCTCTGCGTTCCGCTGTCGATACCGATTGTTAGCATGATTCGAGTTTCCTATTTCGCCGCGGATGATTAACCTGAGTGCCTTATGGTCAAGAAGCTTCTTCACACCCGTTACCGCGTCGCCGACCTGGAAAAGACGGTTTCCTTCTACACCGAGGTTCTCGGCCTCGAGATTACCAGCCGCTCGACCTCGGGGCGCGGCTCCCAACTCGTCTTCCTCAAGACCCCCGGCAGCGAGGAACTGATCGAGATTTGCAAATTCGACCCGAGCGGTCCCGTCGTCGTCGGCCCGGATCTCACCCACCTCGCCTTCGAGGTGGACGACATCGACGCCTTTGCCAGCCATGCCGCCTCGAAAGGCTACCCCCTTTCCGACGGCCCGCACCGCTCCGGCTCCGGCAGCGCCATCGCGTTTGTCGACGCTCCTGAAGGCTACGAAATCGAAATCATCCAGAGAGCCCCGGCCCGCTGACCCGCGAGCGAAAGCCCCCTCATGGAATTTGACTGGCTCGACTCCCCCTTCGGCCTCAAAGGCGTGACCCCCAGGGAAATCGAGGAATCCTTCGAGGACCCCTTCAGCCTTCGCCTTCTGCCCGACAGCGGGGAGGGCGAGGCCCGCTATTTCAACCTGGGACGCTCCGCCGGCGACCGCGGAATTTTCTCGGTCTTCTGGTCCGACGGAAAAAAATACCGCGTGATCCTCGCCCGCGACATGACCGCCGAAGAAGCCCTTTTCTATGACCGCAAGAACTCCGAATTGAATGGCTAGGCTCAAAACCATCGCCAACTGGTCCGAAGTGCCCCGTTTCGACTCCGAGGAGGAAGAGGCGGAGTACTGGACCGGCGTGCAGCTCGACATCCGGTTGATGAACGCCTCGCTGGTCAAGGCCGACAATCGCGACTCGACGACCATTACCATGCGTTTCGATCCCCGCATGCTGGCCCGCATCAAGCGCATCGCCCGTTCCCGCTATCTCAATTACCAGAGCATGATCAAACAGTGGCTCGCCGAGCGCCTCGAAAAAGAACTCTGAAAAAATTCGAAATCAGAAATCAGAAATTCGAAACCAGATTCCCAATAAACGTCCCAAACCAAATTCGTCCCGCAAATGCGGCATCAAATATTTCGGATTTCTGATTTCGAATCACTTTGGAGATTTTTTAGTAGGATCATCAGAGGTGATTCGAAATGAGCGTCTTACGCGGAATGCTCCGGTTCTAAAAAGGCGTCGATTGTATCCCCAGCTTGCATCCCTCACGCTTTAAAAGCTGCAATTTCAAAGCGGGCAAAGCAGAGCATTCGGTGGCAAATCTTACGAGCCGATGGAACCTCAAACCTCTGGGAAAATTCCTTCATTTCCACGCCGCGCAATGGATTGACATATTCCAATTCTGGTAATTTATGATTTTATAAAATCTCCCTTCACTCTCCAAGAGTTGAGGTTTTTTTCAAATGCCCAAACCAGCGCCCCTCGCCAATATCGCTCCATTGATCGTCACCGTCCGCGATCAGCGCGTCATTCTCGATGCCGATCTCGCCGCGCTTTACGGGGTTTCGACGATGGTCCTCAACCAAGCTGTCAAGCGCAACCAGGAGAGATTCCCCAAGGCTTTCCTTTTCCAACTGACTCGATCCGAATGGCTTAACGATTTGAAATCACAAATTGTGATTTCAAACACCCGCGGTGGACGCCGCTCTGCACCCTATGCCTTCACCGAGCACGGCGCACTCATGGCTGCCAATGTGCTCAACAGTCCGCAAGCCATCCACATGAGTGTGGCCCTCATCGCCGCTTTCATCCGCCTGCGCGAAACCCTCTCTGCTAATCACGTCATGGCCAAACGCCTGGCCGAGATCGAAAACACCGTGCTCACCCATGACGCCGCTCTGCGCGACCTCTACCAAAAGATTCGCCCACTATTGCTCCCGCCGCCGGACCCGCCACGACGCAAGATCGGTTTCAAGACGGACGACTGACTTTTCCTTTGAGCCGGCTTCCACACGTCTTGCAGTCACAATTTGTGATCGCATCCAGCCTGCCCAGCCAGCAGCATCTCTCACTCGATCTCTTCTCGCCTCCTCTCTCAACTTAAACAACTTCAGCGGCGAGCGCAGGCTCTCCTTTTGCTCTGCGCCTTGCGAGCCGCTGAACACTACTCCGGTGTGGGTGGCAGGCAGCAAAAGGCATGACGGCTGCTGCCGGCGTGACTTTTGTTTCCACGGCGAGTGGTAGGATATCGCAGCGCTCAACGCCCGCACAGACCCCAGACACGCGCCCCTCAGCGGTGGAACGATTCGTCGGACATCGACAGGTGCATCAAGACGTTGAGTCTGCGCTGCCGCCGGGTTGGTGGCGCGCTCATCTCTGGCCGGTTGGACGTTTGCTGTGACGGTGATTCACGGTTCACCATGCGGTCCGGCGTTGCGTAACGGCTCATTGACGGCGGCGCGAATGTGGGTTCGGCCTCAGGTCAGGCACTGGTGGGCGCGAGGATGTCGGCTGCTTCCTGGATGCGTCAGAAGCGGGTTAACGATGGGCCTGAAATTCCTTGTTTTTCACAAGGGGTAGGGCGTCCGTGCGAAATAAAGGCGGCCAAAATTGGCCGCCAAGAAGTTGCAGTGATTGTTCATATGAAAATGAAAATTGACATCAGTAGAACCTGCGGTTCCGTCCGCAGTAGCCTATCGGCACTGGCGGGGCTGGTAACGGCCCGGTCAGAAGCTGCCGAGACAACATCGCTCCATCCTTGGGATGAGGAGGTCGCTGTGAAGTGGCCTCCGCGACTGCCAGCATCTAGGCGGTCGGAGTGACAGGCTGGGTGACACGTCCAACACAAGTCAGCGGCATCTAAATTCGTGGATTCGCCTTCGGCGACCGCTCATTGCCGCAGGGCTAGGAGGAAACAGCCTTCGTTTTCTACTTGCCTTTTCTGATATTGGGACGTGTGTTCGCGTCGTTCTTTCAATCCCTGCAATGAACGGAGCCATTTATTTCGAGCCGCGCGACGTGTGGGCTAAACGCGTTACCGACGAAAAAAGCCTCGCCTACCGTCGATCGACACTTGGACAAAAATTACCAAGTGCATCAAGCGAGGTGATGGACTAGCCCTAACCGCCCATGATGCAACCAGGCACATCTCCCTGACATTCGAGGCTACAGGAAAGACTTCGGGGCGCTACGACATCCGGTTTCTCACGGGGCGTTCTCCAAAGTACGGCACTGTGGAAGAAGTTTGGAGACTCGACATGGATGAACTTATTTTTTTCTCACTACGACCACTCGACCCGTTTCAGTACCGATTTCGCGTTCGAACGCTTGCCAACGACCGTGCCCGCTCCGAGGGCATGTGGTTTGTCGGCGTCGATTCGTTCGACGAACCTGGATTAGAAAATGAAGCCGCAATTGACCGTTGAGATATGACTAATACACCCCCGTCAACAGTAGATAAGAAATATCTAATTGTAAAATGCACTATTGGCGTATGTCTACTTATTGCGATTACAGCTTTTCTGACTAACCCCGATCAAGCGGCCCATCTGAAACCCCTGAAGGAAACGATAGTATTAAAATATCCGTATGCCGGAGGTGACAGCAGAAACGCGAATGCGCTAAGATATCCGTATGGCGGAAGGGACATAAGTGTTTATTCGTTTCCGCTGCTGCAATACCACAACTACGGAGTGTTTTCGACTACTGGATGGTCCACCAAGATTTATAGCTATGGATACTTCGGAAGAATACAGACGACTGACGACATTGTGGAGTTAGCTAATCAAATGTGAATTATCACAGATACCATGAATAACAAACCTACTTATACGCATCAAACGGAACCTGACGAACGAGGCAATGTCTTTCACATCGAGTCAGAGCAAGAACTCGGCCAGCGAGTTATCCGCGAAGCCATCGCTTGGTATCGGGAGCAACCGCACCATAAAGAAGCAACTCAACTGGAAAGCAACCGGCACATTTGGATTTCCACTCTCGAAATATCGGGTGGCTCGCACCGTGCGTGGAAGTATCTTTGAACCTAGGTGTGGATGCCGAATTCATTGCCGTTCATGCCCATGCCACCGGGATAGCGGCCGTCGAAGTAGAATTCGTTCCGCTGGCCGTAGAGCTTGGCTTGGGTGACGATGCGGCGCACGCGGTCGAGAAAGGGCTCCCACAAGTCTTTGCGCAACTCGCGGGCGAAGAAAGTCCAGGGTGCGGGCATTCTCCCCACGGGCGTTCTCGTGATGGGCGATCTGCGCGATGGCGAGACGCCGGGTTTCTGCGATGGGAGCGCGGAATCGGTCGAGGTTGAGGGTGGTTTCGATCTTTTCCCGATGCAGCAAGAGCAGGGTGCCGAAGAGTTTGGTAAGGCTCTGAGAATTTCCATCCTTTCCCTCAAGCCTGCTCTCCCGCGAGCAGGCCGGCAGTCATTCTGCAGAATTCCCGGAGAAGCCTGGCGACGAGGCGTTCTTGACCTTACCGGGTGTGCCGGGCAGTTTGCTGAGAGCCAATCGGAAGCAAGAATTGCGAACCTCGGACGACGAATGAGCTCAATAAACCGACATTCCTTTGTATCCCGTCGTTGTATCCGGCACATCGAAAAAGAGGCCAAAAGGAATCAATTCCAGCCAATAGCGAATCTGCGATAATGTGTGTAAGTCCTTGATTTCATAAGAGTAGCATATACTAGCGAAGGCTGACTAAAGTCGGTAAACCCTCATTTCTGATTTCGAATTTCTTCTCATGCGCATCGACATCCTCACCCTCTTCCCCGCCATCTGCGAGGGTCCGTTGGGCGAGAGCATCCTCAAGCGCGCCCGGGAAAAAGGCCTCCTGGATATCCGCATCCATAGCCTCCGCAACTGGGCGCCGGGCAAGCACGCCGTCACCGACGACACCCCCTACGGCGGCGGCCAGGGCATGGTCATGAAATGCGAACCGATCTTCGCCGCCGTCGAGGAGCTCAAGGCC
>Ga0302319_10020320_pt1 | contig 12017 bp, 11 predicted proteins | sample Bog_T0_2_FD_203319 | JGI IMG/M metagenome (GOLD analysis project Ga0302319, IMG submission 203319) | Peat permafrost microbial communities from Stordalen Mire near Abisko, Sweden - Bog_T0_2 | ecosystem: Environmental > Terrestrial > Soil > Wetlands > Peat | place: Sweden: Abisko, Stordalen Mire...
GGTACTGCTCGGCATCACAAAGGCGTCGCTTTCGACCGATTCGTTTATCTCCGCGGCATCCTTCCAGGAGACGACCAGGGTACTCACCGAGGCCGCGATCAACGGCAAGGTGGATTACCTGCGCGGCCTGAAGGAGAACGTGATCATGGGACGGCTGGTTCCGGCCGGTACGGGCATGAAGTTCTATCGTCAGGTGAAGATTGCGGGAGAGGATATCGTGGAAGAGCCGATTCCGGAGCCGACGCTGGATGCGCTGGCCGGGTATGAGGACGAAGCCAGACTGACGTATACCGGCGGGTTGAGTGAGACCGGGCCGGAAGAAACGCTGGCCGAGTAAAGTCAGCAGTAAGTCATGAAGAGAAGCCGGGCCGCCTGCGAAGGTTGGCCCGGTTTTATTTAACCTTGACCAATGGTACGCCGAGTTTGGTCAGCCTGTAGTGGTCAATCTGTCGCTCGTCGTGGTACTCCCATATGTCACCGGTTCGTGGGTCGAAGAAGGTCCTCGGGTAACCGGGGTAACTGCCGTACTCCACGCCGGCAAACGGCCCCTGCGCCTGAACCGCATCCGGGCTGAGATACGGCCTGAGCGCGATCACCCCCCGGGAGCACCGCAATCACCGTAAGAACGCCTTTCGTATACCAATCGTTTCGCATGGAAATCCTCCAGCGCCCCTTGTAAACCGCCGCATTCCCGCCCGCGGCTCCGTTCTGATACCGTATAGACATGAGCCGCAAACTAACGCTCGAAATCCCGGAAGACGCTTACGATGAACTCGTGCGGTCCGCAAACCGAAAGGGTCAGCCTCCCGAGCGCATTGCCGTCGAGATCCTCGCCGACAGGCTCTCCGAGCCTGTGATGCGTCTGGCCGGCTGCCTTTCAATGCCCTACGCCGATATCGCGAAACGTCACGACGAGTACATCGGCGCAGGCTTGCTTCCGCAGCCAGACGAACAGTGAGGGGACTCTTTGTCGATACCGCCGGTTGGGCGGCGTTTCTCGTGGGGTCGGAGGCGTTTCACGAGCAGGCTGTGTTCCTGCTGGACCACGCACGGGCCAACGGGCAGCCCGTCCTGACCACCAGCTATGTGATGGCCGAGCTCGTGGCGCTCCTGACAAGTCCGATGCGCGTGCCGCGCCGCGAACAGGTACGAATTGTCGGGACGCTTCGGTCCGCGGAATGGATACGAATTCTCCATGTTGATCCGGCCCAGGGTGAAGCCGCCTGGCAGCTGCTGGCGAAACAAGACGACAAAATGTGGAGTCTGGTGGACTGTACAAGCTTCGTCGTCATGCGGGAGTATTCGATCACGGTTGCTCTTACTTCCGATCGTCACTTTGAACAGGCTGGCTTCACACGTCTCCTGCGGAAGCAGTGAGCACGCGTGGCCACGATCATGGCGGAGATCAGGTGGCCGCCTGAGAACGGACCCGGCTTCTTACTTTTCCTGGAGCAGCGGTGCGCCAAGTTTGGTCAACCGATGCTTCACTAAATCGCTCTTATAATCGTAACTGTAGATCTCGCCCGTACGAGGGTCGAAAAACGACCAAGGCCCGCTTCCTGAGAACTGCACACCGACAAACGACCCCTGAGCATAAGCCACCGCATCGGGGCTGAAATATGGCCTGAGCGCGAGCACCCAGAGAAACACCGCAATCACCGTAACGCCTTTCGTATACGAATCGTTTCGCATGGAAAACCTCCAGCGCCATTGTACTGTCCCGCCCGCCGCCGGTTTGCTACCGTATAAGCATGAGCCATACACTCACCATCGCAGTGTCGGACGAGGCCTACGAAGAACTGGTGCGCATCGGCAGCAAGAAATCGCAGGCCCCGGAAAAGGTCGCCTCGGAGATCCTCAACGACTTGCTGCCGGACCCCCTGCTCAAGCTCATGGGAACCATCGATTCGCCCGTTCCCGACGTTGCCGAACGCCACGACCAATATATTGGCGAAGGCATTTACGCGGACCACGTGCGATAGGTGCCGCCGCCGGTTTTTGTCGATACGGCCGGATGGGCGAATTCTCTGGTAGCGCGTGAACCGTACCACACTCTGGCGGCTACGCTGCAGACCGATCCAGCGCCACAACCGAATGCGGCCGCGGCCTGTTACTTCTCCTTAACCAGTGCCGCGCCGACACCGGTAAGTTTGGACTTAGACTCCAGTTTTCCGCCCGAATATCCCCAGACCTCCCCGGTGCGGGGGTCGAAAAACTTGGGGCTTGCCACGTCGCCGTACCAGACCTGAACCCCGGTCAACGATCCCTGAGCATGAGCCACCGCATCGGGGCTGAAATATGGTCTGAGCGCGAGCACCCCGAGAAACACCGCAATGACCGTAAGAACCGCTTTCGTATACCAATCGATTCGCATTGATAACCTCCAGCGCCCATTGTACTGTTCGGATCTGCCGGCACGCGTGTTGGCCTGCGTCACGGAATCTCAACGAGGCTGCTCTGTTCCGACATCAGCTGGCCTTCGGAATCCCGCACCACCATCCGCACCACATAACGTCCCGGATGCACCGGGAAGCTGGTCTTCACCGCGATGCCGGACCCGACGCGCTTCTCCAGCGTCTCGTCGAGCAGCCGCATCTCCACTTTTTTCTCCACTCCCGCGACGTAGTTTCCATCGTTGTCGAACAACCCCGTCACCACCGTCAGGTTGTCGAGATTTCGCCCGCCTTCTTTGCGGAAACTCAGCTTCTTCACATCGACTCGGGCCACGGCCGAGAGCATCGCGTCCCCGTTCTCCTGCTTAAAATACTGCGTCTGCAGGACGGCCGGAAGATCGTGCACCTCGTCGCGCGAAAAGAACGCTTCCTCGATCTGCTGCTTCGCCTGCTCCGCCGGATCGGCCGCGTACTTCGGTGCATAGTAGCCCGTGCGGACCTGGAGATCCATCCCCTTCAGACCTTTGAGCGAGACTTTCAGGCTGTGGTACTTGCCATCCAGTTTCAGATTCAGCGGCGAGAACCCAAGCACGTACAGGTACTCCGGCGCAGCGGCGGTGCGCGCGATGCCTTCGTCGAAATCGTTGCTGCCGTGATAGAAATTCCCGCCCGTGCCGTATGCCAGGTTCGCCATCACGTCGGCCTGCACGGTTGCTTCCGTGGTCCGGTACATCATCTTCTGGGTCAGTGTCGCGGGGTTCACGTTCGATTCGCTGGCATCCGGGATTCCGTTCTCCGAATAAAGCCCCCGCGCATCCAGAGCGCCGATCACCACGTTGGCATGGATCGCGCGCTCGATCAGGTGCGTCTGCTCTTCCAGCCGGTCCGTGAGGACCAGAAATCCGGGGGATACCAGCACAATCGTTCGTTGCCCGGGCATCGCCGCCATTCGGCCCACCACCGCGCGAAGCATGTCGAGCGAAGACTCTGTATCCCGATCCCCGTTGAGAACCGCATCGCGCGCAGCCGATTGCGACAGCCGCACCGCAGTGTCCCTTTGTGCCGGCGTCAGGTTGGCGCATCTCATGGCGTCGGCTACCGCGATGTTCAGCGCCTGGGGATCGTTCTTGTTGTAGATCGCGTCGCCCATATAGAAGGTCATCGGCGGGCATTGCGATTGCAGGTGGGTCTTCGTTGCGGTGGCGCTCCCGACGCCGATCGCAGCCAGCGCCTTGTGCAGCTTCTCTTTGTCGCCGGTGAACTCCTGCATCGGCTGGCCCGACGTGGTGTAGATCGCAGCTCGCTCCAGCGCGTGCGCCGCGGAATCGATCTGGCGCCGGGCGGCATCGCGCGTATAAGTCAGGTCGCTGAAGCTCATATGCAGATCGTCGAACAGATACGCGACGAACCGGTCCGGTATGCCGTCGGTTGTCGCATCCACCAGAGTTGCCCCGCTGGCGGAGGGCTCGGACGGAACCGGCGCCGCGGGCTTTGGGGCCGGCGTGGCAGCGGCGGCATCGTTCACCAGCTTTTCGACCGAAAACTTCGAGATCATCTGCGGCTTGCCGTTATCGAACAGCTGGAAGTCTTCCACCCCGAGGTTGCCCACCGCGCGGCCTTTGTTGTCGCGCACCACCACCGGGACCGGAACCAGATTGACCCCGGACTTAAAGGTCACGGCAGTATCGGTCGAACTGACCTCAGCGGTCTGCGCCGGGAGCGGCAGAGCACCGGCCCAGAGCACGAAGGCGGCGAGGATAAAGCGGGGAATCTGCATTTGGGGCGATGTCCAATTCTACGATAAGGCTGTTCCGATCCACGAGCGCATGCCAGCGGCGGTCCTGCCGCCCTTTCCGCGATATGATAAACGCGGGAGTATTCCCACCCACCGTAATCGGAGCGAAAAATGGCATTCACACTCACAATCAATCGCAAACAGGAAACCGTTGATGTGCCCGGCGATACACCTCTGCTCTGGGTGATTCGCGACGTCCTCAACCTCAAAGGCACGAAGTACGGCTGCGGCATCGGCATGTGCGGCGCCTGTACGGTTCACCAGAATGGCTCCCCCATTCGTTCCTGCCTGACGCCCGTTTCCGCCGTTACCGGCGCTATCACCACGATTGAAGGGCTTTCCGCCAACGGTAACCATCCCGTCCAGATTGCATGGCAGGAACTCGACGTGCCGCAATGCGGCTACTGTCAGGCGGGCCAGATGATGTCCGCCGCCGCGTTGCTGGCGAAGACGCCGAAACCAACCAACGCGCAGATCGATAACGCCATGACGGGCAATCTCTGCCGGTGCGGGACCTATCTTCGAATCCGCGCGGCGATTCACCAGGCCGCGAATCTGGCGCCGGCGAACGCCTCCGTTGCCACATCACCAGGCGCGGCCCCGGCGAAACCGGCCGCAGCCGCCATGAAATAGGGAGCGACAGAAAACCATGAAGGCACTCGAAATCACCACCAGCCGCCGTTCTTTCCTTCGCATCACCGCGCTTGCGGGCGGAGGCATCGCACTCGGCCTGTCCGCAACGCGGCAAGTCCGCGCGCAGGGCAGGGGCGGTCCGCAGGTCCCGCTCAACCCGAACAATTTCATTACCATCACGCCCGACGGCATCGTCACCATCGTCGGCAAGAATCCCGAGATCGGGCAGGGCATCCGCACCGCGCTTCCCATGCTGATCGCCGACGAACTTGATGTCGACTGGAAAGACGTTCGCGTCGTCCAGGGAGATCTCGACCCGGTGAAATACGGCGGCCAGAACGCCGGCGGCAGCACCGCCATCCCGACGAACTACATGCCGATGCGCCGCGTGGGCGCCGCGGGCCGCGCTTTGTTCGTGACCGCGGCCGCCCAGACGTGGAACGTTCCGGAATCCGAACTCACCACCTCTTCCGGTAAGGTCTGGCACAAGTCGTCGACCCGCTCCATCGGATATGGCCCGCTTGCCGCCAAAGCCGCTACTCTGCCACCGCCCGATCTGAATACGGTTCCGCTCAAAGACCCGAAGGATTTCAAAATCGTCGGTCACTTCACGAAGAGCGTCGATAACGCCGGCCTGATGGTCGGCAAACCGATGTTCTCCATCGACTTCACCGTCCCGAATATGCTCTGGGCGCAGTTTGAAAAGTGTCCGGTCTACATGGGGAAAGCCGTCAGCGCGAATCTCGACGAGATCAAGGCGATGCCCGGCATCAGACACGCCTTCATCGTGGAAGGCACCATGGATCTGGTGGGCCTGCACTCGGGCGTTGCGATCGTGGGCGATAGCTGGTACCAGGTGCGCAATGCGCGCAAGAGCCTGAAGGTCGTCTGGAACGAAGGCGCCACGGCGACCCAATCGAGCGCCGCTTTCGCCGCGCGCGCCGTGGAGCTTTCGAAGCTGGATCCGCAGGCAGTGATTCGCAAAGACGGCGATGCCGATGCCATGCTGAAATCGGCGGCCAAAACAATCGAAGGGGATTACAGCTATCCGTTCATTTCGCACGCGCCGCTCGAACCCCAGAACTGCATCGCCAGCTACAAAGACGGCAAGTTCGAAATCTGGTCGCCCAGCCAGACTCCCGCGCAGGGCCGCGCATCGGTCGCGCAGGTGATGGGCGTACAAGCCAGCGACATCACGGTTCACATGACGAAAGTCGGCGGCGGATTCGGACGCCGGCTGACCAACGATTACATGCTCGAAGCCGCGGCCATCGCAAAGGTCGTCGGCCAGCCCGTAAAAGTTCTCTGGACGCGCGAAGACGATATGCAGCACGACCATTATCGTCCCGGCGGATTCCATTTCTTCAAGGGTGGCCTCGACGCGCAGGGCAACCTGATCGCCTGGCGCGATCACTACGTCACCTACGGCGAGGTCCAGAACGGCAGAGCAAACTTCGCCAACTCCTGCGCCATCGACGGACAGCAGTTCCCCGGCACCTTTGTTCCGAACTTCGGCTTCCACACGTCGCTGATGCCAACCGGTATCCCGACCTACGCGATGCGCGCACCGGGCAGCAACGCGTTTTCCTTCGTCTTCCAGTCGTTCACCGATGAACTCGCCCACGCGGCCGGCAAGGACCCGATCCAGTTCCGGCTCGACGTCCTGAAGATGCCGCGCGTGGTCGCTGCGGCTGCGGCCGGCGGGCGCGGAGGCCCTCCGAACGTCGGTCTCAACGCCGAAAGGATGATCGGCGTTCTCGAAACCGTGCGTGATCGCTCGGGCTGGGCGAATCGCTCCAAATTGCCCAAAGGGCGTGGCATGGGCGTTGCTTTTCAGTTCTCGCACGCCGGTTACTTCGCTCACGTCGTCGATCTCAGCGTCGATGCCGCCAGCAAGGTGAAGGTTCACAAGGTCTGGGTGGTGGGCGATATCGGCTCGCAGATCGTGAATCCGAGCAGCGCGATCAATCAGGGACAGGGCGCCGTTATCGAGGGTCTCACTCACGCGATGTATGCCGAGATCTCGTTCGAAAACGGCCGCTCCACCAAGAGCAATTTCAATCAGTACCCGATGGTGCGGATGAACCAGTCGCAGATCGACATCGACGTCTTCTTCAGGGCCACGGACAACCCTCCGACGGGCCTGGGCGAACCCGCCCTGCCGCCCGTTCCTCCGGCTATTTGCAATGCGATTTTCGCGGCCAGCGGCAAGCGTATCCGTTCGTTGCCTCTGGCGAATCACGGCTTCAGCTGGGCCTGAGCACGCGGGCCGGCCCCGGGCATTGGGTAAAAATTCCCGGTTGCCGTGGCAAAGTTACACACTGGATAGCCAACCGACGCCAGTATTCGCGGATCGCTCCGATCCGAAAATCCGGCCACCCGGGGCTCCGATGTGGTACGGGCTTCAGCCTGTACGGTCGAGCGAAGCTCGACGGCGTTCTTCGAGGCCGTGAATCTCGGTCGCCAGGCCCGAATCTCGCACTTCTCACCGACGACCCAACCAACATAGTGCGATGAGACCGCCCCCGGGTTTCACCCACACCCGACTTTAACGTTCGCATTTCGCGCACCAATCCGTTCGCGCGAACCCCGCGGTTCGGCAACCGGATTGCCAGATATTCGGCATGACTGTCACTCAGCCACAGTGGTACGTTTCCGAAAGCGTCTGTGCTCTGTGCAATCGGGGGCGTCATCTTGCCCACATTGTCAGGGTCGGCCCCCGTTGGTTTGCCTTCGATGCCACGCGCCGTAAAAGCAGGGGATTCGGTTGTCTCCTCCTCGGGTCGTTCGCCCGCCAGTTGACCGCGATGGAGGCTGCGGAGTCGGCGACCGTTCACCCGTCGTTTCCGTTTATCCAGTAACGCCGGTTGTCCCGCGCCGCGATTCGCCGGAGTTCGCCGCAGAGCGTGTTGACAGTCGCCTGCCTCAGCGCATAGATTAAAGTGCACGGCAACACTTTGAATTCCGATGAACCGATTCGCCTCCACATCCCTCATTACCTTCCTGTTCGCCCTCGCCGCCCTGTCCGGTTGCGGCGCGCGCAGCGGTGAAGTCCAGCCCGACTCCGCCCATCCTGTCCTTGCCATCGGCGCGGCCGTCCCCGACTTCTCGCTGCCCGGCGTCGACGGCAAGACTCACACGCTGAGCGAATACGCCGGCGCCAAGGTCCTCGCCATCGTCTTCGATTGCAATCATTGCCCCGAGTCGCACCTCTATGAAAGCCGCATCCGCAAGCTGTATGACGATTACCATGACAAAGGCGTCGCGCTGGTCGCCGTCAGCCCCGATAACCCGGCGTCGGTTCCCTATGCGGATCTCGCGTACAGCGATCTGAACGATTCGCTGATCGAGATGCAGGATCGCGCCGCCGACAGGCACATCGAATACCCGTTCCTGTACGACGGCGATTCCCAGACGCTCACCGGGAAACTCGGCGCGGTCGCGACGCCGCATATCTTCCTGTTCGACCAGTCCCGGAAACTGCGCTACCAGGGCCGGATCGACGATAACGAGCGCGGCGATCAGGTCAAGTCGCAGGACGCGCGCAACGCCATCGACGCCATGCTGGCCGATAAACCGGTGGCAGTGGCAACCACGCCCGTATCGGGTTGCGCGACGAAGTGGAACGGAAAAGCCCCGTCCGAGGACCCGGAACTGGCGAAGATCAACGCCGAACCGGTGAACGTAGAAATGACCACGCCCGAAATTCTGAAGAAGCTGCGCGGAAACGGCACGGGCAAACTGCTGCTGGTGAACTTCTGGGCCACCTGGTGCGGCCCCTGCGTCGCCGAGTACCCCGATATCCAGGATACTTACCGCATGTTTCGCAACCGCAACTTCGGAGTGGTGACCGTCTCCGAAGACGTGCCCGAAGCGAAGCCCGACGTATTCGCGTTCCTGAAGAAGAATCACGCGTCGACCGTGAACTACTTGTTCGCTTCCGACGACACGTCCGCGGTCCAGGATTCCTTCGATCCGAAAATGAGCGGCGCCGTTCCGTTCACGCTGCTGTTCTCCCCGAGCGGCGACGTGCTTTACCAGGAGCAGGGAGAAATCAGCATGGGCAGACTGCGGCGCAACATCCTTGCCAATCTCCCAGACGATAAGGATCACCCGGGCCAGCAGGCCTACTGGGCCCAGACCCTGCGGTGAAGGCATGGGGACGCCCACGTCCGGCATCCCCAGGGCATACAGCCGGATGATATATTAATCCGCAGCGATATTCTTTACAAAGGACAGTTCCACTCACCATGAAAGCACCCCACTTCCTCTCCGTCATCCGTCCGTCGGGCCGTTTGCGAACCCTCGGTTCTATCGCATTGGCGGCGCTGTTCCTGACCGGCACACTGGTCTGGTCGCAGGCTCCCCCTGCCGGCGGCAGCGGACGCGGTCGCGGTGGCCGCGGCGGCAGTGGCCGGGGCGGCGGTGGTGGCGTACTCCAGGCCGATTCCGAACATCCGGTGATGAAAATCGGCACCCGCATCCCCGATTTCACGCTTCCCGGCGCCGACGGTAAGATGCACAGCCTGAGAGAATGGGCCACCGCAAAGTACCTCCTGGTTGTGTTCGAATGCAACCACTGCCCGGAGTCTCAGAACTACGAAAGCCGCATCAAGGAACTCTACGAGGATTACAAAACCAAAGGCGTGCAGCTGGTCGCGATCAATCCGAACGACCCCGCCTCCGTCCGTCTCGACGAACTCGGCTACACCGACCTCGAAGACTCCCTCGCCGAAATGAAGATCCGCCTCGCCGACCGGCACATCACCTGGCCGTACCTCTACGACGGCGCAACTCAGGAGATCGCCACAAAATTCGGCGTCATCGCCACGCCTCACGTCTTCATCTTCGATCAGGATCGCAACCTTCGTTTCGAAGGCCAGATCGACAACAACCAGCGCCCCGACCTGATCACGACCCGCGACACGCGCAACGCTCTCGAAGAATTGCTTGCGGGCAAGCCCGTCTCGGTCACCGATACGCGGGTCCACGGCTGTTCCACGAAGTGGAAATCGAAGCAGGTCGGTTCGGCCTCGCGCGAAGCGGAGATGACCAAGCTCCACGCCGAACCCGTGACGCTCGACACGGTCGATGCGGACGGCCTGAAGAAGCTGAAGGCAAACGACAGCGGCAAGGTTCAGGTCGTGACATTCTGGTCGTCGAAGTGCACCACCTGCGCCGATTCCTTCCACGCGATCGAAACCACCTGGCGTATGTTCCGTCTGCGTGCCTTCACGCTGGTGACGGTCGCCACCGACCCGGTTGCGAGCAAGGACGCCGTGATGGACGTCCTCAACAAGCAGCACGCCTCCACGTCCAACGGAACCCGCACGCCGGGCAATTCACCGCAGTTCACCGCTAGGAACCTGCAGGCGACGGTGGATTTCGCCGCGGTGCAGGCCGCTTTCGGCGAGAAGTGGAAGGCCGGCACGATGTTCACCGTCGTCATTGGAAGCGATGGCAAGGTGCTCTACAGGAAGGAAGGGCCGATCGTGAAACCAGGGAGTTTCCCGGTCGATTCGCTTGCGGACGGAACTCCCTCGCCCGATCTGCTGGCGCTTCGGCGGAGCATCCTGGCCAATATGCCGGATACCGCGGGCTACCCTGGCAACAAGGCGTACTGGATGGGGGACTACGTAAAGCTCGCCGCGAAGTAGCAAGGTGGCAAAGTAGCAAAGTGGGGCAGGCGATCTCGTCGCCTGCCGCCCGCCTTTCGAGGCGGGCTCTCCTCCTCACCCACCCAGCGAGCCAAGCGCATTAATATCCGCGCTTTCCAGCACTCTTTTAGCCGACCCGTCTTTCGCGGCGTTCAGCATCGCCCGCCCGATCCGCTCCGTCGTCGTCGCGTACTTCGGCCCGACGCGCAACAGCAACGGAATGATCGGCCCCACGACCGTCAGCGCGATCCGCGTCAGCGCCGCCTTTGCCTTCTCTCCGTGCATCGGCTGTATAAATGCCGGGCGAAACATATAGGCGGCCTTGAAAGGCATGCGCAGCAGCGCGTTCTCCGTCGCCCCTTTCACGCGCGCCCACATCGTGCCGCCGCGCTCCGTACTGTCGGTGCCCATGCCCGAAACGTAGATGAACGTCATCCCCGGATTCAGCCGGGAAAGCGTCCCCGCCGCGCCCACGGTCAGATCGTAGGTGACGCGTTTGTAATCCGCCTCGCGCATTCCGGCCGAAGACACGCCCAGACAGAAGAAGCAGGCGTCATAGCGGGACAATTCGCCTTCAATCGGCGTGAGATCGGCAACGTCCTTGTGTACGATCTCGCGGATCTTCGCGCCGGTCCGCCCGCTCGCGCTGCGGCCGACCAGCAGAACTCTTTCCACGCCCGGATCCAGCAGGCATTCGCGCAGAACGCCTTGTCCGACCATGCCGGAAGCGCCAAACAGGATGACTCTCACGTCCGAATGGTACCCCAACCGGCTGTAGCAACATGCTTCAGCTTGTTGAGCCGAGCGACGCTCGGCGGTCGGAGTCGCCTCGGACTGCGCGAACCGAGCATGGAACGATCCGTTCTCCCACGAGCCGCGCGCGTGAGCAAGCGGTGGCCGAATCCGCGGTCAACCCCAAAATCGTTCCATCACCCTACGCGGTCGACCCGGAAGGCAACACATTTTCACATCTGCCAGGCAGCCGAAATCGCCATTCTGCTATCATTTAATGCTGGTTCTCCGGCGCGAGGACACCTGTCTGCTACATGGAACGCATCGAAAAGACGCTGTTTATCAGTTATCGCCGCACGAATGTTGCCTGGGCGCTCGCGGTTTACCAGAACCTGACCCACCACGGCTATGATGTCTTCTTCGATTACAGCGGTATCGGCAGCGGAGACTTCGAGAGCGTCATCCTCGAAAACATCAAATCGCGAGCGCACTTTCTCGTCCTGCTGACTCCTTCCGCGCTGGAGCGTTGTAACGAACCGGGGGATTGGCTGCGTCGCGAGATCGAAACGGCGTTGGACAGCCAGCGCAATGCCGTGCCGTTAATGCTCGACGGGTTTGACTTCAAGACGCCCTTAATCGCCAGTCAGCTCACCGGCTCGCTCGAGGCACTGAAGCATTACAATGCGCTCAGCGTCCCGCCGGATTTCTTTGACGAGGCCATGGCACGCTTGCGAAGCAAGTACCTGACCGTGTCGCTGGACGCTGTGCCGCACCCGGCATCCCGCGCCGCACAACGGGGCGCGACCG
>Ga0302319_10020322_pt1 | contig 12017 bp, 9 predicted proteins | sample Bog_T0_2_FD_203319 | JGI IMG/M metagenome (GOLD analysis project Ga0302319, IMG submission 203319) | Peat permafrost microbial communities from Stordalen Mire near Abisko, Sweden - Bog_T0_2 | ecosystem: Environmental > Terrestrial > Soil > Wetlands > Peat | place: Sweden: Abisko, Stordalen Mire...
CCCGGAGCAGTATGCCAAACCCCGATCAGCTGTTCCGAATGTGGGTAGGGGAGGGGCTTGAGCAGAACGCTTTCAACCACGCTGAAAATCATGGTGTTTGCGCCAATGCCGATAGCGAGGGTGATCAAGATAATGACGGTAAACATCGGAGCGCGGCCGAGCCTGCGCAAGACCTGCCTGAGTTGATCGACGAGCATTGTCATGTTCCAGACCTCCCTGGGTTTGCGTGGGTTTTGAGCTGACGCGGGGTTACAACGTTGTACGCTATTGGCCTCCACTACGAGATCAGGGGACCGAAGGTTCCGGAAATGCCTGCGGCATGATCTGAGACAAAAGAGGCGAACAGTACGCCATTGCATTTCCTCTTCCAATCGAAATTGAGCTGTTCGATTGAATAACCCAATGTTTTCTGTCCTCTGTGGAGAGAGGATTTGGGCGGTCCGTCCGATTTCGCAAAGGCCTGTCCGATTCCGGACAGCCGGATTTACAAGGCCGATGTTCCTTTACACAGGCTCCGGCAAGCGGGTCGTTCGGTCCATCGAATATCATTGAAGAATCAAACTTGAGTGCGGACTGGGAAGGCAATCACCAATCATTCAACCCGCCAGAATTCGGTTTTCCAAATGAATCATGAAGAACTCATATTCGTCACCGGCGCCACCGGCTTTCTGGGCGCGCGGCTGGTGTGCGAGCTGCTCGATCGCTATCCGAATGCCACGCTCGCGTTGCTCATACGTGACAGACCTGGTCAATCGGGCCAGCAACGCGCGGATTTGATCGTTTCTGAAGCGGATCGGGCGCGGGTGCAGGTCTATTCCGGAGATGTGGGCGAGGCCAACTGCGGACTTGACTCGGCTGCCTGGCAGCGTCTCTCCGCGGAGGCCACGCGCGTGATTCATTCTGCTGCTACGGTGCGGTTCGATCACACGATAGACGAGGCCCGGCGCATCAATGTCGAAGGTACGCGACGTGTGCTTGACTTTGCGGCTGGTGCGCGGCAACTGCGCAGCGTGGCCTACGTGGGTACGGCCTATGTAGCAGGCGAGCGCTCTGACGTGGTGCTCGAAAGCGAGCTGGCCGTCGGGCAGGGCTACCGCAATACCTACGAGCAGACCAAGGCCGAGGCCGAGGCCCTGGTGCGGTCGCGACTGAAAGATATACCCGGCGTGATTTTGCGGCCCAGCATTATCGTCGGCGATTCGCAGACGGGAGCAACCTCAAGCTTCAAGATGATGTACTGGCCGCTGAAGATTTATGCGCGGCGGCTGTGGCGTACCGTGCCTGGGTATCCTGACGCGGTGTTGGACATCGTGCCGGTGGATTATGTGGCAACGTCGGTGGCGCGACTGGCTTTTGACGACGCAGCACTGGGCTCTGTTGTGCACCTTTGCGCCGGACCTCGTGGCAGCGCAACTATTCAGCAGATTGCACGGCGGGCGGCAGAGTTTTTCGATGCTCCGGAAGCGCGCTACGTGGATCCGAAGCTCTTTTTTGCGGCAGTGCGCCCGCTCCTCTTCATGACGTTGTGGGGGAAAAAGCGCCGTGTGCTGCGCGATGGCCGCGCCTACCGTGACTACTTCACCATGCGCATGCAGTTTGACACCACCAACGCCGATCGCCTGCTGGGGCCGGTTGGTGTGTATCCGCCGCCGGTGCTCGACTACCTTGACCGTCTGTTTCATTACTGCGTGGCAAGCGATTGGGGCCGAAAGCCAGTCCCCGCACAATGAATATATTCCGTCGCTTTCAACTCTCCCGCGACCGATCGGTCACGGTTGCTAATCTCATCGACGAACTGCTGCGGCGCTATGGGAATTGCGAGGTTTCCGTTGAGAGAGATAGCCCGCGGTTTCTTGCCGAGCTGCACTCAGACGTTTGCGCCATCGATGCGTTTCTGCGTCGGAGCGTTCAATTGCGCCCTGGACAGCTTGTTGCCGTCTATCGCACCAATGACGTGCGATGCCTGCAATGGTTTCTGGCCATTGTTCGTGCCGGCGGCATCGCAGTACCCCTCAACCCGATGCTGACTGTCGCCGAGGTCCGCCGCATTCTGAGCTCCAGCGGCGCGGAGATTGTTGTCACCGACAAGGCTGTGTTTGAACGCACAATTCAGCAACGCGATGCACTGGATGTTCAGACGTGGATCGAGGACGATGAAGAGACGGAAACGCTGGACGGATTTCTACGCGCGCCGGGCGTCGACTCGAATGTCGAGATTCCCTTTGCGCCCGTGGACATCGATCCTTCAGCGACTGTCGCCATCTTTCATACCTCCGGCACCAGCGGCTTTCCCAAGGGGGCGGCTCTTTCCAGCCGAGCGCTTCTTAGCGGCCGCTCGTCCACTGTTTTTGCGGGCGTATTTCTGGGGAGAAAGGATCTGGCTCTCATCGCGCTTCCTTGGTCGCACATCATGGCGATCAGTATTGCGCTCAACGGCCTCATGGCCGGCATTCGCGGCTGCTTTCTCGATCGCTTCGACGTTGCAAGCGCGGTGGACATGATTGAACGGCTGGGCGTCACTGCAGTTGTCGGTGTGCCTGCAATGTTCACGCGCCTCGTGAATAGCAACCCTGACCCGGCCCGGCTGAAAAGCGTGCGCGTATGGCTCTCGGCGAGCGATCATCTGCCATCCGACACCCGCCAAAAGCTACGGCAGTTCGGAGCACTTTTCCGGCTACCCGCAGGACGGCGAATTCCGCCGGTGCTTGTAAATGGATACGGCATGGTGGAGCTTGGCGGGCTGGCCATGATGGGGGTGGAGTTAAGTTTTCTGCCGGGAAGCGGTGACCTCTGTTTTCCTGTGCCGCCGTTTCAAATTCGCGTGGCCGATGAAAATGGCCGCTCTGTGCGAGCTGGTGTAACGGGCGAATGCCAGATTCGGAGTCGCGGCCTCAGGCCCCACTACTGGAAAGACGCCCAAAGGAGCGAGGGCGATGCCCTTTTAACCAGCGATGGCTGGCTGCGCACGGGCGACCTTGCCACGCGCAATCGGCTGGGCATGATCCGCCTCGTAGGCCGCATGAAAGATGTGATCAAGTCTGGCGGCTATTCCGTTTACGTCCGCGAACTGGAAGAGGCAATTGCTGCCCATCCTGCTGTGGCGCGCGCAGCGGCCTTTGGTTTGCCGCACAAAGATAAAGGCGAGTTTCCAGCAGCAGCGGTTGAGTTACGAGTAGGTTCAAACGCAAACGAAGGCGAGCTTGTGGAGTGGTGCCGCAAGAACCTGGCTCCGTACAAAGCGCCGCGCCGGATATGGATTCTGAAGACGGGCGAACTTCCGCAGAACCATACCGGAAAGGTGCTGCGACGGACTTTGCGCGAACGGTTTTCAGCGGAGCAGGACTGAGGCACGCACCTGTTATCAGCCCTGCCGTGTAATCCTTCAGCGCATTTCTCTACTGGCCGCCGCCCGGTTGCGATGAGCTGGCTTTCAGGTTCTTGATCTGAAGATCGTTCACTACTTGCTGGACATTGGGTACTGACGTCGCAAGGCTCTGTGCATTCTTGCGCATATCTTCCGAGTCCACTTGTCCTGACAGGGTGATTACGCCGTTCTTCACTTTGTAATTCACGCTTTCGTGCATCTTGTTCTGGATCAGCACGGCGTCAAGATTCTTCTCGATCCCCTCGTCCAGGTCTTTATACACGGCTTTCACGTCTGCTGCCTGCCCTGAGGGAACGACTGCAATCTCGTCGGCGACAACCTGTCCGCCCGCAAGGGATTTGGCGATGGATTCGGCCTGGGTCTTGTTGTCCTGCGTAGGAACTTGGCCGCTTATTGTCACGACGCCCTTGTCCCGATCCTGACTTACGGAGACATCCTTGAGGCCGGCCTGATCAAGCGATTTGCGGATGCTGCTGGAAACGTCTGGCGACTTCGAGGAATCTCCCCAGCAGCCAGTCAGGGTCAAAATTGTGAGCAATGCGAAGACAGCAACGAGGGGTTTAGTCGTATTCAATTTTTTGTCCTCCGATTGGCGCCTGTCTCGAATCCGGCAGAGTGAACAATCTCTGACTATCGGCAGCCATCCCCTAGGTTCGCTCGTGTGCACAGGCAGCGCTGTGCACAATTGACCTCTGCGAATTGGCGCGATTTACATCGATGACCGGACAGTTGCGGGGGATTTTACTTATGATAGTGAAGGAGCCAGGTTGAAGGAGCAGGCGTATTATTACGGCGGCGGGCATTGTGCTGCCGCGAAGGTTAATTATCGAATTCCTGCCGCGATCCGCGGAATGGACAACAGCATTGCAAACCGGAAACAAAGGAGACTTACCTATGTCTGACAGCCAGACACAACATCCCGGACCACCGATAGTCGACGATCAGAACGCCATGCTGGGTGAAGAACGGGCCAGCGAGGCAAAATGCCCGTTTTCCCACGGCGCGCGCAAGCATGTATTGACTGGAGCCCAACCGAATGCGAACTGGTGGCCGAATCAACTGAACTTGAAGATCCTCCATCAGCATTCGCAGCTGTCCAATCCCATGGGCGAGGATTTCGATTACGCTGAGGAGTTCAAGACCCTCGATTTGAATGCGGTCATCAAAGACCTGCATGCGTTGATGACTGACTCGCAGGACTGGTGGCCCGCGGACTACGGCCACTACGGACCGTTCTTCATCCGTATGGCGTGGCATAGCGCCGGCACGTATCGCATCGCCGATGGCCGCGGCGGCGCAGGCAACGGAACGCAGCGATTTGCTCCCCTCAACAGTTGGCCGGACAACGTGAGCCTTGACAAAGCGCGCCGGCTTATCTGGCCGATCAAGCAAAAATATGGCCGGAAAATCTCCTGGGCCGACTTGATGATTCTCACCGGAAACGTGGCGCTGGAGTCTATGGGCTTGAAGACCTTTGGCTTCGCCGGTGGACGTGTGGACATCTGGGAGCCGGAAGAGGATATCTACTGGGGACCTGAAACCAAGTGGCTGGGAGACGAACGCTACAAGGGTGATCGTCAGCTTGATAATCCTCTTGGCGCTGTTCAGATGGGTTTGATTTATGTGAATCCCGAAGGCCCCAATGGCAACCCTGACCCGGTGGCCGCGGCACGCGATATTCGCGAGACGTTTGCGCGCATGGCGATGAACGACGAAGAGACGGTAGCTCTCATCGCGGGCGGGCACACGTTTGGCAAGGCTCATGGCGCTGCCGATCCGGTGAAGTATGTGGGCCGCGAACCGGAGGGCGCAGGGATCGAAGAGCAAGGCCTCGGCTGGCAAAGCAGTTTTGGCAGCGGCGCAGGCGCGCATGCGATCAGCAGCGGCCTCGAAGGTGCATGGACCACCAACCCGATCAAGTGGGACAACAACTATCTCGAAAACCTGTTTGCTCATGATTGGGAACTCACCAAGAGTCCAGCCGGCGCAGCCCAGTGGATACCGAAGAATGGAGCCGCAGCGGGTACCATTCCGGATGCGCACGATCCCAGCAAGAAGCACGCGCCGATCATGTTTACGACCGACCTGTCACTTAAAGTTGACCCGAGCTACGAGAAGATTTCCAGGCGCTACCTTGAACATCCTGAGGAGTTCGCAGACGCCTTTGCCAGAGCCTGGTTCAAGCTGACGCACCGCGACATGGGGCCTGTTTCGCGCTATCTTGGCCCGCTGGTTCCAACTGAACAACTGATTTGGCAGGATCCCGTTCCGGCCATCGATTACGAGTTGATCGGAGAGCAGGATATCGCCGGCTTGAAGGCCAAAATCCTCGCATCCGGACTCACCATCTCTCAACTGGTCAAGACGGCCTGGGCTTCGGCATCTACTTTTCGCGGGAGCGACAAGCGCGGCGGGGCGAATGGGGCGCGTATTCGCCTCCAGCCGCAAAGGGATTGGGAGGTCAACGAGCCGGCTGAACTGGCGAAGGTCCTTCATGAACTTGAGGCGATCCAGAAGGATTTCAATGGCTCACAGGATGGCGAGAAGAAGGTTTCGCTCGCTGACCTGATTGTTCTGGGCGGCTCGGCGGCCGTCGAGGAGGCTGCAAAGAAGGCCGGTCACGACGTGAAGGTTCCTTTCACGCCGGGGCGTACGGATGCTTCGCAGGAGCAGACGGATGTACACTCATTTGCCGTTCTGGAGCCGACTGCGGACGGGTTTCGCAATTACATCAGGGCGGGCCAAGAGGGATCGGCCGCTGAGTTGCTGATCGACAAAGCGAACCTGCTCACACTGACTGCTCCCGAGTTGACTGTTCTGATCGGCGGCCTGCGTGCATTGAATGCAAACTTCGGGAAATCCCAATACGGTGTTTTCACCAAATGGCCTGAGGCCCTGACAAACGATTTCTTCGTCAATCTTCTCGACATGAACACCAAGTGGCAAAAGTCCGGCGCACCTGGAGGCTTGCTGGAAGGGCACGATCGGGCGACGGGCGAACACAAGTGGACGGCTACGGTTGTCGATCTTGTGTTTGGCTCGAACTCTCAGCTCAGAGCGCTCGCGGAAGTCTATGCGAGCAGCGACGGGCAGGCGGAGTTCGTGCACGACTTTGTGGCCGCCTGGAGCAAGGTGATGAACCTTGACCGGTTCGACATTTTTTGATCTTGGGGGAATTCTTTAAAGGGTATACAAAGCGCAGCCTCGACTTGGCATTGGGTCATCCCGAACCGGAAAGAGGCTGCGCAGGTCGTTTAGCTTCCTTTGGCTCTGCGCTTTATTTGTTGTGATACTCCTGGTTTTCCGGTCATCCAGACTTAATAAGTGGAATGCTTTCTCCAGTTGGCCACAAACCATACTAAGACGACCAACGCCAGGAGCGCACCTTCGCCAACCAATTTGGAAACAGTTGGATCGGCAACGTGGACCTTGATGAAAAAAAGTATGGGAAGGAACACGGCCTCCACTAATGCGCCGGCTAGAATAAGTCGGGCGGTTTCCCAGCGAGATGTTCTGGTGGATCTGGTGGAGGCACCGTCGATCAGTACCAGAAGGTAATGATCGACGCCCCGGAGACGCTGCACTGCTTCCTTCCACTGGTGGCCATCACGGTTTTCGTCGGGCTGATCGTAAATCCGCCGGATGAGTTGACCGATCTTTCTTTCGTACTCGCCCTGACTGTACATTCGGTCGAACTCCTGACTGACCGCCATCATGTTTGGCAGGGTCCAGTCAGTTTCGGAGAAATGCAGCATGTTCCTTTCAACCTCGGAAAGAGGAATGTCGTCCCTCTCCGCCTGCACAAGGATTCGGCGAATTAGGTGTTCCTTTGCATCACGACCTGTTTGGAACGAATTCATGGCTGGGAGTATACACCGCTCCGGGCCTTTTCTATTTGCGTGAGGAGACGATGGTGCGCAACTCGGCGGCAATAGCATTGAGCCGCTCGGCAGCGTCGGATTTGCGATCGTCCTGGCGGGAATACATGATTTCAAGCTCGCGTGCCAGCACCGTGCCGCGCGTCAGCCCGAAGGTGCCGAGAACGCCTGCAAGCTTGTGTGCCGCGGCCTGTGCAGCCAACTGCCGGTCGACCGAAAGCGGGCCGGCTGCGAAGGCCTGGGCTGCGGACTCAAGAACATCAACGCGCCCCTGCAATTCCGGCAGGTGAACAGCCCACATCCGGTCCAGTGCGGCGGAGAGGGCGATTTGCGCGTCTGCATCCATCGGAAATCAGTTCCATCCCAGAGCGTCGGAAATCTGCGTGGAAAGCGTGAGCGGATCGAAAGGCTTGAACAGAATAGCTTCGACGCCCAGATCGGCGAAGCGGCGCTGATCTGAGCTCTGCACCTTGGCCGTGAGCAGCAGAACCGGAATGCGCGCCGTGGCAGGATTCTTGCGGAGTTCGCGAAAGGTGGTCGGCCCGTCCATTCCGGGCATCATCACGTCGAGCAGGATTGCATCCGGCTGATGCTCGATGGCGCGCGCCAGGCCTTGCGAGCCCGAGTTGGCCACAAAAACCTGCCATCCCGCAACGGTTTCCAGGCTCAATGCGGCTACCTCGCGTATATCGTCCTCGTCGTCAATGATCAGGATCCTGTGAGACATAAATAAACAACCTCGAATGCAGGGAACTTGAGTCGGTTTTTTCAGAGCTGCTTACGTCATTGTCGAACTTCCGGGTGGGTCTGTCGATGGTTCGGTTACTAAAGGACGGAAAATGGCAACTTATCCAGCAACAGGAGGCGGCAGAGGATGGGATTGAGGCCGGCCATCTGTTGTCTTGTCTCCAATGTTCATATCGATAAAAAGGTCCTTCGTCCTTTTTTTGGTGGTGAACTGGAATCACGGATTCTGGAGAGATGATTCGGGTGGAGCAGTCTCTTCCGCATGACGAGAACTTCGCAGCATGGTCAGCACCAGTGCTTCAAGTTGCTGGGGCTGAACCCGTGCCTTGGTCAGAAACTGCGTTGGTCCGAGGATCAATTTACGGCACTCTTCGGGGGAAAGGTCGCGACCGGAATAAACGACGAGGGGCAGGCGGGCGAGGTTTTCGTGCTTGCGCAACCAGTCGACAACATTGAAACCGTCGCCGTCAGGGAGGCCTATATCGAGCACAAGCAGATGCGGCTGAAACGAGAAACACGCGTCCAGCGCTTCCTGCAAGGTGTGGGCCAGTTTCACCTCGATTGCATCGCGGGTGAAGACATCGGAGATCACCTGGGCCAGGTCTACATCGTCTTCGACAATCAGAATGCGGGCATTTTCGCCGGGTCCGCAGAGTACGCGGGCGAGCTCTCCGAGCAGCGCATCGTCGCTGAGGCGGTTGGGCACCCAGCCTTCCGCCCCATCGGGAAGGGACGCGGGATCCTGGCGCTTGTCCACGCTGAGCAGGACGATCGGGGTGTGTGCGTCGGGGTGCAGGCGGCGCAGCAAGGGCAGAATCTCCCAACCGTTCATGCCGTCAAGAGAAGTGTCAAGCAGGATGGCTTCCACGCTCTCGTGGGCTGCGGCCAGTGTTTCCTCTATGCTGACGGTCTCGACAACCCGATAGCCATGGCTGGTGAGCAGTGCGGCAATGTGCGGGCGCGATGCAGGGTTGGCGTCCGCAAGCAAGACGGTGCCGTGGCCTGTTTCATGATCGAAGAGATTTCTGAGCGGCTCAATGACGGCCGGCTGATAAGGAAGGAATACACGGAAGGTTGAGCCACGGACGGGATTGCGCTCAGCCCAGATGCGCCCCGAATGTTGCTGAACGATGGTGCGGCAGATTGCTAATCCGAGTCCGCTTCCGCCCTTCTGGCGAGAATCGGAGGCGTCCACCTGCTGGAATCTACCGAAGATTGCTTCCAGTTTGTCGGCGGGAATTCCGCGGCCCTGATCAATGACTGAAATGGTCACGCCGCTGGTGCCGGGGCGCAGCATCACGGAGATGGTTGAATTCGCCGGAGAGAATTTAACCGCGTTCGATAACAGATTCGTGAGGACCTGGAGCAGGCGGTCTGGGTCGGCAGCAATCTCCACCTGGGTGGTGTCATGGATGAGCTGGACGCCGGCCGCCTCCGCTACCGGAGCCATGCCATCAATGGCTTGCCGGACAATGAGGGCCAACTGCGCGGGCCTGAAGGCAAGCGGCTCCTTTCCGCTCTGAATGCGCTCCAGGTCGAGGATGTCATTGATGAGGCGAACCAGGCGGTCTGAGTTAGTAAGCGCGATGCGGAGCAGATTGGTCGATTTATCGTTCAACTCACCGAGCATGCCGGAGGAGAGCAGCCCTAGTGCACCGCGAATGGAGGTGAGGGGCGTGCGCAGTTCGTGGCTGACTGTAGAGATGAATTCATCTTTCAGGCGGTCAAGCGCGTATCGCTGGCTGATGTCGCGGAAGCTGAGGACGGAGCCTGAGAATCGGCCCTGGTCGGCGATAGGGGTGAGCACGTATTCGGCAGGGAATGAGGTGCCGTCGCTCCGGAAGATTGTGTCTTCGCCAGCGGCTGCTTTTTCGCGGCCTGAGGCTCTTCGCAGCGGACAATCTTCGTTGCACGCACGGTTGGCAGGGGCGGCTCCGTGGAGCAGGTCGTGGACGGGCTTGCCGGTCATGCTGGCCGCCTCCGCGCCCAGCAGGCGAGCTGCGGCGGGGTTGGCAAAGGTGACAAGGCCGCGGCGGTCTACACCGCAAATGCCGTCGGCAACGGAGTCGAGCAGAATTTCCTGCTGCCGGGAAAGCTCCTCTGCCCGGCCACGTTCCTGGGAGCGTGCCAGCATCTGTCCCAGCGAGGAAGCTACCGTCTCTACGGCGGCCAAAGCTTCGCGGTCTTCGCGCAGGCTGAAGTGGCAATAGAATTCGAGCACGGCCAGCACTTTGTTCCCTTCGCGAACCGGAACGGCCCAACCGGAAACCATCTCGTTTCGCAAAGCTGCCTGAATTCGAGGGCTGGCAGGGACTGCAGCGAGGCTTTTGAACCAGACAGGCCGGCCATCCTGCCAGGCGCGGCCGGGAAGATCGACGCCCATGGGAATGGTGAGCCCCATGCTTTCCTGGATAAATATTTCAGCACGGCGCCCGGGAACGGCCCACGCGGAACCGAATTCAAGGCGTTTTTCCTCGCTATTCACTCCCCATTTGACAGCCATGTCCCAGCCCTGAGAAACGCAGAGGGCCTCAAGAATCCGCATCCCGGCCACATCGGACGAGGCGTTTTCACCAACGATTTGGCTCACTACTAGTTGTAGAGCGAGGCGGTGTTCGCGCTGTTTCTGCTGGGTTACATCGCGCATCAGGCAGCGAATTGCCAGCGGGTTTCCAGCCTTCTGGCGCTGGCTGAGGCTCAACTCCAGTTCAAGCACGCGCCCGTCCGGGGTGTGGTAGCGCAAGGGAGCGCGATCCACAACCTCACCGTCCAGGGCGCGGCGGAAGTGCGCAGCAACCTCAGTGCGGCAACCGGGGCCAAAAAGCTCATCGAAGGAGTTGATTTCGGTAAGCTCGGAGATCTCTTTACCGAAGCACCGCTTCCAGGCAGGATTGGCATACAGAAATTTCCCGGCCGGACTGAGCGTGGCAATCATCTCGCTGGAATTTTCGAACAGGTCTCGATAGCGTTCCTGCGATTCTCGCTGCGCCTGATCTTGCTTCAAGGTTGCGCCCTGATCGATGGCGACGGCGACCAAGCCGGTGATGGCGCCATTGGCGTCCCGTAGGGCGGAAGTATGTAGCGTAACAGGCACTAACTCGCCATCCTTGCGACGCAACATTGTGTCGAAGCTGGGGACGCGGCTGGGTGGAAGGCTGCGCACGCACTCCATGTAAGCGGCCATGCGGCCGGGAGGGGTAGCTTCCGGCGGTCTCTCAACGCCGCAGATTTTTTGGATTTCGGCGACCAGGCGCACGCCTTCGCCGGGTCCGAGAATATCAACTGTCGCCCACGCTCTCATCAACTCGTCGGCGTGGTAGGCCAGCATGCGTTCCGCGGCGGGGTTGACGTATGTAAGGCGGCCATCCAGGCCGATGCCGACCACGCCTGGGCCAGCCGATTCAAACAGGTCTTTGAGCGGATTGGGGGCTAGCGCAGGAACTGGCAACGCAGGAATCGGATCACGAACGACGAGCCGCAATACAAGAACGACTGCAGCCGCGCCGGTAGCAAAGACCAGTAGGCTATCGAAACGAGGGCCGGTTGCCAGTCGCGCCGCAACTGCTCCTACCGCCAGGGCAGCGGAAAGGCCAGCTAATGCAGGCCATAGCAGGGAGATGCCGCTCCGGACCGCCGGTGCGGCTTGCTCTGAAGGGGTCGTTTTATTGGCGTGAACGCCGTCAGGCATTAAACCCCCAAGGCTATTGCAGGTTTCCACTTGGCGCAGTCCTGAACCACCCCCGCTCGAGTCAGGCCATTCAAACTGGAAAATCCGCTCTGGTAGCCAGTATCTAGCAAACAGGCCTTTGGAGGCCGACTTTGCAGCGGCCAACAGGCCTCAAGCATTCAAGAAAGCCGATTTATCTTTTCGCGTATGTGCTGGATGCCGCTCATTTGGCGATTTGCACGTAGTATAAGCGTTTGATTCCAGACTCTCTATGCAAATCCGTTCTGGTTAGCGGAGAAGAAACGCTGAAGTAACGGGGGGAGCAAATGAAAGGGCCCCT
>Ga0302319_10020324_pt1 | contig 12016 bp, 12 predicted proteins | sample Bog_T0_2_FD_203319 | JGI IMG/M metagenome (GOLD analysis project Ga0302319, IMG submission 203319) | Peat permafrost microbial communities from Stordalen Mire near Abisko, Sweden - Bog_T0_2 | ecosystem: Environmental > Terrestrial > Soil > Wetlands > Peat | place: Sweden: Abisko, Stordalen Mire...
ATGGACCCCGACGAGTGGCGCGGCTTCGCCTTTCGCGAGGGCCAGGGCTGCATCGAATGCGGAGGCACCGGCTTCCGCGGCCGAACTGCGATTCATGAACTGCTGGACTTGACCGACCCCATCCGCGAGCTGATTCTGGAAAAGAAACCCACCTCCGAAGTGCGCAAGCTGGCGCGCAAGGAAGGCATGAGCTTTCTGCGCGAGTCCGCGCTTGACCGCGTGCGCCGCGGCTTGACCACGCTCAAGGAGATCAACAAGGTTACGTTCATCGAGGCATCACGCTAGTGCATTCGCTTTTGAGCAAGGCCAAACTCGGCGCCCTTCCTGCCGCCCGTCCTCCGGCAGCGGTGGAGATCACGCCGGAAGGCGTGCTTGCAGCCGCCATCCCCGCTCCGGGCCAGCCGCCGGTCTACGCCTTCCAGCCGCTTCCTCCCGGCGCACTGCTGCCCGGCATCGGCGAGCCCAATCTACGCCTCCCTAACCTCATAGCCGCAGCCATTCGCACCGCGCTCGACGGCGTATCCCCGCGCACCCGCGCCGTCACGCTGGTCATTCCGGACACAGTAGTGCGCGTCTTTGTGCTGGATTTCGATTCCCTGCCCGCCAAGCCCGCCGAAGCCTTCCCAGTTCTCCGCTTCCGCCTGCGCAAAATGGTCCCGTTCGACGTGGAACACGCCGGCCTCAGCTACCAGGTGCTGGTCGAGAAAAAGGACGAAGTCAAAGTTCTTGCCGCCGTCCTGCCTGGCCCCGTTCTTGCCGAGTACGAAGCCGCGGTGCGCGCTGCCGGATACGAACCTGGCGCGGTGCTGCCCTCCAGCCTCGCGGCCCTCGCCGCCGTCGATTCGTTGGAAGCCGTGCTTGTGGCCAATCTCAGCCCGCTGGCCATTACCACCTTCATCTCCAACGGCCATGACCTCCTGCTCTACCGCACGCTTGACCTCCCCAATGACCCCGACCTGTGCCTGGAGGAGGTGAAGCGCGGCCTGGCCGTGGCTGCCGCCTATTATGAGGACAAGCTCGGCGCCCGTCCCACGCAGATCCATTTCGCCGGCAGCACCGGGCCCAACGGAAACGGCTCGGAAAGCTTCGCCCTCTGGCTTGACGATCCCGAATTGATCGTCGTCGACCTCGCCGCCCACCCCAATACCGGGGCTATGACGACACTGGGATCCGCAAGCATTGCCGGGGTAGCCGGCGCACTGGCGGGGGTGCGCTAAGAATGAGAGTTACCCTCAATCTCGCCACCCGCCCCTTCGCCGATCTGGGACCGGCCATTAAGCGCCTGCGCATCGCCATGGGCGTTCTGGCGCTGGTTTCCATCCTGCTCGGCCTTGGCCTGCACGCCATCCACCAGAAGGCCGAAGCCGCCCGCGCCCGCGACCACTCGCTCGACGGCCAGATCGCCCGCATCACCCGCGAGCGGCAAAGCTACCAGGACCTGATGCGCCAGCCCGCCAATGCCCAGGTGCTCAAACAGGCCGCCGTGCTCAACAAGCTCTTCGACGAGAAGGCATTCTCCTGGACGCTGGCCATGGAAGACCTGGAGACGGTCTTGCCGGGCGGCGTGCAGGTCACCAATCTCGAGCCGGCGCGCACCAAGGACGGGCATATCATCCTGCGTCTGCGCGTACTGGGCCCGCGCAACCGCGCCGTCGACCTGGTGCGCAACCTGGAGCACTCGCGGCGCTTCCTGCTTCCCCGCATCGTGGGCGAAAATGCCGAGGGCTCCGACCGGCCCGGCCAGCGCCTGGAGCCTGTCAGCGCCGCGGATCGGGTGGAGTTCGAGTTGCTGGCCGAGTACAACCCGGCCACCCCCGAGGAACGCAAGGGCACGCACAAGCCGAGCGCGAAATCCGCTGAATCCATCGCAGGTTCCCCCGCGCGATCCGGGGAAACGCCGAGGCCAAGAGTGCGCGCCATTCGTCCACTCGCGCTCCCCGCGGGCCAGGGCCGTCCGCCTTACGCTGGCCCCTCACCGGCTCTCAAGCCCGAGCCCATGACTCCGCGATTCGCGCCGCCATCTGCCAAATCCAACCCAGGGAGCCCGCAATGAATCCCCAGACTCCCTCTCCCTGGCGCGAGCGCCTCACCTCCCCGCTCACCTGGCACTATGCTGGGTTCGCCGTGCTGCTTGTGGTTACCATCGGTCTCTCCGTCCGCCTCGCCCTGGACTGGGTGGCCACCAACGACCGCTCGACCGACGCCCTGGCCGGCAAGCAGGTGGAGTTGAAGGCGATGGACCTGCAAACTGCCCCGCTTCGCGGACTGGACCAGCGCGTAGCCGCGTCGCGCGAGCAGATTCAGACCTTTTATGAGAAGCGCATCCCGCCCAACTACTCCTCGTTCGCCTCGCGCGTCGGCGACTTGCAAGTCAAGTCCGGCGTGCGCCTTTCCAGAGTCCAATACACGCAAGGGCCTCCGGGAAACGACCTGACCGAAGTCTCACTCGATGCCGGCATCAGCGGAGCCTACCCCGACATCATGCGCTTCGTGAACGGCCTGGAGCGCGACCAGATGTTCTTCGTCATCCGCGGAATGCAATTGACCGGACAGCAGGGCGGCCTGGTCAATCTGCGCTTGCGCGTCTCCACCTGGATGCGGCCGGCCGACGTGCCGGACGAACTACCTCCCACGCCCAAACTCGGCGAGGAAGACTCCGCCCCGGCCGACACCGGCACACCCTCCCACCCCATCCCTGCCGGAAAGGAAGGCGAGTAGCATGGCCATCCCTCTGGGCACGGAAAACAAGCGCCAAGTTTATATCCTCATTGCGCTGTTTGCGATCATCCTCGCCGGCGGAGTCTACGAACTGCACGACTATTTTGGCGGCCCGCCCACGCCGGCCCCGCCGGTAGCCGCGGCCAAACTTGCGCCATCATCGAGTGGCCGCGCTGCATCGGCTGGGAAGGCCGCAACCGGCGGCCAGAACACCCAGGGAACTGAAGCAGAGAAACTCGACAACGAGAATATCGACCCCACCATCCATTTTGAAAAGCTGGCCCAGAGCGAGGACGTGGAGTACGCGGGCACAGGCAGGAACATCTTCTCCGCCGAATCGGTGCAGATCAGCATCCCTACGCCGGTGGCGCCCGCACGTCCCGACGACCACGCAAAACTGACCTTGCCGCCGCCGGGGCCAGTGGTGCCGCAGCCGCCCGCCATCGACCTGAAGTATTTTGGCTACACCATGGCCAGAGACAAGACTCTCAAGGCCTTTTTCACCCACGGCGACGACGTATTCATGGCCAGGACCGGCGAAGTCGTCGATCATCGCTACAAGGTTGGCGTTATCCAGCCCGGGAGCGTTCAAATCACCGACCTGAGCTACAACAACACCCAGACGCTGGCGCTGACGTCCAACTAGTAAGGACTTGCTTCCTGAGCGAGACGACAAAAAGGCGGCTTGTCATCCTGAGCGAAGCGCACTTCAGCGGAGTCGAAGGACCTGCTTCTGCATGTAGTATGGACATCGCCATGAACACGCCCACCCCGGTCCGTCCCCACGTGAAACCCTCCGAAGAGGGCTACGTGCTGGTTGCGGTCATGTTCATGCTGGCCCTGCTCATGATCGCCATGGCCGTCGCCGCTCCCAAAATCGCCAAGGAGATCCAGCGCGACCGCGAGCTGGAAACCATGCACCGCGGCAAGCAGTACGCCCGCGCCATCAAGCTTTACTACAAGAAGTTCAACGCCTATCCCACCAGCGTGGACGCCCTTGTCAATACCAACCAAATCCGTTTTTTGCGCAGAAAATACGTCGACCCCACCACCGGGAAAGAAGAATGGAAGGTGATTCACCTGGGCCAAAACAAGGCTCCCACGGCATTCGGCTTTTTCGGAGTGCCGCTGGGCGGCGCGGGAATGGGCGGCGGCCTGTGCGGAAACGCGCTGCCCAACTCCACCGGCTCCAGCTCGTCCAGCTTTGGCAGTTCCGGGAGTAGCTTCGGCTCAAGCAGCAGCTTTGGTTCCAGCAGCAGTTTCGGGTCCAGCAACAGCTTCGGGTCGGCAGGCGGAATCGGCTCGAACTCCCCCACCGCGGGCTGTCCTCCTGCCGCGGCAAGCGCTGCTCCGGTTCAGGCGGGCGCTTCCACCGACCCCAACGCGGCGAACGGCCCAACGAACTCCAACGCCGCCGACGGCAGTTCGCCCTCCGGATCGCAAAGCGCCAATGGCGGGTCCACCACCGGCACGGGCTCAGGAGCGGATTCGAGCGCCGGGACCACGACGGGCCTGACTAGCCAGACCTTTGGCGGCGGCGGAATCATGGGCTTTTCTCCCAATAGCCCCAAGCCGTCCATCCTGGTCTACAAGAAGAAGAGCCATTACAACGAGTGGGAGTTCGTCTACGATCCTCTCGCCGACCAGATGATGCAGGGCGGCGTGGCCGGAGGGGGAAACAATGGCCTCACACCAGGCGGTACTCCCGGCACTTCACCGGGTGGAGGATCGAGCTTTGGTGGAGGCTCCGTCTTCGGCGGCGGCCCGACCAGCGGCGGCTCCAGCTTTGGGAATCCTGGCGGCACCACACCCAGTCCCAGTCCCAATCCCCAGCCTCAGCAGTAAACACGTAAGCCGGATCGGCGCGCTCTTGTCGCAAACGCGGCAAGGCCCGTCTCCCAACCCGGAGACGGGCCTTGCCCAAGCAGATCAGCCCCTGCGCCGGGCGCTTGTAAGCTGAAGCTTAAACGCTGAAAGAAGAACCGCAGCCGCAGGTCGACTTCACCTGGGGATTCTCAAACTTGAAGCCTGCCGCTTCCAGAGTCTCCACGTAGTCCACGATGCAGCCGTTCAGGTACATCAGCGAGGTGGCGTCAACAAAGACTTTCAAGTCGTCGAACTTGAAAACCTTGTCCATCATCCCGCTCTGGTTCTCGAAGGCCATGGAGTACTGGAAGCCCGAGCATCCGCCGCCCACCACGCCAATGCGCAGTCCCGCCGGCAGGGGATCCTGGGTAGCCATGATCTCGCGCACCTTGGCAATCGCCTGGGGGGTCAGATGCAGCGGCGCCTTCTTTTCCGTTTCCTGTGCGGGTGCAACGGTCTGTCCTGATCCAACCTGTCCTGCTTCAGCCTGTCCGGGTTCAACGGTTGTGGTGGCCATGGGTTTCCTCTCGATTGCAAAATTCTTGCCTTACCGTAACTCTATCTGCTCCAGGGGCAGTGTACAAGTCCCCTTCGCATCGTCGCCCCGTTAGATGCAACCGGAAGTACCAAAGTCGCACAATTGACCGTGACCGCAGGAAGCCGCCAAGCGGACTTGGAGCGTCGCGTAAACGCCTGCGCAATCTGTCGAACCAATCCGTAGGTCTTCAGCGGGAAGACGGCCAAAGGTTTCACAATGTGGTGACAAGCTACTGACAACTTGGATCGGCGAGCCCGGCTACGCTCACGAGGGACGACTAGTTTGTCCAAGGAGAAGTTAAATGTCCCCCACCATAAGATTAGGATTTTCAACAGTGATCGCGGCCCTTTGGCTGTGCGCGTCCGGTCCGCAAATCGCGGCGCAGACTTTTACGACAATGATAAGTTTCGACGGCGCGGACGGAGCCAACTCCACTGCGGGGCTGATCCAGGCCAGCGATGGAAACTTCTACGGAACCACGAGCGAGGGCGGCGCCAACAGCGATGGCTCGGTCTTCAGGCTCACCCCAGGCGGCGCGTTGACAACGCTTTACAGCTTTTGCTCATAGAGCGCTTGCTCTGACGGCGCCAACCCCGTGGGAGGGCTGATCCAGGCCAGCGATGGAAACTTGTACGGAACGACGGAACTCGGTACGGTCTTCAAAATTACCCTGAGCGGTACGCTAACTACGCTCGGCGGCACCGGCGGCCAATACCCGTTGGCCGGGCTGATTCAGGGCAAGGACGGAAACCTTTACGGAACAACCTCCCGCGGCGGAGCCAACACATGCACTCTGCGGCCCGGCTACCGCGTAAGCTGCGGGACGGTGTTCAAAATCACCACAGCCGGCACGGTGACCACGCTAGCCAGCTTTGGGCAGGCCACCGGCTGCGAAGTCTCTGCGCCGCTGATCCAGGCCACGGACGGGAACTTCTATGGGACGACGCCCGAATGCGGCGGCACCTATCCGGGACTTGGCACCATCTTCAAAGTGACCCCGACCGGAACGCTCACCGCTTTGCATAGCTTTGCTGGCGCGGACGGTGAAAAGTCGTTCGCGGGGCTGGTTCAGGGGAAAGATGGAAGCCTCTACGGGACAACAAGCTTTGGAGGAGGCAACTCGGCCTACAGTGGCACGGTCTTCAAAATCACCCTGGGCGGCACGCTAACCACGCTGCACAGCTTTGACGGGACCGACGGCAGCGGAGCCGACGCAGCTTTGATTCAAGCCACCGACGGGAACTTCTACGGAACAACAAGCGGATTCGGGAGCAACAATCTTGGCACGGTGTTCAAGATCACCCCAAGCGGCGCGCTCACCGTGCTGCACAGCTTCGACGGCGCCGACGGGCAGTTGTCCTACGCTCCGCTGATCGAGGGTAGCAACAGCGATCTCTACGGAACAACGGAATTCGGGGCCAACAGCGCATGCGCCGAGGGCGAGGGCTGGGCACAATCTTCAGGCTGTCCGGGAATCTGGCTCCCTAGTAAACACGGCCAGCCTCGGACACTTCCTTCAATTTGAACCCAGGCTCCGAAATCGTCGCAGAACTGCCCGCGGGCGTTACCAACGCCGAAGTCAACGTGGTAACGCCCGGAGGCGCAAAATTGCAGCGGCGAGTCCTTCCGAGTGCCGAAGGCTCTCTCCGTATGCTGCATCGCTTAAAGCCGTTTTTCTCCCGCCAAAATGCCTGTGATCCCGGTCACCCCGGCCCACTCCATTCGGAGCTATGATTGTCAACCGTAAGGCCCCTCTACTCACGAGACCGCGATTCCTTCACGGACCCGCCGGTATCTGGGACCGGAAAGACCAAATGGAGGTGGAATTATGACAGGAATAGTACCCATCATGTGGGCAGTCTGGGGAGTGATTATCCTCATCATGCTCGCTCTCAAGCTTTACACCGGCAGACTGACCCGCAATGAGGACGACCATCTCGTCCTGGACTCCGCGTTCGATAACCTGCGAGCCGAACAGGCCGCCATCATCGAGAAGGTGCACAAGATCGAGCCTTTGTGGAAAGCATCGCTATGGCTGGCCGCAGCCGCGACCATCTTCGTCGTCGGCTACTACGCCATGGATGTTTTCAATCAGTTCAAGTAAGCCGCAAACAGCACCCAGAACGGCAGAAGGCTGCCTCCCCGGCAGCCTTTCGCTCTAGCTTTCTGCCATGATCGAACTGCGGCTTCGCCTATTCCACTTCCTGCTTGGCCCGATACCCCTCGCGTGCAATCACATCGTATTTCAGCGGCTTGTGCTTCTCGTCCTGAATGCGCAGCGGCTGCCCCTCGTCGTCCACTAACTCCACGCGCAGCTTGCGGTACGTCCCGTCCTGCTTGGCGTTCGAAGGCCGGTACACCAGCTCGTATTTGGCGCGAATGTTCTGGTTGATCTCGTTGAAGTCGTCGTTGAATTCGGCTGCGAAGCGCGGGAAAAAGCTATCCCCGCCGGTCATGCTGGAAAAGGTTCTCATCTCGTTGTCGGCCTGCAGCATGGTAATGCTCTCGCCGCGCATCGCGTTCATGAACCCGCCGGTCGAGATGGTGTAGATGGTGATGTCCTGCGCCAACTTCACTTTCTTATAAATCTTGTCCAGCGTCAGCTTGGAGAACGTATCCCGCCCCGAAGCGATCAGGATGATGTACTTGCGGCCCTCGATGCGCTGAAGCCGATCGATCCCCTCATACAGCGCGTCAAAGACGTTGGTCTCGTTGAAACCGGGAATCTGCAATGAGTTGATGGCCTGCATCAGCTGCTGTTTGTCCTGGGTGAAATCGAGCTGAATCTGGGTGTGCATGTCGAAGGTCATCAAGGCCACGTAGTCCTGCGGCCGCAGGCTTTGCGCGAAGGAAAACGCCGCATTGCGCATGTCATACACGTAGCGATAGTTATTCGAGGCAAACTCGCAAATCATCAGCGCCGTGATGGGTGCCTCAACCCGCTTGAACCCGGACACCTTCTGCGCCACGCCATCTTCATAGACACGGAAGTTGGTCGGCTTGAGTCCGGGCACAAACTGATGCGTCTTTTCAAGCAGCACGCCAACGTCGACAGTAACTTCGGGCACGTCGATCTTCAGCGAATAATTGGGCATCCCCTCCGGATTCTTGACCTTGGGCTCGGCCGGCGCGGGCGGCACATCGGCCGGAGCCGCGTCCTTCTTCTTGGGCAGAGCGATCACGCCGTTGTCCCCTGTGGGGCCCCCTGCGTCGGGTGCGGTCTGGTCGGGCTGAGCCGGCGGCGGAGTGGCGGGAGCTTGCCCCAGCGCGAAGGTCGCCGAAGCAAGGGCCAACAATGCGGACAACAACACAGCAATCGAACAACGGCGAAGAGAGAAGACGTGCGGACGCAAGATAAACATGACGACCTCTGTGCTGAACAGCATACGGTACGGCGGCTAACCGCTTCCAGCCGTCCCGCTGACTGTACTCTTATAGACGTGGAAACTCGGTTGAAGGAAATCCGCGCAGGCCTGGCTGCCTTGGCCCTAGCCTTGGGACTGGCGGCTCTGGCCCTTGCCCCCGCCTGCCTGCTCTTGCCTGAACTGCGCGCGCAAAGTTCCGCAGCCGCCGGCCCTCCGCCCTCAAGCGGCGGATTCTTCCCCCTCGCCGACGTGCGCAAGGGCATGACCGCAACCGCGTGGACGGTCTTCGAAGGAGACAAGCCGGAGCCGATGGAGGTTGAAATCCTGGGCGTCCTGCGCGGCGAGCGGGGCCCTGGGCACGACATGATTCTCGCCCGCCTCCACGGCGCCAAGCCGGAGTTCACCGGCATCGTCGCCGGCATGAGCGGCAGCCCCGTCTACATCGGCAAGCGTCTGCTGGGCTCGCTCTCCTACCGCATCGGCCAGTTCAGCAAGGAGCCCATCGCCGGCATCACCCCGATTGCGCAGATGCTCGAAGTCCGCGACCTGCCGATTCAGGGGTCAGGAGTCTGGGAACGGGGATCAGAACAGGGAACAGGGATCAGGGATCAGGGATCAGGAAATGCCGAGCCACAAGGAAACCTAAGCGACGGTATGAACTTCCAGGCCATGGAAACGCCGCTGGTGATGAGCGGCTTCCGGCCGGAAGCCATCCGGCTGTGGCAAAAGCAGATGGCCGGCACCGGCTTGGAGACGATTGCCGCCGGCGGCGTCGGTGGCTCCTCGGCATCGTCCGTGAACGATGAGCTTTCCGCCAAGGCCGTCGCCAGCGTGGTCCCCGGCTCTGCGATCAGCGCTCAACTGGTGCGCGGCGACCTGGAAATCTCCGCCACCTGCACCGTGACCTACATCGACCCTAGGCAGCTTCTGGCCTGCGGTCATCCCATCCTGCAGGCGGGAACGGTCTCACTCCCCATGACCACCGCCGATGTGGTGGCCACGCTGGCGTCGCCGCTCAACGCCTTCAAGATCGTCAATACCGGTGAGTTGATCGGCTCATTCACAGAAGACCGCGACTCCGCCATCCGCGGCGTGCTGGGTCTGAAACCGCACATGATTCCCGTGCACATCTCCGTCCAATCTCCCACGCACTCGCCTGCGGAGCTCTCGCCAACGGACGAGCGCAAGCTAAACGTAGAGGTTCTCGACCTGCCGTCGATCACTGCGCAGGCCGTGCTGGTTGCGCTCTACGAGGCCCTGCTTGAGAACAACGAAAGCACCGATGAAACCAGCTACCATTTGACCGGCAGCATCGATCTCGATGGCCACACCCCAGCCCCGCTCGACGAGTGGGCTTCCTCAAGCGACGGCGGGGCGGCATCCCAGGAGCTAGCCCTCAAGGCCGCCGTCCGTTTTGAGCGCATCTACGGCAACGGAGCGCGCCAGGGAACCATCCGCTCCATCGATCTCCATGTCGAAGCCATTCCGCGCCGCATTCAGGTAGAACTCGAAACCGCGCGCCTGGTCTCCGGCGACATTATGCATGCTGGAGACACGGTGATGGTCGAAGCCACCATCCGCCCCTGGCAACAGCCGGCGCGCAATGTCCGCATTCCTTTCAAGCTTCCCGCTCGGCTTGGTGAGGGAAACTTACGCATTCTGGTTTCGGATGCCGGTACGCTGGACCGGACTCTGGATCAGCCTCGCTTTACCAGCCGCCCCGTCGATCTCGAAACCGTGCTCGCCCAGGACCGCAACCGGCACGCTGCCGACCGCATCTACGTGAGCCTGCTAGTGCCTGAAGCGCAGGCCGGCGTGAGCGGCCAGACACTGGCCAGCCTGCCTCTTTCCGTGGCCAACGCCATGGAGCCGCTGCGAACTGAAAAGGATGTAAATCTGAACGGAGAATCGGCGCAAATTGCCGGCGACGCTCCCGCAGGCGGAGTCTTCAGCGGATTCCAACTGTTGAACCTGCGCATTGAGCCCGGCGGCGGTTTAAACTAGGATGAAAGCAACAAATCGAAGGCCCTTTTAGCGGGCCGGTAAATGAAGGAACCTGCCGGTCTGTCTCCCATCCCAACGAGGAACTCGGTACGGCTATGGCCCAAATTCAAGGACTTGCAGCGCACGCGGCGGGGGCAGAATTGCTCCCCTATCGGTATGACCCCGGAAAGCTCGGTCCGCAGGAAGTGGAGATCGCCATTACCCACTGCGGCATTTGCCATAGCGATATCCATCTCATCTCCAATGACTGGGGCATCAGCCAGTTTCCCTTCATTCCCGGCCATGAGATTGTCGGCACAGTCTCCGCAGTTGGCTCTGAGGTCCGCGTGCACCAGGTGGGCCAGCGCGTCGGCCTCGGCTGGCAATCGAACTCCTGCGGCGAGTGCGAGTGGTGCACGCGCGGCATGGAAAACCTCTGCCCCGCGTCCCAAGGCACGTGCGTTCATCGCAACGGCGGCTACGCGGAACGGGTCCGCGCAAACGCCCGCTTCGTCATTCCGATTCCTGAAGCGCTCAAGAGCGAGCACGCCGCGCCGCTGCTATGCGGAGGCATCACGGTCTACAACCCGCTGCGCACGCATGGAGTGAATCCGTCTTCGCGCGTCGGCGTCATCGGCATCGGCGGCCTCGGCCATCTCGCCGTTCAATTCGCCAAGACATTCGGCGCCGAGGTCACGGCATTTTCGACATCCGCCGGCAAGGAAGAAGAAGCACGGGCCCTCGGTGCGCACCGCTTCGTCAACAGCCGCGAATCGAAGGCGCTGAAAGAAGTCGCCGGCACGCAGGACTTCATCATCAGCACCATTAACGCAGACCAGGACTGGGGCGTCTACATCCAGGCGCTGCGCCCCACCGGAACGCTGTGCTTCGTCGGCGTGCCGCCGTCGGTGGTTTCCGTGCATGCCTTCCCACTCATCGCCGGCATGCGCTCCATCAGCGGCAACCCCACCGGCAGTCCTTATCGCCTGAAAGAGATGCTCGACGTAGCCGCCCGCCACGGCGTGAAGGCCCAGATCGAAGCCTTCCCCATGGCCAAGGCCAACGAAGCGATAGAAAAGGTGAAGAAGAACAAAGTCCGCTACCGCGCCGTGCTGGCCAACTGACCTGGGCCAGTTCCCGTGTTGAACATCCCGGACTGTCGATTCATCGGTAACTGACGAGCGGAGAATTTGCCCGACGATCAAACAATTCGGCAACTGTTTCAAGACTACTTGCGGATGTATTCATCCCGCGATGACCTGCTTACCGAACATTTCAGCGAGGACTTTTCCGGATTTACCGGCGGCGGGAATTTCCTGGTTAAAAACAAGGAAGAATGGGTCGCGATTACACGTCAGGATTTCGCCCAGATAAAAGATCCGATCCGCATCGAGCTCAAGGACCTGGCGGTCCAGTCGCTGGCCGATTCAATCGCCGTCGCGACCGGCTTCTTTAACATTCACCTGCCAATCAAAGACCACATCCTTTCACGCGAGATGGCCCGCCTGGTGCTCATTTTCCGCAAGGAAGCCGCTGGGTGGAAAAT
>Ga0302319_10020325_pt1 | contig 12015 bp, 5 predicted proteins | sample Bog_T0_2_FD_203319 | JGI IMG/M metagenome (GOLD analysis project Ga0302319, IMG submission 203319) | Peat permafrost microbial communities from Stordalen Mire near Abisko, Sweden - Bog_T0_2 | ecosystem: Environmental > Terrestrial > Soil > Wetlands > Peat | place: Sweden: Abisko, Stordalen Mire...
GGTGGTGTCGCAATCCATCATGAAACCGATGGTGCCGGTGGGTGCGATGACGGTCATCTGGCCGTTGCGGAAACCGTTCTTCCTGCCGAGCTCGTAGGCTTCTTCCCAGCAATGTTTGGAAGCGGCATACATGTCGCTCGGAACGTTGCGGTGGTTGATGCCGTGGACCGAATCGCGGTGCATGCGGATGACTTCGAGGAACGGTTCGGCGTTCTTCGAGTAGCCGGGGAAGGGGCCCGTCGAAGCGGCGATGCGGGCGCTGGTGAGGTAAGCCTGGCCGCACATGATGGCGCTGATGGCGCCAGCGAGGTCGCGGCCGCGGTCGCTGTCATAGGGAACACCCATCGACATAAGCAGCGCTCCGAGGTTGGCGAAGCCGAGGCCGAGAGGGCGGTAATCGTGCGAGTTTTGCGCGATTTTCTCGGTCGGATAGGCGGCGTTATCGACCAGGATTTCCTGGGCCATGATGAGGGTATCGACGGCGCTGCGGAAGGCGGGGACGTCGAACTGGCCGTTGGGGCCGACGAACTTCATGAGGTTGAGCGAGGAAAGGTTGCAGGCCGAATCGTCGAGGAACATGTATTCGGAGCAGGGGTTGGAGGCGTTGATGCGCGAGGTGTTTTTGCAGGGGTGCCAGCGGTTGACGGTGGTATCGAACTGCATGCCGGGGTCGCCGCACTGCCAGGTGGCTTCGGCGATGGAGCGCATGAGGTCGCGGGCGCGCATGCGGTCTTTGGGTTTGCCGTCGGAGACGGATTTGGTCCACCAGTCGCGGTCTTCGACGACGGCTTCCATAAATTCGTCGGTGGCGCGGACGGAGTTGTTGGCGTTCTGGAAGAAGATGGAGCTGTAGGCGTCGCCATCGAGGGAGGAATCGTAACCGGCTTCGATGAGGGTGTGGGCCTTCTTTTCCTCTTTGGCTTTGCACCAGACGAAGCGGGAGATGTCGGGATGCTCGGCGTTGAGGATGACCATTTTGGCGGCGCGGCGGGTTTTGCCACCGGATTTGATGACGCCGGCGAAGGCGTCGAAGCCCTTCATGAACGACAGAGGGCCGGAGGCGCGGCCACCGCCGGAGAGGATGGCGTCTTCTTCGCGGAGGGCCGAAAGGTTGGAGCCAGTGCCGGAGCCCCATTTGAAGAGCATGCCTTCAGTTTTGGCGAGGTCGAGAATGGATTCGAGGGAATCTTTAACGGAGACGATGAAGCAGGCGGAGCACTGAGGTTTGGCTTCGCTGGTGAGCTTCTTGATGGCTTCCGCCTCGGTGTCGTAGAACCAGCCATAGCCGCGGGATTCTTTGACGCCGACGTTGAACCAGACGGGCGAATTAAACGCAGCCTTCTGGTGGAGCATGAGGTGGGCGAGCTCGTTGCGGAAGTTTTCGCCGTCGGCGGGGGTGGCGAAGTAGCCGTCGTTGATGCCCCAGCCGGCGATGGTGTCGACAACGCGATGCACCAGTTCGGCGACGCTGCGCTCGCGTTCGGGCGAGCCCATTTTTCCGTGGAAATATTTGCTGGCTACGATGTTAGTGGCTGTCTGAGACCAGTCACAGGGCACTTCGATATCGCGCTGTTCGAAGATGACCGTACCTTTGTGGTCGCCAATGGTGGCGTTGCGGGTTTCCCACTGCACGTCGTCATAGGGGGTGGCCGCGGTGGAGCGGGCGGTAAAGTGTTGAGGGAATTCGACTCCCGAGTGAGTTGGTTGGGAGGGGCTGGGCGTGACCACCTCATCCATTTTCGCACGTGCGACAGCTGACATCAGATTGACTCCTGGATTGCGATACGTTGTATACGCAATTGCAATGATAGCGCTACATATGGTGATGTCAAGGGAGAATCTTCCATATATTGTGTGGCGAGGGACTTGTTGCTTACTACAAGTGTCTTAGTTGATGATAAGAAAAATGTTTCTTCGAGCGGCTGGCTTCGTGGCGATTTTAAGCGCCGGGATTTTGATGGGTTGCGGGACGAGCACGACGGGTCCGGATGGGGGGAGTAAGGCTCAGACGATGACTGGGGTTTCGCCGTCGGGTTATCCGGGGGGACAGCCGAAGGATGCGGAATCGCCGGCATTGGCGAGTTCGAGCGAGCAGGCGAATTCGGTGCCTGGGCCGAAGGTGCCGGTGTCGGGCGAGGCGGCGAAGAAATAGAAAACAGCCTAAGATTCACTAAGTTTAAAGAGTTCCCTGGTGCCGCGCAGGTCGCCCCGTCCTTCTTCGCCAGTGTCGGCGGCGAACGTGATAGTGCCGGGGGTTTGCACTTTGGCTTCGTCAAGAGCTTTGATGACGCCCATCATCATGGCAAGACCGCGGCAATCGTCGCCGATGCCGGGCGCGCTCAGCTTATCGCCATCGCGCTTGACAGTAACGTCGGTGCCTTCGGGGAACACGGTGTCGAGGTGGGCCTGAAAGAGCAGGTGGGGATGGGCCGACACACCCGGCCGGACGCCGATAACGTTACCAGCATTATCGATGCGCACGTCTTTAAGGCCAGGCTGTTTGAAAAGCCGCTGCATTTCCTGGGCGCGGACTTCTTCTTTGAAAGGCGGAGCGGGGATCTGGCAGACGCGAATCTGTTCTTCGATGAAGTAGGGTTCGTTGCGTTTCGCAGCGTCGAGAGCGGCCTTCACCGTGGGGTCCTGCATCAGGGACGCGAGGGGTTGGGCGTGAAGTCCGAGGGCGATGAGAAGGGTCAGCGTGGCGGTACGCATAAACCATTAGAGCACCCGTTTCTAATCGACCAGCGCACTACGGGTGCATAACAGCCTTGGGGATTGAACCCCCGGGTAGCATTGACCCGAATTCCGCGCCGACGCCTAAAATCATTTCGAATCAACAAAGGTTTCTGAGCCGCGCCCGTAAGGAAGCGGTAACGTACGCCTGGGATCACGGAGAGCACACCAATCAAGCACCCGCGCACGACCCGGCCAGACCCGAGGCTCGTGCCGTGACGTCGGGCGCGACGAAGTGGCGGCCGATTTCAAGTACGCGCGGGTTGAGACGAATCGTTTGTTGGGGCAGGCCCCAGCAGCCCCACGGCCTTGTGCAAAAAGTCCCGCGTACCCACCGCTATAAAGTCACCGATACAGGACGCGCCATTCTCGTCGCCGTCCTCACCACCGCCCAAACCAGCGTTGATCAGCTCAATCAGTTATCGAAGGCAGCATGACAAAATCGTCGCGCCGCGCAAAGAAACGAAGATTTAGTAATACCGGCGATCTTGTCGCCCGTTCTTCCTCCTACTTCTTCGCCCAGGCAGGACAGGCGGTTCCGCCGGTCGCCTTTCCCCTACCCTACGCAGCAGCCGCCTCGCCTGCCATCTTCCTCGCGGGCCACTACGTTTCCATCTACATGACCGGCGGAGGCGCAGCCAACCCCGAGGAACCCGGCGACTACGACAAAGTTGTCAAGTACTGAGGGTTTCTGCCGTCCGAGACGTTCCCGCCAGGGACCGTCCGTTGCTCATCTTGAGCGCGACCCATTCGGTGGCGAATGGTACGTCCCTCCCCGTCGTTATTGGGAGATTTTCGATGCGAACCGGAATGCTTCGTGGGCGGAAGAAGTGGCGTGGGCGGCCTTTCAGGTCCCGATCCCCAGAGATGCGAGTGATCCAGATGCAACCGGCTGAATACTGGAAGAGGTTGCCTGGCGGGCAGCATATTCGCGAGGTACTGGCGGTGGGCGCGGAGTTTGCGGAATTAGCGAGCGATGCTTGTTCCGACGCCGATTCACGCATTTCGGTGAAGCGGGTCGATGAGATTCGCACAAGCCTCGTCAAGGTTACCGCAGCTGAGAAAAGCAAGGTTCTGGGGTATCTTGACGAGGCTTCGCGTAAGTGTGCGAACCATTAGGCGGCTACAGGCTCGAGTTTTTCGAACCTGAGTTTGCCGGCGTCTCCGTCTTTGTCGACCACAATGGTTTCTCCGGCTAAGAAGTCTCCGGCTAAAAGTCTTAGCGCTAAAGGATCCTGGATCAGGCGTTGGATGGAACGCCGCATAGGTCTCGCTCCGTAGGCCGGGTCATAGCCATCCGTCATGATTACTTCTTTGGCGTCCGGCGTGACTTCCAGCTTCAGGCCTCGTTCGGTCAGCATGTTCTGCACTTTGGCAAGTTGCAGGTCGATGATCACCGAGAGGTGCTCCTTCGACAGCGTGTTGAAGACGATGATGTCGTCCACGCGGTTGAGAAACTCGGGTTTAAAGGTCTGGCGCAGGGCGTCGAGCAGATGCTTTCTCACGTCCTCCTGGCCGTTCCGGCCTTTCTGATTGACGGAAAAGCCGATCGGGTTGTTGTCGTGAATGATGCTGCTGCCGACGTTCGAGGTCATGATGATGACCGTGTTTTTGAAATCGACAGTCCGGCCCTGGCCATCGGTCAGCCGGCCATCGTCAAGAATCTGCAGCAGGGCGTTGAAAATGTCGGGGTGGCCTTTTTCGATTTCGTCGAAGAGGACCACCGAGTAAGGCCGGCGGCGCACGTGTTCGGTAAGCTGACCGCCTTCGTCATAACCCACGTACCCCGGAGGCGCTCCGATCATGCGCGACACGGAGTGCTTCTCCATGTATTCGGACATGTCGACACGGACCATGGCTTTATCGTCGTCGAACATGAATTCGGCGAGTGCCCGGGCGAGCTCGGTCTTCCCAACGCCCGTCGGCCCTAAGAAGATGAAGCTGCCAATGGGCCGGTTGGGATCGCTCAGGCCGGCGCGGTTGCGGCGGATAGCGTTGGCCACGAGCGTCACGGCTTCGTCCTGGCCGATCACACGCTCATGCAGCCGCTCTTCCATATGGATGAGTTTGCGCACTTCGCCTTCAAGCATGCGAGACACCGGGATGCCGGTCCACTTCGCCACGATTTTGGCGATGTCTTCCTCGTCGATCTCTTCCTTAAGCAGTGGGCTGCCCGATTTGATGGATTCCAGGTCGTGATTGGCAGCTTCAATGTTGCGCTCGATCTCGGTCAGCCTGCCGTATTTGAGCTGGGCGGCCTTTTCCCAGTCGCCGGCTCTTGTGGTCGACTCTACTTCTTCACGCGCCTGCTCGAGTTCTTCCTTGAGTTGTTGAACTCGGGTAATCGCGCTCTTCTCTTTAGTCCAGCGCTCAGTGAGTGTGGCGGATTCGCCGCGCAAGCGCTCGAGTTCATTTTCAACCTGACGCAGCCGATCTTTCGACGCGGTGTCCGATTCGCGATTCAGAGCCTGACGTTCAATCTCCAGATGAGACACGCGGCGTTCCAGCTGGTCGATTTCGATCGGCATCGAGCCAATCTGGATCTTGAGCGCGGCGCCCGCTTCGTCGACAAGGTCGATGGCCTTATCCGGCAGAAAGCGGTCGGTGATGTAGCGGTGCGAGAGCACAGCCGCGGCAACGATGGCGGAATCCTTGATGCGCACGCTGTGGTGAATCTCGAATTTTTCCTTGAGACCGCGCAGGATGGCAATAGTGTCGTCAACGGTGGGCTCGCCCACGATTACAGTCTGGAAACGGCGCGCAAGAGCGGCGTCTTTTTCGACATACTTGCGGTATTCGGTCAGCGTGGTGGCTCCAATGCAGCGCAGCTCGCCTCGGGCCAGCGCGGGTTTTAGCATGTTGGCGGCGTCGATCGCGCCTTCCGAGCCACCGGCTCCGACCAGGGTATGGAGCTCATCGATGAAGCAAATGATTTCACCGTTCGACTCGGTGATTTCCTTGAGAACGGCTTTGAGTCTGTCTTCGAATTCGCCGCGGAACTTAGTGCCGGCCACCATCTGGCCAAGGTCGATGGCAACGAGTTTTTTATTGCGCAACTGGTCGGGCACGTCGCCCTTGACGATCCGCTGGGCCAGGCCTTCGACAATGGCAGTCTTACCGACGCCGGGTTCGCCAATAAGGACGGGGTTATTCTTCGTGCGCCGGCTCAACACCTGCATGACGCGGCGGATTTCGTCGTTGCGTCCGATCACAGGGTCGAGCTTGCCCCGGCGCGCCTGCTCGGTCAGGTCGATGGCGTAGCGCTCAAGCGCCTGATATTTGGATTCGGGATTCTGGTCGGTCACGCGCTGGGTTCCTCTTACCGCAACAAGTGCTTTGAGGATAGCGTCTTTCGTAGCGCCCTGCTTGTTGAGCAGGCTGCCGGCGGGATCGTACTTCTGATCGGCGATGCCAAGGAGGAGATGCTCGGTGGAGACGTACTCGTCTTTGAAGGTCTCGGCCGCTTTGAAGGCAGCTTCGAAGGCTTGCTGGAGACTCGGCGAGACGATCTGGCCGGAGGTCTGGCCCTGGACTTTGGGAAGCTGCGCGAGCTGGCGCTGGGCCTCAGCGAGCAGCACCTCGATGGACACTCCGCATTTATCGAGGACGGGGCGGATAATGCCCTCGCGGTCTTCGGTCAGGGTGATCAGAAGATGGAGGGGATTGATGGCCTGGTTGCCGTTTTCTCCGGCAAGGGACTGGGCCTGCTGGACGGCGTCCTGGGCCTTTTGGGTGAGTTTGTCGAAACGGAATGGCATAGGGATTCCTGTAATTTATTAAAGCGCTTTTTGGATGCAGTAAAAAAGGGCAGGCTTCACGCCTGCCCTCTTCGTGTGGCAGGCGCATATCGCCTGCCCTCTGTCTTCTCAAGATTAATTGGTTACAGCTACTTTGATCTGCTTCGGTTTGGCCGCTTCCTTTTTGGGAAGGGTGACCGTCAGGACTCCGTTTTTGTAATCCGCCGCCACCTTGTCGCTGTCCACCGTGTTCGGGAGCGCGAAAGTGCGAACGAAATCGCCATAGCTGCGCTCGATGCGGTGATAGCCCTTCACCTTCTCATCCTTTTCGAATTTGCGGTGTCCGGAAAGGGTGAGCGTGTTGTTTTCCACCTTGATGTCGAGGTTCTCGATTTTCACGTCGGGAATGTCGGCTTTCAGGGTGATGGCTTCCTCGGTTTCGAGGATGTCGACGGCGGGAGCCCACGGCCTGCCCGCGCTCGGTTCGCTCATTAATCGGGTGACGGCGTCTTCAAAGAGGCGGAGGCCCTGGAAGGGATCGTAGGTAAGTGCTGTTTGTGTGCTCATTAGGTTATCTCCTGATTCATTTATAAAACATGAGTGTTGTTGTGTCAAGTAGTCTTCCAAAATTTTGTTAGAAAATACCACTTTAACGGCTAGGCAGCCGGCGATCAGAATCAGAGCAAGGCACAGGGCATCCCAAAATCCCACCACTCCCCAGTGTTGTCGGTAGCCCAGCCAGCAGCCGAGCGGGAGAGCAATCGCCCAGTACAGACCAGATTCCAGGCGAGGGCGGTTCGCGTGTTGCCCGCGCCACGCAGCGCTCCGGTAGCGACGGTTTGCAGGCCGTCGAAAAGCTGGAACAGCGCGGCAATAGCGAAAAGACTGACAGAAAAGGAGATAACGCGCTGATCGTGGGTGTAGACGCGGGCGATGAGACGGGGCAAGAGGACGAACGCGAGGGCGGAGCCGAATTCGAAAATAGCGGCAATGCCAAGAGCGGTCCAGCCGGCGCGTCGGGCGGCGGCCGGATCGTTCGCCCCGAGCGCTCGGCCGACGGACACGGCGGCGGCGGAGCCTATCCCGAGGGGAACCATATAGGTGACGGACGCGGCGTTGAGGACCATAGTGTGGGCGGCGAGGCTGGCGGGGTCGAGGACAGCGACCAGGGCGTGACGAGGTTGAAAGATTCCGACTTCGAAGCCGATGGTGAGGGCGGCCGGGAAGCCCAGACGGAAGAGCCGGTTTAGAATCAACCGGTTAGGCCGGAGATGGCGAAGGGCATCAGGGTCGCGGTGGCGGGTGGCGAGGAGCAGGGCGCCGGCGAGGTAGACGCGGGCTAGGACCGTGGAAAGGGCGGACCCTTCGACGCCCAGGGCGGGGAAGCCCCAGTGTCCATATATTCCATATACATATATTCCATATATAAGGAGCCAGTTGCCGAAGAGATTGACCAGGTTGGCGGTGATGACCCCGAGTCATGCGCGACGTATCGCAAGGTGCGCTGACAAGGAAGTGGCTGAAAGCCGGGGTATCCGAAGACGGGCAATGGGTCGGCGACGAAGGTAGGGACTCCACCGGGGGCGGTGATCTCGCCGCTGCTTGCCAATATCTATCTGCACTACGTTCTCGACCAGTGGGCCACAGGTTTCCGGTTGCCCCGAGACACCCCGAAGAGAGCGACGGAAGTTCCGCCTGCCATGAGACGAGTCTCACCCGCGCCGGTGGCCAGGCCAGCGCCTATTGCCGATCGGCGCGCAGAATGCCAATCCTGCCCCACAATGGAATCGATAACTCGCAGGGAGTTTGGTGCAATTATTGCGGCGGCGGCGCCGCGATCGGCAACACGGTGGTGTTGCTCTGTGTGCCGCTTTGCGTCAATTGCAGATCGTAGTTCCCCGCCGCCAGAGTTGCGGGAACCTGGAAGTTGACCTGATAGAGCCCGACCAGCCCCGGAGTCAATCCGGCGAACAGAATATTGATGGAGTTGCCATTCAGCGTCAAAACAGGCGGATCGGCCACGTTAGCCGGCGGGTTGGACGGCGAGGCCGCGCCGCTCGCAACCGGAATATCCGTCGCGCCCAGGCCCGACGAGTAGATCACGATGTACTCGCTCGGCACGGCGGGTGAAGTTGCCGTCACAAGCGTTCCGTCGAGATGCTGTGCGACCACCGCGCCCGAGGTGAAGTTCAGAATCGCCGGCGCGCCTGCGTTGAGTTGCAGCGAAAGCGGCGTGGTTAGCGCTCCATTGGCGCTCACCAGCAACTGGTATTGGTTTCCGGCCGACAGGCTGAACGGAATCTGCGCGTTGATCTGCGTCGGGCTTACGTAGAACAGCGGGGCCTGCAGGCCGCCGATGATCACGCTGGTACCGGTGACCGTGGTTGGCAGCGGCAGGATAGCGGGAGTCGAAGTGAGAATCGCCAGACCCGATCCATAGATCTGAATGATATTGCCAGGCCCCAGGCCCGCGCCCACCTGAGGATTAAAGACGTCGCCCGCGCCGTTCGGGGCAAGGACCGGAGCGTTGTTCGAAGGCGACTGTCCGGAGATCTTCACCAGAGCCCCAGGATAGCCCGACGCGGTAACCGAAGCGGTAATCGTTATCTGCGAGGAAGCTCTGCGCGGTGTCCACGTTCCCGAATAGACCCCACTCCCGGCGCTCACCGTAGGCAGGGGCAGCGGCGGATCGCCATTGCTGAAGGTCGCAACAATCTGTGCGTTCCCGACAACGCTGCCGCAGGTATCGAAAAGCTGAACCGAGAGCGGCGTCGGCCAGGCGGTGGGAACGGAGAAGTTATCCACCAGCCCGGTTTGGGTGGGAACCAGTTGCGCGTTGGCGCACACCGGCCCCGAGTCGAGAGGTCCGGCAGCATTTGAACTGATCGCATGGCCGCTCTGAGCCGGCTCCACGATCAGCGTCACGTTGACCGAGCGAACCGAACTGCCGGAGGCGAAGCTCACCAGGCCCCGGTACGCGCCGGCCGCCAGTCCCGCGGGATTGACGTTGACTGAAACCATGCCCGGAGAACCGCCCGAAGCGGAGCCTGTAACCACACTCCCCGTATTAGCCGAAGCCGACAGGCCGGGCGTACTGATTGAAAGCCACGCGCCGGTATCCTCGCTTGCCGAAGCCTGGAAAGGCAACGGGGTTCGTGAACTGGCATAGACGTAGACCGTCTGCGAAGGCGGCGGTGTAGCGGAACCTGTACTAACGAAGACAAGGCCGGCGGGTTGCGGATTGGGAATCACCGTCGTTGTCGCCGAAGTCACATTGAGTACGACGATGAAAGCCTGGGGCGTATTTGCGGCTCCGGTGGCGGAAACCTGGATGGTCCCGTAATAGGTGCCGGTCGCGAAAGCGGAAGCCGCGTTCGGGTCGATGGTGAAGCCCACGGTAGCGGGTACTCCGGTGGTGGCCGTGCCGGAAGTATTGGTGAGAGACAGCCAGGGCGTGGCGACCACCGAAGCGGTGAATGGCACCGAAGCGCCATTGGAGGCGTTCACGTTGAAAGACCCGGTGTTAAGCCCCAGCACGCCGCCCTGTGGAAGCGAGAATTGGCTTCCGGAAGGCCCGAGCGAGATGGTGGCAGCGCCGGAAATGAACAGCGTGACCGCGGCGGTCGCGGTACCTCCGGAACTGGCGATGGTAATCACCCCTCGGTAATAGCCCGCCGCCAGACCCGTAGGATTAGCGGTAACTGTAAGAGAGACTCCGGGCCCGGGCGCTACCGTCGCCGGCGGCGCGCTGACAGTCAGCCATGGCGAATCCGAAGTTGCCGAGGTGATCTGCAGTTGTCCCCCGCCGGCGTTGGAAACCGGCAGCGACGCCGTTTGGGTCTGCGGATTCGAAGTCAGAGATGCGAAGGAGAGCAGACTGGTTCCGAGCGAAAGCAGCGCCGGCGGCGAGGTCACCGTCAGCGAAACCGCAATGCTCTGAGAGGTTCCCGCGCAGGTGCCCGAGTTGCAGGTTACCGTGACCGTGCCCGAGTAGGGACTGCCCGCGGCGGTGAGCGACAGCGCGGCATTGTTCGGCGCGACCGAAACCACGCCTGGGGTGCTCGATCCGCCCGATACGGTCAGCCAGGATACCGATACCGCGGTCGAGAAGGAAATGTTCTGTGAGACTACGCTCGACGCCACGCCCACCGTGTTGGCGGAAGGTGGCGAGGACGTTCCCGCGGTGATTGAGAACGAAAGGCTGGAAGAAGCCAACACCAGATCGGCAGACTGCGGACGCACATTCAGGGTTACGCCCAGCAACCCGGAGGAAGGCGGGGTAGCCGAATCCGTCGCTTTGACTGTGAAGTTATAGGTCCCGGCCGACTGCGGAGTGCCGGCGATCTGGCTGCCCGAAAGCGCCAGCCCGCCGGGCAGCGAACCGTTGATGGAGAAAGTATAGGGTGGAACGCCTCCCGAAGCCGTCAGTTGCTGAGCGGGATAATCCGATCCCGCGATGCCTGCGGGGAAGGTAGCGGAATTGGTAATCTGCAGCGGCGCGGGAAGCACATTCAGAGTGACTGAACCGACCGCGATGGCGCCGTGGCCGTCAGTTACCTGTACGCCGAGACTGTAATTGCCGGGAACATTGGCCGTTCCCGTCACCTGGCCGGAAGAGCTGAAGCTCATGCCTGCAGGCAGCACGCCGCCGCTCTGCGACCATGTGTACGGGCTGGTTCCGCCTGTCGCGCTCACCGTGCCGCTGTATGACTGTCCCGCCGTCGCACTGCTCAGCGAGGTGGTGTAGACGGAAAGCGGCGCGGCCCCGGAGGTTACGGTCACGCTGTACGTGGCTGTAACCGACAGCCCGCCGGAATCGGAGGCGTGTACCGATATCGAGTAGGTGCCGGGCGTGGTGGGCGTGCCTCCGAATGAACCGCCGGAGAACGTCACACCGGGAGGCAGCCCGGAAGCCGTGAATGTGTAATTAGGCGTGCCGCCCGCGGCAGTAATGGCGGCCGAATAGGCGGTGTTGGTTGTGCCCGGCGGCAGAGAACCCGTGGTAATGCCGAAGGATGACAGGCTCAAAGTGCGGCTTGCCGAAGTGTTCTGCGAATCCGTGACCGTGAGCGAAGCGCTGTAGTTGCCAGGCGCTCCCGCCGTGCCTGTCACATGCCCGTTCGAATCGACGGAGAGCCCGGAAACTCCGGTTAGCGTCCACGTATATGGCGAAACTCCGCCCGAGACCGTGAATGTCGCGGATACCGCGGCCCCCGTCACCACGCTGCCCAGCGTTGAAGGTCCGTTCAGTGTCAACGGAGTTGCCGCGACGCTGAGGGAAAGGCTCGCCGAGGCAGTCGCATGCGAGATGCTGTCGCTCACGTTCACGGTTATGCTGCCATTAAAGAGGGCCGTGGGCGTTCCGCCAAGACTGCCGCCGCCGCTGACGCTGAGTCCCGCGGGCAGCCCGGTTGCCGACCAGGTATAAGCTCCCGACCCGCCGGTTGCCGCCAATGTCACCGGACCATAGGCCTGATTGAGCATGCCCTGGGGCAGGCTCGTGGTTGTAATAGTCAGCGTCGGCAGGTTTACCGTCTCATTGACA
>Ga0302319_10020328_pt1 | contig 12015 bp, 7 predicted proteins | sample Bog_T0_2_FD_203319 | JGI IMG/M metagenome (GOLD analysis project Ga0302319, IMG submission 203319) | Peat permafrost microbial communities from Stordalen Mire near Abisko, Sweden - Bog_T0_2 | ecosystem: Environmental > Terrestrial > Soil > Wetlands > Peat | place: Sweden: Abisko, Stordalen Mire...
CCGTCCTCATCCCGCGCGACGAACTTGGTCCCATCGCCACCCACGAAATGTGGGCCGAACTCTACGACCGCATCGCGGAACTGATCCAGGCGCATCGCACTACCCTGGTCTTCGTCAACACGCGACGCCTGTCCGAACGCATCGCGCACGCGCTTACGGAACGGCTCGGCGCGGATGCCGTCAGTTCCCACCACGGCAGCCTCTCGCGGGTGGCCCGGCTCGAAGCGGAAACACGGCTGAAGAATGGCGAACTGCGCGCAGTTGTGGCCACTGCCTCGCTCGAACTGGGTATCGATATCGGTTCCGTCGATCTTGTGGTGCAGATTGGCTCCACCCGCTCTATCGCGGTCGCTCTCCAGCGTTTCGGCCGCGCCGGGCATTGGGTACACGCCACTCCGAAAGCCCGCATCGTGGCGACCACGCGCGATGAACTGATCGAATGCGCCGCGCTGATCCGCGCCATCCGGCAAGGCGAACTGGAGAGGCTGGAAATTCCGCAGAACGCCCTGGACATCCTGGCGCAGCAGATCGTCGCAGCCGTTGCCTGCGAGCCATGGAGCCTCGACGCCCTGTTCGACCGCATCCGCACCGCCTGGCCGTATCGCAATCTTCCGCGCGGCGATTTCGACCAGATCGTGGACATGCTGGCCGAGGGCATTACGACTTCCCGCGGTCGCAGCGGGACTTTTCTCCACCTGGACCGCGTCAACGGCATGGTGCGAGCGCGGCGCGGCGCGCGTCTGGCCGCGATCACTTCGGGCGGCGCGATTCCCGACAACGCCAACTACGCCGTGACAGCCGAACCCGATGGCAAGAACGTCGGCACGGTTGACGAAGACTTCGCGGTGGAGAGCATGGCGGGCGATGTCTTCCTGCTGGGTACGCATTCGTGGCGGATCAAGCGGGTAAGCTCGGGGCGCATCTTTGTTGAGGATGCGAAGGGACTGGCGCCGTCGGTGCCGTTCTGGCGCGGAGAAGCGCCAGGCCGCTCTGCGGAGTTGTCGCATGCGTTCTCCGAAACGCGCGCGCAGATTGCATTGTCGGACGCGCCGATGGAATTCCTCAACTCAGAATGCGCGTTGGATGAAGCGGGCGCGCGTCAGGCCATAGCCTATGTGCGGGCCGGCCTGGCGGCATTGGGAACGATGCCCACCGAATCGACCATCGTCGCCGAGCGGTTCTTCGATGAAGGCGGCGGCATGCAGTTGGTTTTGCACGCCCCGTTTGGGAGCCGGATCAATCGCGCCTGGGGGCTCGCGCTGCGCAAACGCTTCTGCCGCACCTTCAACTTCGAACTGCAGGCGGCGGCAACCGATAATGGCGTGCTGATCTCGCTGACGGAGGTCCACGCCTTCCCGCTCGAACTCGTCTTCGAGTTTCTGAAGCCGCAGACGCTGGAACACGTGCTCACGCAGGCTTTGGTCGATTCGCCGATGTTCTCCACACGCTGGCGCTGGAACGCGCAGCGCGCGCTGGCGATCCCGCGCTTCCGGGGCGGTGGCAAGGTGCCCGCGCCCATTCAGCGCATGCGTTCGGACGATCTGCTCGCCTCCGTCTTCCCGGATCAGGTTGCCTGCGCCGAAAACCTGACTGGCGAGATTCGCATTCCAGACCATCCCCTGGTGCGCGAAACCATCGGTAACTGCCTGCACGAAGCGATGGACCTTGACGGCCTGCTCCGAATCGTGACGGCAATCGGCGATGGCGAAATTCGAACGGTGGCCATCGATAACGCCGCGCCCTCGCCGTTTTCGCACGAGATTCTCAATGCCAATCCCTACGCATTTCTCGACGATGCGCCCCTTGAAGAACGCCGAGCGCGCGCCGTGCAGTTGCGCGGGTCGCTGCGCACGGATTTTGTGGGTGGCGCGGGCATTCTGGATCCCGCCGCCATCGCGCAGGTTTCCGAAGATGCGTGGCCGGAGGTGCGCGATGTCGATGAACTGCATGACGCGCTGCTTTCGCTCATCCGCGTGCCGCCTGCTCCGCAATGGCAGCCGTATTTCGACGCGCTGCGCACGATGGGCAGGGCATCTATTCTCATCCGCGGGAAGTGCGTCTTCTGGATTGCGACCGAGCGTCTGGCCGTTGCCGACGATGCGTTGCAAATTGTGCGCGGATGGATGGAATCCTCTGGTCCCGTAACGGTTCGCGACCTTTCCGAACGCCTTGCATTGAGCCGTGAAGAAGTATCCCAGGCGATGGGTACGATCGAAAGCCAGGGCCAGGTTTTGCAGGGACGGTTCTCCGTGGCTGCGGGCGAAGGCGAGATTCAGTGGTGCAATCGGCGCATTCTCGCGCGCATTCATCAGCTGACGTTGGGTCGCCTTCGCAAGGAGATCGAGCCGGTTTCCGCGCTGGACCTGCATCGCTTCCTTTGCAAGTGGCAGCATTTGGGGAAGGGAAGTCAGTTGCACGGCGCTGAGGGCACGCTGCAGGTGATTCGCCAGTTGCAGGGCTATGAGATTCCGGCTTCCGCCTGGGAGCCTGAGATCCTCGCGCGGCGCATCAAGGGCTATTCGTCAGCGTACCTGGATCAATTGTGCTTATCGGGCGAGGTCATGTGGGGCCGGCTCTCGCCCCATCCGGCGATGGAGGATGGTGAAGGCCGCAGAATCCGGCCGACGCGCATTGCGCCGATCGCTTTCTTCCTTCGCGAGAGTCAGCCCTGGCTATTGCCGCGACCGGAGAACGACAGCCCGCCGGATGAAAGCGGGTTGTCGCCCGCAGCTCAGGATATTCTGGTCGCGCTGCGTGCGCGCGGTGCGTCATTCTTTGCGGACCTGAGCCGCGCCGCCGGGCGTCTGGCGAGCGAAGTGGAAGATGCGCTCTGGGAACTGGTGGCGGCAGGTCTGGTGACGGCCGATGGTTTCGAAAACCTGCGCGCGCTGCTCGATCCGCATCGCCGCCGCGGTCAGGGGCGCGATAAGTCGCGCCGCCCGCGGCATTCCGGCGGCCGGTGGGCTTTGATGGAACAGAACGGGGGAGAGACGCAGGCATCCGCGCGCACGGAAGCATGGGTAGAGCAACTGATACTGCGCTGGGGTGTGTTGATTCGCGATCTGCTGACCAAAGAAGCCAATGCCCCGTTCTGGCGCGAGTTGCTGCCGGTACTGCGTTTGAAGGAAGCTCGAGGCGAACTGCGCGCCGGGCGCTTCGTGGCGGGGTTTTCGGGAGAACAATTTGCCGCGCCGGAAGCGGTCGATTTGTTGCGCTCGATTCGCCGCGCCGAAGCGCATCCGGAGGATGCGATTCAGATCGCAAATGCAGATCCTCTGAATCTGGCAGGAATCCTGTTGCCCGGCCCCCGTGTGAACACGCTTTCGGCGGGTTCGCGTACGTTGAATCCGAAGGTCTGAGAGGCAGTCGCGATGCCTATGGTTTATAGACTTCGCGCCAGCCGCCTGTCGGTATGAGTGCGCCCACAATCGTACCGATGAAACCGAAGCCAAGAGCGCCAAATCCCGCATTCTGTCCTCGGGTGGTCTGAAAAATACAGAAGCCCGTGCAACCCTTATAGGCCGCCGCTCCGATTGTGGCGCCGATCGCCGCGCCCGCTCCCAACCCAATCAAAGCGTTTCGCCCGCGATGGCCTTGCTTTTTAACCGAGACTCGGGTTACGTCCTGTCGCGCGAAACTTTCCCGTTTCTTGTCGGACTCGATCGCCAGCGAAGTGTCCGTCACATCCTGCAGTTGCCCGCTCACGCTATGGGAAGCGACCGAAACGCGAACGAACGTTCCGGCCGACAGGGCCTTGACCTGGTCCCACCTGGAGGCCGACGACTGACCGACCGCCGGGATAGTCACGACAAGAAGAACGGCGGCTATACGGATGTGTCTCAACATGGCTGCCGAGTATAGCACCGAACCGGGATCTGCTTGTTCTCGGCGCAAAACGCTAAGGCGCCTGGCTCAGGCCGTTCCTGCCAGTGGAGCCATCCAGCGAAACAGAAAGAAGTGCTTTCCGCAAAGCGAGCAGCGGTAGGGCGACACGATCCACGCCAGCGCGCCCTCGATGGAATTCCGTACTCCCACGCCACGAAACACAACCGACTTGCAATGCGGGCAATTGGGCGAGAACATGGTCTACCAGTTGTCCCCGTACGGCTTTGCGGGAGCGGCTTCGGTGTCGCTGAACGGATTGAATTCAGCCGGCGCCGCCGCCGCCTTCACGGGTTGCTTTCGCAGTGAGGTTCGCTTCAGCGCTGCCGCGTCGCGGGCCGCAAGGCAACCGTCCGAGTATTCCATCATCGCCGCTTCGGTGTAGGTCAAAGCCCGCTGTGCGGTGGCCGGTATCGCGCCGCCCGTGGCTTCATCGGGCACAATGCTGCGTTCCAGAATCCCCAGGCACATAAGCGGCAATTCCTGCAGGCGAATGCCATACTTGCGGCTCAGGGCCAGGTCCGCACGCACGGTGAACTTGATGCGCGCCCGGTCCTCGCCGATGCCCTCGTAAGCAAATACGCGACACCCTACGTCCTGTGTGAAACCGGTCAAAGTGAATTGCATCTGTTGTACGCTCTTTCCCATGCTGTGTTCCGGTCCGCCGGTTATCCGCTCCGCCGCCGAGTGTCGCGACTTGCCTTGATGATCTTATAGCGTGGGTCCGCGGCGATCATTTGCCGAACCTGATCCGTAAGTTCCTGCCAGTCGCGAATGTAATATCCGGCGCGATCGTTGGCCATCACTTCGCGCCGCTTCTCCTCCAGAATGCCGAGGACAGCCAGTGTTTCCGCGCGTTTCTGTTTTGTTTGATCCGATGCCGCTCCGCGAAAGGCGCTGGCAACCCGCTCGAACTCGGCATCGACTCGCGGGCGAATTTGTTCTGCCCACTGAATCTGACTCGCCGTGCCGGTCATCGCGGTCTCCTCGATGGTACAGGTTGGGCTAAGAAAAAGAGATCAGGCCGGCCGACTTAGTTCGAACGGTCTGCGAGTGGGCGAGTAACGCTCAGGCACCTTAATAATAGCAGTTGACGAACGCTCATACTAATTCTTCAGGACTAGCCTCGCCCATATTGCCCCAAAAGAGCGCCGTAACGGGTCGCGAGTACGTGCACTGTCTTGACGAGCGCATCAATCTCGTAAATCGCCGGTAAACGCGGGGTTTCTTCCCGTAAACCAGGCGGCGAAGGGTTGTCTTGCCCACTTACTTTCCGGGGCAACAGGACAGCGTCGGGGGAGCACACCAGAGAGTAGATCGCGCATTAGAGACCGTTGAACGATACGCTCGCCAGATGAGACTCGTCGGCCTGAATCCGTTCGTAAGGTTCAACGAGATTGCGCGGTGCCCGCGAGGCCAATTCAACGCGGTGTTCCGTACCGATGGCGAACCTCTTCAAACACTTCCCGGGCTGGACGCGTGCGGCCGCTTTCAACGTCCTGAAGTCCCTGTCGGACAGCCTCGTGGACGTCGGCGCGGGCGGCGATGTCCAGCAGGCGCTGATAGGATTGCGCATCCTGCACCCTTGCTTTCGCCTTACCTCTCACCGTAAGTACAACCGGCTGTCGGTTCTTTCTGAGTTGTTTCATGAACTGCGCCGGATTTCGGCGAAAAGCTGGTAACCGACTGAATGTCCCTGGTGATGTCGAGCATGGGAGTTCCTTCAGCGTGGCACCTTATTTGATGCGCTTAGCCCAAGCGCAATTCTGCAATATGGCGATGTCTCTCAGCGGCGTTCTGCGAGAATTCGCCGGGCGGTTCGGGCACTATGGTCTGTCTGATCACTTCGAATTTGAGCCGGGCGAAGGCGCCTGGCGATGTTCTCCTTAAGAAGGGCTAAGCCGGCCTTCCGAAGGCCAGCTTAGTCAACGTGGAGCAAATCCTCATCTTTGATAAGACCGATCTCGCGGAGCTTGTGGGCGACCTCAGCCCGCAATCTCTCAGCGCAGCTCGTGACGGACTGCATCTCTTGTGCGAGCGCCCGTGATCCGCCCGCCGCGGGTCGCGCCCTCCCTCAGCCCCAAAACATCCGCCGTTCTAAAATAGTCCTAACCGCCCCGTCGTGTCCGGCACCCCCGGACACATTGAACCATGTAGATTCGCCCGGCGCGGCAGGAGATTCCGGGTGCCCTTGACGAAGACGGCAGTACAGACTGCCACTGCCAAAAACGACGAACTGTATCGGTACATCAATCTGAAACTGGCCGCGCTCGGTCAACCCACCAGCAGCGCGACGGCCGATCCCGAATTTCTGGAGTTGGCGCGCCCGCTCCTGCGCAACTTTCACCAGAAGGATCAGTTGCTGGGCGGCCGCCTTTGCCCGGCCGATCTGCGCATCCAGGAATTCCTCGATTCCTACCTCGGTGAACCTGCGCCCCGTTTGCCATCCGACGCTTTCACGCTGGATCGCTCAGGCCTCGCCCGCGCGATGTCGCTGCCGCCGGGCGCGGATTCCATGTCGTCGCCTTACCTGAAATCGTACCGGCTGCCGCAGGGCGTCCTGCACAATCCGAAGAGCGACCGCCGCACAACCCAGGGGATTTTCCACATCGCGGAGGGCGGGTTCCCGGTTCCGGCCGACAAGATCGGCGTACCCAAGGTCGCCTTCGTCCGTCTGCTCAAAGCCGCGTTGAGCCCGCCGGAAGACGTCCTGGCGCTGCCCTTCACGGCCGATCAGCCGGAGAATGCACACTTCTTCGTCACTCTGCTGCTGCGTCCTCTGATCTCTCCGGCGGGAGGCAAGTTCCCCGCCAAGAGCATGGAAACGCGCTTCTTCGCGCCCGCCAGTCTAGTGAGTAACCTCGATTTCGTCGAAAGCATTTTCGGCAATGCAGGCGATCCCTATTTGCCCGAGAACGACTCTGCCCTTGATGTCAACCACTGGTCCGGCCACACCGGCTGCGTGATCCTGGCGCCGCACATTGTGGGCATGAAGAAGAAGGATCTCGGCCTGCCGCGCTGGGAAGGCGCTACCGAACGCCAGCGCCGCGACGGCATGTGCTGGCGCGAAGAAAAGGAAATCTACAACAACGGCTCCGCCTTCAAGCTGACCTGTCGCGACGCGCGCGGCGTCGTGGTCACCATCATCGCCGATAACTACTACGGTTACTGCAAGAAGGAAGTCAAGACGCAGATCAGCTATGCCGCGAACCTCTTCGGCATGTGCGAAGAAGAGCACGCCGGCGGCGCGATCGCCTTTCCCGCCTACGTGCTCGGTCAGGAGTTCTACGCGGGCCGCACCGTGCTGACGAAGCAGGTGGTATACGAGGTCGCCATGAAGTATCTGGGCGACCGCGTGGAAATGAAGCCCGAGCGCTACGCAGTCGATCGCAAATATCCCAACGTCTTCTATGTGCCCGAAAACGCCGACTTCATCGTGAGCGAAGGCTGCGTGAAATGGACTTACGATGGCGGCGACCACAAGCTCGTACTGCGACCCCAGGAAGTCTATGTGCTGCCCTGGGGCACCAAAGTCCGTCTCGAAAAGCAGCCCGGCGGCACCTCCTGGCGTCTCATCGCATCCCGCGCGGATGGGGTCCTGTGCCACAAACCCTGCACGGTTTCCGGCGGTGGCAAGTCCGAGATTTCTAAATCGCTCGGCAGCATCATTCTGAAGGGCGCGGTTTTCGTTCGCGATTATCAGAACGATTTCGACGCCGTCGAGGCAATCCTGAAGAAGGACTTCACAACGATTTATAAGATCCCGCCGCCCGATGGCCGCGCCGCCCGCCCTATCCTCAGCCCGCGCCGTTCCCTGGGCTCCGTGCTGCAACTCCTGACGCCGTCGAAAGACTATACCGACGAACACAATGAGTGGGTACGCAAACTGCCCCAGACCATTCGTCAGCTCATCGTCACCGTCAAGCGCTACTATTCGCCCGATTGGGGCGAGGACTGGCGCAAGTATTTCACCGTCGATCGCATCAACGGCCATCAGGCTCACGAACTCAAGTTCCGCGATCAAAAGCTGGTCGGCAACTACCTCCGCATGGGTTACGAACCCAACGGTTCCTGGCGCATTTATAAGCTTCGCCCGGATTTCAATCCCGCCGACAAGGTCCAGGTGGAAGACGACATCACCGCTTCGCTCGTGCTGCCGCGCGAAAGCCTCAACAATCTCGATCCCGAGTATTCGCACCTCAGCGTGAAACTGGTGCAGAACTGTGAAGAACGGCTCTTTCAACGGCCTGACGACGCCATCCATCGCGGTTTTGACAAGGACGCCGAGGCCGATCTCTCCACCCCCGGCACCTTCATTTCCAACTTCGAGCCGCTTAGTGTGGCACAAACTCGCGAGCTGGTCGATCACGTAGTCGAATTCGACCAGTACACCGACCCGATGAAGAAGATGCTCGCGGAGTTCGCGGCCAAAGGCAAAGGTTACGTCGTATCGTCGGCTCATCCGCGCATGGTGGATGGCTCGCCTTCGAAGAATCCGCGCTACCTGCAGCGGCGGCCCGATCTGGTCGATCCACAGGGCGCATACCTCGCCGAAGTAGGCACCCGGCTCGCGCGTGAAGTCCCGTCCGACGCCCGGGTTTATTTCCCGGTGAATGCGGTCCTGGCGGGACGCCGCAACAATCCGCCCGACGTCAAGGCTGGCATTCCGCCGCTCGCCGTCTACAACCCGATCCATTACCAGGAACTTCCCGAGTTGTTCATGGATTTTATTTGCAGCCTGACCGGAAAATCGCCCTCCACCACCGGCTTCGGCAGCGAAGGCGCACTCACCAAAGGCCCGTTTAATGCCCTTTGGCCCATCGTGGACGTTAACAACGCGCTGGTCTCGGCCATCGTGACCGGCTACGGCGGCTTCACCACGGCGGCCGGTCACATTGGTCCGCATTACCGGGTGGATCACGATAACAGCATGCTGGTCCCGGAACTCTGGTGCCGCATGCGCGTGTACGAGCGTGAGCCGCAGTTCCTGATCGAAAAAGGCCTGCTGGAACGTGTGGAAGACTTCGAATACGAAGGGCGAAAGGTGCTGGCCAGCCGGCTCGGCTACCGCATTACGCCGCTGTTCGTCGATCGTTTCCTCGGCAGGATTTTTGAACTGCCTGGCTCGGTGTTCCCCGAAGAGTTATTGAAACCCGAGAAGCAGGACCTGGGCAATTACGTCGCCGGCATTGAAGCGATCTGCGAAGCTCAACGCACCGTGGCGCTCAACTATTTTGAAGACGGCAGCGTCGATTCGGCCTGCCCGCCCATCCGCTCCCTGCTCCACATCATGGCGCACGGCCACTTCGAAGGGAAAGGCGTGGACGATCCAGGGATCCGCGCGCTCTTCACCCGCGAGGCCCTGCTCGCCAGCGATTGGTACGCCGAACGCCTGGCCACTAAACAGAAGCGCGATATCGCTCTGTGGAAGCGCCACGTCGCCGCGCTCGAATCCGCAGGCGGCGAAGAACTCGCAAATGCGCAGGCCGAACTCACCCGCGTTTCTTCGCCCGAGTACCTCAGGGAACTGACGGGCACCCTCGGGGCGGATCCCTTCCACGGGCAATAGTATCGAATGGGGCAGGGCTACGTCCCTGTCGTAAAGGGCAACTGGACACGCGGCAGAGTCGCGTTCTGCCCGGTGGTGGCGCGTGAAGCCTGGCTTCAGCTGGCAACTGGAGTTTCTACTTATTCAGGCCGCTGGATTGACACTGTGGGGCGGGTTGGAAAACCCGCGGGCTGAGTGTCAATCGGCCCGGTCGAGCGAAGCTCGACAAGTCGGGGTGCCGTCCCGAAGTGCCGGCTTCAGCCGGACGCTTTCTTGTCTTGGCGCTTTCGCGGGCTCCTGCCCGTTCACAAGATCGGAGTTCGTCGCCTCAATTCGGCGCGTTTCCGCACGCCGCGCGCGACGCGCTTCGTAACTTCGTGCAAACATTTTGAAATCGACCTTAACAGCAAGCTGTTCACCGCACGCCATCAATTACAATCGATTCATGGTTACGGACGCGAGCATTAGCCCCGCAGTTGCCAAACTGAACCTGGTACGTTCGGAAATTGGCAAGATTATCGTGGGGCAACAGAGTGTGGTTGACGGTGTTTTGATCTGCCTTGTGGCCGGCGGACACGTCTTGCTCGAAGGCGTCCCCGGCCTCGGCAAAACTACCCTGCTGCGTACACTCGGCCGCACCCTCGGGTTGCGGTATTCCCGCATCCAGTTCACGCCGGACCTCATGCCCGCCGATATCGTCGGCAGCATGATCATGGAGACCGACGAGCACGGTCACAAGAGCTTCCGCTTTCAGGAAGGCCCCATTTTCGCCAACCTGGTACTGGCCGATGAAATCAACCGGGCCACTCCCAAGACGCAATCCGCGCTGCTCGAAGCGATGCAGGAACGCACCGTCACCAGCGGCACCACCACACACCGCCTCGAAACGCCCTTCCTGGTCATGGCGACCCAGAACCCCATCGAAATGGAAGGCACCTACCCTCTGCCCGAAGCCCAACTCGATCGCTTCCTCATGAAGATCGTGGTCACCTTTCCCACTCATGCCGAACTTTCGCGCATTGTGGAACGCACCATCGCCCGCGAAGAGGCAACCGTCAGCGCCGTTCTGGACCGCGCCGACATCCTGGACATCCGCTCCGTCTGCCATGACATCCTGATCGCCCCGCACGTGCAGGATTACGCCGTGCAGCTCGTTATGGCAACCCAGCCCGATCAGCGTGAAGCTCATGCCGATACGAAGCGTTACGTCCGCTACGGCAGTTCGCCGCGCGGCGCGCAGTCTCTGGTGGAATGTGGCCGCGTCCTCGCTCTTATGCGGGGGCGCCTGCACCTCAGCATCGACGACATTAAAGAGGTTGCGCCCTCGGTCCTGCGCCATCGCATCATCCTCAACTTCGACGCCCATGCCGATGGCAAGACGCCGGATGCGATCATCGCCAGCATCATATCCGGAGTTGCCGTTCAGGCGGCGGCGTGAGGCCAGAGAGTCATCGTGGCTAACGCACCACTTCTCGATCGAAAATTTCTCGAACGCCTCGAGCGTCTCACCATTCACTGGCAGAAGTCGTTCCCCGGCCTGGTCGGCGGTCACAACCGTTCGCGCCTCCCCGGCGGCGGCCAGGAGTTTCTCGACCACCGGCATTACCTGCAGGGCGACGATCTGCGCGCCGTCAACTGGCGTGCCTTCATGCGCCTTGACAAGATGTTCCTCAAGCTTTTTCAGGTGGAACCGCGCGTGCCTGTCCGCATGCTGCTCGATATATCCGGGTCCATGGCGGCGGGCAATGGCGATAAGTTCGACTTCGCCCGCAAACTGGCCGGTGCGCTTTGTTACGTCGGTCTGGTCCGCCTCGACACGATCGAAGTTCTCCCGTTCTCGGAAAAGCTTCAGGAAAGTAAGACCTGCGGCGGAGGCCGTCATCGCTTTACTCCGCTGGCGCGCTTTCTCGAGGACCTCAAATCCGGCGGCACCACAAACTTCCATAAGATCGTCCGCGAGTTCCTCAACGACTATCCGCAGCGCGGCCTCGTCATCGTCGTCTCCGATTTTCTGGATGATGCAGGCTGCGACAAGGCCCTGCAATTCCTCGCCGACTATGGCAACGAACTGATGCTGATCCAAGTCTGGTCCGATGAAGACCGCACTCCGCCCTGGACGGGCGAATGCGATCTGACGGAAGCCGAGAGCGGCGCGAAGCTTCACATCCACGTCGACGCCGAAGCGCGTGCCCGCTACACCCAGGAGTTCGACAAATTTGCCGCCAGCATCCGAGCCGTAGCCATGCGCAACTCCGGTCGCTACGCCGGCATTCCAAGCTCCATGCCGATCGAAGACGCCATCTTCGGCAAACTCATGCAGTCGAGGAGCGTGGCGTGAGGGCACTCCGCGCAGGCGGCACAGACTCCAGCCTGTGGGCCCTGCCCCGTCAAGGAACTCCATGTTCCTGAACCTCGGCCTCGGCGAATTCTTCGCCCTCTTTGGCGCCATCGCCTTCACTACGGTCGCCCTCTACCTGCTGGACCGCAACCGTCGCAAACAAACCGTCTCCACCCTCCGTTTCTGGGTTACTCCCGGTCTGCCCAGCCCTGTCACGCGACGCCGCAAGATTCAGCAGCCGATCTCC
>Ga0302319_10020329_pt1 | contig 12014 bp, 8 predicted proteins | sample Bog_T0_2_FD_203319 | JGI IMG/M metagenome (GOLD analysis project Ga0302319, IMG submission 203319) | Peat permafrost microbial communities from Stordalen Mire near Abisko, Sweden - Bog_T0_2 | ecosystem: Environmental > Terrestrial > Soil > Wetlands > Peat | place: Sweden: Abisko, Stordalen Mire...
CAAAGCCAAAGCTGACACAGTGGCGGCGGCGGAGAAGAACCTGATTGCGATTACGCAGACTGGGGTGGACTCCGCGGGGCATGCGGTGGGCGTGGTGGAGCGGGGCCAGGCGCAAACCTTGGCCACGGCGTTGCGAGATTCGCAGGCAATAAGCCAGGAGCAGCGCGGGCGGCTCTCGCTGGCCGGGTTGCTGGCGCTGGTGAAGGCGCAGGAGAGTCTGGGGGACCGGAAGACGATTATTTACTTCACGGCCAACCAGCAGCTTGATCCGGCTTCAAAGAAGATGCTCTCCACCATTACAGCGGCGGCCGCGAGCGCGGCAGTAAGCGTGTACACGGTGGACATGGAGGCGATCAACAATGGGGGTCCGACGGACCAGGCGAATGCCATGATGAACGCGCAGGCTCCCGCGACGGGGAGTGCGCAACAGCAGTCGTCAGCGCCTATCCATGGGCCCACCATCGTCGGAGCGAACGGATATCCAGCGGGACAAGATTGGGGGCCGCAGCAGGATATCGCGGTGATGACGGACTTTATGCGGAACGGGTTTGAGGACCTGACCAACCCGTTTGCGGACACCAAGAATCCCATGGCCGATCTTTCGAAGGCAACGGGGGGCCTCTACATCGACGCGCAGAATTCGACGAAAAAGCCGCTGCAGCAGATGGTGCAGGATTTGAGCACGTTCTATCAGGCTTCGTACATTCCGCCGTTCAAGGAGTACGACGGGAAGTTCAGGTCAATCTCTGTGAAGCCGCTGCGGGCGAACTTGAATATCCAGACAAAGTCAGGGTATTTTGCGCTGGCAGGTGGAGCGGCGGCGGGGACGCAGCCATTTGAGGGGCCGCTGTTGAAGAGCCTGACGGATGCAACGCTGCCAACCGACCTAAAGTTCGACGCACGGGTGGTGCGCTTTGGCGAGTTGCCGGACGGGAACACGAGCACCCTTGGCGTGGAGGTGCCGCTGGCGCAACTGGCGACCAAGCAGGACGCGAAGACCAATCTCTCTTCGGCGCATGTGTCGATTGTGGCGCAGGTGAAGGACGACACCGGGACGGTGATTGAACACTACAGCGAGGACATTACCAAGAAGGGGGTTGCCGAGACGTTGAAGCACGATCACGACGCGACCATCTTCCTGGGGCGTCACTTCATTTTGACGCCAGGCAAGTACGTGATGGAGGTGGCGGTTCTTGATCAGAACAGCGGCAAGGCCGGGGCGGAGCGGAAGAACTTTGAAATTGCCGCCCAGGCGAGCCCTGTTGCGCTGAGCGACATGGTGCTGGTGCGCAAGATGGAAGGCAGCCACGAGGAAGAAGACGATCCGCTGGAGCCGATGCGCTACGAGCACAAGAAGGTGACTCCCAACCTGACGGGCGAGGTGCCAACGAACGACGGCAAGATTTCGCTGTTTTTCATCCTGCATCCGGACCCGGAGTCGAGTGATGCGATGAAGCTGGAGATGCAGCTTACGCACAATGGCAAGGCGGGCAAGCGGGTGTCTCTGATGGAAGAGGGCGGCATGAAGGCTGGGGTTCCTTACCTGGCCAACGTTGGCTCGCATGGGCTGCCTGCAGGCCGCTATGAGGTCACAGCGTATTTGATCCAGGGTGGCAAGACGGCCGAGCAGTCGGAGAGGTTTACTGTGGCGGGGGCGGCAGGCGGGCGAGCCGGCGCCGGCGGGTTGGCTGCCGCCGAGCCGACAAGTCCGGATGTGAACTGGTTTGAAGGAGCGTCGATGGACTCGAGCGCAAGTGGGGAACTGATTGCGGCTCCTCCGGTGCCTCCGGGGCAGCTGACGATTACCGCGGCTGCCAAGGCCGCAGCTGCTCCGCCTGCGGAGGATGCGCACACGCTGATTGCGGCGGCGCGCGACCGCGCATTGAGCTACAACGACTCGCTGCCCAACTTCATTTGCACGGAGGTGACACAGCGGTCGAGCGACAAGGACGGGGACGGACGGTGGAGGCTGGTGGACACGCTGGTGGAAGCTCTGAGCTATCGGGACAAGCAGGAAGTCCACACCACACTTGAGCTGAACGGCATGCCCAGTGAGCTGGGCCGGGAGGCAATGAAGGGCACGTTTTCATCGGGTGAGTTTGGCGGCGTGCTGGAGGCGGTGTACCGCGAGGCGTCCAAGGCGGATTTCCAGTGGAAAGAGACGGACGATCTGAAGGGGGCGACGATCGAGGTGTTCGACTATCGCGTGAATGCGGGGAATTCGACGTTCTCGGTGTCTGGGCCGAGCGGGCATCCGATGGTGGTGGGGTACCACGGGCAGGTATTCGTCGACCGGGCAAACCATCGGACACGGCGGGTGACGCTGGCCGCGGATGGGCTGACGCCGGACTCAGCGACCCATGATTTGCAGATGAGCGTGGACTACGACTACGTGGCGATCAGCGGGCTGAAGTACCTGATGCCGGTGAGCGCGCGGCTGGAGCTAAAGAAGGGCAAGAACGAGGTGCTGGTGAACACGATGGAGTTCCGGGATTACAAGCGGTTCAGCGCGGAATGAGGGAGCCTGCATCGCGGTTTCCGGCCCTCGTTTCCTGCTCCGAGTGTCCTATTCCGGGATTTCTAGTTCTTTTATAATCATGGATTTGGGACGCAGCGTCGGAATTTCTGCACTGTTTTCCAGAGGGAATGATACACTAGCCTCAGCGTTAGAACCGAACAGAGCAGCAGCAGTACTCGCCCCAACCAAGCAAGATTCTGCCAGTGGTCGCTTTGATTCCTCCAGCGCAATTCAATCCAGGAAACACGATCAAATGGAACAAGGTACTGTGAAGTGGTTTAATGACGCGAAGGGTTTTGGCTTCATTTCGCGTCAGAACGGCGAAGATGTCTTCGTGCACTACTCTGCAATCAACTCGAGTGGTTTCAAGAGCCTGCAGGAAGGTCAAGCCGTGCAGTTCAACGTAGTGAAGGGCCCCAAGGGGTGGCAAGCTGCCGACGTGCAGCCGCTCTAACCCACAGGCCGGATTCCGGCAGAATCCAGCAAACACTTTTTGAACCAACTTACAAGGGCTGGGGATTCCCCGGCCCTTGTGCTGTTTATGTCACAGTCCGCGTCTGACGACTTGGCACCCGGTTGCGCTACCATCCACTGAGGGACTCAACGTCACATCATGAAGCAAGGCACTGCCATCATTATCGGAGCGGGTCCGGCTGGGCTGACGGCCGCGATTGAATTCCAGAGGCAAACCGGAATTAAGCCAATTTTGGTGGAGGCCAGCCACGATATCGGCGGAATCTCCCGCACCGTCCGCTACAAGGGCAACCGAATGGACATTGGCGGGCACCGGTTTTTCTCAAAATCGGACCGCGTGATGCGCTGGTGGCTGGAGCTTATGCCGGTGGAGGCTGAGGCTGAGGCCGGTTCGGGTCAACTCCGCGGGCAACTCGGTTACCGGGGGCAGCAGCGCGACCTTCCTGCCGCAACTGCGGCGCCCGATCCGAAGACGGAAGATCTGGTGATGCTGGTTCGGCAGCGGAAGAGCCGGATCTACTTTTTGCGGCGGTTTTTCGATTACCCGATCCGGCTGTCGGCGGCTACGTTTCAAAATCTGGGGGTGGCGCGGACGTTCCGCTGCGGCGTCAGCTATTTGCGGTCGGCGCTACTGCCACAACGCGAAGAGAAATCGCTGGAAGATTTCATCATCAACCGGTTTGGCAAGCAGCTCTACGTGACGTTTTTCAAGTCGTATACGGAGAAGGTATGGGGCGTGCCGTGCGACCAGATCAGCGCGGAGTGGGGCGCGCAGCGCATCAAGGGGCTATCGCTCAAGGGCGTGGTTGTTCATTTTCTGAAAAAAACATTTGGGCCGAAGACCTCCGGCGACATTGCTCAGAAGCAGACGGAGACCTCGCTGATTGAGAAGTTTCTTTACCCCAAGCTGGGGCCTGGGCAGCTTTGGGAGCACGCGGCGGAGCTGGTGAAGGCGGCGGGCGGGGAGATTCACTTCGGCATCCAGATTGACCGGATTCACCTGGACGGCGGGGCGATCCGCGCGGTTGAAGGGGTGAATGAGGCCGGCGAGCGGTTCACTTTTGCGGGCGACTACTTTCTTTCCACGATGCCGGTTCGCGACCTGGTTCGCGCTATCGCTGCGCCGCCGTCGCAGCGAGTTCCGGCTGAGGTTACCGAGGTTTCAGAAGGGCTGATGTATCGCGACTTCATCACGGTGGGGCTGCTGGCCTCAAAGCTCGCGGTGAGGGAGAAGGACGGGTCGCCGCTGAAGGACAACTGGATTTATATTCAGGAGCCGGATGTGGTGGTTGGGCGGCTGCAGATCTTTAATAACTGGAGTCCGTGGCTGGTGAATAACGCCGATAAGACCTGGATCGGATTGGAATACTTTTGCAACGAGACGGACGATCTTTGGAAGCTGTCGGACGAGGCGATGTCGCAGTTCGCGATTGCGGAGATTGCGAAGATCGGCATTCTGAAGGCGGAGGACGTGGAGGATTCGCATGTGGTTCGCGTGCCGAAGACCTATCCGGCTTACTTTGGGAGCTATGACCGGTTCGACGTGATCCGGAGTTATCTGGATGGGCTTGGGAACCTGTTCCTGGTGGGGCGCAACGGGATGCACAAGTACAACAACCAGGACCACTCGATGCTGACGGCGATGACGGCAGTGGAGAATATCGTGAACGGCGTGACGACCAAGGACAATATTTGGGCGATCAATACCGAGGCCGAGTACCACGAAGAAAAGGCGGCTGATTAGCCGCCTTTTCAGGAATATCTCAAGATTTGTCCGGACTTTCTTCCGGTCGGGCTTCTCGGCTTAGAGAGCCCAGGCGGGCGCATTGCCGAGGATTGCGGCGCCGGAGAAGGCGACGGGGCCGTCCCATGCGGGGACCACAAATCCGTGATCGGGATGCGCGCCGACGCCGTTGGCGCCGCGATGGTGGCTTTCCAGGGTTACTCCCACTTCGTGCAGCGCTTCGGCCTGTTCTTCGAGCGTCTGGCGCTCCCAATACATGGCAAAACCCTGCCCACACACACTGCAACGCGTCTCTGCGCACTCATTGCTGCTCTTCAAAAGGACCTGCATAGCGGGCCTCACTTTCTTGTTCAGGGGGACTATGAAAGTAACGTTAACCCGGATGAATCAAGATGGGACATGCCCTGTAATGGTACAGAGTGCGACCCTTTGCGCCATGCCGTTATGCCACCTTTGTGTGAGCGACAAGGGTATTTGAGAGGGGTATTGTTTCGGGTCCGGATTCGCGGAGTGATGCTTAGTTCAGACGCCAATACGCCCAGTTGAGGATGCTGGCAAAGGTGACCCAGGCCAGGTAAGGAGCCATCAGCCAGGCGGCCAACGGGGAGATCCGGGCAAATGTCAGGGTGGTGGCTGCAATGGACGCCCAAAGCACCAGTACTTCAAGGAATGCCGCTCCAATAGCGTGCTGCTTGAAGAAAATCCAGGACCAGAGAAAGTTCAGGGTCAATTGAATGAGGAAGAGCGCCAGGCCCCAGGTGCGCAGCGCCGACGGAGCGGAGAGTTGCACGCGCCAGGCGGCGATAGCCATCAGCGCATAGAGCAGCGTCCAAACCGGCCCGAATACCCAGTTGGGTGGGGCGATGGCTGGGCGGACGAGGGTCCGGTACCAGACGGGGATTTCGGCCGCTGTCCACCGGCCACTGACGCCGGCCACGCCAAAACAGAGAACAAACCACATTGCGAGCCCGATCCAGCGCATGTTTCCCCCTGGCATGCTTCGAGTTACCTGGGCTTATGATGTCATGCGGCAACGGGGGCGTTTTGGTGCGGCCAAAAAAGGGAGATGCCGGCAGCGATGACCTCAAAGGGTGAAGTCGCTGTCCGGCATCGTGGGGGATCAAGGCATTCTAACGTTGCGTGGCGTGCCTCTTGGCTACGCCCGAACTCAATTTATTGCAATTTGCCGCTTTTTGCCTGAGCTCATCTCGTCTTTTTCTCCCGGCCCTTCCACTTGCCTTCGGAGCTCACGCCGTTTTTTGTCTTCCAATTAATTGCATCGCCCATTGAGGGCAAGTGTTACAAAGCCCAGCTTGGTGCGTGGCCTAAAAAAGATGCGCCTGATGCCGCATTGGAACCTTTCCATTCCGGGACCAGAAAACCGCCATTGGGATGCGCCGCGGGGCCGCGCTGGTTGCGATGCTGATCGCGCAGCGTCCTCTGGATCTCCTTGATTGATTCGGTCCGCTCGGTGCGCGACTGCCGCTCCCAGAACATCACGAAACCCTGTCCGCACACGCAGCAATGGGTTTCGGCATTTCCATTCGTACTCTTGCAGAGAACCTGCATCTTAACTCGCCTCCGGGGCGAGAGACTCTCGACCACGCAGATCACATTAGCCCTCTGAAAGCGGCGCTGGCCATTCCCCCTGAAGGCAATGGGGGTGCTCTTTCGCGCTATCCGAAGCTGACCTTTTTGGGGGATGGGCGGGCTGAGCTGGAGTCAATTCGAGCCGGTTCGCTCGACTTGACCCCTTTTTCCCTCTATCCTTTAGGTGTTGGCTGCAACTTCTTTACCGCAGCCTCATTGGAATTGAACCCGCCATGAGCACGCTGACCATTTCTGTACACCTGCCCGATGGGGCGATTCGCGAAGTGCCCTCGGGCACAACACCTTTTGACATTGCCAACGCCATTTCGGCGCGACTTGCGGCGGCCTGCGTGGTTGCGCGGATTACGCCGGTGGCCGCGACTACGGGGGAGACCACTACGGGCGAGGGCCAGACTGGCGAGGCTGCGATGTACTCGGCTGAGGACGCTGCGGCGCCGCGGCTGGTGGACCTGTCGACTCCGCTAACTGCGGATGTGCGTCTGGAATTGCTGAAAGAGGCCGACCCGGAGGCGCTGAAGGTGGTGCGGCACTCGGCTGCGCACGTGATGGCGACGGCGGTGCTGGAACTGTTTCCGGAGGTCAAGCTGGGCCATGGGCCGGCTACGGACTCGGGATTCTTTTACGATTTTTATCGTCCCACCAACTTCACGCCGGAGGACCTGGCGGCGATTGAAGCAAAGATGAAGGACGTGGTGGCGCGCGACGAGAAGTTCACGCGCATCTACGAGCCGCGCGAGAAGGCTCTGGAAGAGTTTAGCCGCGACGGTGACTTCATGAAGGCCCACTTCGTGACCAAGTTCACTGAGCCGGGGTCAGAGGTGAGCTTCTATCAGAACGGCAGCTTTGTGGACTTCTGCCGCGGGCCGCATGTTCCTTCGACAGGGCGGGTGAAGGCTTTCAAGGTGCTGTCGCTTGCCGGGGCTTACTGGCTTGGGGACGAGAATAATCCGCAGTTGCAGCGGATATACGGGACCGCTTTCTACTCCCAGAAAGAGCTGGACGCGCACTTCGCGCGGCTTGAGGAAGCGGCCAAGCGCGATCATCGCGTGCTGGGCAAGCAGCTTGACCTGTTCAGCATTCAGGAACTGGCTGGGCCTGGGCTTGTGTTCTGGCATCCCAAGGGCGGCATTGTGCGCAAGGTGATGGAAGACTGGATGCGCGACGAGTGCCTGCGGCGCGGCTACCTGATGGTCTTTACTCCGCATGTCATGCGTCGGGAATTGTGGAAAGTCAGCGGGCATGAGGGTCACTACGCCGCAAACATGTACTCGCCCATGGAACTGGATGACGCCGAGTACCGGCTGAAGCCAATGAACTGCCCCGGCCACATTCTGATTTACAAAAACTCGCCGAAGAGCTATCGCGACCTTCCGCAGCGCTACGCCGAGCTGGGGAATGTCTACCGCTATGAGCGCTCCGGCACCATGCACGGCCTTCTGCGCGTACGCGGCTTTACCCAGGACGACGCGCACATCTTCTGTATGCCCAGCCAGATTGAAGACGAAGTCGTGGCCTGCATCGAATTCGCGGAAGCAGTGCTTAAGACCTTTGGCTTTGCCGAATTCAAGGTTGAGCTTTCCACGTGGGATCCGAATGATCGCGCCAGTTATACCGGATCGGATGAGAACTGGGCGCTGGCGGTGAGCGGGCTTCAACACGCTCTCGACCGCAAGGGCATCGCCTACAAGATCATCCCCGGCGAAGCGGCGTTTTACGGTCCCAAGATCGATGTCAAAATCGTCGATGTCCTCGGCCGCCTTTGGCAGCTGTCCACCGTGCAGTTCGACTTCACACTTCCTGCCCGTTTCGAGTTGGAATACGTAGGCGAAGACGGAGAGCGGCACCAGCCGGTCATGGTGCACCGCGCGCTGTTCGGCTCGGTCGAACGCTTCTTCGGCGTCCTCATCGAGCACTATGGCGGAGCGTTTCCGCTGTGGCTGGCGCCGGTCCAGGTGGGTCTGGTGCCAATCAGCGAACGGCACCACGCCTACGCGGCCAAGGTTGAGGCTGAACTCAAGGCTGCCGGATTGCGGGTTGAGACCGATGAACGCAACGAGAAGATGAACGGAAAGATTCGCGACTTCGCGAATCTGAAGACGCCGTACATTCTGGTGTTTGGCGATAAGGAAGAGGCTGCGGGAACGGTGAGCGTGCGGACTCGCGCGAAGGGCGACCAGGGATCTGTGCCGCTGGCGGATTTTGTAGCGAAATGCAAGGAACTGGTGGGTATGCAATCGACGGAACTGTAAATCAACCGGGAGTCGCTGGAGTCTTCTGGTAAAGTTCCAGTATTCCGGTGACTTCTATCATGCGCAGTGTTCTAAGTTCGCTGAGGCGTCTTGGCGCCTCTCGGTTCCCCTGCTTTTTACCGCTTCTGCTCGGGTTCGCGTTTTCGGTTCCGATTGCCCTTTCCGCTCAGCAGAAGCCCGCCGTGGTCGATATTGTGCCTGCTTCACTGGAGCCGGCAAAGGTCCCCGCAACTCCGCCGGCTCCCGCGCCTCCCAAGCCTGGCGACTATTCAAAAGAAGCGCTGGTCTTCGACAAGATGTACACGCGCATCCGCGAAGAGTCGGACGGGACCGGGACGCACCAGACAACTGCCCGGATCCGGATTCTGGCCGACGCAGGCGTGAAGGAAATGGCGGTCCTGGAATTCACTTACACAGCTTCAGACCAGCAGGTGGATATCGCCTATGTTCGAGTGATCAAGCCGGACGGGAGTGTGGTGGTAACACCGGCTTATAACGTTCAGGATTTGCCGGCGGACGTGACCCGCACCGCGCCGATGTACTCCGACATCCATCAGAAACATGTGGCGGTGAAGGGCCTTGGAGTGGGAGATACGCTGGAGTACCAGGTGACGCTGACCACGGTTAAGCCGGAGGTTCCGGGGCATTTCTGGTTTGAATACTCATTCGAGAAGGACGTCATTCTGCTGGATGAACAGGTCGACCTGGATGTGCCGGCGGACAAGGCGGTGACTGTTGCCACGGTTCATGACGGCCCGCAGCCGACGATCACAACCGCTGCCGGGCGCAAGCTTTACCATTGGACCAGCGCCAACCTTGCCCGGCCCGATCCCGACGCGCCGCCCAAGTCTGCCAAGCACATCAAGCCGTCGATCCAGGTGACCACTTTTTCCAGCTGGCAGCAGGTGGGGGAGTGGTACCAGTCGCTGCAGCGCGACTCTCTCGCCATTACGCCTGCCATTCAGGCCAAGGCGGACGCGCTGACCAAGGGCCTTACCAGCGACGAGGACAAGACCCGCGCCATCTTCAACGACGTTGCGCTGCATATTCACTATGTCGGACTGGAGTTTGGCATTGGCCGCTACCAGCCTCACCCGGCGGACGATGTGCTTTCAAACGAGTACGGCGACTGCAAGGACAAGCACACGCTGCTGGCTGCTGAATTGAAGGCGGAAGGCATTGAGTCGTGGCCTGTGCTCATCTCGGCCGGGCGCGAGCTTGACCCGGATACGCCTTCACCTGCGCAGTTCAACCATGTGATCACTGTGGTGCCGGGAGCGGGCGGCAAGCTGCTGTGGATGGACTCGACGGAGGAGGTGGCTCCGGTTGGGAACCTGATGGTTACGCTGCGCGACAAGCAGGCATTGGTGGTTCCCAACGTCTCAGCCAACAAGCCGCCTTACCTGGAGCACACCCCGATCGATCTGCCTTATCTCCAGAATGCTCATTTCGACTCGACCGGCAAGCTGAACGAGCAGGGAGTGTATACCGGCCACATCGCCCAGTCGTACCACGGCGATGTGGAGATTTTTCTGCGCGCAATCTTCCGCCAGGTACCGCAGTCGCAATGGAAGGAGGCGCTGCAGCAGTTCTCGCGGAACATCGGCTTTACCGGGGATATTTCAAACCCTCACATCTCGGAGATCGAACAGACCAGCCAGCCCCTGGAGATTTCATACGACTACACGCGCGAGAAGTTTGGCGACTGGGACGACCACCGCATCTTTCCATCCATCCCCGGCTCCGGCTGGGGACTCTCGCCCGGCGTGAAGGAGAAAAAGCCAGCCGACCCGATTGAGATTGGCTCTCCAGGCGAGCAGGTCTATGTGAGCAATGTAACCCTTCCCAAGGGATGGTCGCTTGTACCGGAGAGCAACGTCGATCTGAAAGAAGATTGGGCTGAGTATCATGCCGCCTACAGCCTGAAAGATGGCGTCTACAAAGCGGAACGCCGCCTGGTGATGAAGAAGAACAAGGTGCCTCTGGAGGATTGGGATAAGTACCTGGCGTTTCGGCGCGGCATCTACGCGGATGAAGTGAAGACAACTTTTCTTATGAGTTCGACGAATTCGGCTGATTTTCAGGGGCTTAATAGCCCCGTATTGTTGAATCGCAGAGTGCCCATAGGCGCAACTGGCGAACTCCGGGAGAAGATTTTGGCTGAAGTTGAGCACATACACACGGCCACGCCTGCTCTGGAAGCCAATCCACCTGCGAGCACGACCGACATAAGTGCCGCAGTGGGAGAGTGCCGGACGATGATGACAGATACCGACGCGACCTCAACTACACTTTCCGCCGACAACGCCAACTCGCTCTACTGGACGCAGGTCCAGATGGCTGCCTGGACCTGCGTTGGGTGGGCGGAGCTGGAAAACAAGGCTGCCGGGACAGCGGCGATATTCCTCGAACCGGTATGGAAACTGAGCCAGAGCCAGCTGTCCGGCTATCTGCTTGGCCAGGCGTTGGAGCAAAAAGGAGATAAGAAGGCAGCGGCTCATCTCTACGAACTCGCCAGCGTATCGGGCGTCGATCTTGCCTTTGACAGCCCCATCGCATTCAACGGAGAATTGCGTCGCCGGATTGCGGAAAGCTATAAGCGCTTGACCGGCAAGGAACTCACGGCTACTCCACTGAATCAGGGCCAGTACAAGGGAAGCCTGCGCGCAGAGCTCGACAAGGGTTTGGAGATCCATCCGCTGGTTAACGCGACCAATCTTAATGGAACGGCCTACTTCCTGCTCGTGTCAGAGGCGGGGCAGCCTTTGAAAGTGCGATTGATTAGCGGGGACAGTTCTCTCAGTGCTCTGTTGCATATCATCTCCCTCCGAGTCCCCGCGACGGCGGTGCCGACCGGTTCCAAGGCACGGGTGTTTCGAGAATTTCAAGTCATCTGCACACAATGGGCGGGGTGCGACGGCAATTTCTTTGTCCCAAACAAGGTTCAGTTCCCGATGGGACAAGGCAAATTTGACGTCAGCGGGCCCACTGACCCGGCGGGCACACACACGGTGGAGATCAAGCTCGGGCCGCAATGAAGCAGAAGCATCAATGAATGGGCCGGTTGACTGCGTGGTCTCGCTTCAATCACCTTAATAGATAAGAACTATTGCTATAATCAACTTAGAGGCGACCCATGACCACTCTCACCATTTCCCTGCCCGATTCCCTCAAAGAGTTCATTGACAGAGAAGTTCACTCCAAGGGCTACGGAAACGTGAGCGAATATGTGCGCGGGCTGCTGCGCGAGGCGCAAGCCAAAGAGGCGGACGCGCGCCTTGAAGCTCTGCTTATCGAGGGACTGGCCAAAGGTGAGGATATTCCCCTTTCTCCGGAATTCTGGAACGAACTCAAGCAGGATGCGGCTAAGATTCTTGCCAGGCGTAAGTAGCCTGGAAAGATGCTCGGGAAATCGTGA